>Ga0194120_10002234_pt1 | contig 33694 bp, 24 predicted proteins | sample TA2MahCa65mmetaG_FD_148642 | JGI IMG/M metagenome (GOLD analysis project Ga0194120, IMG submission 148642) | Freshwater microbial communities from Lake Tanganyika, Tanzania - TA2015019 Mahale Deep Cast 65m | ecosystem: Environmental > Aquatic > Freshwater > Lake | place: Tanzania: Lake... | reverse complement strand
GGCGGCGACGCCGGCCGCGCGCGGCGGCGTCGTCCTCCGCGGCAAAGCGCGACCGGCCGCCGTTCTCGTGGCGGCGAGGCGCGCCGCTCGCTTCGGTGCCTTCCTCTTCGGCCTCGAAGTCTTCGCTGGCGGCGGCGTCCTCCACCGCTTCCTCTTCGAGAGGTTCGGCGCGGACCGAATCGACGCGCAGCGGCGCATCGCGCTGCGGGAGGCGCGGTCCGGTCGCGAGTTCGCCGCGCTCGAGCGCATGATAGGTCGCGCCGGTCAGCGTATCGTCGGCCGCCACCGTGATATGCACGCCGAAGCGGCTTTCCAGGTCCTGCAGATGGGCGCGCTTCTGGTTGAGGATATAGAGCGCGACGACGGCGCGGGTGCGAAGCGTCACGTCATGCGCCGCGCTCTTGACCAGCGCCTCCTCCAGCACGCGCAGCACATGCAGCGCGACGGAAGCGGTGGACCGCACATGGCCGGCGCCGGCGCAATGCGGACAGGGCACGGTCGAACCTTCGACGACGCCGGCGCGGATGCGCTGACGCGACATTTCGAGCAGTCCGAAATGCGAAATGCGTCCGACCTGAATACGGGCGCGGTCGCTCTTTAGCGCGTCCTTGAGCCGCCGCTCCACCGCGCGATTGTTACGGCTCTCTTCCATGTCGATGAAATCGACGACGATCAAGCCGGCAAGATCGCGCAGCCGCAACTGCCGCGCGACTTCGTCGGCGGCTTCGAGATTGGTGCGAAGCGCCGTGTCCTCGATATTGTGCTCGCGCGTCGAGCGTCCCGAGTTCACGTCGATCGCGACCAGCGCCTCGGTCTGGTTGATGACCAGATAGCCGCCCGATTTCAGCGTGACATGGTTTGAGAACATCGCGTCGAGTTGAGCCTCGACGCCGCTCTCGGCGAAAATCGGAAAGGGCTCGCGATGCGGGCGCACGTTCTTGGCGTGGCTCGGCATCAGCATCCGCATGAAGTCTTTCGCCTCGCGATAGGCGTCTTCGCCGGAAACGACCACTTCCTCGACGTCGCGTCCATAGAGATCGCGAATGGCGCGCTTGATGAGCGAGCCTTCCTCATAGACGAGCGTCGGCGCCGATGAGCGCAGCGTCAGTTCGCGCACGCTCTCCCACAGGCGCAGCAGATATTCGAAGTCGCGCTTGACCTCCTGCTTGGTGCGGGTCGCGCCCGCCGTGCGCAGAATGACGCCCATCCCCTCCGGCACTTCGAGATCATGGACGATCTCCTTCAAGCGCTTGCGGTCGGCGCCGTCGGTGATCTTGCGCGAAATGCCGCCGCCCCGCGCGGTGTTGGGCATGAGCACCGAATAGCGGCCGGCGAGCGAGAGATAGGTGGTGAGCGCCGCGCCCTTGTTGCCGCGCTCTTCCTTGACGACCTGAACGAGCAGCACCTGACGGCGCTTGATGACCTCTTGAATCTTGTACTGGCGGCGCGGACGGGACGCGCGATAGGGCGCTTCATCCATCGCGTCGCCGCCGATGTGCTCGACGTGATCCTCCTCATCGTCGTGCTCTTCCTCATCGTGCTCCTCAACCGGAGCTTCGACGCGGGCGTGGACTTCCGTGGATTCGTCCTGCGATTCGGCGCGAGCGCGCTCACGCGCCGTATCGCGCTCGTCCTGCCGGCGCGCTTTCGACTCATGGTCGGGCTCGGCGGCCTGCAGCGCGAACTCCTCGGCCTCGCCGATCTCGACCGAGCCAAACCCGGCGGGATCGATGGAAATCCGCTCATGCTGCACCGAGAGGATCGGCTGTTCGCCCTCCTCGCTCGGCGCATCCTTGGTCTCGCCGACGACGCGTTCGACCTGAGCCTCCGGCTCCTCCGCGAGAGCCTCCACAGTCGGCGTTTCGGTCTCGATCGGGTCGGGCGAAGCTGCGACAGCCGCCTCCGCTTCGGCGGCCGGCGCGTCGGCGAAGCCGGTCTCCGCCTGGTCCTCGACGACAAACGGCGGCGCGACGCTGTCGTCGATGGGCTCGCTCGTCACCGCCTCGTCGGCGTTGGCCCGCTTTTCGGCGCCCTCATACTGACGGCGGCGCGAACGGCGTCCGCGGCTATCGCGACCGTCGCGGCTTTCGCGGCTATCACGGCCGTGCGGCGCCCGCTCCTCCTCTTCGGCCTGCTGGTGGGCGCGGCTCTCTTCTTCAAGCAACGCCTGCCGGTCGGCGACGGGGATTTGGTAATAATCGGGATGGATTTCGGCGAAGGCCAGAAATCCATGGCGGTTGCCGCCATAGTCAACGAAGGCGGCCTGAAGCGACGGCTCCACGCGCGTGACCTTCGCGAGATATATGTTGCCGCGCAGGGGTTTTTTGTCAGCGGCCTCGAAATCGAATTCCTGAACGCGGTTTCCGCGTAGAACGACTACGCGGGTCTCCTCCGGGTGGGAGGCGTCGATGAGCATCTTGTTGGCCATGGGGGACTCTTCTGCAGCGCCGCGCGCAACGACGCCGACGGGGCAAGCCTGAATCCTGGTGGGGACTCGGCGACCGCTCTTTGGCGCAGCCTCAAGGCGCGAACGCTTGTTGTGAGGAAAAGGGATACAGGCCTGCGGCCTGCGATACGCTGGCCGGCGCGCGCGCCGGCGGGAAGACGAAACGCGTCACGCCTCGTCCCCGAGAAATGACGAACGAGCCGAAAGGCCGTGATTTTGGCGAACCCGCGCTCCGCCGCGCGAACAAGCCGCTCGGTGAAAAGACCTGTTCTGACTCCTGTCACGGTCCTCGCCATGAGATCGTCAAAAAACCTTTCGCGACGCCTTTAAGGCGGCCTCGCGGCCTGCGCTGGGCGGCGCGACGGAAAGATGTCAACTGTCTCGAAATTCCGCTGGCCCGATTGGACGGCCGCTCCGCGCGGCAGATATCGCGCCACAGAATTTCGCAGCTTTCTCCTTACATATCGATCGCACCGGGCCTGCGCAAGCGCCGGCTCGGCTATTCACCAAAAAATTCGCGGAGAAAGGTCCCCGGTTCGGCGGCTTTCAGATAAGCTAACGATGCGTTAAGGGCGCTCTTCCAAAATCGGGCATCGCCGGACCTTCAAGGACGTATGTGGGCAGTATGGCTTTGCGCGCAGGGGCTACACGATTGTTTGTTCTGGCGCTCTCGGTCGTCGGCTGGCTCGCGCCGGCCGCTGCGGCCGAAGACCGGCGAACGGAAATCTCCGCGCTCACCGCCCGAATTGAGGCGCTTCCCGAACGCTCCCGCCTGCTCTTCGACCTCACGGGACTGCCGCCGGTGACGGCCTATCCGGTGGCGAACCCGCCGCGCATCATCGTCGATCTGCCCCAGGTGCTTTTTCGCATGGAGGCGAACGCCGGCCTATCTCCTGGCGACAAGCTCATAAAATCATACCGTTACGGCATATTCGCGCCGGGACGCTCGCGCGTTGTGATCGATCTCACGGGGCCGGCTAAAATTCTCAAGGCGGACAGCGAAGTCGCGCCCGGCGGACCGCGGCTCGTCATCGAACTCGCCCCGACCAGCGCCGCCTATTTCGCCGCGACCGCCGCTGAAGAGGCCCGCCGCCAGCCCGCCGATCCGGCGCCGCCCCCGCCGCCAGTGGCGGCGAAGCCCTCCACGGACAAGCCGATGGTGGTCATCGATCCCGGCCACGGCGGGGTCGACATGGGCGCGACCGGCAGGCACGGAGAGCTCGAAAAGGACGTCGTGCTCGAATTCGCGCGGGCGCTGCGGCACAAGATCGAGGCGGGCGGCCGAGCGCGCGTCCTGCTGACCAGGGACCATGACATGTTCCTGCCGCTCGCCGAGCGCGTTCGAATCGCCAGGGAAAACAATGCGTCGCTGTTTGTCTCGGTCCATGCCGACACGCTCGCCGCCGCCCATGTCGAAGGCGCGACCGTCTACACCGTCTCGGAGCGCGCGTCGGACGCCGAAGCGGCGCGGATGGCGGAGAAGGAGAATCTCGCCGATCAGGCCGCCGGCCTCGAAAGCAAGGCGGACGCCGATGAGGTCGGCGACATATTGTTCGAACTGACGCGGCGGGAGACCCGCTCCTACAGCCGGCAGTTCTCCCATTCGCTGATCTCCTTCTGGAAGGAGGTCGGCGCCCTTAACAAAAACCCCAATCGTTCCGCTGGCTTCGTCGTTCTCAAAGCCTTTGACGTTCCGTCGGTCCTGCTCGAACTCGGCTATCTCTCGAGCGACAAGGATCTTGCCCGGCTGACCTCTCAGGACTGGCGCGAACGCGCAGCGCAGAAAACCGCCGAAGCCGTCGACGTCTTTATCAGCGAGCGCAGCCGAGAGGCGCGAGCGCCCGCCGATAATCCCTCAGGCGGGGCGCGCCCACAATAAAACACAAAATTGCGGGACAGGGAGAAGGTCGCGACGCTCGACTGCCCGAGCGCCGCGCGCGCCGAACAACGAGAATCGCGAACGCGGCGTGAGAGGTTTGCCGTCATCCGCTTGCGCGGTCGCAGCAATCCGTGACCCGCTTCGTTCGCATACACTGGGCCGGCGGCCAACGCTGGAACGCGCCGAATGGCGGCATGATCCAAAGGGGCGTTGTTGAAGAAGGCGACGCAAAACGCGCGATCGCTCACTATATCTGAGCCGGCGGCGCCGGCTGCGCGCCGGCCGGGATCGTTCCCCGGCGTCGCAAAACGGTATTCGACATCGGACACGCTAGCCGACGCCCGGCGCCGGCCGCTCTAAGGGTGATATTTCATGCGAATGTTCGCAAGGTTTTTGGGCTTCGTCTTCGCGACCTCGACGATCGTCTTCCTGATCGGGTCGATCGCCGCCGCAGGGCTGATCTACTACTTCTCCAAGGACCTGCCGGACACTGAGCAGCTGAGCAATTACGAGCCGCCGGTGACGACAAGGCTCCACGCCGGCGACGGTTCGATCCTCGCGGAATATTCGCATGAGCGCCGGCTGTTCCTGCCGAGCTCCGCCATTCCGCAAATGGTCAAGCAGGCGTTCATTTCCGCCGAAGACAAGAATTTCTACAATCACATCGGCGTCGATCCGGAAGGCGTAATGCGCGCCGTGAGCGTGCTCGCCCAGGGCGGCCGCCACATGCAGGGCGCGTCGACCATTACGCAGCAAGTCGCCAAGAACTTCCTAGTCGGCAATGAACGCTCGGTCGAGCGCAAGGTTCGCGAGGCGCTCGTCGCCTTCCGGATCGAAGCGGCCTATCCCAAGGACAAGATTCTCGAACTTTATTTGAACGAAATCTATCTCGGGCTCGGCAATTATGGCGTCGCCGCCGCCGCGCTCAATTATTTCAACAAATCAGTCAACGAGCTGACGCTCGCCGAGGCCGCTTACCTGGCGGCGCTTCCCAAGGCGCCGAGCAATTATCATCCGTTTCAGAATCGCGAACGCGCCATGGAGCGCCGCAACTATGTTATCGATCGCCTGATCGCCGACGACTATGTGACCGCCGAGGAAGGCGCCAAGGCGAAGGCCGAACCGCTCGGCGTCAATCCGCGCGTTCTCTCGCCCAACACTTATGTCGCCGGCTATTTCGCCGAGGAAGTGCGCCGTCAGCTCCTGGAGCAACATAGCGAGAAGAAGCTCTATGAGGGCGGACTCTCTGTCCGCACCACGCTCGACCCCAAGATGCAGGCCCTCACGCGAAAGGCGCTGGCCGACGGTCTCGTGCGCTTCGACGAGGCGCATGGCTTCCGCGGCGCAATGAACCACATCGACATTTCGTCCGACTGGGGCGTGACGCTCGCCGTCCTTCCGGCGCTCGGCGACGTCAAGCCATGGCGCCTCGCCGTCGTGCTCGACGTGAGCGGCGATTCGGCGCGCATCGGCCTCCAGCCGGGACGCGAAAAGTCCGGCGAAGTGGCGCGCGAACGCGAGACTGGCGTTTTGACCGCGGAAGGGATGCGCTGGGCCGGCCGCAGTCCGCGCGCGGTCTTTAGCGCCGGCGACGTGATCTATGTCGAGCCGCTCGCCGGACGCTCCGGCCAATATCGGCTGCGGCAAATTCCCGAAATCTCGGGCGCGATGGTGGCGATGGACCCGCATACGGGCCGCGTCTTCTCGATGGTCGGCGGCTTCTCCTTCGACCAGTCGTCATTCAATCGCGCGACGCAGGCGCTGCGCCAGCCGGGCTCCTCGTTCAAACCCTTCGTCTATGCGACGGCGCTCGACAATGGCTATACGCCGTCGTCGTCGATCCTCGACGAGCCGATCTCGATCCAGCAGCCGGACGGCACCTATTGGACGCCGGAGAATTTCGAAGGCGGCCACGGCACCGGCGCGCATCCCCTGCGTTACGGCATCGAGCATTCGAAGAACATGATGACGGTGCGTCTGGCGAAAGACGTCGGCATGCCGCTCATCGCCGAATACGCCAAGCGCTTCGGCGTCTATGACGAGATGACCCCCTATCTCTCGATGGCGCTCGGCGCCGGCGAAACCACGCTGTTGCGCATGGTCACCGGCTATTCGATGCTGGCCAACGGCGGCAAGCGCATCAAGCCGACGCTGATCGACCGGATTCAGGATCGCTGGGGCAAGACGCTCTACCGCCATGACGAGCGCCAATGCATCGGCTGCGATTCGGCGCAATGGGAAAACCAGCTCGAACCGAAACTCGTCGACAAGCGCGAACAGGTGCTCGATCCGCTGACCGCCTATCAGATCACCTCGATCATGGAGGGCGTGATCCAGCGCGGCACCGGCGCGTCGATCAGGTCGGTCGGCAAGCATCTCGCCGGCAAGACCGGCACCACCAACGATGCCAAGGATCTCTGGTTCGTCGGCTTCTCTCCCGACCTCGCGGTCGGCGTCTTTATCGGCTACGACCGGCCGCGCTCGCTCGGCAGCCATGCCCAGGCGGCGCAATTCGCCGCGCCGATCTTCCGCGACTTCATGACGGTGGCGTTAAAGGACAAGCCGGATACGCCGTTCCGCGTGCCGCCCGGCATAAAGCTCATCTCCATCGACGTGCATTCGGGGCTGCGGTCGTCGGGAGCCGGCACGATTCTCGAAGCGTTCAAGCCCGGCACGGCGCCGCCCGACGCCTATTCGTCCGGCGGCGGCCCGCGCGCGCTCGATACGCCGCATGACGTGGATCAGCAGGTCGGCAGCGGCACCGGCGGCCTGTATTAAACTCAGCGCGGCGGCCGAGACCTTTGGGTTTCCGGCCGCCGGCTTTATATGCCTGAACGATGACCCTCGACGCGGAAACAAGCGCGCGCGTGACGCTGGAGAGCGAGGCCGGGGTCGCGATCCTCGCGCTGAACAGCGCCGCCTCGCGCAACGCCTTGTCGCTCGCGATGATCGAGGCGTTCTCGGGCAGGCTCGACGCGATCGCCGGCCGGAACGACATTCGCGTCGTCGTGCTGCAGGCGGAAGGGCCGGCCTTTTGCGCCGGCCACGACCTCAAGGAGCTGACGGCGCATCGCAACGATCCCGACCGCGGCCGCGCCTTCTTCGATAAGACGATGCGTGCCTGCTCGGCGCTGATGCGGAAAATCGTCGACCTGCCCCAGCCGGTCGTCGCCGCCGTCGACGAAATCGCCACGGCCGCCGGCTGCCAGCTTGTCGCCAGCTGCGATCTCGCCGTCGCCGGGCCGCGGGCGCGCTTCTGCACGCCGGGCGTCGATATCGGCCTGTTCTGCTCGACGCCGGCAGTGGCGCTCTCGCGCAACGTGGCGCCGAAACAGGCGATGGAAATGCTGCTGACCGGCGTGCCGATCGGCGCCGAAGCGGCGCTGCGCATCGGCCTCGTCAACCGCATTGCAACTGACGGCGCGCGGGCCGACGCGCGGACGCTGGCGGAATTGATCGCCAGGAAATCCCCGCGGGCGATCCGCTTTGGCAAGAAGGCGTTCTACGAACAGCGCGAGAAGCCGCTAGCCGAGGCCTATGATCTGGCGAGCGCCGTGATGGTCGAGAATATGCTGGCGGATGACGCCAAGGAGGGGATCGCCGCCTTTCTGGAAAAGCGCCCGGCGAACTGGGGCGGATGAGCAAGCGAGAGCCTACTCCCCGAGGTAACGCAGCGCCGCCGCCGCCGCGAAGGGGCAAAGCGCCAGCGCGGCGAGCGTGATCGCGCAGAGAATCGCGAAGGGCGCATAGAAGGGCACGGTTCCGCCGCTCGCCGCCTCGGCGGCGGAGACGCCGAAAATCAGCACCGGTATGGTCAGCGGCAGGACGAGCAGCGCCATCAACAGGCCGCCGCGCCGCACGGTGACGGTCGCCGCCGCGCCGATGGCGCCGATCAAAGTGAGCGCCGGCGTGCCGACGAGAAGCGTCGCGACGACGCCGAGAAGCGCCATCGTCTCCTGCTGCAGCATCAGGCCGAGAAACGGCGCGGCGAGCACGAGCGGCAGGCCGGTCGCCGCCCAATGCGCGGCGCATTTGACCAGCACGGCGAGTTCGAGCGGCGTTTCGGAAAGATGGAAGAGGTCGAGCGAGCCGTCCTCGGCGTCGGCCTGAAACAGGCGATCGAGACAGAGCAGCGTCGCCAGCAGCGCCGCGATCCACAGGATCGCCGGCCCGATCCGGGCGAGAAGATGGGGGTCGGGCCCCACCGCGAAAGGAACGATCGCGACGAGCGTGAGGAAGAAGACGACGCCCATCGCGCCGGAGCCGCCGATGCGCCGCGCGACGCGCCATTCGCGCAGGAAAAGCTCGGCGAGCGGCGCGCTCACGAGGCGCCGCCCAGAGCGAGCGTTGACGCCTCGTCGAGCCCCAGCGGCTCATGGGTCGCGGCGACGATCAGTCCGCCCTGCGCGCAATGATCGCGCATGGCGGCGGCGAATTTTTCGCGGGAGGCTTTATCGAGCGCCGTCAGCGGCTCGTCGAGAAGCCAGAGCGGCCGAAAGGCGACGAGAAGACGCGCCAGCGCCGCGCGGCGTTTCTGTCCCGCCGACAGCACGCCGAACGGCGCGCCGGCGACATGGCCGAGGCCGACGATCCCGAGCGCGGCCTCGACCGAGCGGCTGCGGCGGTCGGACGCTTGACCGAGATAGCGCGACCAGAAATCAAGATTCTCTTCGACCGTCAGCGCCGCCTTCATCCCGTCGCTATGCGCGAGATAATGGGCCTGTTGCGCCAATTCGGCCTCGGGCGCGCCGCCCGCCAGCGCCACGGCGCCGCTCGCGCGCGGAAGAAGACCCGCCAGCGCCCGCAGCAGCGTCGATTTTCCCGCGCCATTAGGGCCAGTGACCACCAGCGCCTGACCGGCGCAAACCGAAAAGCTCAAGCGATCGAGCACAAGCCGGCCCCCGCGCGACACGCGGAGATCATCGACGCAAAGGCGCATTGCGCCGTCGACGGGCGGCTGAGCGGGTGGAGCGACATCGCGCAACATGCGCTTGGGGCATAGAGCTTTGCGATCGAATGCGCCAGCCTCCGCCCGGCGCGCCAGCCCGCCCGGGGCCGCCGCTGGCGCGGACGGGGCGGGAATGATAAGCAGCCGGATCAATGCTTGGGCGCCTGGGGCCCGAGTTCTTCGCTCATCGCGCGCGGCGCGCCCGTGATTTTAGGGACTGCGGAATAAGTGACGAAGCATAAGAGCCTGGAAGATTACGCGGCGCGGCGCTTTCGTTTCGCCGGCAACGCCTTGCTGGAGTTCAGCGATCCGTTTTTCGCTCAGATCGACAGATTGCGGGCCGAATTCGAAGCGCAGGGCAAGCATTTCGTCAGCTTCGCCAATTACGACTATCTCGGCCTCGCGAATCACCCTCGGATTCGCGAGGAGGCGAAACGCGAGATCGACGGCATCGGCATCGGCGCGCTGGCCTCGCGGCTCGTCGGCGGCGAGCGCACGACCCATCGGCCGTTCGAAGCGGAGATCGCCCAATTCCTCGGCATGGAAAGTGCGCTGACGCTGGTCTCCGGCTACCTCTCCAATGTCACGACGATCGCCTGGCTGATGAGCGGCAAGCGCGACGCGATCTTCATCGACGAACTCGCCCATAACAGCATCGTCGCCGGCGCCGACGGCGCGCCGGCCCATGTCGAGAAATTCAACCATAACGACTTCGACCATCTCGACCATCTGCTGGCGCGCGATCGCGAGAAATATCGCAATGTGCTGATCGTCGTCGAAGGCGTCTACAGCATGGACGGCGACACCGCCGATCTGCCGCGGCTCCTCGATATCAAGGAAAAATATCAGGTCTGGCTGCTGGTCGACGAAGCGCATTCGCTCGGCGTCCTGGGCGAGACGGGGCGCGGCCTCGCCGAACATCAGGGGGTCGATCCGGCGCGCATCGACCTCATCGTCGGCACCATGTCGAAGACTCTCGCCTCCTGCGGCGGCTATGTCTGCGGCAAGAAGCAGGTCATCGACTGGTTTCGCTATACGCTGCCGGGCTTCGTCTACAGCGTCGGCCTGTCGCCAGTGATTCTCGCCGCCGCGCGCACCGCGCTGCGGCTGATGCAGGAAGAGACCTGGCGCATCGCCAAACTGGCGAGCAACGCCGAACTTTTCCGCACCGTCGCGCATGAGGCGGGATTCTCCACCGGTCCGGCGATCGGTCGCGGCGTCGTGCCAATCCTGTTCTCGAGCGACGTCGAGACGATGTGGGCGTCTCAGCATTTGCTGGAGAACGGCTATTACGTGCCGCCGGTGGTGCGCATCGGCGTGCCGAAGGACGGGCCGAGATTGCGCTTCTTCTTCTCCGCCAATCACAATGAGGCGGAGATTCGCGGCGTGATCCAGACGCTGCGCGACATGCCGCCGGTGACCGAAGAGGCGCATCAGATCGTCGCCGCGGCGATGGCGGGCGGCTGAGCGGCCGCCGCCCGCGTCACTTTGGCCCTTTCGATTAGGCCCTGCGGCCGCTAGGACTTGCATATGGCGCGGATCGAGATTCTTCCGGTCGATGGCCCCCTGCGTTTTGCGGCGTTCTGCAGGCTGCCGCGGCTGCTCTACGCCGGCGCGCCGGGTTTCGCGCCGCCGCTGGACGTCGAGCGCTGGAGCGTCTTCGCGCATAAGCTCAACCCGCATTACAAGCTGGTCGAGGAGCAGAAGTTTCTTGCCCGCCGCGACGGCCAATGGGTCGGGCGGATCATGGCGCAGGTCTATAAGCCGGGGATCACGCCGGTCGGCGCCTCCAACGCGCAGTTCGGCGCGCTCGACGCGATCGACGACGTCGAGGTCGTGCGCGCGCTGACGCAGGCCGCCGAGGATTGGCTGCGCGCCAAGGGCGCCGAACGGATCAACGGACCGTTCTCGCCGTCGGTCAACAAGGAGTGCGGCGTGCTCATCGACGGCTTCGACGCCACGCCGATGTTCTTCATGCCCTGGCATCCGCCCTATCTGTCGCGCCATATCGAGGCGCTGGGCTATGAGAAGGCGCAAGATCTTTTGTCCTATCGCTTCGAAATCTCAAGCAAGGACATCGAGCAGCCGGCGCGCATTTCGACGCGGCGCGAATGGCGCGATCGCCTGAAGCTCCGGCCGTTGAACATGAAGGCCCTGAAGAAGGGCGAGACCGCGCTGATGGCCGAATTGTTCAACGACGGCTGGAGCGGCAATTGGGGCTTCGTGCCCTTCACCAAGGAAGAATTCGATTCCGACGCCGACGCGCTGCAATTTCTGGTGACCGAGGATTTCGGCATCGTCGTCGAGCTTGACGGCGTGCCGCAATCCTTCGCCATCGCGCTCCCCAATCTCAACGAGATTCTCGACGATCTCAACGGCCGACTGTTCCCCTTCGGTTGGCTGCGCGCAATTCAGCGATACCGCACGCATAAGTTCAAATCGGCGCGGCTGCTGCTGCTTGGCACACGCAAGACGCTGCAGAAAAGCGCGACCGGCGGCGCGATTTTTCTCGCGCTGATCGAGGAGATGCGGCGGCGCTACGCCAAATTCGCGGTTCCGCATCTTGAAGCCGGCTGGGTGTTGGAGAGCAACGCCGACATGCGCCGGCCGATTGAAATGTTCGGCGGCAAGGTCGATAAGATTCATCGCATCTATGAAAAGCGGCTTAAGGTCGGCGGCGGCGACGGCGAGGCCATGCGTATGCGCGACGGCGTCAGGGCAGTTCAGCTACAGGATGCAACGTCATGAACGGCATATCGGTCACGGCCAATGGCGCCGACCGCTCGCATGTCGAGCGGCGCAAGCTGATCCTTCAGAAATATCCGCAGGTGCGCGAATTGTTCGGCAAGGACCCGCTGACCTTCAAGATCACGGCGGCGATTTTCGTCGGTCAGCTCGTCATCGCCGCGATTTTGGGTTCGCTCGGCCTCTCCTATTGGTGGCTGTCGCTCGTGATGGCGATCTGCGTCGGCGCCTATGCCAATCACGCCAATTTCGTCATCATCCACGACGCGATTCACAATTGCGTCTTCGACAGCCCGCTCGCCAATAAATGGACGGCGATCCTCGCCGATCTGCCCAACGCCTTTCCGACCGCGATGGGCTTTCGCTGCTATCACATCAAGCATCATTCGCATCTATCGGCCTATGACTACGACGCCGACATTCCGAGCCGGTGGGAAGTCGAATGGGTCGGCAATAGCGCTTGGCGCAAGGCGGCGTGGATTTTCTTCTTTCCCGTCATTCAGCTCGCGCGCCTGTCGCGCCTCAAGGGAACGGTGCCGATCTGGGGAACCTGGACCTATATCAATATCGCCGTCATCGCCCTGTTCGATCTCTTCGTGCTGCTCGCATTCGGGCCGAACGCCCTGCTCTACCTTTTCTTTTCCTTCTGGTTCTCGGTCGGCGGCCTGCATCCCTTGAGCGCGCGCTGGCTGCAGGAGCATTTCGCCTTCGGGCCGGATCAGGGGACGTTCGACTATTACGGTCCTCTGAACAAGCTCGCGCTCAACATCGGCTATCACAACGAACATCATGATTTTCACGAAATCCCGTGGAACCGTCTGCCCGAGCTGAAGGCGATGGCGCCGGAGTTCTATGACGATCTGCGCTGCCATCGCTCCTGGACGGCGCTGCTCGTCACCTTCATCTTCGATCCGACCTATTCGCTGGGAACGCGATCGGAAAATGTGACGCAGGCCGCGCGCGACGCGCAAGCCCTGTCGCCGGCGGAGTAGCCCATGTCGCAGGACGCAAGAACACAAGCGCTAGACGCTTCGCCCCGTCTCTTTGAAAGCGACCTTCTCGACAAGCTGTCGCGCGTGCATCATCTGACGCCGGTGATCGTCTATTGCCCGATCATTCTCGGCCTCGTGATCTATTCGCTCGCGCTCAACGGTGTGGCGCTTGTCTTTCTGGGCGTCGCCATTGGCTACATCGGCTGGACGCTCACCGAATATTTCGGCCACCGCTATCTCTTTCATACAGTGTTTGCGCTGCCCTTCGGACTGGGGCCGCGCTTTCAGTTCCTCATCCACGGCGTGCATCACATCTATCCCAATGATCCGCTGCGGCTGGTGATGCCGCCGCTGCTCTCGGGACCGATCATGCTGATCGCGCTGGTCTGCGCCCGCCTGATCTTCGGCGCGAGTTTCGCGTGGCCGGTGCTCGCCGGCTTCATCAGTGGCTATGTGATTTATGATTGCGTGCATTTCTGGACGCATCACGGCCAGCCGAAGTCGGACTTCGGCAGAATGGTGAAGCGGCTGCACATGCTGCATCACTTCCGCGACGCCGAGAAAGGTTTCGGCGTCCACGCGATCTGGTGGGACTACGTGTTCGGCACGGCCTATCGGAAAGACGACACGCCGGGAACACGGGCGGTGTAACCCTCTCCCAAAGGGAGAGGGTGGCTGCGAAGCAGCCGGGTGAGGGGAAATACTGATTCCGCTGATCCGCTTCCTTGGACCGCGCCATTCCCGCCAAACCGAAACCTGACCAGCAGTCCAGCGCCAATCCACGAGCGCTGTAACTGCTGACGGCGATTGCCCCTCACCCCGGTCCTGCGGACCGACCCTCTCCCTATGGGAGAGGGTGAACGCTCACCCCTGCTCCGTCCGCTTAAACCACTCGTCTTCGGTAATCACCTCGATCCCGAGTTCCGCCGCCTTTTTGAGCTTCGAGCCTGCGCCGGGACCGGCGACCACGAGATCGGTCTTCTTCGACACCGACGCCGCGACATGCGCCCCGAAACGCTCGGCCTGCGCCTTGGCTTCGTCGCGCGTGAGGCGTTCGAGCGCGCCGGTGAAGACCACCGTCATGCCGGCGACGGGCAATAATGAATCATCTTTCGAAAAAGCAGCGAGCGCAGTCTCCACGGCCTGTAGCCCACGCACGCGAATACGCTTAGCCCTTCGTATGATTGCTTCGGCTGAAAGAGCCGGCGGCTTCCAAGTTGCCGCCAACTCAGCCTCGGTGGGTGCCCCAGCATCCCGCAGCTCTATCTTTTCAATGAGGAAACATTTGAAGCGTCCCGAAGTATGGCAGTACGCGAATACTCGATCATCTTCGACACGAAGTGGCGAGATCAAGCGGTAAGAGCCGGGTTGGCTTCCTCCATAGTAGACAATTGCGATGATCTCACCATTATCATGAGCATCAATCAGCCTAGCGGTAATCATGGGCCCCTCGAAACAGTCATCATAAATTGGACGATTACAAGGTGTACAACCGCTAGGCTTGTTTACCGCCGATCTGAGCCTCAGCCACAAGGTCTAGCCACTGAGCCTCGTCAAGTATCTGGATGCCATGCTTCTGAGCCTCGGCAAGCTTTGAACCTGCCCCCGGACCGGCGACTACAAGATCGGTTTTTGTGGAAACAGAAGCTGCAACCTTTGCGCCTAGTCGCTCAGCGACTGCTTTCGCTTCACTACGCGAAACATTTTCCAGAGTGCCGGTGAACACGATGGTCTTCCCCGCGATCGCAGTATCAGCGCGAGCTGACTCTAACGGAACTAAGGTAAGCAGATGCGTCAGCTTCTCCAACTCCCCGAGATTGTGTGGCTCTGAAAAGAAATCGATAAGGCTGTCGGCCACCACAGGCCCTTCTACACTCGATAGTTTGAGATAGCTTTCGCCCGGTCTTTGAAGAGCTGCAGCTCTCATTGATTGTTCAAAACTTCTCCAATTCTTATAATGCTGGTCCAATTCCTTGCGCGCCGGACGAGGCAACTCCTTCGGGGTAAGACTAATTTCGGACGGCTTCTCGAAACGACCCACAGCCCGATCGCGACTCTCGAAGAATGAGAGGATCATTTCACGCCGCTTGTCACCGATTTCAGGCACAGCCATAAGCTCTCTGTAATTCGGCCCGGGACGCTCATTCGCCGCCTTCTTCGCTGCCTCTCGCAAACTTCTCATATCTGAGTACGATCGCGCAATTGATAGCGCATTGGTTTCGCCGACGTGCCGCACGCCGAGCGCATAGATGAAGCGATTGATCGGAATTTTTCGGCGCGTCTCGATCGCCGCGAAGAGATTGCGCACGGACGTCTCGCCATAGCCCTCGCGTTCGGCGAGACGCGGCGACATCTGCGCCTCGCGCTCAGGGAGCGTGAAAATGTCGGACGCGGTCTTGATCATCCCCTCGTCGAAGAAATATTCGATCTGCTTGTCGCCGAGCCCTTCAATGTCCATGGCGTTGCGCGAAGCGAAATGTTTCAGGCGCTCGACCGCCTGCGCCGGACAAACGAGCGACCCCGTGCAACGCCGCACGACATCCGCTTCGCCCGTCTTTTCATCGATTTCGCGCAGGGCGGCGGAGCCGCAGCGCGGGCAGACATGGGGAAACTCATAAGGCTTGGCGCCCTGCGGACGCTTGTCTTTCACCACCTCGACGATCTGCGGAATGACGTCGCCCGCGCGCTGCACGACGACCGTGTCGCCGACGCGAATATCCTTGCGCGCGATCTCGTCCTCATTGTGCAGCGTCGCGTTCGACACCACGACGCCGCCGACCGTCACAGATTCGAGTCTTGCGACCGGCGTCAGCGCGCCCGTGCGCCCGACCTGTATCTCGATATCCCGCAGAACTGTCGTCGCGCGTTCAGCCGGAAATTTATGGGCCACCGCCCAGCGCGGCGCGCGCGAGACGAAGCCGAGCCGCTTCTGCAAGTCGATATCGTCGACCTTGTAGACGACGCCGTCGATGTCATAGCCGAGCGTCGCGCGCTGCGCCTCGATCGCGCGGTAATGGGCCAGCATGTCTTCGACGCCGGCGCAGATTTTGGTGAGCGGATTGACGCGCAGGCCATAATGCTTGAAGGCGTCGAGCACGCCCATTTGCGTCTTCGCAGGAGTTTCGCTGACCTCGCCCCAAGCATAGGCGAAGAAGTGCAAGGGGCGCTGCGCCGTGATCCGCGAATCGAGCTGGCGGAGAGAGCCCGCTGCGGCGTTGCGCGGATTGGCGAAGAGCGGCTTGCCCGCCGCCTTCTGCCTGTCGTTGAGCGCGGCGAAGTCCTCATGCGCCATATAGACTTCGCCGCGAACTTCGAGAATCTCGGGGACGACGCCATGAAGCTTTTCCGGAATCTCGCCGATCGTCTTTATGTTGGCGGTCACGTCCTCGCCCTCATAGCCGTCGCCGCGCGTCGCCGCGAGAAGGAGGCGCCCGCGCTCGTAGCGCAGGGAGCATGAAAGCCCATCGATCTTCGGCTCCGCCGTGAACAGGATCCTCGAGGAATCGGCGAGACCGAGAAACCGGCGCACGCGCGCGACGAACTCCTCGACCTCTTCGTCAGAAAACACATTGCCGAGCGACAGCATCGGCACGGCGTGCCTCACCTTGGCGAATTTTTCGCTGGGGCGCGCGCCGACCTTCTTCGTTAGCGACTCCCCCGTCGCGAGTTCCGGAAAAGCTCTCTCCAACGCTTCGTAACGCAGTCGCAGCGCGTCATAGTCGGCGTCGGAGATCGTCGGCGCGTCGTCCTGATAATAGCGGCGGTCATGCGCGGCGATTTCCTCGCCGAGCCGCGCATGTTCGACGCGCGCTTCGAGCGGCGTCAGATCCTCGACGGGAGCAGGACGGGCGTGAGAAGGCTTCTTGGTCATGCGGCGAAACGGCCCGATGCGTCATGCAATTTCCGATCGAACCGCTCGCGCGTCATTCCCGACGCGCGCAACGCGCGCGATCGGGAATCCAGAGCAAAGCCAACTTTTCGGATCGGCTCTGGATTCCCGGTCAGGCCTTCGGCCTGCCGGGAATGACAAACCCGGCGAACAGATCAATCGGATATCAAATCAGCGGAAACTCGGGTTCGGACTTTAGTCGTTTCGCCGCGCCGCGGCTATGCCGCTTCCGGCGCGGCGCCGACGAGGCGGCGGGCGTCCCGGGCGCTGATCGGGCGCCCGAAGGCGTAGCCCTGCGCATAGCCGCAGCCCAGTTGATAGAGTTCGATGGCGTCCTGCTCGGTCTCCGCGCCTTCGGCGACGACGTCGAGGCCGAGATCCTGCGCCAGCGCGATGATCGAGCGCAGAATGATCGGGCGGGCGCCTGCGCCGGACTGCTTGATGAAGGACCGGTCGATCTTGACCGTGTCGAACGGAAGGCGCTGCAAATAGGCGAGCGACGAATAGCCGGCGCCGAAATCGTCAAGCGCCAGACCGGCGCCGAGCTCCTTGATGCGCATCAGCATCTGCGCCGCATATTCGGGATTCTCCATCACCAGGCTCTCGGTCAATTCGAGCTTGAGGCTGCCTTTGGCGATGTCGTTGCGCATCAGCACGCTCTTTACGTCGCGCAGCAGGTCGTGCCGCAAGAGCTGGCGTGACGAGAGATTGACGGAAGCGAAGATCGGCGGATCGACGGCGAGCGCGCGTTGCCAGGCCGCGAGTTCGCGGGCCGTGCGCTCCAGCGCGAGAAGCCCGAGGTCGACGATCAGGCCCGTCTGCTCGGCGATGGGAATGAATTCGGAAGGCTCGAGCCGACCAAGGCGCGGGTGATCCCATCGCAGCAGCGCCTCGAAACCGGCGATGGTGCGGTCCTCGAGCCGGACGATCGGCTGGAAGAACACCTTGATCTCGCTGCGCTCCAACGCCCGCCGCAGATCGGCTTCAAGCGTCACCCGATCCGAGCGCTGCGCGCGCATGGCCGGGCGGAACACTTCGATGCGGTTACCGCCCGAGCGCTTGGCGTAGCGCATGGCGAGTTCGGCGTCGTCCAGCATTTCAGCGGCGCCGGGATGGGTCTGCTGGTCGTAGAGCGCAATGCCGATCGAGGCGAACAGCGCGATCTCGCGATCGGTGAAGCGCACCGGAGTCGATAGCGCGCGGCGCACCGAATCGGCGATCGAGATGACATGGTCGACATGCGTCTCCGAAACGAGGATGATCGCGAAGACGTCGCCGGAAAGGCGCGCCAGCGTATCTTGCGGCTGTAGCAGCCGCGTGAGGCGATGCGCGACGGTCAACAGAATGCTGTCGCCCATCGCCATGCCGACCTGCTCATTGATCTGTTTGAAGCGGTCGATGTCGATGACGAGAATCGTCGGGCGCACGTCCTTTTCCATGCGCGCCAGAACCAGCGCCGCTTCCAGGCGATCGAAGAACAATTCACGGTTCGGCAGGCCCGTGAGATTGTCGTGCACGGCGTCGTGTAGCAGCCGTTCCTGGGCGTTGCGTTCGTCGGTCACGTCATTGAGCGTGCCGACGACGCGGATCACCTCGCCGTCGGGGCCGACCACCGGCCGCGCCCGCAGCCGGTAGGAAAGATAGTGGCCGTCCGCGGCGCGCAACCGAAACACCTGATTGATGCGTCCGCGCCGCTGTTCAAGGATCGCGTCGAGACAGGCGCGATAGCGGTCCTGCTCGAAAGGATGCAGCAGATCGAGCCATGAGGAGGCGGCGCCTTCGAGCCCGCCACGGTCGAGTCCGAGCGCCGCTTCCGCTTCGGGGCTGACATAGATGTGATCGGAGGGAACGTCCCAGTCGAACACGATCTCATTGGCGCCGGTGAGCGCGAGCGCCTTACGCTCGACGTCGCTGAGCGCGCCATGCGACAGACCGCCGGCGGCGAAGGCGTTTTGCAACACGGTGAAGCCGATCAGCATCACGATGAGCACGAGGCCGCCGACGAGCGCGGGAGAGACGAGGTCGTTGGTGATCCAGCCGGCGACCGCAAATCCCGCCGTCGCCACCCAGACGGCGAGAAGGAACCATGTCGGTATCAACATGATCGCCCGATCGAACCCGTGCGTCGCGAGGTAGAGGATCAGCACGAAGCCGACGATGGCGACCGTCGCGAGCGAGATGCGCGCGACGCCGGCGGCGACCGGCGCATCGAACACCGCCAGGCCGACGAGGTCCAAAAGGATCAGGAGCCACAGCGCCGCGACATGCCAGGCGCGCACATGCCAGCGGTTGAGGTTCAGATAGGCGAAGAGAAAAACCACCAGCGTCGCCGAGAGGACGGTCTCGGCGCCGGCGCGCCAGATGCTGTTGGCGTTGGCGTCGAAGCCGAAAATCTTGTCCCAGAAGCCGAAGTCAATGCACACATAGGCCAGGACCGCCCAGGCGAGCGCCGCCGCCGCCGGGAAAATGACCGCGCCCTTCACCACGAAGACGATCGTCAGGAACAGCGCCAGCAGGCCTGCGATGCCGATGACGATGCCCTTATAGAGCGTCAGGCTCGTCACCTTGTCCTTATAGGCCGAGGGCTCCCACAAATAGAGCTGTGGCAGGTTTGGCGCGCGCAGCTCGGCGACATAGGTGACCGTCGTTCCGGGGTCGAGCGTCAGCCGGAAAATGTCGGCGTCCGAAGCGTCTACCGCTTCTGGCGGGAACCCTTGGCTCGCCGTGATCGCCGAGATCCGCGTCGAGCCGAGATCGGGCCAGATGACGCCCGAGCCTTGCAGACGGTAATGCGGCGCAACGATGAGGCGCTCGATCTGCTCGTCGGTGTCGTTGGTGAGCGCGAAAACGATCCAGTTGGGCTGGCTGCCCGCCTCCTTGGCGCCGACCTCGATGCGTCGAACGATACCGTCCGGTCCGGGCGCCGTCGAAACCTGCAGGCGGTCGCCCTGCGAAGAATGTTTCTCGACCACATTGGTAAGATCGATCGCCCGCGCGCCTTGCGGCACTCTGACGGACTCCATGGCCACGGCCTGAGCGGATACGACGAGCAGAAAGAGAGCGATCAGATATTTTGTCAGACGCACGAATCTTCTTCTCGATGCCGCAAGCTCGGAAAACGCGTTTCGCGCGGCCTCGGACAGGCGCCAAGCGCGTGGGCAGTCATCGCCTTACTTTGATCGACCAGTGGTAGAGGCTTCCTGCCCTGCCCGCAAGCCGATTCGCCAAGCTTTGCAATAGCGGTATGTTCCTTGCGTCCCTGAGCTTGTTGGCCGCGCTTGCGGAGCGACGACGGCGTCAATATACGCTGCTTAAGAGCCACCGTCGCAATTTACTGGCGCATGGCGGTTTTTTTTGCGGTAGGCCACCCAGAAATATTGGGAAAACGGGAACGGATTGGATGCGAAGCGCTCTAGGCGGTCCTCGCCTTCTGTTGCGCCGACTCCGCGAAATCAGCGCGGAACCGGTCAGCGCCCAGGCGCGGCTCGACAAGATCGTCGTGCAAATCGCCGCCAATATGGTCGCCGAAGTTTGTTCCGTTTATGTGCTGCGCGCCGACCAGCGCTTGGAGCTTTACGCCACTGAAGGCCTCAACCGCGAGGCCGTCCATTTGACCACGATGCACTCTGGCGAAGGCCTCGTCGGCCTGATCGCGAAGAGCGCCGAGCCCCTTGCGCTTTCGGAAGCGCAGGAGCACCCCTCCTTCTCCTACAAGCCGGAGACGGGCGAAGAGGCCTATCACTCATTTTTGGGCGTGCCGATTCTGCGCGGCGGCAACACGCTCGGCGTGCTCGTCGTGCAAAACCAGGTGCGCCGCGTCTATTCGGAAGAAGAAATCGAGGCGCTGCAGACGACGGCGATGCTGCTCGCCGAACTCATCGCCTCCGGCGAATTGCAGGCGATCGAAGACCCGCGCGATCTCGCGCTCTATCGCCCGGCTTCGCTAAAGGGCGCGCCGATGGCGGAAGGCGTCGGTCTCGGCCATGTGCTGCTGCATGAACCGCGCGTCGTCATCAAGCAGCTCGTCGCCGAAGACATGCCCGGCGAACTCGCAAGGCTCGAACACGCCATCGACGCGATGCGCCAGTCGATCGACGAACTCGTCGCGCACAGCGACCGCATCGCCGCCGGCGAGCCGCGCGAAATCCTCGAAACCGTGCGCATGGTCGCCTATGACCGCGGCTGGGTGCGCCGACTGCGCGAAGCGGTGATGACCGGCCTGACCGCGGAGGCGGCGGTCGAGCGGGTTCAGAATGACGCGCGGGCGCGCATGCAGCGTCAGACCGACCCTTATCTGCGCGACCGCCTGCATGACCTCGACGACATCGCCAACCGGCTGCTGCATCAGTTGACGGGCCAAAGCTATGTCGCCGACCGCGACAGCGTGCCGGAAAACGCCATCATCGTCGCGCGAACAATGGGGCCGGCGGCGCTGCTCGACTATGACCGCAAGCGGCTGCGCGGACTTGTGCTGGAGGAAGGCGGGCCAACAAGCCATGTCGCCATTGTCGCGCGGGCGCTCGGCGTCGCCACCGTGGGGCTCGTCGCCGGACTGATCGACATTGTCGAAACCGGCGATCCGATCATCGTCGACGGCACGACCGGCGAAGTGCATGTTCGCCCGCAGCCGGACGTGCAGAGCGCCTATGCCGAAAAGGCGCGGCTGCGGGCGCGACGGCAGGAACAATACGCCAAGCTTCGCGACGTGCCGGCGATCACCAAGGACGGCGTCGAGATCACGTTGCATATGAACGCCGGCCTCGCGATCGACATGCCGCATCTGCATGAGACCGGCGCGCAGTCGATCGGACTTTTTCGCACTGAGCTGCAATTCATGCTCGCGCCGCGCTTTCCGCGCATGGACGAGCAATATCGCTTTTACAAAGCCGTGCTCGACGGGGCGCCGGAGAAGGCGATCACCTTCCGCACGCTCGACATCGGCTCCGACAAGATTCTGCCCTATATGGCGAAGATCGAAGAGGAAAACCCGGCGCTCGGCTGGCGCGCCATCCGCATCGGCCTCGACAGGCCGGGCCTGCTGCGCATGCAGCTGCGCGCAATGTTGAAGGCAGGCGCGGGTCGCGATCTGCGGATCATGTTTCCGATGATCGCCAATGTCGCCGAGTTCGACGCGGCGAAGGCGATCGCGCTGCGCGAGTTCGGTCACATCACGCGCCACCGTTATCCGCCGCCAACCCGGGTGGAGTTCGGGGCCATGGTGGAAGTGCCGTCGCTGCTGTGGGAAATCGATCTCATCGCCAAGCGCGCGGACTTCCTGTCGGTCGGCTCCAACGACCTGGTGCAATACATGTACGCGGCGGATCGCGACAATACGCGCGTTTCGAAACGCTATGACAACCTCTCCCGGCCAGTGCTGCGCGCGCTCGAGCGCGTCGTCGCCGCCGGCGTGCGGCACAACGCGCCGGTGACGCTGTGCGGCGAGATGGGCGGCCGCCCGCTCGAGGCGCTGGCGCTGCTGGCCATCGGCTACCGATCGCTGTCGATGGCGGCTTCCGCCATCGGCCCGGTCAAGACCATGATCCTCAATCTCAATCTCGAAGAGGCGCAGGTCTATCTCGCCTCTCTGCTCGCGTCCGATGACGGCGGCGCATCCGTGCGCGACCAATTGCGCGAATATGCGCAGGCGCGCGGCGTGCCCTTGTAGCGGCGTTCTCTTTCTCCGCGCCGTCGCCGCAACCCTTTCTCAAGAAACCTTCACATGTTCGCTCAAGACAAACTCGACCTCATTCTGCGCCGCTATGACGAGATCGGCGACAAGCTCGCCGTCGGCGCCGACGGACAGGCCTTCGTCGCCCTGTCGCGCGAACGCGCCGCGCTCGACGAGGTCGTCGACAGAATTCGCGCCTATCGCGCGGCGCAGAAGGAATCGGGCGAGCTTTCCGCCATGCTCGCCGACGCGGCGCTCGACGCCGACATGCGGGCGCTGGCGGAGAGCGAGACGGTCGCCGCGCGCGAACGGCTCGAAGCGGCCGAAAGCGGGCTGCGCCTGGCGCTGCTTCCCAAGGACGAGGCGGACGAAAAGAGCGTGATACTCGAAGTCCGGGCGGGCACCGGGGGCGACGAAGCGGCGCTGTTCGCCGGCGATCTCTTCCGCGCCTATCAGAAATATGCGGCGCTCAAGGGCTGGCGCGTCGAAATGGTGTCGGAAAGCCCCGGCGCGCTCGGCGGATTCAAGGAAATCGTCGCGGAAATCATCGGTCGCGGCGTCTATGGACGGCTGAAATTCGAGTCGGGCGTGCATCGCGTCCAGCGCGTGCCGGAAACGGAAACGCAGGGCCGAATTCATACGTCGGCGGCGACGGTGGCGGTGCTGCCGCAGGCCGAGGATGTCGACGTCGCCATCGACGACAAGGATCTGCAGATCGACACGATGCGCGCGCAAGGCGCCGGCGGCCAGCATGTCAACAAGACCGAGTCGGCGATTCGCATCACCCACATTCCGTCCGGCATCGTGGTGATGATGCAGGAAGAGCGCTCGCAGCATCGCAACAAAGCCAAGGCGATGAGCGTTCTCCGGTCGCGTCTTTACGACGCCGAGCGCCAGCGGCTCGACAAGGAACGTTCCGACGACCGCAAGCAGCAGGTCGGCTCAGGCGACCGCTCCGAGCGAATCCGCACCTATAATTTCCCCCAAGGGCGCGTCACCGACCATCGCATCAATCTCACGCTCTATAAGCTCGACCGGGTGATGGAGGGCGAATTCGATGAGATCATCGACGGGCTGATCACCGACCATCAGCAAAGGCTGCTCGCGCAGAGCGAAGCGTAACGCCCCGCGAGGAGCGCAGCGAGAAAGCCCCGTCGCGGCGTGTGCGTCGACGCACGAACAGCCCGAGAGACGCACTCTACATTGCGCCCATTCGCAGAGAGAAAAACTGCGAAGCAGAGCTCAGGAGAGCGTCATGTCGAACTCAAAGAAAATCATTTCCGCCACTCTCGCCGCCGCGGTTCTGGCCGGAACGGTCGCCAGCGCGACGCCGGCTTTCGCCTGGTCCAAGTGGCATCATCACGGCTATGGCTGGGCGCCTTACGCCGTGGGCGGCGCTCTGGCTCTCGGCGCAATGGCGGCCGCCGCCGCGAGCGGCCCGGACTGCTATTACGAGCGCCGTCCGATCTTCAATCGCTGGGGCGACGTGGTCGGCTATCGCTCCGTGCCCGCTTGCTAACGCAAAACATCCAAGCGTCAAAAGAGGCCGGCGCACGCCGGCCTTTTTCATTCAGGACGCGCAGCTCACCAATCGTAATCAAAAAACTGGCCGATTGCGTTGTAGCGCTGCGGATCTTGAAGCGCGAAATCCTGCTGCTCGAGGAAGTAGTTGTCGTTGGCGTAACGATTGGGCTGCAGATTGCCCTGCGCCGCCGAACCCGCGCCGTCGTCAAGCCAGTCCTTGCCGGTCGTGAGATTGTGCGGCAGAGGCAGAGAGAAATCGTCGCCCTGCGCCGCGACCTCGCCAGTAACAACAGGCTTGCGCTGCTTCGCGAACGCTTGGCCAGCCGCCAGCGCACATACTAAAGCAAGACCCAACGTCAGTTTCAAAGAATTGCGCATGTTTCAACTCCTGCCGCATCCATGAGTCAGTTTAACCGGAGCGCCCCGGCCATTGCTAGTGCCGGAAGTGGCGCACGCCGGCCAACACCATAGCAAGTCCCTGCGCGTCCGCCGCGGCGATGACGTCCTTATCGTTAATCGAGCCGCCGGGCTGGATGACGGCCGTCGCGCCGGCGTCGGCCGCGGCCAGCAATCCGTCGGGGAAAGGGAAAAAGGCGTCGGAGGCGACGGCCGCGCCTTTCGCGAGACTATCGGTTAGCCCCGCCGCACGCGCCGCCTCCTGCGCCTTATGAGCGGCGATGCGCGAGGAATCGACGCGCGACATTTGCCCGGCGCCGATTCCGACCGTCGCCGCGTCCTTCGCGTAAACGATCGCATTCGACTTGACGTGTTTCACCACGCGAAAGGCGAATTTGAGATCGGCAAGCTCCTGCGGCGTGGGTTGCCGCTTCGTCACGACCTGCAAATTCATATCGCCAACGACGGCGTTGTCGCGCGACTGCGCGAGGAATCCGCCCGAAACCGAGCGATAGGTCAAGCCCGGCGCGCGCGCATCTGGCAGACCGCCGGTCAACAGCAGACGCAGGTTCTTCTTTGCGCCGATGATCGCGATCGCCTCCGCGTCGGCGTCAGGCGCGATGATCACTTCGGTAAAAATCTTCACGATCTCTTGCGCCGCCTCGGCGTCGAGCCGGCGATTGAGCGCGACGACGCCGCCGAAGGCGGAAACCGGGTCGCAGCGCAAAGCCTTTGCATAGGCCTCGGCGAGCGTCGCCCCTTCGGCGACGCCGCAAGGATTGGCGTGTTTGACGATGACGGCGGCCGCCATTCGCGCGAAGTCAAATTCCGCGACGCATTCGAAGGCCGCGTCGGTGTCGTTGACGTTGTTGTAGGAAAGCTGCTTGCCCTGAAGTTGACGCGCCGTGGCGACGCCCGGCCGCTTCTCGCCGGTGAGATAGAAACCTGCCGATTGATGCGGGTTTTCGCCATAGCGCATCGGCTCGGCGAGACGGCCGCCGAAGGCGCGCAGCGGCGGCGAGGCTTCAGCGAGTTCCTGCGCGAGCCAATTGGAGATCGCCGCGTCATAGGCGGCCGTACGGGCAAAGGCCTTCTGCGCAAGCCGCCGACGCGTCGCGAGCCGCGTCGCGCCCTTCGTCGCCTCGAGTTCCTCGGTCAGCGTGGCATAATCGTCGGGATCGACCACGACGGCGACGTCGTCGTGATTTTTCGACGCGGCGCGGATCATCGCCGGACCGCCGATGTCGATGTTTTCGACGCATGCTTCGAATGGCGCGCCTTTCGCCAGCGTCGACTCGAAGGGATAGAGATTGACCACGAGAAGGTCGATCGGCTGGATGTCATGCGCGAGCATCGCCGCTTCGTGCTGGGGATTCTCGCGGATCGCCAGAAGGCCGCCATGCACCTTGGGGTGCAAGGTCTTCACCCTCCCGTCCATCATCTCCGGAAACTGGGTGAGATCGGCGACGTCGCGCACCGGGAGCCCCGCCTCGGCGAGCGCGTTGCGCGTGCCGCCGGTGGAGACGATCTCCACCCCATGCGCCGCCAGAACGCGCGCAAATTCGACAAGGCCGGTTTTGTCGGAAACGGAAATCAGCGCGCGCGCCACGCGGCGCAAATCGACGGGCATCACATACTCCTCAATCGCGCCGCGCTTATCATACCTGGCCGTCGGGAGAAACCTTCCCGCCGGCCCGCCGCTGGAATCTCCAGGCGATCTCGACGCCGGCGGCCGCCGTCCCGCGCAAGACGATCTGCGCGCATTTGCGCGCGCCGCCGGGCGCGGCGAAAAAAATACTGTCTTCGACTTCGGGAGCGAGGCCCTGCGCCTCAAAGAGGAGCATTTCGCCATTGGCGAGCGTGAGTTCGATCGCGCCGTCGGCGCTCAGCGCAACGCCGACGCGCGGGTGAATGTGAAAACGCAGGGCGAAATCCTTTGCTTGCGCCTCTCTGCCGCCGCCTTCCGCAGCAACGAGCCGATCGACTCCAAGAAGCGCAGAGCCATCCGTCGCAAGGGCCAATTCGCGCTCGTGGATGAGGCCGTAATCGCGCGCATAGCCGTCATGCGACAAGATGAGCGTCGTTTCGCCTTCGAGGCGGCGGCGCTCGACCCCAACATTGCGTGGCCCGGCGAGAACGCGCCCGGCGCGCCGGCGCGGCCCGCCTTGCGGCGCGATGCGGGCGCTGGAGCGGTCCCCGACAATGAGAGTCGAATGCGCGGCGGTGGCCCGCGCCAGTTCGCGGGCGTCCAGATGCGGCGCCGAAGGAGCGCCGCAATTGACGACGACGCGCTCGGTCCCGATCGAAAATTCAAATGACAGGCAGCCCGCATGCGCCGAAAGCGAGAATTCGAAGGGCGGCGGCCCGCCGGAGTCGACGATGACGAGCGCGTCGCCCGCCTCCAAGCGCTGATAGCCGGCGTAAGGCGCGTTGACCGGCGGCGCGCCGCGCGTGTCCTCATGGGCGAGCGCGTTCGCCAGCCGATCCAGCGCCGTCGCGCCCATGCCGTTGAACAGCGCCAGGGAGCCGTCGCCATGCTGCAGCATCCGCAGCATCGGCATCATTCGGTCGATCGCGCGCAGGACGGCGGGCGGGGTTTGCAGGCCGCGCGCCGCGATCACCTGCCGTAGCGGCAAAAGGTCGAGAAGCAGGTCGACGGCGACCTGCGGATTGCGGCTCACATGGCCGCCGTCGATGAGGACCTGGCGGTCGAGCTCCGCGCTGAGCGCCCGCGACACATGCGGCGCGATCTTGCGGCCGGTGTCGGCGCAAACGGCGAATTCGGCAAGCGCGATGGCGCAGAACAGGCGATCGGACCCAAGCGCGCCGCCGCCGGCCAGGGCGCGCCACAGCACCCGCGCATTGCGCGCCAGCGCCAACATGAAGGCGTCGTAGAAGTCGGCCTCGGCGCCGTCGAGCAGCGTCGGCGACTGCGAAAGAAAGGAAAGGAGGCGCCGGGCGACGACGGCCGGCTCCATCGCGGGATCATCGGGTGGCAGCTTCGGGAGCGCGAGAAACTCGGCGACAAGCGCCTGCGCATTGGCGAGCGCCACCTTCTTGTCGAAGGCCTGCAGATGCCTCAGCCAGGAGAAGCCGGCGAGGGATCGCCGCCAGCCGTCCGAAGGCGCCGTCACGAGAAAGGGCGATACGCCCCTCGCCTGCACGGTTTTGCCTTCGAAGGAAAAATAGCCGGCGTAAATCTGGTCCGCGACGGTCGAGTCGGTGGTTCTGATGTCGGGCGGCGCGATCCGCAGCCGCTCCGGCGGCGCGATCGCCATGGATTTCATCAAGTGGTAAGGCGCGGCGGCGCCTCGCGCGAAGGCTCCCGCCGCCCGCGCCGCCGAGACGCCAGCCAGTCGCACCCGATCCCGCAACATGATGGCGCTCAGTGGCGTCCTCCGACTACGGCGTTCGCGCGATTTCCCCACCAGCCGCGCGCCAGCCGGCAATATCAAACCCCGTCTTCCGCTTATAGTCTAAATTTCCGTGACTTCCGAATGAGATCGGCCCGGCCTGGGCGCAGCGCCATTGCCTGTGAAAGCCCGGAAATGGCAATGTCGCGCCTCATTTCATGGAGGCTTCGCCAATGCCGCTTTACACGATCGACGCAATCGCGCCGCGCCTGCCGGCCCCCGGCCGGTTCTATGTGGCGCCCGGCGCGCATGTCATCGGCAGGGTCGAACTGGAGGAGGACGCCAATGTCTGGTTCGGCTGCGTGTTGCGCGGCGACAATGAATGGATCACGGTCGGCGCGCGCACCAATATTCAGGAAAACAGCGTCCTCCATACCGACATGGGCTTTCCGCTCGTCATCGGGCCCGACTGCACCATCGGCCATGGCGTCATTCTGCACAGTTGCATCATCGGCGAGGCGACGCTCATCGGCATGGGCGCGACCATCCTCAATGGGGCGAAGATCGGCGCGAACTGCCTTGTCGGCGCCAATGCGCTGGTGACCGAAGGCAAGGAATTTCCCGACTATTCGCTGATTGTCGGCGCGCCCGCCAAAGCGATCCGGACGCTGGGGCCCGAAGCCCGCGCGCGCCATCTCGACTCGGCGAAACATTATGTCGAGAACGGCCAACGCTACGCGAAAGGGCTGACGCTGATCGCCTGAGAGCGCCGGCCTCACCGCGACACATAGAGCGGGGCGCTGGTCGGCGGGCCGATCGCCACCCAGACATTCTGATTGTGCTGCGACTGCCGCTTGACGAAGCGATAGGGAGCGCGCGTCCAGGGGCGCATCTCGTCGGAGAGATTGTCGAGCACGAATTCGCCGCGGCTGGTCTTGACCGTCAGAACCGAATGGCCCTCGCCGTTCTTCTCCTTGACCACCGTGAGCAGCAGCGCCTCGCGCGGAAAGCCCTCTTCGATCAGCATGCGGCGCTTCAGCAGGGCGAAATCCTCGCAGTCGCCCTGGCCGTCGCTGGGGTAATCCCACCGGTCGACCGAGCCCCAATGATCCACATCCGCGATCGGATCGATGTTCTTGTTCACCCAGGCGTTGATGCGCGCAATCTTGCGAAAGACGGCGGCGGTGAGTTCGATGTCCTGCGGCGCGGTCTCGTCGTCCTGGCACTCGCCGCGATAACGCTGGCAGAACTCCACCCAGCCGTAGGGCACGCTCGTTTCCTGGCCGATCGACGCAAAAGTCGCTGGCTCCGATCCGGCGAAGCTTTTCGCATTGATCGCGACGAGCGCCGCGCCCGCCATCCCGAGAGCCATAACCGCTTTGCTGACGATGCCCAACATAACCCGCCTCCGTGACATGAGGCGAAGTTAGTTTTCTTGTTTTGCTGTCTGTGAAAGTAATTCTGCTGCATTTTACGCGAAACCGTTCAGATTTTCGCGGCTTTCCGGTAAGTATAATTTTGACCTACAAAAACCAATAAAATTTGATGTGATCGAATATCATATTGATATAAAACGGCTATTATCGCCGCATCGCGGCGGCTCCGACGCCCGCGCCCTGCCCCGGATTAAGCTTGGCGGAACTTGGGTTAACTGACGCCCGTTTCGAAGGTTAACGGGCCCGCCCGGCGCGTAATATTTTTGGCGACCGCGGCGACGGTGCGCCTTCCGAGCGCCGCAAATTCGTCACACGCCTTTATGCGCCTCGATGCGGCAGGCGGCGCATTCACCCTCCCCTATAAGGGGAGGGTCGGACTGCGAAGCAGTCCGGGGTGGGGTGAAGCTCACAACCAGTCGGTCGAAAAGCCTTCCTGCTCGCGCGCTTCGAGCTTCGAGCGCTGCTCACCCCACCCCGAAGCGCTACGCGCTTCGACCCTCCCCCGCAAGGGGAGGGTGGAATTGCGGCAGAGGAGAAGCCGGCGGATCGACCTGCAGCGCTCGTTAAGCGCCGCGCGCTCGCCCTGCTTCGAGATCGCTCCACATTTTGTCGTATTCCTTGTCGACCTTCCGCTTCTCGAGCACGGCGTCGATGTCCTCATCCGGACCGATCGGACGAATATATTCGCCACGCCAGGTAAGGTGTTTGACCAGTTCATGGTCGTCGCGGGGATAGACCGACTTCATCCCCACAAGCGAGGGCGCTTTGACAAAGGCCGCCGTCAGCAATTGGTAGTAAAGCGTCTGGCTCTTTTCGATCGGCTGCGAATGATCCTTGCTGAACAGGCGATCCCTGGAAAATTTCGCCTTGTCCAGCGGCGCGATGTTAAGCCCGTTCAGGCGCGCGCATTCCACCATCCATTCCAAGGCGCAATCCGACAGCCCATATCGGCTGTAGCCGCCGCCGACATTAGAATGCACGCCGGGAAACCATTTTTGCTTGTAAAGCGGAAATCCGCGCTCAGCCAAATTCTTCTCGTTTCTCTGCCGGTGATAATCCGTAAATTCGATGTGCGTCGGACGGAACGGCCAGCGCCGCTCGTCCGCGGCCAAGGCATGATAGGCGCTGTCGACGCTCTCGCTCAGCGTCACATTATGAAAACTGCACCCGAACATTTTGTCGACGAGATATCCGAGGAATTCGCCATAAGGCGCGCCGAGCGCGCCGACAGTGTCCCAGACGCCGAGAAAGCGGATTTTCACCGGCCAGGGATGGCAGTAGTCGCTTCGAAACTGCGCGGCGTCCGCGCCTTTCGGCCGCCAGCCGTCCGATTTTTCCTTGTAATGTCCGTAGGCGATCGACACCTGCGGCATGTTGCATCGCCTCAGAATGCCGAGATTATGCACCAGGCCCGCGATGCTCCGCGCCGTGAAGGCGCCCCGGCTGAAGCCGAAAAGAAAGATTTCGTCCTTCTCCTCGTAATTGCTCACGAGGAAGGAATAAGCGTCGATGACGTTGTTTGAAATTCCATAACCGAACGTTCCGCCCCTTAATTTTTCGCCGCTCCGCGTGCCGACGCCGGCGATGTAATGCACGAGCTGCGGCGCGCCGCCGGCGTCATCGCCGCTCTCGATGGCTTGCAACGTCCGCAGGACGTTGGTGCCGCATGCGGCCAGTTTATTCCAGGTGCCGTCGCATAAAATGACCAGCTTCTTAGCCATGGCAATATTCCCTGTCCAAATCAAAATTGAGAACGGTTGAGACTATCACTCGACGTCGAAGGGCGCGACTCCCGTCGGCTGGCCGTTTTCGCCAAGAGTAATTTTTTCGATGCGGGCTTCGGCCTCGGCGAGGAGAGTCTCGCAACGCGCCTGCAGCGCCTTGCCGCGCGCATAGAGCTTCACCGATTCGTCGAGCGACACGGCGCCCTTCTCCAGATCGCCGACGATGCGCTCGAGCTCCTGCATCGCTTGTTCGAAGGGCATCGAAGCGATGTCTGCGGCGGCGTCCGGCTTCTGCGTCATGACGTCTCTCTTAGACCAAGCCCGCGTTTTTGGCTATGCGGCGCGCTCAGCGGTCAGCCGGTTCGGCTCGGCCGACGATGCGGAGAATCTGCGGAAACTCCTCGCGCGTGCGGCGCTCGATTTCGTCGAGCGCGTCATGCGCGTTTTGCACCGATACGGCGGCGTCAATTCGGCAGCGGAAATTGACGACGAAGCCGCCGGCGGTTTGGCGGACCCGAATGTCCCGCATCCGCGCAAGCGGACGAGTCTGAGCGGCGACGCTGGCGAGCGCCGCTTCGATCGCGCCAGCGACTGAGGGGTCCGCGGCCCGCGCCGCGAGCAGCTGCATTTCGAGCGGCTCGATATGGGTCTCGACTTCGGCGTCGGCGCCGAATTCGTCGCGCAATGCGCTTTCGAAATCGTCGGCGATTGCGTGCGCGCGGCCGAGCGGCATGGCGCCGTCGAGTTCGATGTCGACGCCGATCGACAGGCGGCCCTCGATCTGTTGAGCGATGACATGATGGGCGTGAATATGTCGGCGCGACCCGACCAGGAGGATGCGTTCGGCGACCGTCTCGTCATCGAGCGCCTGAGGCTCGACCGACAGCGTGAGGCGGGCGCGCGGCGTCACATCGGCGATCGCGTCGGTGACGGCCGATTTGATCCGCGCCGCCTGCTCCACGCGCAGCCCCCGCGCGACGCCGATCGTCGCCTCGCCGACAATGTCCGGACCGATCGTGCGCAGGCGCAGCGAATCGATCGCGATGACGCCCGGCACATCGGCGATCGCGCGTCTGACATGCGGCGCGAGTTCACGCGGGGCGGCGTCAAGCAAGGTGTCGATGGTGCGCCGGCCCAGCCGAAAACCGGCGATCGCGATGAATGCTGCAACGCCGAAGGCGGCAAGCGCGTCGCCGCGCTCGAACCCATAATGCGCTGCAACGAGGCCGACCAGCACCAACGCCGACGACACCAGATCGCTTGCAAAATGCAACGCGTCGGCGGCGAGCGCGTCGCTGCCTTCAGCCTTTGCGATCCGTTTCAACTGACGGGAGCGCACGTAATCGATGACGATGGAGACGACGAGCACGCCGTAGACCGGCCAGCCCACGTCGATTTCGACATTCTTCTCCTGCAAGCGTCGCCAGGCTTCGCCAACGACAAACAACGCAAGTCCGAAGAGGAAGCCGGTTTCGATCAGCGCGGCGAGCGCTTCATATTTGCCATGGCCGTAGTGATGCTCTTCGTCCGCCGGCTTCTCCGCTTCGCGCACCGCGAAAAAGGTCAGCGCCGTCGCGCCGGTATCGACGAAGGCGTGGCCGGATTCCGACAACAGCGCCAGCGAGCCGGACCACAGACCGGCGGCGAGCTTCGCGACCGCGAGAACAGCGCTCGCGGCGATCGAAGCCTTGGCGGCTGCGAGTTTGACGCTCGTCGCCGCTTTCGGAAGAGCCTTGGTCTGGGTCACGTAAACGCGCCACTCTAATTTTGCAGGCCCCAGCCCTAGCAAGGGGCCGATGCGGGCGCAAACAGCGCCGCCTAAATGATAGAATTATAGCTGAACCATCAGATAGGAGCCGCATATGAAGTTTCTGCACGCCATGATCCGGGTCGGCGACCTCGAGCAATCGCTGAATTTCTTTTGCGACGTGCTCGGACTGAAGGAGGTCCGCCACACCCAGAATGAGAAGGGGCGCTACACGCTCGTCTATCTCGCGGCGCCCGAAGACCTGGCTGACGCCAAGGAAAAACACGCGCCGACGATCGAACTCACCCATAATTGGGACGAGCATGAATATGCCGGCGGGCGGAATTTCGGCCACCTCGCTTTCGCCGTTGAAAATATTTACGAAGTCTGCGCCCGCCTGCAGGCGGCCGGCGTGACGATCAATCGTCCCCCGCGAGACGGCCACATGGCCTTCGTGCGAACGCCGGACATGATTTCCATCGAATTGCTTCAGAAGGGCGCGCCGCTGCCGCCGACCGAACCCTGGGCCTCGGCGCCCAATGTCGGCAGTTGGTGAGCCGTTCTTCGGCGCCCAAATTTTTTGCGCTGCAGCTACGAATTATTTGGCCGCCGGGAACTATTCAACTGCCCGTGAGTTAAATCGTCAGTCGTGCTGCGGCCTCAGCTCGGCTAATAAGTATGTTGTTGAAAAACTAGCGAACTTCGTCGCGAAGCTGTCACGGCTTTCAGTTAGAAACGCGGCAGGCGCGGCTCTTGAATGAAAGTCGACTCTTGGCGTCGACCGTCTCGTTCGCCAGCTTTGATATCCCGTCCGGAATTCGGGGATGTCCCGATCATTGTTGAAAAAGGAGGAGCGGCGTTGCTCGCCTTGAGCCGTTAGGCTCGGGGTGCTGATTCCACGAAAGGAAGCAACGCCATGCAGGAACATACCACATCGACCGCGATTC
>Ga0194120_10002233_pt1 | contig 33701 bp, 23 predicted proteins | sample TA2MahCa65mmetaG_FD_148642 | JGI IMG/M metagenome (GOLD analysis project Ga0194120, IMG submission 148642) | Freshwater microbial communities from Lake Tanganyika, Tanzania - TA2015019 Mahale Deep Cast 65m | ecosystem: Environmental > Aquatic > Freshwater > Lake | place: Tanzania: Lake... | reverse complement strand
CGCAGATCGTGCGGGCCTATCTGCGCGGGGCGGGCGTCGCGAAACCCGGCGCGTGCCATCTGTTCCGGCACACGGCGGCCACGTTGATGCTCGAAGGGGGCGCCGACGTCCGGTATATCCAGGCGCTCCTCGGCCATACACGCCTGTCGACCACGCAGATCTACACGCACGTGTCGATCACCAAGTTGCGGGAGGTGCGCGAGCGGACGCATCCGGCCCGCCTGTTCCGCGAACCGGGTTCCCCGCTCGGCGCCGAGCCCGCTTGCACCGCGGATTCCCCGATCGCATGCGACAGCGCGGACGACGACCCGCCGTACAATCGACGGACGATCATGGATCGTCGAATAGGCGTTCGTGAGAACGGCAGGCCAGACGACGGCGCCTGGCGGCGTGGAAAGCCGGGGATACCTCCTGGGGGTGGCGGCTTCAGCAGTGACACGATGTCGGAAGGTGGTAGCTGCGATGACAACGAGGGCGGCTACTGGCGGGGTGTAGGCGATGTCTTTCGCAGGTATGGAGACGCCTCGGTTGGTGTGGTCAAAGGTGGTTGGTTCATCATTCGGCATCCGATTCGGACCGGAATCGGAATTGGAACGGCGATTCGGCACCCGATTCGGACGGGATGTGCAATTGCCAATCTTGGTGCCTTGAAGAATCCCAGGAGTGGAAACACTGGAAGTTGCGGGTGACAAGGCGCGCCTACTGCCGGTCGCGGAACGAACCCGCTATCTCTATCGGCCAGGATGCAACGAATGGACCTGCACCGGGCAAGAAAAAACGCTATTGACCCGATTTAGCGAATGGCCTATTCTCCCGCCTCATCAACGGCAACGGAGGCGCCGGAGGGGATGGAGGATGGATGACACGTCCTTCGATGCGTGCCGTTCCAGGGGATGCGATGAACGAAGTGTCCGCACGGGGGCCGGATTCGATCCGGTCCTGCGACCGCGGGGCAAACCGTCGGCATGGAGGCTGTCGGTCCCTCGTCAATCGTTCCGTCGTTCCCGCCGTTGATGGGTGACGCGCCCGTACAGGACGTTGTGGTAACTCACCGACCAATCGCTCCCGGAATCCGCGCGGAGTCCTAAGCCCCCCTGGGACCCGTTAGTATCCGGGGGCTTTTTTTGTTTCTTGGACGACTTGGTGCGGTCGCGCGGCTCCGAGCGGGTCATCCCGTGACGGCGATCTGCTCCGGTTCCTCGCAGGACACGCACCGGTTGCCTCCCTGATCGGCGGCCGTTTTCAGGAACCGGTTCGCCCGTTCGACGAACGACGCGGTCGTGTCGTTCATGATCATCTGAGCCGCGCCCGAGCTGATCGTGAATTGGAGCACGCCGCCCTTGACCGGCAATTTGCAGTTCTCGATGGCCGTTCGGATCCGTTCCGCGACGGCCGCGGCGTCCTCGACCGAGGCGCCGGGCAGCGTCAGCGCGAATTGCCGGTCGCTCACGCGGGCCACGTGATCCATGTCGCGCATGGTCGCTTTGAGGAACTGGGCGGTGGCCTTGAGCATCGTTTCGCCGGCCGATTCGCCGAACGCCTTGGTCAACCGGTCGAACTTATCGATTTCGACGGCGATCATCGACACGTCGGGTCCGCCGCAGCGCCATTCGGCCAGGCGCCGATCGACGTCTTCGAGGAACGGAGCGCGGGCGGAGAGTCCGGTGAGCGGGTCGCGGTTCGCGGGAACGGCCTTCGGCTCGGACGATTCCTCGGATGCGCCGGGCTCGGCTTTCTTCTTGAACCGTTCGGTGATCGGGTGCGACGTTTCGCCGTCGTGCCAATGTCCGCAATTGCGTCCGGCCTCCTTGCAGACGTAGAGCGCGTCGTCGGCCCGTTTGACCATCGCCTCGACCGTCTCGTTCGGTCGGAACTGGGCGATTCCGCCGCTCGCGGAGACGCGAAGCTGTTTTCCCTCGAATTCGACGACGCTGTCGGCGATGGCGGCCCGCGCCCGTTCGGCGGCCGGGCTGGCGATGGTCAGGTCGCAGCCTCCGAAGATGATCGCGAATTCCTCGCCGCCGTACCGGCAGACCATGGCGTTCGACGAGACGTTGTCGCGGAGCACGCGGGCGACGCTGCGCAGAACCTCGTCGCCCGCCTGGTGTCCGTACGTATCGTTGAATTTCTTGAAGTGGTCGACGTCGATCATCATGACGCTCGACGGCCGCTGTTGTTGGCGGAAGAGGCCTTCGAGTTCGGCGAGTTTCGCGTCGAACGCGCGGCGGTTACCGAGCTTGGTGAGCGTATCGGTGCGGGCCGCGGCGATCTGCTCCTCGAGCGCCTTTTCCTGTTCTTCGAGTTTCTTCTCGGCCGACTGGAGTTGTTCCTGCATCTTGTTGTTGGCTTCGATGAGTTTGGCGATGGCGTCGGCGCCGAGGCCCGTCGCGCCGCTCTCACCGATTTCCGCGTTGATCTCCTGGACGCGGCTGTTGTGCTGATCGACGTCGGCGGCCATGCGCGCCGCGATTTCCTGCATCTGAGCGACGGCGCGGTGCGCTTCCTGCGCCTCCTCGCGGGCTCGCGCGACTTCGGTTCGGGCCTGAGCCGCTTCGAACTTGTGCGCGGCGGCATCGCGCGCCGCATCGAGCGCTTGACTCCGCGCGGTCTGCGCGTCCCGCTGCGCGGTGGCCGCCGCGGCCTGCGACTCGGCCACCTTCTTGCGGAGCGCTTCGGATTCACCGGAATCGCCCGCAGGCGCCGAGCTCGGACCCGTCCCGCCGCGCAGCCACCAACCGGCGCCGCAGCCTGTCGCCGCGGCCGTACCCACCGTCAAGATATCCAGAACGACGCTCACTCGGCGATCTCCCCGACTCCGACCGACCGCTGCCCGCCGCCCGGCCCATTTCGCGATGATTCACGTAACCGGTTCCGTGCGCGACTCGACGCTCCGCGCGGTCCCGTGGCGACCTTGGGCGTCGAATCCCCCCTACCCATAGGTCCATAGGTCGCCGCGCTGGGAAAGTCAACGCATGGCGAGTACCGCGACGGGCGAACCGCGAGCCCAGGTTCGGCGACGCGTCCGGAAAACCGGCGCGTTCCCTACGATGCGCGCAATCGACCGACGACGGGTGCCGGGCATGACTGCTGGCGCGTCCAGATCGGGTGCCCCGCGACTCGCCGCGAATCCGGCTCGCGCCGTCAGCGCGCGGCGTCGTCGAGCGTTGCCTCGTCGCCCACATCTTCGAACGGCGATGGCCGACCCTCGGGCCGCACGCCCAGAATGCGCGCGACGATAAACGAGAGAATGGCCGCCGAGAAACTGAACAATGCGCCCATCTTCACCGAGTCCTGAACGGGGCCCGGCGTCGGGAAGGCGGCCGTCGAAACAAACAGGGCGACCGTGAACCCGATCGCCGCAACGCAGCCCAAACTGACGACATGCCGGTACGTCATGCCCGCCGGAATCTCGGTCTTCAGCCCTCTTTCGGCGAACCACGTGAGCAGCGTGATGCCGACCGGCTTGCCGATCAGCAGGCCGCACATGACGAGCCATGTTCCATGCCCGATACTGCTGAAAACGACGCCCGCATTGACCAAACCAAAAAGGCCCAGGATTAGTTCGACCGGGTTCTTCCACCATCGCTGGAATTCGCTCAGCGTATCAAGCCGCCCCAATTCCCCGCGCGCGTAGGCGCCCAGATCGGTGTGCGCGTGGGGCATGCACGGGATGATCGGCACCAGGCCCAGAGCGGGATGAACACCGGCAAGATAAAACGAAATCCAGCTCATCGTTCCCGGAATGACCAGATACCACCAAAAACTGTGCAAGCGGAACGCGCGCAGCACGAAGCAGAGCCCGATCGCGGCGGCGGCGAGCAGCAACCAGCTCAAGACCATCGTCGCGCTCGGATAGAAGACGGCGAGGATCACGAGCCCGGCCGCGTCGTCGGCGATCGCGAGCAGCAGCAGGAAGGCGATCGCCGGATGGCCGTTTCCGAAAACCAGTCGGGCCACCAGGTAGCTGAACGCGATATCGGTCGCGCAGGGGATCGCCCAACCGCGTCCGAGCGACGCCCATTCACCGAGGAGGAAGGCTCCCGAGGCGTAGATGATCGCGGGTCCCACGACGCCGCCCGCCGTGGCGAGCAGCGGCGTAGCCGCCTTTCGGAAATTCGATAGCGCGCCGCCCGGCAGAAGCGATTCCCAAACCTCTTTCGCCGCGATCGCGAAGAAGAGGGCCATCAAGACGTCATTCACGAGGAAATGGATCGTCAGCGACGGATGGCCCGGCTTCACCGCCTTCGTGTCGCCCGGGTCGCCCACCGGCCCGCGCGGCGACCCGCCCGAATGGGCATTCTCCGATGGCCGCGCGGGTTCGGTATGCCGTTCGGCGTGCGGTTCGTCGGAGGGCTCCACGAACAGCCGCCGCATATCGAAGTGAATGAAGTGGTGGTACGTCGCCTCGTCCACGTTCGCCCAGACGAGCGCGCCGACGGCGCCCGCGATCAGGAAGAGCGAGTTTTCGAGCAGGAAGGCGAGGAGCGGCGCCTTCACCTTGCCGTTGGCTTGGTTCGACATGATACTACGGCTTCCCGTCGGTTGCCGATCGGTTCGCGGCGCGAGGTCATCCAATCGCCGCCCAGGTCCCGGGCTGACCCGGAAGTCGTGGGTGGGGTTTCCGTGCGTAATGCGAAACGGATCTCCAAGAAGGTACCGGCTCGCCGGGCATTCGAACAGAACCCGATTCGATGACGGCGCGAACGTGACGTGTGGAACACGCGCCCGGCGGTCGACGCGGGTACGTCGAGTGGCTTGTGTGGCGTGATGAGGAACGATGTGTGAAGATCGCCGTGTTGGGAACGGGGAGAGTCGGCGGAACGTTGGGACGGCGCTGGATGGACGCCGGCCACGAGGTTATGTTCGGGACGCGCGACCCGGCGCATCCGCGCGTCGCCGCGCTGGCAAGCGAAACGGGAGCGCGCTCGGCGGCGCACGCCGACGCCGTCGAAGGCGCTGACGCCATCGTGTTGGCCATTCCGTGGCCGGGCGTGCTGGACATCTGCGATGAACTGGCCGACCGAATGGCGAACAAGGTCGTCATCGATTGCGTCAATCCGCTGAACGCGACCTTCTCGGGGCTCGATCTCGGCTTCACAGCGTCGGCGGCCGAGGAAATCGCGAGTCGCTGCCCGCGATCGCGCGTCGTGAAGGCGTTCAACACGGTGAGTTCGGCGACGATGGCCGATCCGTCGTACGCCGGTACGCCCGCGACGCTCTTCCACTGCGGCGACGACACGGACGCGAAACGGATCGTGGCCGATCTGGCCAACGCGATCGGATTCTTCCCCGTCGATTCCGGGCCCCTCGCGCATGCCAGGCTCCTCGAACCCCTCGCCATGCTCTATATCCATCTGGCGATGAACGGCTGGGGATCCCGATGCGCGATCCAGATCGTCCGACGATGAGCGGGTCGGATTCGCTCCGTGCCCAAAAGGACCCGTTTGTTCGATGAACCAACCGCACGACCCGCTCAAAGCCCTCGGATACCACAGCGTGATCCGTCTCCCGGTCCAGTGGGGCGACCAGGACGCATTCGGTCACGTGAACAACACGGTCTCGATCCGTTGGTTCGAATCGTCGCGGATCGCGTATTTCGAACACTCGGGAATCAACCCGCTGCTCGCCGCGGCCGGCCTCGGACCGATCCTCGCCGCCGTCCGCTGCGATTACCGGCGCCAGGTGCGCTATCCCGACACGAGTTGGATCGGCGCGAAGATCACGAAGCTGGGCAACACGAGCCTGACGATGGCGCACGCGGTCTGGAGCGAGCGTCAGGACGCGGTTTCCGCCGAGGGCGATTCGGTGATCGTGATGTTCGATTACGCGGCGAACGCGCCGCGCTCGATTCCCGACGACGTGCGGGCCGCGATCCGCGCGTTCGAACAGGGCGCCGTGTGAGGCGGCGGGCGGCGCGGTGACTTCGCGTGGCGGCATGGCCCGCAAAGGCGCGACGATCGAAGGACCGTGCCGCCAGGGCGCGTCGGACACGCCTCGCCTCTTGCTCGGGGTCGAGGCCCCGGCGAGAAACTGGAATAGGGCGCGATCCCGAGGAAGATCACATGACCGATCAAGGCCCGGATCAAGACCGTCAGAATGATCCAAAAAACGGTCACGGATGGGTTCCCTGTGCCGGTCTGCGGGCGTCTCCCACTCCAAGAGAGCCTTTGGGACCGCGAACGTTGCGAGGGTATGGGGAGGCTCGCTCGAAGAAATAACGCCGGCGACGAAAAACACGGCCTGGATTGGATTGAAGCGTCTCCGGGAAGTATGATCCAGCGAACGGGGACGGTTCCAGTGGGTATCCAGGGGGTTGGGGACGCGCTGTGGCGAGGTCTACGAAAGACGTCGAGGCGGTGGAACGGAGGAAATCCGTCGAGCCGGCATCGGTCGAGCTCGAACGGTTTCGTCCCTACCTGGAGTTTCTGGCGAGGGCGCAGTTCGACCACCGACTGCAGTCCAAGCTCGGTCCTTCGGACATCATCCAGCAGACGATGCTGCAGGCGCATCGCGGCCTGCCTGATCACCGAGGCGAAAACAGCGCTCAGATGGCCGCGTGGCTTCGGCAGATCCTGGCCAGAAACCTCGCGCACGCGACGCGCGATCTCCACCGCGACAAGCGGGATGTGCGCCGCGAGCGGTCGCTCCAGCAGCAGCTTGACGCGTCATCGGTTCGACTGGAGCGGTGGATCGCGGCGGACGGCGAGACACCTTCGGAAATCGCGGACCGCAACGAGCGATCGTTGCGGATTGCTGAAGCGATGGCCGGCTTGCCGGACGACCAGCGCGTCGCGTTGGAGCTGCACTACTGGCACGGCTGGAAACTGGCTGACATCGCGAACCACCTCGACCGCAGCTCGGCGGCGGTCGGCGGACTCCTGCATCGGGGTCTCAAGGGCCTGCGCGAACGGATCGCGGCCGATTGACGGCCGTCCAAATCCGCTCGCCGAAATCCATGTCCCAGACATTGAGCACTCGGTCGTCGCCGCACGTCGCGAATCGCCGTCCACCGGGTTCGACCGCCACGCCGTTGATGCGCGCGGCATGGCCTCGCAGGACGCGATGCGTCCGACCATCCACCGCGTTGACACGGGACGAGCGCCTCGCCGCTTTCGCGGGCCGACGAGGGCCGCGAGTTCGGGTCGTGGTCGAGCTTCCGGCTGACAAGTTGGGACAGCTCGGGCGGCGCGGATGGGCAGTGTTCCGAAAGAGGAGGGACCGGCTTGGTCTCGCGCGCCATCAATCGTTGGATCGGTGAGAGCGCGTGCGAGGATTTCACAGGAGGGCCGCCGGTGAGCAGATGGAAGAGCGTCGCGCCCAGACTGAATAGGTCCGCTTTTTCTCCGACTCGACGCCGTCGGGCCGCGATCGAAGTTCGTCCACCGACGGCGATCGTCGGACGACCTGCGTATCTTCCTCGCCGCCGCGATGGGTGATCGCGCGGGAAATCGAGTCGACCTCTTGGCGGCACGCCTCGCAGTCGCTCAGATGACGGGCAAAGCGATCCCGTTCGGCGGGATCGAGCCCGTCCAAGACGAATCGGCGCATTTGTTCCGCATCGGGACAGACTTTGATTTCCGACATCGCAATAACCGCCGGATAGCCGTGAGCGTGCTGGATCCGGTCCGCGTTGAACCGTAACTATTCCCCAATAGCCGGCCGATTTCAACTGTGACTCGATTCGCCAAATATCTGAATTCGAGCGTGCGATGGACGAAGACTGTGGCCTCCGAGGCGTTTGATGAAGTCGAGGGCGCGGACTTCGTGGCCAGTTGCCGCGACGAGATGCTTGCCAACGCCTGGTCGGCGCTGCGGAAACACGAATGCGATATGGGGCAACCCTACTACGCGCTGCTCGAGGAACGCACTCGAAACCCCGATTCCACAACGGAACAGCTCGCCGAGGCGCTGTCCCGGCGCCGTTCGGGACAATCGGTCCTTTCTCCGGCGGCCCTTAGGAAGACGCTCCAGCGTGCCCGCATGCGGTTTTCCGACCTGCTTCTCGACGAGGTGGCCCGCATGCTGGGAACGGCATGCCCAAGCCGAGACGCGCTCGAGCGCGAAGTCATCGAACTCGGCCTGCACGCCTATTGCCGCTCGGCCCTCGATCGCCGTTTTCCACCCGCGTGAGGCGTTCGTCGCTCGCCTCTCCGAGGCGAGGCTTCCTATCCCAAAGCCGCCATCCGGCGCAACACGCCTCGGTTCGTCGCTCGCCTCTCCGAGGCGAGGCTTCCTATCCCAAAGCCTTTCTCCGGCGCAACACGCCTCGGTTCGTCGCTCGCCTCTCCGAGGCGAGGCTTCCTATCCCAAAGCCTTTCTCCGGCGCAACACGCCTCGGTTCGTCGCTCGCCTCTCCGAGGCGAGGCTTCCTATCCCAAAGCCTTTCTCCGGCGCAACACGCCTCGGTTCGTCGCTCGCCTCTCCGAGGCGAGGCTTCCTATCCCAAAGCCTTTCTCCGGCACAACACGCCTCGGTTCGTCGCTCGCCTCTCCGAGGCGAGGCTTCCTACCCCAAAGCCTTTCTCCGGCACAACACGCCTCGGTTCGTCGCTCGCCTCTCCGAGGCGAGGCTTCCTACCCCAAAGCCTTTCTCCGGCACAACACGCCTCGGTTCGTCGCTCGCCTCTCCGAGGCGAGGCTTCCTACCCCAAAGCCTTTCTCCGGCACAACACGCCTCGGAGAGGCGTGCGACAATTGTCCGCTCAGGCCGTTTCGTGGCCGGGCGGCGGGACCTGCGAGATGTAGTGACGCCATCGATCGAGGTGCTCCTGCGAGAGCGAATTCTCCCGCGTGAGTTCGTGGTGCAGGAGGGTCGGCTCGCCGGGGAGTCCGACACGCACATTCAACCGGCCGTTCTCCTCGTAGTGGAAGCGGACTTCGATCGGCGTCTTCGCGGGGAGGTTCGGCGGCAGAGGCCGCACCGAACATTTGCCGACGAACGAACAATCGGCCGGCGACGAACTTTCGCCTTCAATGATTTCGATGCGGATCGACGCCTGGTTCGCGTGCCGCGTTCGAAAGACGCGCCGGGCGTCCGCGGGGATCGGCGTATTGCGGGGGATGAGGATCGCGTTCCGTTCCTCGTGCGTCTTCGCATCCTGGGCGACGACGCCGAGACTGTGCGAATTGACGTTGCGGATCGAAAAAGGAGGCGCCGCGCCGGCGTGCAGCGAAAGCAACAGGCCGGCGTGCAGCGCCGCGCCCTGGGCCACCGCTTCCTCGGGCGATACCGACCGATCGGGAGCGCGTCCCGAAAGGTGTTCCAACATCCGGGGCACGGCCGGCATGTGGGTCGATCCGCCGACCATCAAGATGCGGTCCACGTCGCGCCACGCGATGCCGGCCGCCTCCAATGTCTGGCGCGTGGTCAGCAGGGTCCGTTCGAGCAGATCGACGGTGAGTTCCTCGAAGAGGGCCCTGGTGACTTCGGTTCGATTCGGGCATCCCTCGTACTCGAACACAATCGTCGCCGACGGCTCGCTCGACAGGCGCCGCTTGGCCAGTTCGCACGCGCGCAGCAAACGGCCGAACGCGTGGGGGTCCTCGCGGGGATCGACGCCGTACGTCCGAATGAACTCCTCGGCCACATAATCCACGAGCCGCTGGTCCCAATCGCGGCCGCCCAACCGCATGTCCCCGTCGGTGGCGAGCGTCAGGAAGTCGTGGCCGCGGATCTCCATGACCGTGACGTCGAACGTGCCTCCGCCGAGATCGTAGACCAACACGTTTTGGCTCGACGAGGGGGACGTGGACCCGTGCGCCGCGCCGTCGCCGCGAAGGAACCCCTCGTGGAATCCGAACGCGACGGCGGCCGCCGTCGGTTCGTTGATGATGTCCATCACGTCGAAGCCCGCCATGTATCCCGCATCCATCGTGGCCTTGCGACGGACCTCGTCGAAATACGCCGGCACGGTAATGACGACCTTTTCGATATCGCCCACATGGCGGGCGGCGTCGAGCCTTATCTTGTTGAGCACCCACGCCTCGAGCGCCTCGGGCGGATACTGGCGTCCTCCGATCATTTTCGGGAAGACCCGCTGGCCCAATTCGCGTTTCGGGCATTCGGCGACGTTCGGCATGTCGGTGAGCATGGCATCGAGCGCGGGCCGTCCCACCGCGACATCGTATCCGTCGAACCGCACCACGCTCGGCGTCAGGATGTCGCCCTCGGCGTTCGTCAAGGTCCTTGGCCGACCCGACGCATCGAGCGCGGCGGCGACCGAATAGGTGGTTCCCAGATCGATGCCGACGGCCGGTGCTCCCTGTTTCCGCATACGCAGTGTCTTTCCTGATTACGTTCCGGTTCGCATGGGCCGCGTTCCCATCCATCTTAATTCCCGCGCGGGCCGCGGCCACGCTCCCACCGAGTCGGGCGGGCCGTACGGCCGTCGGGAGGAAGTCGGCCGCCGCGCGATCGTGCCGTCCATGCCGATTGCGACGGCGGCGAAGAGTCCCCGCCGTGCAACGATCCTACCGCGCCCGGCGGCGAATCTCACTCCCGAACGACCTCCGCGTCGATGCCATGCGTTGGAGGACCCTTCGACGATGAACGCGGCGATCAGCGTGATGTTCCTGGCGCTCTGTGCGATGGCCGCGAGGATCGCGGTCGTCGAGCACCAGCGTTGACGTTCCTTGCCTGAAGGACACGTCGATCAGAATCGGCGGCGGAAGCGGTCGGAGAGCGACGCGCGGGCGGGCGGACGCCTCGCCGCGACCTTCTCCGGCGGGCTCAGCGCCACGCCGATCCACCCATCGACGATCTCGCACTGCGAAACGCGGACGCCTTCGAGCCTGTCGTCGTTCATGAGCTGGGGATCGAGCAGGGGGAGTTTGCGTTCCCGGGCCAGCATGGCCGTGAAGACGGCCCGCATCGGAAGGCGATCGCGGAATCCGAGGCGCCCCCGCAGTTCGATCGTATCGTCCCGCACCAGGTAGGCCGTCCGTCCCGAGGCGATCGGCGAGAATCGCGTGAAGACCTCGAAATCCTCCCACAAATTGTCGCCCGCCCGCATCGCGCGGAACCGCATCGTCAGCTCGGCGCGGCCCTCGCGGAACGCGATCCGCACCGCGTCCCGCTCGGCGAACGCGAATTGGATGCTGTCCGGCACGTCGTCCGGAGGATTCGCTTCGAGGCCGAACGCGGAACCCAGTTCCTTATAGAGGTCCACGAACGTGATCTGGCGACCGTCGAGCGCCAATTGGCCGACGATATTGTTGATCGCCGATTCGTGGATCTGAACGCTCAACATGCTGTCGCCGGGCGCCATCGGACGCGGCGTGTGCGATCCGAGTTGCCTGTCGGTCGCGAGCCGATACCGGGCGATGAGCCGCGTCTCGGTCGTCCGCATGTCGGTGGGAACGGCGTTGAGGCCGAGTCCGCGAAGCGGCTTGAGCAACCGTTCGCGGTACCGTTCCTCGGCGTTTTGGATCCGCGACGCGACTTCCTCGTCCAGCCGCTGGGCCACCCGATAACCGATTTTTGATTCGACTTCCGCGTTCGCGTCGCCGACCCGGTCGGCGTGGCCGCGCCGCGCGAGCGACCGGAGCCAGGCGCCGAGCAGCGGCATGCCATCGAAGTCGGTCGCCACATTCGTCAGTTCCGCGTTGTTCGCCGCTTCCGCCTCCGCGCGATGGAATAACACGCCGCCTCGATCGATCGTCAGCAACTTGCGCGCGTGGTACCGCGTGGCTCCGGTCGTGAAGAGCGTGACCGGACCCTTGTCGCTCCGGGTCTCCGAATCGATGTTCCCGCGCGCGACCAACCCCATCCTCCACCGCATGCCGTCCGGAATCAGTTCGACAAACAGCTTGGCCATCGTCGTGCTTCGGCCCGTAACGGGCGTTCCCAGGATCTGATCGTCGACGTCTTCCTCGATCGTCTGCACCGACGGAAGCATCCGGTTGATGAACTCACCCGAAACGGCGATCCGGATGTTCGCATTGCGGTAATGCGTGTCGATCGATTGGGCGAGTTCCGTCGTCTGCGACCACGGAGACCAGCGCAGGACGCGCCACAGCGCATTGAGTTCCGGCTCACTCGGCACATTGCCGTCCTCGAGCATTTCCAATTGGCCGAGCAGTTCCCCGTAGTCGATCGGCTCGTAGGCCCATCGCCGCAGGTGGTCACCGAGGCGCACGAATTCGGTTCCGTCGAGGAACGCGCGCTGTTCGGCGGTGAGGTTGGGGTTCACCATGCGTTGCAGGAGGCGTCGAGCGAGTTCGCGGCGCGCGGCGTCGTCGCCCGACCCGGGCTCCACGACCAGGCGCAGGACATCGACGAGCAGGTACTCGCGCCATCCCCGCGCGGCGTCCATCGGCCGCAAACGGCGATCCACGCCTTCGAGGCTTGCCGCAACGCCGCCGCTCGCGATCGACACGCGGAATTCCGGCTCTTCACTCACGGCCTTCTGCACGCCGCGCCAGACCGCTAGCCGCCGCTCGAGCGCGTACCGGGCGCGGCTCACGCGGCTCGCGTCCGGCGCCGGAAGCTCCGCGCCGTCCGCGGGACGCTCCGACACGGCGCCCGCGAGCTGTTCCAGGACCCCGGCCGATTCGCTCGAACCGATCACCGCCGTCGACTCCAGTTTCGCGAGCAAGTCGATCACGCGTCGCGACCAGGCGCGGACCGGTCCGTGGTCGATGTCGACCATGAGGGACTCGAACTGCGCGACGAGCGTCGCGGCTCGGGGCCACGTTGGCCGATCGCGGTAGCCGATGGACGGTTCTTGTCGCGGCAATGCGGGCGGAATCTCTCCGGGCTCGAACCACGGCGCGCGGCGCCGATCCCGCGATGCGATCCGATCCCCGTCGTCGAATACGTCCGGCGGAGGCGGCATGTCGAGCGGTTCGAGCAGGTCCGCGCCGATCACCACGCGGTCCGCAACCGGCGGAGCAATCCGGGACCGAATCCCCGGCGGCGCCAGGGCATCGAGCAGCGACACGTCGATCGGACGCGGTTCGGGAGCCCACCCTTCGGTGATGTCGCCCGCGTCCCGATCGACGTCGAGGACCACGGTGTCCCGATCCGAACCGAGCGACGGCGACGCCGCGTTCTCGGACCGGGCGCGGGACGCTCGGTCGGCGGGGACGTCGGCGTTGGCGCGCGATTGGGGCGGAACTCGGAACATCTCGTCGGCCCGCGCCCCGAGTCGCTCGTCGGCGCCGTGATACGGATAGGCCTCGGCGCCGCGCGGAGCGGCCCGTTCGATCCGCCACGTGTGGATGGCGAGACAACTCAAGACAAACAGCCCGCTCAAGACCACGGGATACGGCCCGATTCTCTGGGCCGGTTTCCTCGCCATCCGCGCTCCTCCGCGCACGCTCCTTCGACGGCCGCCCCTACAGGCGGCTTCTACGTTAGGATCGGAGAAAACGGATGTTCGAGTCGAAACTTAGGCGACCGACCGATTCCGACGAGCCGATCGGCACATAGCGCCCAAACCGGCCATTTTCCGTGGGGCAAGATTCCGGCTTGCCGGAATGAGCTGCCGTATGCCTCGGAGAGGCGTGCTGACTCGGAAAACACGCCTCGGAGAGGCGTGCGACGATGAATGGGCTGACACGCCTCGGAGATACGCGTTGACTCGGAAAACACGCCTCGGAGAGGCGTGCGACGATGGGCGGGACAGGCCGCTTAGGATCGGATGGGTGAGCCGATGGCGAGGATGGCCGGAGGATAGGCGCGGACGCGCCATGCGAATCCGGGCAGGGATACCGTCGCGTCGAACCGCTCGTCCGATTCCGCGACAATGCGACTCCCCGGCGCCGATCTCGACCCGAAATCGGTCAGTAGGCCGCAAAGCGCGGCGCGCTGCGATTCATAGCTGGCGTAGGGGGGCGAGCAGAAAAGGAGGGTGGGTGTCGAGGACGGTTTCCAATCGTGCCGGAGCCAAAAAAACGAGTCGGCCGTTACGACGCGGGCGCGGGCTTCGAGCCCCCACTCCGCCAAGATCGCGCGGATGCGCCGCGCCGTCGGCACATGACGCTCGATGAACGTCGCCCCCGAGGCGCCCCGGCTCATCGCTTCAAGGCCGATCGCGCCCGTTCCGGCGAACAGGTCGATGACTTCCTGCCCGACCACGCTGTCAGCCAAGAGATCGAAGACCGATTCGCGGACGCGGTCCTTCATTGGCCGCGTCCGAGGGTCGCCCAGGTACGGGACCGAACGACCGCGAAGCGACCCGCCAATGATGCGGATCCGAGGCTCGGATCGGTCGGAATCCTCGCTCCGCTCCGCCTTTGGGGGTTTTCCCGTCGCTCGTTTGCCCGGTGGTCTCGCCATTCCGGCCATCGTACCAACCCGGCCGGTGGCCTGGACAGGAGACCGGGTGCCGCGCGGTCCCTTTCCTCTCGACTCGGAGGTTTGCTAATCTACGGAGATTGAAATTCGTCCGGACGTTTTCCGATTGCCGAATGAGTCCCCGAGTAGGCCCAACGAAGCAAGCCGCGCGCCCGAACGTGCGCGGCTGGAGGTAGCCCATCATGAGATCTTTGCGGACGCGATTGAAGGCGATCTTGGTCGGCGCGACGGTTCTGTGCACGGTCGGCGCGGGGTTCGCCCCGCGATCGGCCGCTCAGGAGGCCGCGCCGGCCCAACCACCGGCGGCACCCGCGCGGGAGAACGCGGCGAATCCGCCGCCCGCCGAGGACTTCGCGACCGTATTCGAGGAATGGAAGACCCTTTTGAAGGAAATGCGCGACCTACGCACGCGGTTCCTCGTCGCGCCCCCGGCGGAAGCGCAACCCATGGTCGATCAGTGGTCCGCCCTGGTCGCCAAGGGCCATACCGTCCTGCCTCGATTGCGCGAAGCCGCAATCAAGGCCTACGAGGGCGCGCCCGAAACGGATCGCCAAATCACCCGGTTCTTGATCGACCTCGCCAAGGACTACCAAGCGGCCGATCAGTATGAACTCGCAATGAGGACCTCCAAGCCGCTGATCGATCACAAGTCGGAATCCAAGGAGGTCTACGACATCGCGGGACAAGCCGCGTTCGCCCTCGATCAGTTCGACGCGGCCGAGCAGTACCTCAAGGAAGCCCAGGCCGCGGGTTCGATCAGCGAAACGGGTTCGCAAGTGCTGCTCGATGTCGGATCGTACAAGGCCCTGTGGGAAAAAGAAAAAGCGCTGCGCGACGCCGAATCGCAAAAGGACGATCTGCCCCGCGTACGCATCGCGACGACCCAAGGGGAAATCGTCGTCGAACTCTTCGAGGACCAAGCGCCCGATACCGTGGGGAATTTCGTGAGCCTCGTGGAAAAGGGCTTTTATAGCGGCCTGAACTTCCATCGTGTTCTGCCCAACTTCATGGCCCAGGTCGGCTGCCCCGTCGGCGATGGATCGGGCGGACCCGGGTATGAGATCCTCGACGAGTTCGGCCGCGAGGATGCCCGGATGCACTTTCGAGGGACGCTGAGCATGGCGAAGACCGAAACCCCGAATTCGGGCGGAAGCCAGTTCTTCCTCACCTTCCGACCGACGCCCCATCTCAACAGCCGCCATACGGTCTTCGGTCGCATCATCAGCGGCATCGAAGTGCTGGAAAAAATCCGGCGCCGCGATCCGACCAGCCCCGACGCGCCCGAACCCGACAAGCTCCTCGAAGCCGTGGTCGTTCGAAAACGGGCTCACGAGTATCTCCCCAAGAAAACGGGCGGGTAGCGGGTTTTTTTTCCGTCCGACCCGTATGAACGCCCGGCCGAATACGTGCTCACCAATAGGGGCGCGGCGACCGGGGCGTGGGGACGGCGCGGTGGAAATCCCCGCGAGTGGTTGGACCCGGCGCGCCGCTTCGCGTACAATCGAACGGTGATTGGAGCCGGTACGGGACCAACCGGGGCTCCTATTCCCGTCGGTCGACTTCATCGAGGCCGACCTCCGTTCGGAGTTCGCTTGTGTCGCTGGTGAACCCGTCCAATTCCGACGACCACCTCATTCGCCGACGGCCAACGACCGTTGAGCCCTCCGAGTGGTTCTACGAGATCGAAGGCCGCAGCTTCGGTCCGTTTTCGTCGGCGGAGATCCTCGCGAAGATCCGCTCGGGCGAAGTCCACAAGGACACGCCCGTTCGCAAGGACGACTCGCAGTGGGTGCCCGCCAGTGAAGTCAACGGACTCCTCGAAGCGGCCCAGCGCTCCGCGTCGTACTTCAAGTGCCCTTACTGCGGAGCGCGCGTCGACAAACCGCCCACCGTTTGCCTCTCGTGCGATCGCGAGGTGACGGCCGTCTATCGTGTTCGCGAAAAAACGGCCTCGCCTCCAGCCCAACCGACGGCGGCCACGAAGAACGCGAAGCCCGGCCCCTCGAAGGGCCAACCCGACGTTCCGTCTCCGGCGCCCGCGACCAGACCGGCGGCTTCGAACGGCGAATCCCGCGACGATCGCGCGCCCCATTCGGTCTTTGGCCGGTTTCGCGCCTGGTGGCGCGCCTAACCCCGTCCGCCGACGGCTCGTTCCGCGCGCACGAGCGGCTCAACCGCATGGCGCCCTCTTCGTAATTAAACCAATACGCGCGTCCAGGGACACCGGTTGGCCATAGACCGAATCGGAGCCACGCTCCTGCACGGCGCCGCGGGTCGACACAAAGCCGGGCGCCGCATGGGACCGGAACGAGCGGCACGTGCGCACGAGGAATATTGACATTCCCCAGGAAACGGCTAGGCTGGCATCTTGCGGGCTAATTCTGGGCCGTTTCTTTTATTTGATTTGCTAATAGTAGTCGCGTTAGGCGAGGTATGCGGGGCGTTGGGAGCGGGACGTGCATTTGAAGTCGCTCAAGGTCTTTTGCGACGTGGCGAACCGGCGCAGTTTTTCGCGGGCGGCGGCGGGAAACGGCTTGTCGCAGTCGGCGGCGAGCCAGGTCGTGCACCAGCTTGAGGCGAGGCTTGGGGTCAAGCTGATCGATCGGTCCAAGCGGCCGCTCGTACTGACGGCGGAGGGGGACGTTTTTTACGAGGGGTGTCGGGCGATTGTCCAGCGGTATGTCGCGCTCGAGGAGCAGGTCCGCATGTTGCGTCAGGAGGTGGCGGGCCGAGTTCGGGTCGCGTCGATCTACTCGATCGGCCTGAGCCACATGAACGACTTCATCCAGTACTTCATGGGCCTTTATCCGAAGGCGAACATCCGATTGGACTACGAGCATCCGGCTCGCGTGTATGAACTGGTCGAGGGGGACCAGATCGAATTGGGGCTCGTCAGTTTCCCCAAGGGTTCGCGCAACATCGTGGCGTTGGCGTGGCGGGAGGAGCCGATGGTCTTCGTCTGTTCACCCCAGCACCCGTTGGCTCAGCCGGGTCCGATCCGGCTCGAGGAGTTGCACGGCGCGAGCATGGTGGCGTTCGACGCGGGGCTCAAGATCCGCCGCGTCGTCGATCGGGCGCTCGCTCGGCACCACGCCGAGACGCAGGTGGTGATGGCGTTCGACAACATCGAGACCTTGAAGCGGGCGATCGAGATCAACGCCGGCGTGAGTCTCTTGCCGGAGCCGACGGTCGTGCGCGAGGTCCAATTGGGATCGTTGGTGGTTCGTCCGCTCGCGAACGAGACATTGGTGCGGCCGATCGGCATCGTCTATCGCCGGGGGAAGGAACTGGGAACGGCCGCGCGTCGTTTCATGCAATTGCTTCGGGAGTATCCCGCGAGTCCATCAGGCCCAGCGGCCTCGGCGTCCGTCACGGCGGCGGCGCCCGCGCCGCCCCTTGCGGTCTCCGGTGGTGCGGAATGAATCCAGGCGGAGGGAATGCGCGCGTCATGAACGGCGAACCGAACGAATGGCCGGTCAAGTCGGGGCTTTACGATCCGGCGTATGAGAAGGACAGTTGCGGTGTCGGCTTCGTCGCGCATATCCGGGGTCGGCGCAGCCATGAGATCGTGCTCGACGCCGACCAGTTGCTCCGCAACATGGATCATCGGGGCGCGTGCGGTTGCGAGGAGAACACGGGGGACGGCGCGGGAATCTTGACGGCCCTTCCGCACGAGTTCCTGGCCAACGTGGCTCGGCGGGAACTCAAGACGGGGCTCCCCGATCCAGGCCGATTCGGAGCGGGCGTTGTTTTCCTTCCGACCCGCGCGGACGAGCGGGCGTATTGCAAGGAGGTCGTCGAGGGGTTGGTGCGCGAGCATGGCCAGCGCGTGGTGGGCTGGCGCAAGGTACCGCAATGCGCCGACATCGCGGACATCGGCCCGACCGCTCGCCGATCCGAGCCGTTCATGGAGCATTTGATCGTCGCGGCGGGCGTCGACGAGCGGGGCGGGCCGCTCGTCGGCGACGCGTTCGAGCGCCGGCTGTATTTGATCCGCAAGCGGGCGAGCCACCGGCTCCGATCGTGCGAGCGGCTTTCGCAGGCCAAGTTGTTCTATGTCTGCAGCCTTTCGACGAAGGTCATGATCTACAAGGGAATGCTGACTCCCGACCAGGTCCGTCCGTACTATCCCGACCTGACCGATACGTCGTACACGTCGCATCTCGCGATGATCCACTCGCGATTCTCGACGAACACGTTTCCGAGCTGGGACCGGGCTCAGCCGTGCCGCTTCATGTCGCACAACGGCGAGATCAACACGATCCAGGGGAACATCCACTGGATGCGGGCCCGCGAGGGAACGGTCGCATCGCCCCTGTTCGGCGACGACCTGGCGCGGCTCTTTCCGATCGTCGAGCCCGATTGTTCGGATTCGGGCACGTTCGACAATGTGCTCGAGTTCCTCCTGATGACGGGACGCACGCTTCAGGAGTCGATCATGATGATGATCCCCGAGGCGTGGCAGAAGCACGAGACGATGCCGGAGGCGAAGCGCGCGTTCTATGAATACCATTCGACGGTGATGGAGCCCTGGGACGGTCCGGCGTCGATCGCATTCACCGACGGACGCTATATCGGCGCGGTGCTCGACCGCAACGGCCTGCGTCCGAGCCGCTACTACCTGACGTTCGACGATCGCGTGGTCATGGCGAGCGAGGTCGGCGCGCTGCCGATCGATCCGGAGTTGGTGAAGGAGAAGGGCCGATTGCAGCCGGGACGCATGTTCCTGGTGGACTTCGAGAAAGGCGAGTTGATCGCGGACGGCGTGCTGAAGGCGGAGTTCGCGTCGAGCCGCGCGTACGGGGAGTGGCTTCGGTCGGGGCGCGTGGAGCTGAGCGAACTGCCCGAGGACGCGTCGGCGCATGGTTTCGAGCCCTCGACGCTGCTCGCGCGGATGCGGGCCTTCGGATACACGGCCGAAACGATGCAATTCATGCTGCTGCCGCTCGTCGCCGAGAAACGCGACCCCGTCGGCTCGATGGGGAATGACTCGACGATGGCCTGCCTGAGCGACCAGCCCCGCATGCTCCACGACTATTTCAAACAGCTCTTCGCGCAGGTGACGAATCCCGCGATCGATTCGATCCGCGAGGAGATCATCATGTCGCTCGAATGCTATGTCGGCCCCGAGCGGAACCTGCTCGAAACAACGGCCTCGCACTGCGAGCGCCTGCTCGTCGCCCATCCGATCCTGACGAACGAGGAGCTCGCCGCGATCCGCGGCATCGACCATCGCGGCTGGAAATCGCGGACGATCGACATCACGTTCGCGAAGGCCGAAGGGCCGGCGGGGATGCGGACCGCCCTCGAACGGATCCGGCGCGAGGCGGAGCGTGCGATCGAGGAGGGATATTCGTTCATCATTTTGTCCGACCGCGCGGTCGGGCCCGATCGCGTTCCGATCAGCTCGCTGCTCGCCTGCGGCGCCGTGCACCACCATCTGATCCGCAAGGTCCGGCGCACGCGGATCGGCATCCTGATCGAAACGGGCGAGGCGCGCGAGGTGCATCACCATTGTCTGCTGATCGGATACGGCGCGGACGGGATCAACCCGTATCTCGCGTTCGAGTCGCTTTGGCAGGCGCGGCGCGACGGATTGCTGCCGGTCGACGATTTCGAGGATGACCAGGACGTCGTCGCGTCGTACCGCAAGGGAGTCGCCAAGGGCGTTTTGAAGGTCATGGCGAAGATGGGGATCTCGACGCTCCAGTCGTACAAGGGAGCGCAGATCTTCGAGGCGCTTGGACTGCGCGATGAAGTGGTCGTCGAGTGTTTCGCGGGAACGGCGAGCCGCATTCAGGGCGCCGGCTACGACGTGCTGGCCGAAGAGGCCCTGCGGCGCCACGGGCTCGGGTATCCCGAGCGGCCGCCCGATTCGCTCGACGTCCTCCCGAATCCGGGCGAGTTCCATTGGCGCGCCGAGGGAGAGCGGCACGCGTGGGAACCGTCGATCATCGCCGATTTGCAGCTCGCCGCGCGCGGCGAAGACGCGTCGGCCTACGCGCGGTTCGCCGAGAAGGTCAATCGGGAGTCCCGATCGCAAAGGACGCTGCGCGGACTCTTGCGGTTCCGTTCGGGCGCGAACGGCGGAAGTGTCCCGGTCGAGGAAGTGGAACCGGCGAGCGCGATCGTCCGCCGATTCTGCACGGGCGCGATGAGTTTCGGGTCGATTTCGGCCGAGGCGCACGAGACGCTGGCCATCGCCATGAACCGGATCGGGGGACGAAGCAACACGGGCGAGGGCGGCGAGGACCCCGAGCGGTTCACGCCGCTGCCGAACGGCGCGAGCCGACGCTCGGCCATCAAGCAAGTCGCGTCGGGCCGGTTCGGCGTGACGATCTGGTACCTCGCGAACGCCGACGAACTTCAGATCAAGATCTCGCAGGGCGCGAAGCCGGGTGAGGGCGGCGAATTGCCCGGGCGCAAGGTCGACGAAACGATCGCCCGCATCCGCCACTCGACGCCCGGAGTCGGCCTCATCAGCCCGCCGCCGCACCACGACATCTATTCGATCGAGGATCTCGCCCAACTGATCCACGATCTGAAGAACGCGAATCCGTCGGCACGGGTTAGCGTGAAACTCGTTTCGGAAGTGGGTGTCGGCACGGTCGCGGCGGGCGTCGCGAAGGCCCACGCCGATCTCATCCTGATTTCCGGCGATACGGGCGGCACCGGCGCCTCGCCGCTGACCAGCATCAAGCACGCGGGCCTGCCCTGGGAGCTCGGTATCGCCGAAACCCACCAGACGCTCGTGCTCAATGACCTGCGCAGCCGCGTCGTCCTTCAAACGGACGGAGGACTCAAGACGGGCCGCGACATCGTCATCGCCGCGTTGCTGGGCGCCGAGGAAATGGGGTTCGCGACCGCGCCGCTCATCACGCTCGGCTGCATCATGATGCGCAAGTGCCACCTCAATACGTGTCCAGTCGGGATCGCGACCCAGGATCCCGTCCTCCGGGAACGGTTCGCGGGAAAGCCCGAGCATGTCATTCGGTATCTCTTCATGGTGGCCGAGGAGGCTCGGCGGATCATGGCCGATCTTGGGTTCCGCACGATGGACGAGATGATCGGACGCGTCGACGCGTTGGAGGCCGAGGACGCCATTCGGCATTGGAAAGCCGACGGACTCGATCTCACGCCCGTGCTCGAACCGGCGCGACGCCGTCACGACCATGTTCAGGTCCGTTGCGTGATCGCCCAGAATCATGGCCTGGAAAAAGCGCTCGACCACCGTTTGATCGAAATCGCCGCGCCCGCGCTCGAACGGGGCGATCCCGTGCGGGCCGAGCTTCCGATCCTCAACACGAACCGAACCGTCGGCACGATCTTGAGCCATCATCTCGTGAAGCGATGGGGCGATCAGGGGCTTCCCGATCACACGATCCGGTTCAAGTTCCACGGTTCGGCGGGCCAGAGTTTCGGCGCGTTCCTCGCGCGGGGCGTCACCCTGGATCTCGAAGGCGACGCGAACGACTATGTCGGAAAGGGCCTCTCCGGTGGCATGATCGTCGTCTACCCGCCGGACCGCAGCCGGTTCCGCGCCGAGGACAACATCGTGGTGGGGAATGTCGTGCTGTACGGCGCGACGAGCGGTCAGGCGTTTTTCCGGGGCCGCGGAGCTGAACGGTTCTGCGTTCGGAACAGCGGCGCATGGGCGGTGATCGAGGGTGTCGGCGATCACGGGTGCGAGTACATGACCGGCGGGAGGGCCGTGATCCTCGGGCCGACCGGCCGCAATTTCGCGGCCGGCATGTCGGGAGGTATCGCCTATGTGCTCGATGAAGGCGGCCATTTTTCGCTCCGCTGCAATCTCGGCACGGTCGAACTCGAACGGGTCGAGTCGGCGTTCGACGCCGCCGAACTCCTCGATCTGCTCGAAAAACACCGCGAATACACCGGATCCACCGTCGCCGCGCGCCTGCTCGAACAATGGCCCGGAGCGCAGGGTCGATTCGTCAAGGTCATGCCGACCGACTACAAACGCGTGTTGATGGAGCGGCAGTCGCACGACGAGGAGGTCGAGGCGGACATTCGCGAGGAAGTTCCCAGCAAATAGGCGCGCGGCGCCCGTTTCCGCTCCGAAACCCGAATAGGATCATTGATTGATGGGAAAACCGACCGGATTCCTGGAATTCCCCCGAAAAACCGTGCCGTACCGCGATCCGGTCGACCGGCTCGACGATTTCCTCGAAATCTACTCGGCGCCGTCCGACGACCATCTCCGGTCGCAGGGCGCGCGGTGCATGGACTGCGGGGTTCCCTTTTGCCAGTCGGCGACGGGGTGTCCGATCGACAACCTGATCCCCGAATGGAACGACCTCGTCTATCGAGGCCGATGGCGCGACGCCATCGATCGGCTCCACAAGACGAACAACTTTCCCGAGTTCACGGGACGCGTCTGTCCGGCGCCGTGCGAGGGCTCGTGCGTGGCGGGAGTCAACGACGATCCGATCACGATCAAGAATCTGGAACAAGCGATCGTCGACCGCGCGTTCGCCGAGGGCTGGGTGAAGGCGTCGCCGCCGGCGCGGCGCACGGGAAAGCGCGTCGCGATCATCGGCTCGGGACCCGCCGGGCTCGCGGCCGCCGATCAGCTCAACAAGGTCGGACACGCCGTGACCGTGTTTGAGCGGGCGGACCGCGTCGGCGGATTGCTGATGTACGGCATCCCCAACATGAAGCTCGACAAGGGGGTCGTCCGGCGCCGACTCGATCTGCTGCGCGACGAGGGGATCGAGTTCCGAACGCGATCCGACGTGGGCGTCAACGTGGATCCGGACGGAATCGTGGCGGAGCACGATGCCGTGCTGCTCGCGACGGGCGCGACACAGCCGCGCGATCTCGCGGTGCCGGGCCGCGAATTGGACGGGATCCGATTCGCGATGGAGTTCCTGACCGGCAACACGCGCCGGTTGCTCGACGGTGGCCCCGATCGGGCCCGGCTCGACGGAGATGGGATTCCGTCGGCGCGAGACCGCGATGTCATCGTGATCGGCGGCGGCGATACGGGGACCGACTGCCTCGCGACTTCCCTGCGGCAAGGTTGCCGCAGCGTCGTGAATTTCGAGTTGCTTTCCAAACCGCCGAGCCTTCGCTCGGATGATAATCCCTGGCCGCAGTGGCCGCGGATTCTCCGAGTCGATTATGGCCACGCGGAAGTCACCGAGCGGTTCGGCGACGATCCCCGCGTCTACCGCCTGCTGACCAAGGCGTTCCTCGACGACGGCAACGGACGGGTCGCCGGCGTACGGACGATCGAGGTCGAATGGGCGCGCGAGGGAGGCCGCATGATCCCGCGCGAGTTGCCGGGCACCGAGCGCGAATGGAAGGCCGATCTGGTTCTGCTCGCGCTCGGATTCCTCGGCCCGGAGCGTTACGTCGCGGATCGCCTTCAACTGGAATGCGACGAACGATCGAACTACCGCGCGGCGCCGGGCCGCCATGCGACGAATGTGCCTCGCGTCTTCGCGGCCGGGGATTGCCGTCGCGGTCAGTCGCTCGTTGTCTGGGCCATCCAAGAGGGCCGGTCGGCGGCCCGAGCGATCGACGAGTTCCTCATGGGATGCTCGGCCCTTCCCGCTCCCGCGTCGGCGTGATCCGGTCGGGTCCTGCCGGTTCTGGCGGTCGAAACGGCTCGTCGCGACGCGCGGCCTCGCGAATCTTCGGTCACGCTCGACCGCGTGGCGGGCCGAAGACTGCTTGCGAGCTATGATTGCCCGGGTCCGGACTCTTCGCCGATCCGGACGATCGAGACCGGGCGTCGTCGAGCCCGCGTCGAGCTCGCCGCCCAAAGCCGTCCCGCCGGAGGAGGCCGTCGCATGACCGCGAATCGCCAAGCCGTGATTCTGATCATCGATCCGGACCCGTTGACCATGACCGCCGTCGCGGCCGTCTTGGACATGCAGGGCTACGAATGCCACTGCGCGCGGGACACGACCGCCGCGCGGAAGGCCGCATCCGAATTGCCCCTCGATCTGATCCTCTGCGACGTCAATCTGAACGGATTGAGCGGCCTGGAACTGTGCCGCGAATTGCGCACGATGCCGGGTCTCGAGGACGTGCCGCTCATGTTCGTATCCTCGTCGCAGCTTCCCGATATTGTGCGCCGCACGCACGACGCGGGCGGAGCCTACTATTTGCGCAAACCGTTTGATCCGGATGTGCTGATCGAGCTGGTCAACAAGGCGCTCTGGATGCCCCACCTCGTCAACAGCCGTCTGCGGCGCGCGTCGGGGATTCCCGAACCGGCGAGCCGTCCCTGGTTCGAACAGGACACGGCTTGCCGTTAACGCCGCCCTCGCCGGCCTCGCCGACACGGCGGCCCCGCACCACGCGCCGTTCGTTTGTCATCGCCGCCACTTCGATGGGTACCGACCATGTCCGCGAACGCCCAACCGTACCTGCAATCGCTCGAGCATGCTCCGCGTGCGGGGATTCCCGTCTGGCTTGACCAGCGCAAGAGTCCGCGCGTCGAATACACGGCAGTCGTTCCGGTCAACGCGGCGTCGCACGACGGGGCGGCCGTTCCGAGCGTGTTCGAGACCGTCGAGACGCGCGATCTATCGCAGCAGGGCATCTCGTTTTGCGCCGCCACGGCCCCCGCCGATCGGCCGATCGTCCTGCGGCTCGGCACGGAAGGCGCGCCCGTCCAGATGCTCGCCCGCGTAACGCGCTGCGAGCGGGACTACGACGACCCGATGCGGCGGTTCATCGTCGCGTGCGAGTTCGTCGGGCTCCTGCCTTGACCCTCCAACACCGTCCGATACACTGGCCGTTCGAGCCAATGTCGCACGGCACTCCGTGCCGTGCCTCGCGACGGTAGATGGTCGGTAGCGGTGCACACGCCGCGGAGCGGCGTGCGACAATGTCGCACGGCACTCCGTGCCGCGCCTCGCGACGGTAGATGGTCGGTAGCGGTGCACACGCCGCGGAGCGGCGTGCGACATTGGACCCATTCGGAGGCGGAGGCATTATGGCGGCGGAGGCCGACATCGAGCGGCTGGCGATCGACACGATCCGCACGTTGTCGATGGACGGGGTGCAACGCGCCAACAGCGGACATCCGGGAACACCGATGGCCCTGGCGCCCGTCGCGTGCGCACTGTGGAATGAATGGCTCCGCTTCGATCCGGCGCATCCTCGATGGCCCGTCCGGGACCGGTTCGTCTTGTCATGCGGTCACGCGTCGATGCTCTTGTACTCCATCCTGCACTTGGCGGACGTCCGAGCGATCGATGCGGACGGAACGCCGCGGCCCGGTCCGGCCGTGACGCTCGATGACCTCAAGAACTTCCGCCAACTCGGTCATCCGTGCGCGGGGCACCCGGAGTACGGCGAGGTCGCGGGCATCGAGACGACAACCGGGCCGCTCGGCCAAGGCGTGGCGACGAGCGTGGGGATGGCCCTCGCATCGCGGTGGATCGCGGCTCGATACGACCGGGAGGGGTTTCCGTCGTTCGCGTTTCGGGTCTACGCGATGTGCGGCGACGGCGACCTGATGGAGGGCGTCGCGTACGAGGCGGCGTCGCTTGCCGGCCATCTCCGCCTCGCGAACCTGTGCTGGATCTACGACGACAACAAGATCACGATCGAGGGAGGGACCGACCTCGCCTTCAGCGAGGACGCGGCCCTCCGATTCGAGGGACTCGGATGGCGCGTGCTGCGCGTCAGCGACGCGAACGACCTGGGCGCGCTGCGCCGCGCCTTCGAGTCGTTCGCGCCCGGCGGGGGATCCGTGCCCGCGGGCGACGGCCGTCCGACATTGATGATCGTTCGGAGCACGATCGGCTACGGCTCGCCGAACAAGGCCAACTCGCACGCGGCGCACGGCGCGCCTCTGGGCGCCGACGAGGTCCGTTTGACGAAACGCGCGTACGGATGGCCGGAGGACGCCGAGTTCCTCGTGCCGGATGCCGTGCGAGCGCATTTTTCGAACGGAATCGGCGCGCGAGGCAAGGCGGCGCGCGACGCGTGGCAATCGGCGTTCGAATCGTACCGCGCGATCCATCCCGAAGCGGCGGCCGAGTTGGACCGCATTTGGAAGGGCGATCTGCCGCCGGGTTGGGAAGCCGGATTGCCCCTGTTTCCCGCCGACGCCAAGGGTCTTGCGACCCGCATCTCGTCCGGTAAGGTGCTCAACGCGCTCGCGAGCCGCATTCCCTGGTTGATCGGCGGCGCGGCCGATCTGGCGCCGTCGACCATGACGCGCATTGACGGGGAGTCCGATTTCTCGGCGGAGAACCGAGCGGGCCGCAATCTGCATTTCGGAATCCGCGAACATGCGATGGGAGCGGCGGTGAACGGCATGGCGCTTTGCGGCCTGCGTCCCTACGGCGCGACGTTCTTCGTCTTCACCGACTACCTGCGTCCCGCCTTGAGGCTCGCCGCCCTCATGCGCGTCGGCGGCTTGTTCGTATTCACGCATGATTCGATCGGATTGGGCGAGGATGGACCGACGCATCAGCCCGTCGAGCACCTCGCGGCGTGCCGCGCGGTTCCGGGGCTCGTCGTGCTGCGCCCGGCCGACGCGAACGAGGTTTCCGAGTCCTATCGGTTCGCGATGAGCCATCCTCGGCAACCGGTCGTGTTGGTGTTGACCCGGCAAAACGTGCCGACCCTCGATCGATCGCGATGCGGCGCGGCCGGAGGATTGGCGCGGGGCGCGTACGTCGTGCGCGATCTCGGCGGCGCCGCGCCCGATGTGATGCTCATCGGCACCGGCAGCGAGGTCCACCTTTGCCTCGACGCGCAATCGGCGCTCGCGGACGAAGGGATTCGGGCGCGTGTGGTCAGCATGCCGAGCTTCGAGCTGTTTGACCGGCAGGATGCGGCGTATCGCGAGTCCGTCCTCCCGGCGGCCGTCACGGCCCGCATCGGCGTCGAGGCGGGCGTGCGGCTCGGTTGGGATCGCTACCTCGGTGCGCAAGGCTCATTCATCGGAATGGCTACCTTCGGCGCGTCGGCCCCCTTCCAGTCGCTCTACGCGCACTTCGGCGTCACGGCCGATCGCATCGTCGCGGCCGCTCGCGAGCTCGTCCGCGCCTAGGCACGGCGGCAGGCAAGGTGCCTACCCCACCCACAGCGTGGGCGTGGCTCGACGAGTCAGACGAGGGCACGGCGGCAGGCAAGATGCCTGCCCCACCCACAAGACGGCAGTGCCGCCATCGCGAAAACGGCATGGGAGTTTTCGCGGCTCGCGCGCTTGCTGGAAATGCCGTGGCCCGTTCGATAGACTAAGGCGGGAATCGTCCGCGCAATCCTCCTCTTTCGTTTCAGGGTGGTGCCATGTCCTCGCACGAACGTCCGCCGACTTCCCCTTCCTCCGGCAAATCGACCGTACTCCGTCAGTTGGCCTTGTTCATCCTCCTCATCGTGCTCATCGGCGCGTTCGCGTACGACCGCAAGATGGCGAGGCCCGCGGCGGAACTCGCCTACGAGAATATCGAGAATGCGGTCAATGAACGCACCGCCTCGCCGCTGCCCCCGCTCAACAGCGACGACATCCGCGCGATCGTGGGTAAGGATCCCGCGTATAAGAAGATGGGCCCGAACAAGTACGTCGAGAAGTACGCCTGGACGGCCGGCCTTCCGTGGAAGCAGTATTGGATTTGGGTCGCCTATTCGCCGCTCGAGGAAAAGAGCATCAAGGACAACAAGAAGCCGATCTTCGACCTGCATTTCCTGAACGAGGAACTACCCATCGAAGCGGATCCGGACTATGTCTCGCCGCGCATCGACGCGCCGCCTCCCGCCGAACCGGTCGCGGCCGGCGCGAGCGGTGGCGGCGGACGCCGGAGTCGCGATCCGAAGGGCAAGGAGGGACCTGGCAAGGACGGACCTCCGGGTGAAACGCCCGCGCCCCCCGGCGAGGCGCCGCCGAGCGGCAACGCGCCCGGGATCGACACCCCACCGGCCAATGATGCGCCGGCCGGTGGGAAGAAGGCCGATGAACAGCCGAAGGGCGATGCGCCGGCCGGTGGGAAGAAGGCCGATGAACAGCCGAAGGGCGATGCGCCGGCCGGTGGGAAGAAGGCCGATGAACAGCCGAAGGGCGATGCGCCGGCCGGTGGGAAGAAGGCCGATGAACAGCCGAAGGGCGATGCGCCGGCTCCCGGCAATCCGCCGCCGAGCGAGACGACGCCCAAGTAGGAAATGGGATCTCCTTCCGCGCCGAACGGATCGACCGGAGTCCATCGTCGCGCCTCGCGGCGGCGGCGAGCGGTCTGCGCGTGCGGCGCCGAGCTCGATCGCCCTATTCCTTCCGTTTGCCCGCATTGCCGACGCGCCATCGTGGGTCTGCGGCGCGGTTGGCGCAGCGCGCTCGGATGGCTCATGATCGTCGGCTCATTCGCAATCCTGCTCGCCTATCTGAAGTGGCTCACCGCGCGCTAATCGCCATCAAATGCTTTGGCGACCGCGGTGCGCATCTTCTCGAGGCCCGTGCGCGCGACGTCGAACGCGTCCCGTTTCCAGTATTCGGGATTGAAGAGTTCGAGCGAGAGCATCGCGCGGCAGCCCGTTTCATGGAGGATGCGGAGGATTGTGGAGAGCGGCGCGACGCCGTCGCCCGGATAGACGCGGTGCGCGTCCTGGATCGACTCCCTGGTCGGCTCGGCCGGGTAATCGTTCATGTGAAAGACATGGATGACTCGCCCATTGATGAGCCGCAAGCCTTCAAAATCCGAACCGCCCTTGTGGATGTGATACACGTCGGGCAACAGGCAGACGCCGGGGTGGCCGCACTCGGCCGCGACGAACGCCAGTTCGCCCAAGCGACTGAGTGTTCGTGAGAACCCCCACAATTCCAGCTCGGGAACGACGCCCGTCCGATCGCCGATTTCGAGCAGAGCTCGATAACGCTCGGCGACGCGTTGAAGGTCCATCCCGGCCTGTTGGGTCGCGCCGACGGGGGGCGCGGCGAGCCGAACGCCTCCGATCGCGGCGAGTTGTTCCATGTCATGCCGAGCGGCGGCGAGCCCTTCCGCGCGTTTCGCGTCGTCGTCCACGATCCACGAGGCGAACCCGATCGCGCTGGGGACGACAAGCCCCGCGTCGGCGATCTTCTTGCGGGCGTCGTCGAGTTTTCCGCCGCCTTGAACAAATGCCTCGATGTCGCGCATCCACGGTTCGATGCCGTCGTATCCGGCCTTCGTCACGACGTCGATCTGTTCGAGCAGAGACAAATTCTGACCGCGGATCGTACTCGTGTTCAGGCAGAAGCGGAACTCGGGACGCGCATCAACGGTCGATTCCCGCCGCGCCGCATCGCCTTCCGAGTCGCCGGCCACGACATCCGCGGTCGACGCGAGCGCAGCAAGGCCGGCTCCCGCGCGAAGCCAATCGCGCCGGTGGATACGGGCATGCATCGAATGGGTTCTCCCTTCGTGGTCGGAAGTGGGCGCAGCCACGCTCGCCCGAGCGTGGTGGAAGGGGGCCACCGTCTGGCGACGGTGGCTACGGCGACGGAGACGGTCATCGCTTTTCGATCGGATTTCCCGCGGAACCTCTTTTCCCTGCGATCCACGATTGCGCGAAGCTGAGGAGTACGATGGCGAGCGGAATGGCGACGGCGAGAACGAATGTTCGCGTACTCCCGCCGTCCCCGTGCTCGGCCTGTCGGTAGAGCACGATGTTGTAGGCCGCGAAATAGACGGTGAACAAGAAACCCTCCCAACGCGAAACGTCCGAGCCCAGTACAAAGATCGGGATCGCCAGAACGACGACGGCCACCATAATCGGAAGGTCGAAATCCAGAACGTGGGAACCAACGGCCATTCCGTCGGGCGCGGCGATCACAGCGACGCCGAGTACGATGAGGATATTGAAGATGTTGCTGCCTATCGCATTGCCCACGGCCAAGTCGCGTTCGCCGCGGAGCGCGGCGACCATCGAGGTGGCCAGTTCGGGGAGCGACGTGCCCACGGCGACGATCGTCAGTCCGATGACGAGTTCGCTGACGCCGAGCCATGTTGCGAATCGGGTCGCGCCGTCGACCAGCCAGTTCGCGCCGACGACCAATGCCGCCAAACCGATCACGATCTGAACGCCGCGCCAGATCCACTCCGCCGCCCGGATCCTGACAGGTTCCGGCTCTCCAAGCTGTTGCCGGAGCAAACGGGTCGCCTTGCGGCTCGAACGGATCGCGGCGACCGTGTACAGTACGCCGCCCACCACGAGTACGATTCCGTCGATTCGATCCAATGTCCCGTCGCGACTGAGCCAAACGAGAAGGAGCGACACGGCGAGTGTGAGCGGCAGGTTGTAGCGGATGACCGCGCGGTCGACGACGAGCGTGTTCAAGAGTGCTGAAAAACCGATCACGAGCAGGATGTTGGCGATGTTGCTTCCGACCACATTGCCCACCGCGATGTCGGGTTGTTGGGCGAGCGCGGCGCCGAGTGAAACGGCGAGTTCCGGCGCGCTCGTGCCGTAGGCGACGACCGTCAGGCCGACGACCAATGCGGAGATTCCGGCGGCCCGCGCGACGGCCGAGGCGCCCCGAACAAGGAACTCGGCGCCACCGACAAGCAGCGGGAGTCCGAGTGCGAAAGCGAGGAACGCGGGCATGTTCCCACCGATCGGAGCGACCGGGCCACCGGCGGCTCCGCGGACCATCCGGGGAGCCAAGCCCGGCTTCGTATCTTGTCACATGTTTCGTCCGGCAACTATGGGGCTTGGGGACTTGCCTGCGCGCCCGGACCTCGGGGCTCGGAGCTCGGACCGAAGCGATGGGGCGTGAAGGACGGCGGGGTTGGAATCCGCGAGGCGATCCGAATCGTCATAAGGACGTGGAAGCGGGAATGGCGGGACCCGCGGGCGCCATCGAGTATTCGCGGGAAGACAAGGGGACCGAGCTCATGTTCGCAAGACTTCGGAACGGCAAATCGTGGGTCGTTTGGGCTCTGATCGCGGCGATCGGATGGTTCTGGACCGGCGCGGCGCGCGGACAGGGCGTGCTCATCATCGTGAACCATCCCCATCCCGTTCCCCTGCCCCGCCCCTGGCCGCCGCCCCATCCCAGGCCGCCGCGGCCCGGGCCGCCGCGGCCCGAACCGCCGATCAGCTACCGCATCAAGGAACTCTCGGTCCAGGCCAAGGTCGCCGACCAGGTCGCGCGCGTTCAGGTCACGCAGTCGTTCGTCAACACGGGCAGCGCGCCGATGGAGGCGAGTTTCGTCTTTCCGCTCCCCTACGACGGAGCCGTCGATCGGTTGACGTTTCTGGTCGACGGCCAGGAAATCGAGGCCAAATTGCTGCCGGCCGGCGAGGCGCGGGCGATCTACGAAGGTCATGTGCGGCGCAACCAGGATCCCGCGCTGCTCGAATGGGTCGGATTCGGCATGTTCCGAACGAGCGTCTTTCCGGTTCCGCCGGGCGCCGAGCGCAAGGTGACGCTGCGCTATAACCAGTTGCTTCGCCGACAGGGCCGACTCGTCGACTTCCTGTTTCCGCTTTCCACCGCGAAATACACGGCGTCGCCCATCGAAAAGCTCGCGTTCGAAATCGCTATCGAGAGCGCGGAGCCGATCAAGAGCGTCTACAGTCCGACCGTGCCGATCAACGTGCGGCGTTCGGATGCGGGGCATGCCCTGGTGACGTATTCGGCCGAGGGGATCGTCCCGGCGACCGACCTGCGGTTGTTCTACGACGTCGACGCGAGCCCGCTTGGCGCGAGCCTCGTCAGCTATCGGCCCGAACGCGGGGAGGACGGCTATTTCCTGTTGCTCGCCAGCCCCGAGTTCCAGGCGTCGAGCGAACAGATCGCCCGCAAGACGGTCGTGCTCGTCGTCGACCGATCGGGCAGCATGAGCGGCAAGAAGATCGAGCAGGCCAAGGACGCCCTTCGGTTCGTGCTCAACAACCTCCGCGAAGGCGACCTCTTCAACATCGTGGCGTATGACAGCGACGTCGAGTCGTTCCGTCCGGAATTGCAGCGTTACGGCGACGCGACGCGCAAGGAGGCGATCGGTTTCGTCGAGGGCATCTACGCGGGAGGCAGCACGAACATCAATCAGGCGCTCACGACGTCGCTGGCCATGCTCAACGACGACAGCCAACCGACGTACGTCCTGTTCCTGACCGACGGACTCCCGACCGTCGGGGAGCGCAATGAGGCGAAGATCGTCGCGAACGCGGCGGCGAACAACAAGATCAAGGCTCGGATCATGACGTTCGGCGTCGGATACGACGTCAACAGCCGGCTGCTCGACCGGATCGTCTACGAGAACAACGGCGTCGGGGAATACGTGCGTCCGGACGAGGACATCGAACAGCATGTCAGCGCGTTCTACAACCGCATTTCGGCGCCGTTGATGACCAACGTCTCGTTCGCGATCGACGTCGAGGGCGCTTCCGCCGAGGACGGATCGTCGGTGAACCGCGTCTATCCCAAGCGGATGAACGACCTGTTCGCCGGCGAGCAGATTGTGCTCGTGGGCCGATACCGCAAGCCCGGCGACGGCAAGGTCACGATCCGCGGCCGGATCGGCGCGGACTCGAAACAATTCGATTTCCCGGCGAAACTTGTCGAACACAGCGCGGACCAGTCGAACGGATTCGTCGAGCGTCTTTGGGCGACGCGGCGGATCGGCGAGATCATCGACGAGCTGGACCTGAGCGGGAAGAACGACGAGTTGATCAAGGAGTTGGTCGCCCTTTCGACGACGCACGGCATCCTGACTCCGTACACGTCGTTCCTCGCCGACGAGACGCGCCGCGCCGATCTGGCGGACGCGTCCGGTTTGAACGAGCGGGTCCGGGACAATCTCGGCAGGCTCGCCGAAACGGAAGGGCGGTCCGGTTTCGCTCAGCGGGCGGCCAAGCAGGAATTCAAGAACGCGCAGGCCGCCCCGATGCCGGCGGGAGGCGGCGGATTCGGCGTGGCGGATGGATCCGCCGGCATGGCTCTGCGCGATCTGGACACGGGCGAAGCGATCGTCGTGAATGCCTTGAGGCAGGTCGGCAACACGACGCTGTACAAACAAGGTCAACTATGGATTGCGTCGAACGCCCGAGAGATCGATGTCGAGAAGCACAAGGACCGGATCCAGGACGTCGCGCGGTTCAGCGACGCGTACTTCCGGCTGGTCGCCGACAATTCGCCCGACGAGAACAGCGTGCTTGCGTCGCAGATGGAGGGCGAGGAACTGCTGATTCGGCTGAGAGGTCAGGTCTACCGGATCCAATAGGCTGAAGCCGCGTTCAGCTCGTCGAGCTCGCGCGCGATCGCGGCGCGCGAGCTCGATGGAGCGCGCCGCAGGGCCGATTCGTATGCGTAGCGCGCCGCGATGGTCTTTCCCTCGGCCCGCAGCTTCCTGGCCCGCCCGAGGATCGACTCGGCGCTCCTCGGATCGGCCGGAATTCGGCCGTTCCGCCGCGCCTCGATTTGCGAGGCGCTGAGCGGC
>Ga0194120_10002232_pt1 | contig 33705 bp, 24 predicted proteins | sample TA2MahCa65mmetaG_FD_148642 | JGI IMG/M metagenome (GOLD analysis project Ga0194120, IMG submission 148642) | Freshwater microbial communities from Lake Tanganyika, Tanzania - TA2015019 Mahale Deep Cast 65m | ecosystem: Environmental > Aquatic > Freshwater > Lake | place: Tanzania: Lake... | reverse complement strand
GCCGCCGTAGCCACCGCCGCCGCCGCCGCCGCCACGGTCACCGTAGCCGCCGGAGCGCGGCGGGCGCTCCTGGGCTTCGCTGACCTTGACGGTGCGACCGTCGAGCTCCTTGCCGTCCATGCCTTCGACCGCCTTGCGCGCCGACTCGTCGTCGCCCATGGTCACGAAACCGAACCCGCGCGAGCGGTTGGACTCGCGATCCTTGATCACCTTGGCATCGGCCACCACACCGAAACGCTCAAACGCCGAGCGCAGCGAGGCGTCCTCGGTGTTCCAACTGAGACCGCCCACGAAAAGCTTCTTGCCCATTGCCTTTTTTCACCCTTGCCGCGGGACCCGCGATCGCGCAGTCCCAGTGCCGCCGAAAACCTGACCGTCGCTACGGAGATTGGACCAGGAGCCGTTCGCGGCCACGAACTCGGTGCTCGTGGTGCGATCGCGGGGAGGCCCCCGCTCTGCCCCTGGCAAACTGCCCTACTTGCCAGATTGCCAGACCGTGTCGCCGAACCACCGAATGGCAAACACCTTGTTTGCGCAATGGCGGAGCGGACCGCTACCCCCGAGTACAAACCGCTTGACCGAAGGCGGCGCGAGGTTAGCACGAAACGGCGCGTGGCGCAATGGGCAATTGCGTCGCGCGTGCGCCGCGGCCGTACAGGATGGGCTTTCGCGATCCGCCGCGACTACTTGGGCGGCATGCGCAGGGCGCCGTCCAGGCGGATCGTCTCGCCGTTGAGCATCCGATTCGAGACGATGTGCTCGACCAATTGCGCATACTCGTCCGGGTCGCCGAGGCGCTGCGGAAACGGCACTTGCTTGGCCAATTCGTTCTGGACCTGGTCCGGCAGCGACGCCAGCATCGGCGTCTTGAACAGGCCGGGAGCGATCGTGCAGACGCGCATGCCCAGGTGCATCAGGTCGCGGGCCAGCGGCAGGGTCATGCCCGCGATGGCGGCCTTGGACGCCGCGTACGCCGCCTGGCCGATCTGCCCGTCGAACGCGGCAACGCTCGCCGTGCTGATGAACACGCCGCGTTCGCCGTCCACCCCCGCTTCGGTGCTGGCCAGACGCTGCGCGACCAGCCGAATCACATTGAACGAACCTGCCACGTTGACGTGCAGCACCTTGGAGAACGTGGCGAGATCGTGGGCCCCGCCCTTGGACAGCGTGCGCTTGGCCACGGCGATGCCAGCGCAGTTGACGGCGACGTTGACGGTGCCCCAACGTGCCTCGGCCGCATCGAGCGCAGCCGATACGTCGGACTCGCTGGTCACATCGCAGCCACAAAAGAGCGCGTTGTCACCGATTTCTTCGGCCACGTTGGCGCCGTGGCTGACCGGCAGGTCGACGACGACGACCTTGGCGCCCTTGCGCGCCAGACGCAGGGCGGTGGCGCGGCCGAGCCCCGACGCGCCGCCGGTGACCAGCGCGATGACGTTGGAAAGTTCCATGGTTCCTCCTGGCTTGATGGGAATGGCGGGCAAGCCCGGCCGGCGCCGGGGGCGGGCGTTTTGGCAAAGATCGGCGACGTTGGCAACCGCGCCCGCAGCGCCCGCGTCAGGGCATTGTCGCGGCGAGGCGCGGCCCCTGTCTGGCACGCACGGGGCCCGCGTGGTACAACCCGCGCCCGCATGGACGTCCTGCCCTCCACGATCGACCGTCAGAGCCCAACGTGGCACGCCAACCGTGCGCACCACGCGGCGCTGCACGATCGCCTGCGTCGCGATCTCGCCACCGCACGGCAGGGCGGGCCGGAATCGGCGCGCAAACGGCATACGGAGCGCGGAGCGCTATTGGCGCGCGACCGCATCGAAGCGCTGGTGGACCCGGGCAGCCCGCTGCTCGAACTGTCGCCGCTCGCCGCATGGGAGATGTACGACGGCGAGGCGGCGGCCGCTGGCGTGCTCACGGCCATCGGTCAGGTCTGCGGGCGCCAGTGCCTGGTCGTCGCCAACGACGCCACGGTCAAGGGCGGCAGCTACTACCCGCTAACGGTCAAGAAACACTTGCGCGCGCAGGAGATAGCCGCCGAGAACCGTCTACCGTGTGTGTACCTCGTCGATTCGGGCGGCGCGTTCCTGCCCCTGCAGAGCGAGGTGTTTCCGGACCGCGATCACTTCGGCCGCATCTTTTACAACGAAGCGCGCTTGTCGGCCGCCGGCATCCCGCAGATCGCCGTGGTGATGGGCATGTGCACCGCTGGCGGCGCATACGTGCCGGCGATGGCCGACGAGGCCATCATCGTGCGCAACCGGGGCACCATCTACTTGGCGGGTCCGCCACTGGTCAAGGCCGCGACCGGTGAGGAGATTTCGGCCGAGGCGCTCGGCGGCGGCGATGTGCACACGCGGATTTCCGGAGTGGCCGACCACCTGGCCGACGACGACCTGCATGCCCTGCATTTGGCGCGTTCGGCGGTGGCGACGCTCAACCGCGACAAGACCATGACCGGCCAGATCGCGGCTCCGCAAGACCCCCTGTACGACGCGGACGAGTTGCTCGGACTGGTGCCGGCCGATCTGCGCCAGCCCTACGACGTGCGCCAGGTCATCGCGAGGGTGGTCGACGGATCGCGGATGCACGAATTCAAGCCGCGCTACGGCACGGAGATCGTGTGCGGTTTCGCGCGCATCCACGGCATGCCGGTGGGCATCGTCGCCAACAATGGCGTGCTTTTCTCGCCGAGCGCACTCAAAGCGACACATTTCATTGAGTTGTGCGGCACGCGGCAGACGCCGATTCTCTTCCTGCAAAACATCACCGGCTTCATGGTCGGCAGTCGCGCAGAGCACGGCGGCATTGCCAAAGACGGCGCCAAAATGGTCCACGCCGTGGCCACGGCCAATGTCCCAAAAATCACAGTGATCATTGGCGGTTCGTACGGTGCGGGCAACTATGGCATGTGTGGTCGCGCCTACCAGCCGCGTTTCCTTTTCACGTGGCCCAATGCGCGCATCAGCGTTATGGGCGGCGAGCAGGCGGCCAACGTGATGAGCACGGTCAAGCAAGAGCAGGTTCGCAAGGATGGCCGCGAACTGTCCGCCGACGACGTCCGCGCCATCCAGGCGCCCGTGCTCGAGCGCTATGAACGCGAAGGCAACCCGTGGTACGCAACCGCGCGCCTGTGGGACGACGGCATCATCGCCATGACCCAGACGCGCGATGTGCTCGGCCTGGCGCTGTCGGCGTGCCACAACGCTGCATTCGGGCCCTTCCAGCCTGGCGTCCTCCGTATGTAGGTCCGACCCCCATGATCCGCACCGAAACGCACCAGGGCGTCGCGCGCCTGATCCTCGCGCGGCCCGAGAAGAAAAACGCCTTCAACGGAGAGATGTTGCAGGCCATCGACCGCGCGGTCGCCGCGTGGGGCGCTGACCCCGCCGTGCGGGTGATCGTGGTGCAAGCCGACGGCGAGACGTTTTGCGCCGGTGCCGACCTGGCGTGGATGGCGCAGTACGCCGACGCCGACCGCGCGACCAACGTGCAGAGCGCCCGCGACCTGGGCGGGGTGTTCCACCGCATCGCCAAGGCGCCCAAGCCGGTCGTCGGCCGCATCCAGGGGGCGGCGCGCGGCGGCGGCGTAGGGCTGGCTGCCGCGGTGGACATCGCGATCGCCAGTGATCGCGCGACGTTCGCGCTGACCGAAGTGCGCCTTGGCTTGCTGCCCGGCGTCATCTCGCCGTTCGTGGTCGAGCGCGTGGGGCCGAGCCGCGCCCGGCAACTGTTCATGACCGGTGAGACGGTGTCCGCGGTCGATGCGGAACGTTGGGGCCTGGTGCACGCTTGCGTACCCCACGACGATCTCGATGCGCGCGTCGACGCGGTGGTGGCTCAGTTGGTCCAGGGCGGACCGGAAGCGCTGCTCGCGTGCAAGCAATTGGTGGACGTCGTGGCATTTCAACCGTCCCACGCCGTGTTCGATCAGACCGCCGAATTGATTGCCGATCGGCGGGTGTCCACCGAGGCGCAGGAGGGCATGGTCGCCTTCTTGACCCGGCGCAAGGCCGGCTGGGTGCCCTAGCGACAATGCGCAAGGTGTTGATTGCCAACCGCGGCGAAATCGCCTGCCGCGTCGCGCGCGGTTGCCGGGTGCTCGGCGTCGGCAGCGTTGCGGTGTTTTCCGAGGCCGACGCGCTGGCCCGCCACGTTCGCCTGTGCGACGAGGCGGTTTGCGTGGGTCCAGCCGAAAGCACCCACAGCTACCTGAACATCGAGGCGCTCTTGCGCGCCGCGCAGCGGACCGGCGCCGACGCCGTGCACCCGGGCTATGGGTTCCTGAGCGAGAACACGGACTTCGCCAGAGCGGTCGAAAAGGCCGGCCTGACGTGGATCGGGCCGCCGGCCGATGTCATCGCGCCCATCCAGTCCAAGACGGCCGCCAAGGCCATTGCGCAGGCCGCCGGCGTGCCGACCGCGCCAGCACGGGTCGTTGAAGCGACCGACGACAGGGCGTTGCGCGAAATGGGCGAAGCCATCGGCTTTCCGATGCTGGTCAAACCCCAGGACGGCGGCGGGGGCAAGGGCATGCAGCGGGTCGACCGCGCGGACCAGTTGCCGGCGGCCTTGGCGAGCGCACGTCGCGTCGCGGCGTCGGCCTTCAAGAGCGATCGGCTCTTCGTCGAGCGCTTCGTCGATCGCGCGCGCCACGTCGAGGTCCAGGTCTTTGGCGACCGCCACGGCGAAGTGATCCACGCGTTCGAGCGCGACTGCACGCTGCAGCGGCGCCACCAAAAGGTGGTCGAGGAGTCCCCTTGCCCGGCGTTGACGCCCCAGGAGCGCGAGCGCATCTGCGAGAGCGGCCGGGCCTTCGCCGCGCAGATCGGCTACGTCGGCGCGGGCACGGTCGAGTTCCTTTTCGACCCGTGTTCGCGGCAGCACTTTTTCTTGGAGATGAACACCCGCTTGCAGGTCGAGCATCCAGCCACCGAGTTGGTGGTCGGTGCCGACTTGGTCGTCGCTCAGTTGCGCGTGGCCCGCGGCGAACGGCTGGCCGACATCTGGCCAGGTGGGTTGCGGCAGCGCGGCCACGCCATCGAGGTGCGGGTGTACGCCGAGGATCCGACCGCCGGATACGTCCCCCAGGTCGGACGGCTGTTGCGCGCCGAGTGGCCGGATGCGCCGTTCGTGCGCACCGATGCGGGGTTCTGCGCTGGCGATGAGGTGTCGATGCACTACGACCCGATGCTCGCCAAGATCATCGCCTGGGGCCGAGACCGCGGCGAGGCCACCGCTCGCCTGCAGGCCGCGCTGGCCGAGACCGTGGTGCACGGGGTCGGCACCAACCTGGGATTCCTGCAGCAACTGCTGGCACACGAGGCATTCGTGGCCAATGACCCATCGCGCAGTGCGGCCCACACGACGTGGCTCGACGCCGCTTGGGGCGACCGTGCGCCTGGCACGCCCGACGACGCGGACCAGACTGCGCTTGCGGCACTGGCAATGGGCGGCTCGGGTGGTCCTTTGGCGCGCACCGCGACCAGTTCGGCGACCGACAGGGCTGCCCGCCCCGCCGACGTCTGGCAGTGCCTCGACGGCTTTCGCGTCGGCGGGGAGGCCGAGTGAAGCGGCTCTTTCGATCTGCGGGAGGCCGCACTGTCGAGGTGGCAGCCCGTGTCGCGGGGCCGGTCCATCGCGTCGAGGTGCAGGACGCCGCGGCCCGCGAGGTCGCCGACGTGGCTGGGCGGTGGACCTCGCAGGGCGATCTGCTCGTCGAGTCCGGTGGGGTGGTGCGCCGTGTTGCGGTCAGCCTTGGACCGGGCGCGACATGGCTGTCGTCCGGGGGCCACACGTGGCGGTTCGCCCCGGTCGAGGCGACGCGTGCCGGCAAGTCGGAGCACGACGACGCGATCTTGCGCGCGCCGATGACCGGCCGCGTCGTGCTGGTCCACGTGCAACCCGGCGACTCCGTGATCAGCGGCCAACCGCTGGTGGTCGTCGAGGCCATGAAGATGGAACACGCCCTGCGCGCGCCGCGCGACTGCATGGTCGCCCAGGTATGGTGCGCGGTGGGGCAACTGGTCGACACCGGTCAGGACCTGGTCGAGTTGTCGGCAACGTGAGGCCAAACTGAGCGGCGAGCGCGTCGAAATCGTGGAAGTCGGGCCGCGCGATGGCCTGCAGAACGAGCGGGTGCGCATCCCCACCGCCAGCAAGGTGCGCTTTGTGCAGGCGTTGGCCGAGGCCGGCCTGCGGCGCATCGAGGTGTCGAGTTTCGTCCACCCCATGGCAATCCCTCAACTTGCCGATGCCGAGCAGGTCTTCGCGGCGCTGGCAGCGCTGGAAGGCTGCCGGCTGAGCGCGCTCGTGCCCAACGATCGCGGCCTGGAGCGCGCACTGGCCGCGCAGGTTCGCGAGATCGCTGTCTTCACCGCCGCGACCGATACCTTCGTGCGTCACAACATCCGCGCGTCACTGCGCGAGTCGCTCGACCACTTCGCGTCGATCGTCCGCACGGCCAAGGGCCACGGCATGGCCGTGCGCGGCTACGTGTCGACCGTGTTCGGCTGCCCCTACGAGGGCGAGGTCCTGCCAAGCCAAGGCATCGCCGTGGCCCGCGAGCTGTTCGACCTCGGCTGCGACGAGGTATCGATCGGCGACACGATTGGCGTGGCCACGCCAGGCGACGTCGCACGATGGCTCGGCGAGGCGCAACGCACTGGGTTGCCGTTCGAGCGGATCGCCCTGCACTTCCACGACACCCGCGGCACGGCCCTGGCCAACGTGCTCATCGGTGTGCAAATGGGCATCCGCACCTTCGATTCGTCCGCGGGCGGTTTGGGAGGCTGCCCCTATGCTCCCGGAGCGAGCGGCAACCTGGCCACTGAGGACCTGGTGTTCGCGCTGCACGGCCTGGGCTACGAAACAGGTATCTCGTTGGACAAGCTGGTCGAGGCGTCGAGCGTCATCGCCACGCAGCTCGACCACCTGCTGCCTTCGCGCTACTATCAGGCCGCCCGCGTCACGCCGTGTCTGCCCGCGTAAGCACACACAACCAAATCGGTTTTCATCCTGGACACGGCAACTTTGAGGATGGGTGGACGCCAATTCGCGCCCCGAAAGGGCCAGATCGCGGCTGCAGCGCGTACCAAGCGTTCTCAACCTATTGCGTCGCAGTCCCGTGGTTGGGCGGCCGACCCGCGCCCGTGCCGCGCATCAGGCCCCAGTAGACGGCGCCGGCGAGCAGGGTGCCCGTGAACCACGCGTAGGTGTAGAGGCTGACCAGCGCGGCCGGCGGATCGGCCCAGACGTGGATGCCCTTGAAAAATCCCGGTAAATTTGGGATCAGACCGACAACCAAAGCCACCAGGGCGGCGCGGTTCAGGCCGGCATAGCGACCGTTGGTCCGATACAGGTCGGCCACGTCGAGTTCGGTCTTGCGCACCAGGAAGTAGTCGGCGACCAGAATCCCCGCCACCGGCCCCAGCAGCGCCGACACGCCACCGAGCCAGCCGCCCAGGTAGGTCGCCGGGTCCTGCATCAGCTTCCAGGGCATGCACAAGATGCCGAGGATGCCGGTGATGAGTCCACCGGTCTCGAAGCTGATCTTTTGCGGCGCGAGGTTGGCAAAATCGTTGGCGGGACTGACGACATTGGCAGCGATGTTGACGCTGAGCGTCGCCACGACGATGCCGAACACGGCCACGACCGCCACGACGGCCCGCACCGCAGCGTCGGCAATGAGCGGCGCGGCCAACCCCTTGGGGGCAGCGGCCGAGGTCAACTGGCCGAGCAAGTACTCCGGGTTCCACAAGTCGTTGATGTCGGCCTCGGGCAGCACGGCTTTCGAAGCCGACGTGATGACCAGCGCCATCGCCGAGAACGCGATCATGGTGGTCGGCAACCCGAGGGCCTGACCGACCATCTGTTCTTTCTGACCGCGGCCGTACCTCGTGAAATCGGGGATGTTCAGCGACAGCGTCGCCCAAAAGCCGACCATGGCGGTCAGCGCGGGCACGAACGCCGGCCAGAACTCGGCAAAGTCCTTGTACTTCGAGGGCTTGTCGATGAGCGGACCGGCGCCTCCTGCGCGGTCGACCACCCACCACAGCAGCGCCGCCGCGAGCACCAGTACGATCGGCGCCGCCCAGTTCTCGAAGATGCGCACTGCGTTCATGCCGCGATAGATGATGAAAATGTTCATGGCCCAGAAGACCATGAACGTCACGGCACTGGACAGGCTGAGCCCAGCGAGGCTGAATTCTCCGCCCAAGCTCTTGAATTCCGGCCAGAACGTCGCGATGAACGTCTTGATCGCCTCGCCGCCGATGTAGGTGTTGATGCCGAACCAACCGCACGCGACCAGGGCGCGGAGGACGGCGGGAATGTTGGCGCCCTGGGTCCCAAAGCTGGAGCGGGCCAAGACCGGAAACGGAATGCCGAACTTGGTGCCCGGATGGGCGTTGAGCAGAATCGGCACCAGCACGATGAGGTTGCCCAGGCCGATGGTCAGCAACGCCTGCCACCAGTTCATGCCACTGGCGATCAGGCCGCCGGCCAAGGTGTAGGTCGGGATGCAGTGCGCCATGGAAATCCACAGCGCCGCGTAGTTGTAGGTCGTCCACACCCGCCGGGCTGCGGGCACCGGGGCCAGGTCCGGGTTGAAAAGCGGCGAGGTGGCAACGTCGGCGGGCAGTTCCGCCAACGCTTCGCGCGCGAGTTGCGGATCGTGCATCGTCCCTCCAGGTTGGCCACAGGAGCCGGAAAGCGTGTACCGTAGCCGGGTTGCGCGGCGGGGGCAAGCGACCCCAGAACGCACCCCCCCATCATGGATGCCATGGATTTGACAGGTGCTTTTTCACTCCGCGGTCCAAAAGCTCGTTCCGACAGCTTGATGCGCAGCCGCTCCCGTGCCAGCCCGGCGACCGCACGACGAACGGCGGGTTGCTGGGTCTGATGGGACCCGGGGGTCGGCGCTTGCGCGGCGCGCGACGGTTGGGCCAAGCTACGCAGACGGCGCCGTGCCGCTGTAGACTGCCCGTGGCCCCGACCCTGCTCGACCAATTCGCGCGCCTGCAAGAAGTCGGCGAAACGCTGGCGGGCCAGCTCGCGCACTGGGCCGAACCGCAAGCGCGCCAGAGCCTGATCGACCGTGTCGCCGCCGAGTTGGGTCAAGCGGGCCAAGAAGTCGCCTCGCTGCTGTTGTCAGGTGGATGGCGCGCCCCGCCCGAGGAGGTCGAGCGCCGCTTCCGCTTGCTGCTCGCATCCGAGAACTTGTCAGAATACGGTGTAGACCCGTTCGGGTTTGCGCCGGACAGCATGCGGGGCTTCATCCCAGCGCTCGAATTCTTGCACCGCGTGTGGTTTCGAGCGGAAGTGCACGACGTCGCCCGTGTGCCCGACGGACGTTGCCTGGTCATTGCCAACCATTCTGGGCAATTGCCCTTCGACGGCGCGGTCATTGGCGCGTCGTTGTTGATGGACCGCGATCCGCCGCGCATCGTGCGGTCCATGGTCGAGAAGTTCGCGACATCCCTTCCTTTTTTTGGGACGTTCTGCAACCGCGCTGGCCAGGTCACCGGCCTGCCCGACAACTGCCGCCGCCTGCTCGAAGCCGACGAGGCCGTCCTGGTCTTTCCCGAGGGCGCCCGTGGAATCAGCAAGCCTTTTCGCGAGCGCTACCAGATGACCGCGTTTGGCCATGGGTTCATGCGCCTCGCCCTCGAGACACGATCACCGGTGGTGCCCGTGGCCGTCGTCGGCGCCGAGGAGCAGACGATCAACCTCTACGACGCCAAGGGCCTGGCCCGGCTCATCGGTGCGCCGTCGCTGCCGATCACGCCGCTGATGCCCGTGTTGGGTCCGCTGGCGATGCTGCCAGCACCGGTCAAGTACCGCGTGTATTTTGGCGAACCGATGTGGTTCGAGGGCGACGCCAACGACGACGACGCGGTCATCGCCCACAAGGTCGACGAGGTCAAGCGGGCGATTGCCGCGATGATCGACCGCGGGCTGCAAGAACGCAAAGGCGTTTTCATCTAGGTCGGCATGGCGCGTCGCAGGCACGTATCGGTCATCACCGGCATCTCGGGTCGCCTGGGCCAGTTGCTGGCGCGGCGCCTGCATCGCCTGGAGGGCGAGATCGTGCTGGGCATCGACCGCCGCGCTTTTTCGCGCAAACCGGCCGACGTCGAGCATTTTCGCATCGACCTGCGCCGCAAGGCCGCCGAAGACGTGTTCCGCACCCGGCGTGTCGACGTCATCTACCACCTGGGGGTGATGCACGATCCGCGCAAGGACACCGGCGAGCACCACAGTTGGAACATCCTGGGCACGCGCCAGATCCTCGAGTTCGCCAAGCGCTACGACATCCCCAAGGTAGTGATGCTGTCGACCGGCGACGTCTATGGTCCACAAAGCGACAATCCCGCCTTCATCGCGGAAGACGCGCCGCTCTTGGGCGCCCAGCGCTTCGCGGGCATGCGCGACCTCATCGCCGTCGACATGTTCGCCCAGTCCTACTTCTGGAAAAGCCCGGAGATCGAGACCGTCGTACTGCGCCCTGCCCACATCCTGGGGGCGGTGCGCAACGCCGTGTCCAACTACCTGCGGTTGCCGCGGGTGCCGGTGTTGTTGGGCTTCGACCCGATGGTGCAAGTGCTGCACGAAGAGGACGTAGTGTCGGCGCTCATCGCGGCGGCGCGGCCTGGCGTGCGCGGCGTGTTCAACGTGGTGGGACCCGACGCCCTGCCGTTGCGCAAGCTCGTGCACATCGCCGGCCGTCCGACGATCGAGGTCCCGCACGTGGTGCTCCCCAGCGTGGCGCGTCGGCTTTTCCAGTTCAGGATCGCGGATTTTCCGGCTGCGGAACTTGACTACATCCGCTACTCGGCGACCTTGGACGGCAGCCGGTTGCGGGCGCTGACCCGCTGGCATCACGCGTTTTCAGTCGAGGAATCGGTGGCTGCGGCGCAAGGCCGGGGCGTGTACGACGGGAGCCAGAAACCGGCAGCGCCGTAGGGCGCCCGGAGCAGCGGACGCGACGACCGCGCTGGCGGCCATGTGCAGTGCTACCCCGGGGATCAGTGCCCGACGAAGGTGCCGGACCGCTCGACTTCGGTGCGCTCCCACTTGGCCAGGATTTCCATGACCTTGGCCTCAAGTTTGGCCGGGTCAATGCGTTTTTCCTGCCGGGCGTCCCCCTCACTTTTGGTCGGGATGGTCGAGGGGGGCGCGCTGGCGAGGCGCGGCGCCGAACCGCCTTCCTCGGAGGCGAACACGCGCTGCTCGGTCTCGCGCGCGAGCCGTTCGTGGGCCTCTTCTTGCGCCGCGTCTTCGTTGCCGCTTTTGCGCTGATTGAGGATCGGTCCGCCGGAATAACTCGTTGGGATCCCACCGCCCGCCATGGGCGCGACACCGCCGGGCATCGAACTCGGAGGCGCGATGTGCGCCAATTCGTGGGCCAACACAGCAAGGCCGCTCTGGGAATGAGGATCGAACTCGCCGCGACCGAAAAACACGTCGCCGTCGCCCAACGCAAAGGCGCGCGCCGTCAACGCATCGGCCGCAGACTGGGCCTTTGGTCCGCGGTGGATGCGCACGTCGGCGAGGCTCTCGCGCCGGAAGCCCATGTGAGCAAGGCGGTCGATGAGTCCGCGGTCGAGTTTGGTCGGCGCCGCGTCGGCGAGCCACTTTGCGCCAATGCCGGCATAGCGCTGCGCCAGCGTCTGCCCCATCGACGCCGACTGCATGCCGGCCAGTTGCGCGGCCAGCGCCCCCGGATCGGCGCCGCGGTCCGCGGCGACGTCAGCGGCCTCCGCTTGCAGTTGCAGCAGTTCGTCGTCGCGTGCGCCGGCCATGCCAACCTCGATCCGGTGCGTCCAGAGCGCACCGCGGCACCGCTACCGTAGCAGCGCAACCGCGCGACGCAAAGCCCGAATGTGTCCCTGTATGGCCGCGTGGGGTCTGTGGACCACAGGGTTGCCGAGATGGCTACAAGGACATCGCCTCGATGCGGAACGCGCCACCGGCGCCAGCGTCGCGCCGAAAGGTTACCGGCGGAGCCATCCTGCGTCCGTTGCGGACCAGCACGTGCGCCTTGACCACTTCGGTGCGCGGGTCGATGCGGTCGGGAATCAAGCGCTCGAAATCGAAAGACCCGGGCGCCGAGGGGTCGGCGAGGTAGTCCCGCACCCGAGCCAGGAACGGCGCCCATTTGTAGCGCCGCAGCTCGATGAGCAACAGCGGCGAGTTTTGCCGGTCGGCGTGCACCAATGCGCGGAAGGCCTCGAACTGTGCGTCCGCTGCCGCACCCTCTTGTCCCGCCGACTCCAGTCCAAGCGCGAGCAAAGCCTGCATGAGCCGGCGCAGTTCGGTGAGTCCATCGACAGCCGGCGCAGCGGCCGGGATCACATGAGCCACATCGGCCGCAACGACGGGGACCGCCGCGGCGACCGGCGCTGCGGGACGGCCTGCCTCCAGGGCGGCCACCCGGGCCGCCAATTCGGCCAATTGCTGCGCCAAGCCCTGCAGGCTCAACGCGGGCGCCGCGTCGGTCGCCTGGGCATCGGATGGGAAATCGGTCATGTTCGCCGCGCAGCGCCCCGGGAACGGGCGTAGGACGCAGGCTACTATGCCGATGGGAATTTGGCACGCGCCGCGGGTCGGCGGCTCGGAGCCTGTCGGCGAAACGCCAGAATCGGCAGTTCCTGGCCGACAGGCTCCTAATTCGCTGTCGGCTTGGCGCGCTTGCCCAGACACATCACGTAGTCGGCCGCCCGCAACAGCTGGTAATCCGGTTGGATCTGCGGTTTGGGATCCCGTTTGGCCACCGCGTCGGCCTTGCCAGTCTGGGTCACGCACTGGTTGAGGTCGGCCAAGCTCGCGTGCCACGGCGACGGGCTGCGGCCCTGCAGCGGGATGAGGTGGTTGTTCAGGTTCTCTTCGCGGAAGCCGACCGGCATCTTGCCGTCCACGTGGGGGGCGACCTCGACATCGGGTTGGACGCCGATGACCTGCAGCGTGTACCCGCTCGGCGCATAGTATCGAGCCACCGTGAGCTTGATGTAGTAGTCGTAGTGCAGCGCGGGCTCGTAGAGCGTCTGCACGCTGGCCTTGCCGAATGTTCTCGCGCCGACGACCAACGCCCGACCGTTGTCCTGCAACGCCGACGCCACGATTTCCGACGCCGAGGCCGAGCCGTCGTTGACCAGCACCACCAGAGGAAAGGGATAGTCGGTCGGCCGGCTGGAGGCCTCGTGCACCTCCTCGTCGCGGCCGCGGCTGCGGACGCTCACGATCCGCCCGGATGGCAGGAAGGCGTCGCCGAGTTCGATGGCCTTGTTGAGCAGCCCCCCCGAGTTGCCGCGCAGATCGAGCACGAGCCCTTTGAGTTTGCCGTCCGGGGCCTGCGTGGACAGCTTGTCGATCATGGTACGCAGGTCCTTGGTGCTGTTCGGGATGAACCCGGTCATCTTGACATGGGCCACGCCCGGCGTGTCGGGCAACAGCTTGCCGTCCACGTTCTTGATCTCGATGTTCTCGCGGACGATCACGTACTCCTTGGGCTCGGGGTCACTCTCGCGCGTGATCGTCAGCTTGACCTGGGTGTTGCGCGGACCCCGGATCATCTTGACGACCTTGTTGAGCACCATGCCGCCGACGTCGGTGCCGTCGACCTTTTGGATGACGTCGCCCGCTCGAATGCCTGCACGCCACGCCGGGCGACCTTCCATGGGGTTCTCGACGATGGTCTGGTCGTCGCGCTGGGTCAGCACCGCCCCGATGCCCTCGAAGCTCGAATCCTGGGTCTTGTCGGTCGAATCGTCCCAGGCCTTGCGCGGGATGATGGCCGAGTGCGGATCGAGGGCGTATAGGAAGCCGCTCGCCGCGGCCTGCCACGCACGGTTCAGGTCCGGCAACGGCCGAGGCTTTTCGGGCTCCTTGCCGTCCTTGCCGGGTGCGGACTTGGTCGCCACGTCGGCAGGAGCGGCGGGCGGTGACGCCTGTGCGGCGCCTGGCTGGGGCATCGCCGACGGCTTGGGGGCCTCTGCCACTCGCGTCGGCGGCGCCTTGCCGGCTGCCTTGGCGGCGCGCGCCTCGGCCTGGATCTGCTTGATGCGGCTGGCCACGTAGGCCATGGTGCAATCGAACTGCGTGCGATCGAACGGGATTGCCTGCCAGGTGTCGTGGTAAAGGCGCGTGCGCGCTTTCGATCGGTCGCGCAATGCCTTGACCTCATCGTCGCTCAGGCGGCCCTTCTTGCGCACCGGTCGCTTGGCCTTGAGGTATTCGTCGCTGGGCACCTTGTGCAGGACGACGCCGGCCATGGCGGTGCTCTTGCACACGAAGGGTTCGGTCTTGCCGTCGAGGCGGCCCTCTTCGTCGGCGGTGCCCGCGCGTGCCTTGTGGAAGGTCTCGGGCAGCAGTTCCTCGCTCGGCTCCAGGCTGAGCAGTGCGAAGTTGGAGGCTTCGACCCAGGCCATGTGCTTGTCGGGCTTGGGGTCGATGTAGCGCACGTCGACGTAGTCGAGAACCTCGTCGAAATTGGTGACGTCGAACGTGACCCCCTTCCAATAGTCGCGATCGTCGGCGCCTTCGTCGGCCTGGGCAATGTCGTCGCCGTCTTGTCCGTCGTCGCCCTGTGCAGCGGCGCGCGGGGTATCCGGGTTGCCGCGCGGTGGCGGAACGGCGGCGATGCGGTCCGGGGCCGAATCGGCGACTGGTTCGCTGGTTGCGGCGGCCTTGGCCTTTGCAGCAGGCGCGGTCGGACTCGCGGGTTCGGGATCCTGGCGCTTGCAGGCCTCGCTCGACACGGCCGCGAACGCAAGCAGGACGGCAAGCAGCCACGCCCGCTGGACCGGCACGGTCGAGTCGTTGTCACGGTGCAAAATCACTGCGTTTCTCCTACCGTTGGCCGAGGCGCCACTGGCGCTGCCGCAAGCGTGCCAGCCGCCAACCGCGCACGCAAGCGCTCGGTGTGAGGGTCGGCGAAGATGGCGCGCAGCCTGCCAGCGTCCGGACGGTTGCTGACAAGGCCGCGCCGAAGTTGACGAACGCGGTCAATCGCATCGACGGCGCGCGCCTGCGCTGCTGGTCCGTGCATCCCGGCAAGGACATCGGCCGCCGCCGCGCGCGCCCGATCCCAGACGTCGCGGCGCCGGCACACCAGGAACAGGTCCACGCCCGCGGCGAGCCCCTGCACCACGCAGGGGCCGGGTTCAAACACCTTGGCGATGCCCTGCATTTCCAGGTCGTCGCTGACGACCACGCCCTGGTAGCCGCAATGGACGCGCAACAGCGGCCCCAGGATCTCGGGCGCCAGCGTGGCCGGCAACTTCGGATCGACGGCCGGAAACAACACGTGCGCCGTCATCACCAACCGCAAATCGTGCGCCAGCCGCTGGAACGGCACCAGTTCGATGGCCTTGAGCCTGTCGAGGTCATGGCGCAACACCGGAAGGTCCAGGTGACTGTCGGTGTCGGTGTCGCCGTGCCCGGGAAAGTGCTTGCCGCAGCCCACCACCCCCTCCGCCTGCATGGCGCGCAGCAAGGCCCGGGCCCGCACCGCGACGGCCTCGGCGTGTCGGGCAAAAGCGCGGTCGCCGATAATCGGGTTGGCCGGATTGGTGTCCACGTCCAGGACCGGGGCGTAGTCGACGTTGAAGCCCGCGGCGGCCAGCTCGCGGCCCAATTGCCGGCCCACGTCGGCCAACAGGGTCAGATCGTCGGTTTCGCCCAATCGCCGCATCGGCGGAAACAGCGTGAACGGGGCCCGCAGTCGTGCGACGGCGCCGCCCTCTTGGTCGACGCTGCACAGGACCGGCAGCCCACCCGGTTGGGCATTGCCGAGCTCGTGGATGTGCGCCGTCAGTGCACATACGTGGTCCACGTCCACAGTCCCGGCCACGTCGTAGTGCAGGTTGCGGCGAAACAGGATGACGCCGGCCAGGCCGCGCCGCAGCTCTTCAGCGTAGGCCTCTGGCACCGCGTCGCCTTCATACCCGACCACAAAGAGATCGAGCGCGAGATCCTGCGCCTCGCTGGCCCGCAGCGGTTGCCCGGAACGGGCCTTGATCAACGGGTCCATGTGCGGTTTGCCCCAGGGCGAGTTCGCCGGGCGCGATTGTTGCCGGTTTTCGCGCGCGGCGCGAAAAATGCCCGACGCAAAGGGACCATCAACCGCCCTGCGCCGATCGCGGGTCCAGCGCATCGCGGAGCGCGTCGCCGAGCAGGTTGACGGCGGCGACCAGGACCAGCAGGGCGCCGCCCGCGGCCCCGAGCACCCACGGCGCTTGCAGCACCAAGGCCGTGCCTTGCTCGAGCATGGCGCCCCACGACGCGACGGCCTGGGGTCCCAGCCCGAGGAAGCTCAGGCTGGCCTCGGCCAAGACGCCTGTCGCCACGGCCAGCGTCCCTTGGACCAGCATCGGCCCGGCGAGTTCGGGCAGCACGTGGACCCACAGGACGCGCGCATGCGATGCACCGAGGCAGCGGGCGGCAACCACGAATTCGCGGCGGCGGGCCGAATCGGCCAGGGCGCGGGCCAACCGGGCATGGCCTGCCCATCCGGTGGCCGCGAGCGCGATCACCAGGGTGCCCAGTCCCGGACGGTCGGCCACGAATCCGACCAGAAGGGCCAGCAACAGCCCTGGGAAGCACAAGAGCGCATCGCACAGCCAGCGCACGACAGCATCGACCCGGCCGCCGAAGTACCCCGCCACCATGCCGATCCCCGTGCCCGCGGCCACCGACAGCACCGCGTAGCCGACGCCGACCAGCAGGGCGAGCCGCGCGCCCGCGGCGATCTTGGCGGCGACGTCCACACCCTCGTCGTCGGTCCCCAGCCAGTGCGCGGCACCTGGCGAAGCGAGAATGTCCAGCGTCGCCCGATCGGCAGACCACGGGACCAGCCAGGGTCCGAGCGCCGCCAGGGCGACGATCGCGGCGAGACCGGCAAGGCCAGCGCGCAGTTCGACACTGCGCAGGGCGACGACGTGTCTCACAGATCCCCCGCCGGTCGCCGCAAGCGCGGATCGACCCAGGCGGCCACGGCACTGCTGGCACCCATCGCAACAATGTACAGTGCCGCGATCGCCAACACGCAGCCTTGCACCACGGCATGGTCGCGGGCAGCGATGCCGTCGAGCAGCAGCGTTCCCAACCCCTTGCGGCCAAAGATCTTCTCGGTGACGAGCGCGCCGCCCAGCAACGCGGCGAGTTGCAGGCCGAGCAAGGTGACCACCGGCAGCAAAGCGTTGGGCAAGGCGTGGCGCCACAACACCCTCCGCGCGCTTGCACCGCGGGCCCGCCAGGCCTGCGCCATGTCACTCGTCAGCGCCTCGATGAGGGACGACCGCAGCAGACGAGCCAACCGCCCCGACAGGGCAAAGCCGATGACGACCGCCGGCAACACCAAGGCGGCGGCCGGATGGGCAGGGTGGGCCGGCGTCGGCGCCCAGCGCAGCGCAACCGCAAACAGGAAAATCGCCAGGGGCCCAAAGACGAACGCCGGCAAGGACACGGCGAGCAGCGACCACAGCCGCGCGAGGTGATCGGGCCAGCGGCCTCGCCACCGCGCCCCGACAATCCCGAGCGGCAAGGCGAATGCGATCGCCGCTACGACCGAAGCCAGCGCCAGCGCCAGGGTCGAAGGCAAGCGCTGCGCAATCAGCGACGAGGCCGGCACGGGCTGTCCGGCCACTGCGCGCGACGTGCCCAGCGTACCGTCGGCAATCTCGCCGAGCATGCCTGCGTACTGCGCCCACAGCGGTCCGTCGAGATGCAGTTGCCGGCGCAGGTCCGCGCGTTCGCTTTCCGTGGCTGTTTCGCCGAGCAGGTGGTCGACCGGGTCGCCCGGCGCGGCGCGCACGCCCAGGAACACCAGGGTCACGATGCCCAGCAGCAGGCCGACCGCGCGCAGCGCCAGCCGCATCCACCGGACGATAGCGCCAACCATGGCGATCCGCTAGCGAATCGGGCCAGCTATTGGCACTTGTTCAGCAGGCTTTGCATCGCAGCGTCGTCGAACCCGGCGTCGACCGCGGCCTGCGCGTACTTGAGGCAGTTGCCCTTGTCGCCCTTGCCCCAATAGGCCTTGGCGAGCACGGTATTGGCCTTCTTGTAGCCGCTCTTGATGGCCTGGCGTCCAAGCGACACGGCCTTGTCCCATTCCGAAGAGCCGAGCGCCTCGCGCGCCTCGTCGTACAACTCCTTGCCGGACTTGGCGCCGGTCGGCTCTGGGGCCTTTGCCTCCTCGCGCGGCGGCCTGGTCTCCTTGGTGTCCGGCGCCTTGACGTCGCGGGGTGGCGCAGGCGGGGTGCCCGCTGACTTCTTGCGGATCTTGGCCTTGGCGGCATCGACCAGCGAGGCGGCGGCGGCGCGCATCGGCGAGTCCGACGGGGCCCCTGCCAGCACTTCTGCGGCGAGTTCGAGGGTCTTGGTGGGGTCACGGTCCAGCTCCGACTCGGCCTTCTGTAGCTTGCGCTTCTGGCCGACCAGCTGTTGGAGTTCCGCATGCTTGGCCGCGATGGTCGCACTGCCGGGGTTGGAGATCTTGGCCGCCTCCAAGATGGCCGCAGCCTCTTCGTACTTGCCCTCGTCGAGCTTGGTCTGCACCGTGGCCATCAATGGGTCGGCGACTGGAACCTTGGCGGCCCCGTCGTCCGTCTTGGGCTCGGCGACCTTGGGTTCCGCCGCCTTGGGCTCGGGCCGTTCTTCAGGCGCCTTTTCGGCAACCTTGTCCTCCGCGCCTTTGCTCGGCTTCTCGGCGCCCGACTTTTCGGCGCCCGACTTTTCGGCACCGGACTTGTCGTCAGCCACCGTGGGCCGGGCGGGCTCGTCGCCCTTCTTGCCGCTCAGCACGACCGCCGCGATGACACCCAAGATCACCAGCACGATGACGCCGCCTGCCAGCACCAGCGCCCCACTGCTTTTCTTGCCACCGGCGGCTGGCGCCACCGAACCGGAAGCCGCCTTGGCACCAGCTGCGAGGAACCGCAGGCTGACGTGGCCCAGTTCGAGCCGATCGCCGGACCGCACTTCGGACTTGCTGTACGGCTCGCCGTTGACCTTGATGCCATTGGCGCTGCCGAGGTCGAGCACCTGCCAGGTGCCGTCGCCCAGGCGGGTGAGGCGCGCGTGCTCCTTGCTGATGGAGCGGTGATCGATGACAAGGTCTGCGTTCTCGCGGACGCGGCCGATGACCACCGGCGTCTTGGTAATGCGAAGTTCGAGGCCCCGCAGGTTCTCGGACTCGACCACCAGCCGCGGCTGCGCCGCTTCGGCGATGGCTTGGCTTGGCGCTGCCGCTTCCTTGTTCAACAGCGACGAGATGTCGGCCAAGTTGACGATCGCGGTGGCGCCGTCGGGCGCCTTGCCCTTGCTCGATTGCGACGACGCGGGCCGCGCATCGGCCGCAGGCTGGCTGCCCGGGTCCTTGAGGGCGTTGTCCCGCCGCGGGCTGGCCCCGCCGTTCTCGTTGACCAGTTCAAGCTTGTAGTCGCCTACTTCGATGACGTCGCCGGGCTGAACCTCCGTGCGCTCGCGCAGGAAAAGGTTGTTGAATCGCGTGCCATAGGTCGCGGACACATTCTCGATCCACACCTGGCTGTTCTTGGCGAGGACGCGGGCGTGGTGGCGCGAAACATTGCGATCGATGAGGCAGATCTGGTTGGCGTCGTCGCGGCCGATGCTGTATTCGCCGTCTTTGAGCGGGACGTAGTGGGTGCGGCCCTCGAAGTCGTGAATCGCAAGCTTGAGCATGGGCGCCACGGTACTCCAGACCTGCGATGGCGGTCGACACCGGGTCGGCGCGGCCACGCGTGGGTGTGCCAGGGGGGCGGCCGACTGCCGGCGGCCGTTTCCGACCCAGACGTTGGGGCGAACGCCGACCGAAGAGCGTCGGTCGGTCGCACGCTAGCGATTTCTGCCCGTCGGGCCTTCAGGCCCCACCCGCGCGACCGCGCGTCGGGTCTGGTGGTGGGGCCGCTGGACCCCGCAGTCGATGCTCCGACGCGCCACGCGCCGCATCGGTCGGGCCGCCGGCCCCCAAGGCTCGCCGCGCTGCCGCCGCCGGACTGGTCTCGTCTCCGAGGAGCCGGCCGGCGGTGGGAATTTGCCGCCGCGGTTTCCGAAGGCGCCGCCGTGGGTTGGCCCATGGAGACGCCCGCTCCGCCGCCGCCGCCAAGGGGCGTGCACGCGACAGCAAGGCAATCCTAGCATGGGCGTCCCAGAGCGACAAGGATCGCGGATTGATGTTCAACCAGTTGACTCGACGGCGCAAATGGCCGCGCTTGGCCCTCGCAGGGCGCCGCCGTTGACAGCGTTGCCGTGACCCAGCCACCCTCGCCGGTCATGACGGCGCACCATGCCACGAGCACAGCCGCGATCGCACAGGGCTGGCTCGCTGCCATGGCGCCTTCGGCCGGCGTCCGCGTCGGCGCGCTGGTCAACCCGCACGCCGGCATTGCCCGCAAGCCGCACCTGCGCCATCGCCTGGCCGGCCTGCTTTCGCCCCCGCATGCCTACGTGGAAACCCCAGACCTCGGGTCGCTGCGCCGCGGCCTTGCGCAGTTGGTGGTCGACGCTGGCGCCAACGTGCTGGCGGTGTGTGGCGGCGACGGCACGGTGCACCACGTGGTCAATGCCCTGATCGGACTGGCGCGCGAAATCCACGGCGACGGCCCGCTGCCCCCCGCGATGCCGCGGCTGCTCCTGCTCAACGGCGGAACCTTGAACATCGTCGGCCGCACCTGCGCCATCCACGGCCCGCCGGACGCGACCCTGGGCCGCTTTCTGCGCTTTTTCGCGGGCGGACCGTTGTCGCGCGTGCCGGCCCGGCGCCTGGCCCTGCTGGCCGTACAGTGGCAGGTGGGCCCGACGTGGACGCCGGTGCGCTACGGTTTCGTGTTCGGGTCGGAGGTCGCCTACCACGCCATCGGGCTGTACGAACGCTTTGGTGCGGGCTACCTGGGGCTGTCGCGGTTCCTGGCCGAGCTGGGTCGCGGGGCCGTCGTGGGCAGCGAGCTTTGGCAGGCCGAGCGCTGGAAGATCGGACCGTACCAGGAACCGCTGCGCATCGATGGCCGAACGTATGCGCCCTACACGGGCGTGGCGGCGTCGACGGTGGACCTGACTTTGGCCATCGGCGCAGCCCGGGCGATCCGCCGCGACCTGTACCAACCCGGCTTTTCGGCGCGCGTGGTCGAGGCGATGCCGGCGGGCGCGCTGCTGCGGCTGGTGCCGGCGCTGATGTCCGACCGGCCGACGCCTGGCCTGGTCGACTTGCCGACCGCGCAGCAAATGGACCTCTGTGGCCCATACACGCTCGATGGCGAGCTTTTCCACCAACCCGACGCGCCGCAGCAGCGGGTGCCTTTGCGTGTGCAACTGGCAGAGGCGCGGTTGCAGGCGGTTCCCGGCGAGTGGACGGCGGACGAATGGTGATCGTCGGCGCCGCGCGGTGTTTTTCGCCTTGCGTGGCCCGCCTGCGGCGGGTAGGCTACGCGTTTCGGGGCGCGATGGCTTTGGTCCGCACGCCAGTTCATTGCCGCCTCGATGGAACGACCGGTCGCCGCCAGCCCGACGGCGTGCGCAGTTCCACAGCCGCATCCGCCACGCCACCACACGCCGCTTCGCGCGACAGCCCTGCCTCCTCGGAGTTTGCCATGCCCCGCTTGCCTGCTGCCTGCACCCAATTGCTTGGCGTTCGCCAACCCATCCTCGGGCGCTGGGCCGCATGCGCTGCGGCTGCGGTCGTCGGCCTGAGCGCGGCCTCGTGCACCGAAGGCGACGGCGCCGCCACCGCGACCGACGCGACCGGAGGCGGCGGGACGTCGGGCGGCGACACGGTGGCGGTCGATGGGGCAACCACCGGCGGCAGCGATGTGGGCGCGGGTGGCGACAGCGTGACCACGGTGGACACCACCGCCGCGGAGGCGACCGGCGACGCGGGCGGCGCGACCGACGCGGGCGAGACGCCGGACCAGACCAGCGGCGCGACCGACGGGTCCACGACCAATCCCGACACCGCGGGCGATACGACCGTCAAGCCTGATGGCGGCGGCAGCGGTGATGCGGTGATCGCGCCCGACGGCACCACCAGTGGCGGTGACAACTTCAAGGAATTGCTGGTCAAGGTGCTCGGCCCGTCCGGCAAGGATTGGATCCAGAGCATGGGCGGCAACTCCCAGCTGTCGGGCGTCGCGTACGGCGCACCCGAAGAGATCAGTTGGTCGGCGAGCAACGGCAAGTCGGGCAAGATCACGCCGACCGAAAAGTGGAAGACCTCAGTCATCCAACTGGACAAGGGCGACAACCACTTCACGATCACAGCCAAGAAGGGCAACCAGGTCGTCACCGATACCGTGCACCTCACCTACAACCCGGTGTTCGCGTTTGAGGGCGCCCCTGATATGTCGCCCAACGTGCTTTTCGTCAACGAAAACGCCAAGGTCGTTGTGCACTTCTCCGCGACGGCGGCGATCGCCAACGGCCAGGACAAGCCGATCATCGACGCGTCGACCATCCAGTTGGTCGAGGTGGATGAGCAAGGCAAGCCCATCGCAGGCGGCTACACCGCCAACCTCAAGGACAGCGGCCAGGGCGGCAACTGCGACGACGTCTCCAAAGACGCCGTGTACTCAGAGTGCGCCAACATCAACGCCAAAGAGGCCAAGACCAAATATTTCCGCGTCAAGGCCAAGGTCGATGTCGGCGAAGTGTACGAGGCGTGGTCGCCGGTCACCGTCGTGGACGTTGTGCAGCGTTTTGACAAGCCGACCTGCAATGCCATCGTGAGCCTGCAGGGCAAGGTCAAGGGCGACTACGTGACGGCCGTCACCGGCGGCGCCGATTGGAAGAAGGCGCAGGCCGACGCGATCGCCGCGCTGAAGGCGGACAGCAGTGTCGCAGACGCCGGCCCGGCCAATGGCAACGGCTACGGCGTGTGGATCCGCTACAAGACCGGCCAGTTGGGCGCGTTGAACCTCGCGCCTGCGGACATGCGCTCCAGTGCCGGCGCGGTTGGCCCCGGCGCTGCGCTGCCGACTTTCAGTGTGGGCACGCGCCGCGCGCTGGCGCTCGCACCCTTCCAGAGTGAGTTCAGCAAGCTCGGTGGCGACGAGGCCGAAAAGCTCGGCAACGACCTCAAGGCCAAGCAGTGTCCGCCCTACGCCGTGGATGCGGCGAACAACAGCCAGGCCTTCCTGCGCTGGTACCGCGAAATGTCCTCGTATGGCATGGTGGCGATCTCGGGCCACGGCGAAGTGCTTTTCGGCGACATGGGCGCCGACGTGTACAAGTCGCTGGGCTGGGAGCACCAGGGCGCCCAAGAGGTGGTCTGGTCGGGCGAACCGGTCAACTGCAGCGCGCTGTCCGGCAGCACCGCGACGTGTAACCAGGCCGGCAATGGCTGCCCAACCGGCGAAAGCTGCGTCAAGACCTCGCTGCAAGGCGGCGTGTGCGTCGACAGCACCCAGGCCGACATCATGCGCGGCCGGGCCATCATCGGCGACCAGACCTACGGCTTCGTGCCCGCCTTCCTGCGCCACCACCACGTCCAGCAGTTCCCGCAGTCGATTGTGTACCTCGGCGCTTGCCGGACCATGTACAACGGCTCGCTCGCGACGCAGCTGTGGGGCAGCGGCGCGGCGGCTGTCGTTGGCTTCTCGGATTACGTGGCAAGCGAGTACGCGGCCGCGCAGGGCGGCAAGTTCCTCGACGGGCTCGCCAATGGCCTGAGCGTGAACCAGGCCCTGCCAACCAGCACCGACGATCCGAAATACGGCGGCCGCATGCGGCACATCGGCATCGACGAGGCCAACCTCAAGAACGAGGCGCTGATCAATCCAAGCTGGGACTCGGGCAACCTGACCGGCTGGAAGCCTGTGGGCGACGGTCGCGTCGTGTCGCGCTTGGGTGTCACGATCCCTGTGGCCGGCAAGTACATGGGCATCATCTCGACGGGCCTGGGCTTTACGGCCCAAAACGGCTCGCTGACCCAGCCGTTCTGCATCGACAAGGCGCAGAACGAGATGTGCTTCTTCTGGAAGTTCTACAGCGAAGAGTTCATCGAGTGGTGCGGCTCGCAGTTCATGGACTCGTTCACCGCTACGCTCAAGAGCGACACTGCCTCTGTCAAGATGGTCGACGTGTATATCGATTCACTGTGCCCGTATGATTGCGGCGAAAAGTCGCCGTGCGAGCCTGGCAGCCCGACGTGCAAATGCGGCAAAGACTGGAAGACGCTCAGCCCGTCGGACGTCAACTTCGACCAGGGCGGCGTGCACATGACCCCGTGGCAGAAGACCTGTGTGGACGTCGGCGCGCTCGGCCTCAGCGGTTCGGGCAAGAAGGTGGACTTGACCTTCTTCGCGACGGACAAGGGCGACTCGATCTTCGACACGGTCATCTTGATCGACGAGGTGACCATCAAATAGCGGCCGGCGGCACCGCACGCCTGGCGCGAGGTCGGATCCATGAAATCCAGGGACTTTTCAGGCCGAGACCGGAGCCTCGCCGCCGCCGCGGTTTGGTCGCTGTGGTGGGCCGCCTCGTGTGCAGACCCTGGCCAGGGCGGAGCTCCACCGAGCGCGGACACGGCAAAGGCCAGCGCCGACGTCGTCCTATTCGACGTCCCAAAGGGCGGAGACGCCGCGGGCGATGGGACGGCCGACAGCCCGGGTGCCGACGGGTCGCCGAGCGACAGCGGATCGGCGGGCGACGGCGGCGCGGGCGGCCTGGCGATCCTCACCTTCGAGGTGGACGACAGCGCCAACAAGACCTTCGCCGACGGCGAGATCGTGTGGACGGGGTCGTTCTCGTGGGACAGCAAGACCAACACGGTTGTGTACGCGACGTCGTGGCTGCCGACCGATGGCCCCTACCCGGCGCTGTACGACGACGGCGCGTTCAGCAAGGGCGGACATGAGCGCGAAGGCGCGACCAAGGGCGACCACATCTTCTCGACGCAGGTGCTGTTTCACGCAAGCGCCGACACGACCATCGAATACGGCGCGCTGAACGAACTGGGCAACTGGATGTGGATCGGCCCCAACGGCCAGGTGCCGATCGCCAAGGGCAAGACCGGCGTCGTCGCCTTCCCGGGCATCAAGATCGCCAAGCACGGCGCCATCGACCTCAAGGTGGCGCTCGATACCGCCAAGCTCAACGCCAAGATGGCGAAGTGGAACCTCAAGGACTTCGCGTTCTACATCAAGGGTTCCATGAACATGTGGACGCCGATCCAGCTCTTGGACGACGGCCAGAAAGGCGACGAAAAAGCGGGCGACGGCGTGCTGACCTACCAGCACAAGCTCAACCTCGGCAAGCACGACGGCGGGCTGAACGCGGGCGACGAGGCGCAGTTCGTTTTTGTCACCACCCAGGGCGACCAGTTGCCCGACGCTGGGCAGGAGTACAAGGGCGCCACAGAGGCCTACAAGGACGGCATCGCCGCCTGGACCAACACCGGCGCAGCGGGCGCGTGGGCGGCGGCCGAGGTGGTCCTGGCCAAGGACAGCAAGGGCAAGTTCCTCAACACTGCGGTCAAGGTGCCCAAACCGACCGGCACCAGTTGCGAGCCGAATTGCCCGTGTTCACCGGCGTGCGCCGTCAACGAGGACTGCCAGAACGGCAAGTGCGTGGCCAAGACGCCCGTCTGCTCGCCTGCGTGCGCGGCCGACCAAACCTGCGAGGCGGGCAAATGCGTCGCAAAAGCGCCCGCGTGCCAGCCTGCGTGCAAGCCCGGCGAATCCTGCGACGCTGGCAAATGCGTGGCCAAGGTGCCGACCTGCGAACCGACGTGCAAAGCTGGTGAAGCGTGCGTCGAAGGCAAGTGCACGGCGCCGCAGAGCAAACCGACTGTTCTGGCGGTGGATCCTTCCAAGGGCACGACGCTGGGCGGTGACGCCGTGACGGTTTCGGGCAGCGCGCTCGCGGCCGACGCCAAGGTGTGGTTCGGCGCCACGCTGGCCAGCGCAGTCCAGGTCGATGCCAGCGGCAAGTCGCTGAACTGCAAGACGCCACCCCACGCCGCGGGGCTGGTGGACGTCTCGGTGCACAACGGCGACGGCGGCAAGGCCGTGCTACCGCAGGGGTTCTCGTATCAGATGCCGCCCAAGCCGACCGTGGTGCTGGGCGCCGTGCCAGCGGACGGCCTGGTCGCTGCCGGCGGTTCGCTGACCCTGACCGCCCATGTCACGATCGCGGGCGTGACCAGCGCACCAGGGGTCACGCCGGATCTGACCGTGGCCATTGGCCTTGGGCCGGTGGGCGCGGATCCGGTCGCGCAGTCGGGCAGCTTCAGTTGGAAGGCGGCGAACTATGCCGAGAAAGACGGCGACGCCGAGAAGTTCTCGGCCCAACTGAGCGTCGGCGCACCGGGCAGCTACCAGGCCGTCGCCAAGGCGTCTTGGAAAGCCGAGGTCGCGCTCAGCGCCGGGGCCACGTTGACGGCGGTCGATCCCAAGGACCTGCCGGCCACGCTGACGGGCGTGGAACCGGCCTTTGCCGCAGCCGCTGGTGGCGCGGTGGTGCTGGCCACCGGGACCAACCTGCCGGCAAGCGCCGTCGCCGTTTTCACCCCAACTGTGGGTCCAGCCAAGCCGGCATCTGCGGTCAAGGCCGTCGTCGGTGGCTTGGAATTGACCGTGCCTGCGCTGCCGCTGGGTTTGGCCCAGTTGACGATCGCGACGGCGTCCAACAAGCCGATTGGCGCGGCGCTGCCGTTCCACGCGGTTGCGGTCGCGACGCCGGCAGTGGACGGCGTCATCGGCACCGACTGGCCGGCCGGCGCGGTCGGCACGGCCCAGAACGGTGTGGCGACATCGTGGGGCGCCGGCAAGAACGAGCTCAAGACCCTGTGGATTGCCTTCGACAAGACCCACCTGTACCTGGGCATTGCCGGCACCGTCGAAGCTGCCAACGCCATCGTCGCCTACCTCGACGTCGACTATGGTGCGACCACCGGCGTCGCCGGCCCCTTGCAACTGCAAGACAACAGCGGCGCGGTGGACGACGCGATCGCCAGCGCGGCCAAGGGGGCAGAGGCCGGTCTCGGCCTCGACTTCGCGATGGCGACCCTCGGCATGGCCAGCTTCGACGGCGCAGACCTTTCCAAATCGACGGCTGCGGGCTGGCGTGGACTGCAGAAGCCGAGCGACTTTGCCTGGCTCGCGGGGACGGTCAAGGCCGGCGCGGGTGCCGTCGAGGCCAGCATTGCGCTCAAGACCCTGTATCCGCAGGGCGTGCCCGCCGGGGGCGCCGAATTGCGCGTCGTCGTGGTGCTCGGCAACGCCAACGGCGCGGCGATCAGCAACCAGTTCCTGCCCGAGCAGGTCGGCCAGCCAGATGCGGTGACTTGGACGAAAACCCTGGCGATCAAGGTCGTTGCCCTGCCGTGATGCGCCTGCTGCTGGTCGACAACTACGACTCCTTCACCTGGAACCTGCACGACCTTTTCCTGCGTGCGGCCCGGTCGCTCAGCCTGTCGGTCGGCGTGGATGTGGTCCGCAACGATGCCATCACGGTGCGCGAAGCCCTGGCGGGTCGGTGGACTGCCATCGTCGTTTCGCCCGGACCCTGTGACCCCGATCGCGCAGGCATCTGTCTCTCGCTCATCGAGGCGGCGGTGGGCAGGTTGCCTGTATTCGGCGTGTGCCTCGGTCATCAGGCCATCGGCCAGGTGCTCGGGGGTCGCGTGGTTCGGGCGCCCAGGCCGGTCCACGGCATCGCCGACCGCATAGGCCACGCCGGTCGCGGCAGCCTCGCTGGCCTGGACAGCCCGCTCGTGGCGATGCGGTACCACAGCCTCGTCGTCGACGGTCGATCGCTGGACTGCGCTGCCGAAGTCCATGCGTGGCTGCATGAAGCGCCCTCGGTCGCCATGGGTTTGCGCGCCGACGCGCTCGGTCTGGAGGGCGTCCAGTTCCATCCGGAATCGGTGGGCACGCCGCAGGGCGTCGAACTGGCCAAAAACGTGGTGCGCTGGTTCCGCCGGTACGCTGCGCCCGGCGAGGCGACCGATGGCCGCGCCTGACGGACCACCCGACCTCTTTGGCATCGGCCGGCTCCTGGGTGTCGCCGCGGGCGTGCTTTTCGCGCTGCGCCTCGGCCAGGGCGCGCGAACCTGGTGGGCCCGCCGCAGGCGCGATCGCGAACTGCAAGCTCAACGCGACAAGCGCCGGCAGCCTTCGCCCCCCGCGGCAGGCGGCGGGTCAGCTGGTTGACTTTTGCCTGCGCCGGGCCGTCTTGACCGAAACCGCCCTGGCCGGCGCGGACCCATAGGCCAGCCAGGCCACGCCGAGCGCCAAAAACGCGAGCGGCCAATCGCCCAGATACGAATACACCGTGCGCGCCTCCAGCAGCGGCACGTCGCGCAACAGCGTCTCGGCGTCGGTCAGCCGGGTCTCGGCCACGCGCCGGCCGGCGGCGTCGATGAACACGCTGATGCCGGTATTGGTCGATCGCACCAGCCAGCGCCGGTACTCGACCGAGCGCAGCAAGGCCAGATTGAGGTGGTGCTCGGGCTCGGCGGTCTGGCCGAACCAGGCGTCGTTGGTCAGGTTGATGAACACATTGGGATTGTGCGCCGCCACCCGCTGCGCCTGGCGCGGCAGCAGGTCTTCGTAGCAGACCAAGATGCCCATGCGCGCGTGGCGGTCAGGGCCGAATCGATACTCAATGGGCGCCGTCTTGGTGCCCGGTCGAAAGCGACTGGTCTCAGGCGACAACTGATACAGCCACGGAAAGGTGTCGCCGAACGGCATATACTCGCCGAACGCCAGCAGGAACACCTTGTCGTTGATGCCGCGGATGACGCCGTCCTTGTCGAGCAATACTGCAGAGTTGTAGCACTCGTCGCAGTGGCCGTCGTCGCCCACAGCCAGCGCGCCCCCGTGTGAAAGCGCGCCAAACAAAAGCGGTACATCGAATCCGCGCCGGGGCGTGGACCGGTCGAGTTCCGGCGTACCCTGGTCGGTCAGCGCGCTCTGCGGGTAGTCGGCGACCGCGGGCAGCGGCGTGCGCGAAGGCAAGATGCGCCGCGCCGTTCGCGGCACCGCCAGCGCAGGTTGCGGCGCCAGCGCCAGGATCGCCGTGATTTCTCCCCGCGGCGTCCCGCCAACCGCCTTCCAGGGTCCTCTGCCGTCGCCGCGCCAAAGCCGGCCGCCGCGGCCCACCAGGACGACATCGCCCTCGAGCGCACATGCTCCTGCCAAGACGTCGGCATCGACCGAGGGCGCCAGGCGGAAAAGCCGCTCGCCGGCACTGAGCACGGCGACCTGGCCGCCCTCGCCGCCCACCCAGCGGTCGCCGCCGGGGCACGCCCAGGCCCCGAACCAGGTCCGGCTGCCCACGGTGTGCGCGCGCCACTGGTCGCCGTCGAGCGTGAGCGCCGCGCCCGAGGATCCAGCCGCAACCCACGACGATCCGAGCGGTTCCGCGGCGACCGCCCACAGGTCGGCGGCGGTGGGCGAGGTCATGGCGACGAGCGACGCGTCACCCCAGCGCACGATCGCGCCGTTGCGGCCCACCGCAATGCGGCGATCGTCGGCATCGACTGCCGCCGCGGTCAGATCGAGGCCTGGCGGCGCGACGGTCGAAAGCTCTTGCAGTTCGGCCCGGGGGACACCGACGGCGCGCATGCCTTCGGCGGGCCACGCCAAGCGCCACAAGCGGCCAGTCCGGCCGACGATCCACCCGTCGCGCAGGCTGCCGTTCCAATCTGGTGGCGGCGAGACCGTGGCGACCGCAACGGCGGCGTCGGGCAGCGTGTGGGTGGTTGCCCCGCCCGGCGAAACCGACACGATGCGGCGACCGCCGTCGATCGCGCGCCACAGGTCGCCCCGTGCCGCCGACAGGCCGCTCAACATGCCGAGATCGCGCGGCAAGCCGAGACGGTCGGGAGCTACCGCGGCCGCATTGTCCGCACCGAGCGTGGCGATCGCGCCGCCCTGCCCGACCAGCAGAAAATCGTGCAGCGCGTGCGCGACCGGCAGCGGCCCCATCGGCATGTAGGCGCTCTCGGGCCACAGCACCAGTTCGGCGCCTCGCGCCTGCAGGTCGCTTGTCATCCGTTGGTGCTTGATCAAGTTGTGGCGGCGGGTCAATGCCCGCTGAACGGGGTCGAGGTGGCGCGCCTCCTTCTCCCAGATGCCGATGTTGCCCTCGACCAGGCCGACCTTGACCTTGGCCGCAGCCGCCTGCGCTGCATCCACCTCGGCGATGCGCCAAATGCCGTAGAACCACACAAGGATCACTGTCCCGCAGACCCAGGCATCGAAAAGCCAATCAGGCCGTTTGCGCACCATGCCAGCGCGCAGCAGGTCCGCCAGGGCGACATTGGCGGCGATGACTACGGCGGACACCAGCGAAACGCCGCCCAGGTCGGCGATCTGGATCATCGGCAGTTGCGGCGACAGCGCGTTGCCAAAAAACCATGGGAAAATCATGGGCACGACGGCTTCGCCAGCCCACACGCCGATCCAGGCCGCTGGCGCCTCGCCCGCACCGCGGCGCACCAACCACCGCCACAGGCCGATTCCCACGGCGAGCGACAGCCCTTGGGTCAGGGCCTGCAGCAGCAGGATCGCCCAGGCGGCGACGGCCGGCAGGTGCCCGAACTCGCGGAGCATCTCGGTCATCCACCAGAAGCCGCCAGCGTTGGTCACCAGGCCGCCCACCAGGCCGAGCTTGAAGCCGCGGCCGGGCGTCGCGTCGCGCGCGACCAGCAGGATGGGCAACAGGCACACCCAGGCCAGCGGGTGCCAGTTCCAACCCGGGTAGGCCAGGAATGTCAGCACTCCGCTCGCGGCAGCCGCAATCCACGCCAGCGGGCCGGCGGTCGCGCGTGAACTCATGGCGTTTGCGTCAGTGGCCGTGGCCGCGGTGGGCCGCCGAGGGGTCGCCGGGCAGCGGCCACTCCGGGGCCGGCGGCAGTTCTTTGGGAACCCACATCGGCTTGGTGCCTGGCTTGAGGCGAGGAGTCGCCGCCACCACCAGTGGGCGCACGAAGGCCAGGGCGCGCTGGCGGTCGGGGTACTTCTGCGCCGCGGTGTCGATGCGCGCCAGCAGGGGAGCCGCGCGATTTTGCGTCTGGGTCGCCAGGGTGCGGCGCTTTTCTTCGGTCGCTTGGGCCAACCACGTTTCGCCCTGGTTGCGCAGCGCGACAAAATCGGCGCCGTGCAGGGCGCGATAGGTCATGGCCGCTTCAAGCAGCGCCTTTTCGTCGCCGGCATGCCGCTCCAACATGTCCGCGGCGGCGCCAAGGTGCACGAAGCTGCGATCGACGAGATCATCGACCGGCTCGCGGTTGCAGGCGGCGCCGGTCACGATCACGGCGAGCGCGAGCAAGACACGACCATTGCCGCGACCGCCGCACACAGCAGGCGACGTTTGCGTGGACTCCAGCGAGAAGCCGTGTTTTTTTTGGGGTGCGAAAGGAGGGACTTGAACCCCCATGGGCTTGCGCCCGCTAGAACCTGAATCTAGTGCGTCTACCAGTTCCGCCACTTTCGCAGGGTGTGGACCGCCGCGGCGCTTGCCCGGGATGAGCGCGCGCTCCAGCCGGCACAACATCGACAGACTCCACGGCAACAAATTCCACGGCATTTTCTGCAGGTTCGACGGGCGAATCCGCAGCAGCCATGGGCAGGCGCGAACTCGCTTGGAGCTCGCGGCGGAGCGGTAGTGTGCGTCGGCCACGCGCTTTTGTCAACGGCGAGCGCGCGGCCGCGGGCGGTCCTTGCGCGATCCGGTCGACCGCTGGGCCTTCATGGTCGCACCAAACGACGGCCCGACGTCGTCGAGCATCTGTTCGTTGGTGGCGACCAGCGCTGGCACCTTCTTGCCGAGCAGTCGCTCGATCGCGGGCAGGTTCTCGACCAGCGCCTCGTCCGCCAGCGAGACGGCGCGACCGGCCTGCCCTGCCCGACCAGTCCGGCCGATGCGGTGCACGTAGTCCTCCGGGTCGCCGGGCAGGTCGAAATTGACCACGAGTTCCACGTCGTCCACGTGCAGGCCGCGAGCGGCGACATCGGTGGCCACCAGGATCTCGACCGTGCCCTTCTTGAAGTCCTCCACGATCTTGAGGCGCTTTTTCTGGGCGACGTCGCCGCTCATCAACTGCGACTCCCAGCCGTTGTGGAAGAGCTTGAAATCGAGCCACTCACCGCTACGCTTGGTGTTGACGAATACAAGACACCGCTTCGGCGCCTGCTGCTCCAACAGCCACAGCAGGAACGGCAGCTTGTTGCGCTCGCGCACGTGGTAGAGTTCCTGCGCCACCGTGTCGGCCGCGACCTGATCCGGGTCCACCCGCACCTCGACCAGGTCGCGCGTGTGGCGCTTGGCCAGGTGCATGACGTCGTAACCCAGCGTCGCCGAAAACAGCAGTGTCTGACGGTCTTGCGCGCAGTGGCCGAGGATGAAGCGCACGTCATCGACAAAACCCATGTCGAACATGCGGTCGGCCTCGTCGAGCACCGCGACCTGCACGTGGCGCAAGTCAAGCATCTTGCGGCGCATGTAGTCCATCATGCGCCCGGGCGTGCCGACCAGCAGGTCGACCCTGCCCTCCAGCGCCTTGGCCTGCTTGTCCCAGTCGACCCCGCCGAACACCGCGACGGTGTTGAAATGGCAGAACTGACCCAGCGCCTGCGCATCTGCGGCAATCTGCAAGGCCAACTCGCGCGTTGGCGCCACGACGACGGCTCGGGCCGCGGACGGGTGCCGGCGGTCGGTCTCCAACAGTTCTTTGAAGATCGTCACCAGAAACGCGGCGGTCTTGCCGGTGCCGGTCTGGGCCTGGCCGGCGATGTCCTTGCCCACCAGACTGTGCGGCAGCGTCTTGGCCTGGATGGGCGTGCAATAGCCGAACCCGGCGGCGTCGAGCCCGCGCAGGACAGGCGCGGGAATCGGCAGGTCGGCAAACGCGACGTCGCTCAAGCTGACGACCCGCTTGTGCGGCGCCGCGTCGATTGCGGATCCATCGGGATCGGCGTGGTCTTGGGTTGCGGATTCGGTCGAAGAGGCGGTTTCGATCATCGGGTTGGGCACCTGGGCGTGGCAAGGGCTGGGGCGCGGATCAGCGACCGGCGCCTTGGCGATGGGTGGGGCGACGGGCGGCGTCCCCGACAGGAATCGAACCTGTGGCCTTTCGCTTAGGAGGCGAACGCTCTATCCTTCTGAGCTACGAGGACGTTGGGACTGCAAGCCCGCGGTGGGGCGCAGGGTCAGAGTGGCGAGCCGCAGCCGCCGGGTGGTGAACCGCAGCCGCCGGGTGGTGAACCGCAGCCGCCAAGGGGTGAGCCGCAGCAGCCAAGGGGTGAGCCGCAGTCGCCAAGGGGTGAGCCGCGGCAGCCACGGGGTGGGCCGCAGTGGCCGGGGTGGGCCACAGTGGCCGGGGTGTCGCCCTGATTGCTGCGACGCCGGGTGGCGCTCAGGGCTGGTCGCGATCACGCCGCCGCACCCCGCCGACTTGACCGGGCCGGATGCGTTTCGCCAGATCGTGGCTTGCGCAGCGCACGGCCGTCGGCGCGGCGCCAAGGTAGCAGCCGCGCGCCACAAGCTCAAGTGCGCTCGCGCGTCCGTGATGCGGATTGGGTTTTTTCGCGCGACCGCGGATGGCAGGACAGCGCTGCGCCTGCCGCGATGCCCTGCCCATGATCCACCGCCAAAAAAAGGTCCTGAATCCTTGGCGATCGAATTAACTCAGGTTTCCCGGGGAAACCGGCGCAAACCTGCACCTTCAGGGTGACAGGTTTGCGCCGG
>Ga0194120_10002225_pt1 | contig 33733 bp, 30 predicted proteins | sample TA2MahCa65mmetaG_FD_148642 | JGI IMG/M metagenome (GOLD analysis project Ga0194120, IMG submission 148642) | Freshwater microbial communities from Lake Tanganyika, Tanzania - TA2015019 Mahale Deep Cast 65m | ecosystem: Environmental > Aquatic > Freshwater > Lake | place: Tanzania: Lake... | reverse complement strand
GGTACGCGGCGCAGGCCGCCTCGTCAGGGAAGGCACGCTGAAAGTCAGGCAGGGAGCGCGGTCGGCTCATGCCACCAGACTACACGAGCGAGCCTTCTGGGGCAAGCGGATAGGCATGCCATAGAGCTCTACAAGGTCGCCAGATCTTCGGTTAATATCAATTGCTTCCTGCAAATACGCCATTCCTAGCCGAATCCGCTCGAACTCGGAGAGATTCGGCAAATCCGTGGCCACGTAGAGCATACCGAGGTAGGCTAAGATCCCCGCCTGTCGAGGAGAGTCGCCGAGTGACCTGGCAACGGATATGGCTTGGCTCGCTACCTCAATCGCGTGAAGCTTCTTTCCTAGTTGATTGAGTGCTCGCATCTTGGCGGAAAGTGCTCGGAGAAGGTCCTGGTGGTTTCCCGATTCGCGACACAGTCGCTCGGCATCTTCCAGGAGGCGGATTGCCAAGTCTGGCTTCCCAAGCGCGTAATAGGCCTTGCCAAGGACGACCATACTCGAGGAGATGGAAGGCGTTACGCCTACCTTCCCTCCGAGCTCAAGGGCCCGGCTAAGGAAGTGGCATGCTTCTTTCGGTGCCCAGGTTGCCAGAGCCTGTTCCCCGGCAAGCGCCAGGAACTCTATCGCTCTTCCTTCATTCCCCGCCCTGTCATAGTGGTGGGCGAGGAGCGGGTAGGACGGGATCGGCTGGGCCTCCAGCCACTCTGCCAGCCTTGCGTGGACCTCGCGGCGCTGGGAGTGCAGCAGGAGGTCGTAGGCCACTTCCTGGGTGATCGCGTGCTTGAAGGCGTAGTCGCCATCCGGCCGGGGCGAGGCCAGGTCCGCTTGCTCCAGGGCAACGAGCGCCGCCGCCACCTCGGCGTCGGGCGGAGCGAGGGGGTGGGCGGCGCGCAAGGCCTCCGCCGAGAAGGTCCGGCCGACCACGCTCGCCACCTTCAGCGCTAGCTGCTCGGCCGGCGGCAAGCGATCGATACGGCTGGTGAGGGCACCCTGGATGGTGGCCGGGAGCGCGGCGGTCTCGCCGGTCTCCGCGAGCACCGCGGCAAGCTCCTCGCAGAAGTAGGGATGGCCGCCGGCACGCGCGGCGACGGCCTCGGCCGCCTCGGGCGACACATGGCCGCCAAGCCGGTGCCGGACCAGATCGGCGGCGGCGTCCGTCCCCAGCGCGCCCAGCCGCAGGACCGCGCCCCTGGCGCGGAGCGCCGCGTACTCGGGTGGGAGCGGTTCGGGAACGGGCCGGGTGAGGGGCACAAGCAGCAGGTTTTCGGCGCGCGACGCGAGCGCGGCGGCCAGGGCCCAGGAGGCCGAATCCAGCCAGTGGCTGTCCTCGAGGAAGACCAGGAGCGGCTGCCCGGCCTGCCAGCGGCGCAGGAGCGAAACCAGGAACTCGATCGTCTGCTCCGCCCGGGAAGCCCCTTCCTGCGGTGTGGCCTCCGGGAAACGGCCGGGAAGCACCGCGGCCAGGAGCGAGGCGCGCGGGTCGCCAGGATCCAGGGCCAGATCGGCGACCACCGCGGCCAGCACGTCGCGCCAGGCGAAGAACGGCGTGGTGGGCTCCAGGGCGTCGGCGATACCGGTCAGGTGACGTACACCTAGCGCATCGCAGCGCGAGCGAGCGAACCGCGCCAGTTCGGACTTGCCTATTCCGGCCTCGCCCTCGACCACCAGCACCGAGGCCGCTCCGCCGTGCCAGAGAGCCTGCAGCCGCGCCTCGATGGCCGCCTTCTCGGCGCCGCGACCGCACAGCAGCCGCGCGCTTCGGCCGGGCACGACCGCCTCGCCGGTCGGGCGGAACACCGCCACCCGGTCCGCCTTGCCCTTGAGCGCCACGGGCGGCAACTCCTCGAAGGCCAGTCCGCGGGCGGCTTCCCGCGTCGCGGCGTCGCAGAGGATGTTTCGACCGGCGGTCTGCATGAGGCGCGCGGCCAGGTTCACCACGTCGCCCATGACCGTGTACTCGCGCCGCGAGGCGTTGCCGACCTCCCCGCAGAACGCCTTGCCCGAAGCCACGCCTATCGCCCCGCGCACGCCGCGGTCGGCTAGCACTTCGGACATCGCCACGGCCGCCCGTACGGCGCGCGCTGCATCGTCGGCATGCGCCAGCGGCGGCAGGCCGAGCACCGCGACCAGCGACACTCCCTTTTCGTCCACGCTGAGCTTGTTGAGCGACCCCTCGTGGCGATAGAGCGCGCCCTGGAGCGCCTCGATCAGCTCCTGCGCGAAGGCGAGCGGCATGTCGTGATGCAGGTCGGGCAAGTTCACGAAGACCACGCTCACCTGCCGCAACTCGGACAGCCAGGCTTCCTGGCCCGCCAGCACCCGGTCCCGCACCGCTCCGGGCAGGAAGCCCTCGAGCAGACCCGGAGCGGGGAGTCCCCCGAGGCCCGCCACCGCTGCAAACCCGCCTGCGACCTCCCCGTCGCCAGCCACCACACGGCCGCCAGCGGAGTCCGCCGGGTCCTCGCAGCCGGCCGCCGGCGCCACGCCGGCGGGTCTCGCCTGGTGCGTCGCACGGCCGGCCGGGAGGCCGACCGGTTCCTCGCAACCGGCCGCCAGCGCCACATCGCCCGGCCTCGCCCGGTGCGCGGCCTCGGCGAGCGCCGCGAAGGGCGCGCCCATGACCACCCACTCCCAGCGCCCGAGCACGCCGCCAGGCTGCGCCAGGGCGAAGTCGCCGGCCCCCACGATCACCTTCAGCTCCAGCGCGATCTCGGCACCGGCCCGCAATCGGCCGATCTCCGCCTGCATGGCGCGCCCGCAGGCGACCGCCGACTCCAAGGCGCGGTCGAGATCCTCGTCGGGCCACAGCACGAGCAGGGCGTCGCCGGCGAACTTGGCGATGTCGCCCCCGAATCGCCCGATGACGTCGATCAGGGGGCCGAAATAGCCGTTGAGCACGGCCGTGAGCTCCTCCGCACCCAGGCTTCCCTTCCGCGCGAGCCGCTCCGCGAGCGCCGTGAAACCGGAAACATCGGCCAGCAGGATGGCGGCGCGGAATGCCTCCACCCGGGCGGCCGGTTTCCCGGAAACTGCCGCGCAGTGCCGCACGAGCAAACGTGGCAGGTAGCTCGCCAGACGGCTGCGCAGCGGGTTCACGACTTCTTCACTCATACCCGCCGCGAGGCGGGAGAATTACTCGCCCGTGTAGACGGGCTTGCGTTTCTCGCGGAACGCCGCGAGGCCCTCCAGGCGATCCTTGGTGGGTATCACCTGGTCGTAGGCCCGCGACTCGATCTGCAGGCCGGTCGCGAGATCGACCTCGGTGCCGCGGTTGATCGCCCACTTGGCCATCTCGACGGCCAGCGGGCCGTTGGCCGAGATGGCAAGCGCCATGTCGCGGGCGGCCTCGAGCAGGCCGGCGGCCGGCACGACCTTCTCGACCAGGCCGATCTCGAGGGCCTCGGCCGCCGCCACCCGGCGCGCCGTGAAGATCAGCTCCTTGGCCCGGCCCTTGCCCACCAGGCGCGGTAGCCGCTGCGTCCCGCCGCCGCCCGGGATGATCGCCAGCGAGGTCTCGGTGAGCCCCATGACCGCCTTGTCGGCGACGATGCGGATGTCGCAGGCCAGGGCCAGTTCGGTGCCGCCGCCCAGCGCCAGGCCGTTGATCGCGGCGATCACCGGCTTGGGGAAATCTTCCAGGGCGCTCATCAGCTCGCGGATGGTGTGAATGAACACCTTGACCTGCTCGGGGCTCATCCCGGCCCGCTCCTTGAGGTCGGCCCCGGCGCAGAAGGCCTGGTCGCCGGCGCCCGTGACGATCACGGCCCGGACCGCCCGGTCGAAGCGGAGACCCTCCAGGACAGACCGCAAGGCCTGCAGCAACGCCAGGTTGACCGCGTTGCGCACATCCGGCCGGTTGAGCGTCAGCGTCACGACGCCGTCGGCTGAATCGACGCGCAGGGCTTCGGTGAGAGTTTCAGGCACTTGCCGCTGACTCCTTGGCAGCATCCCGACCCCGGGCGGCCAGTTCGGCCTTCGCGTAGCGGCTCGGAATGTCGATCCCGAGCACGTCGCGGCAGATCCACCGCGTGATCTCCAGGACCCCTTCGCGATCCACGCCGGTCTCGATCCCCAGGGCATCGAGCATGTACAGCAGATCGTCGGTCGCCAGGTTGCCGGTGGCGCCCGGCGCATACGGGCAGCCGCCAAGGCCGCCGACCGAGGCGTCGAGCGTGGTCACGCCTTGTTCGAGCGCTACCAGGGCGTTGACCAGGGCCGTCCCGCGCGTGTCGTGGAAATGGCAGGCGAAGCGCTCCCGGGGCAATGCGGCGAAGATGGACGACAGGTAGGCCTCGACCTGGCCGGGCGTCCCGAGGCCCGTCGTGTCTCCGAGCGAGACCTCGGCCACGCCCATGTCGAGCAGGGCGCGGGCGATATCGATGGTGGCCGCGACCGGCACCTCGCCCTCGTACGGGCAGCCGAAGACGGTCGAGATGTAGGCGCGCAGCGCCTTGCCGTCTGCCAGGGCGGCGGCCGCCACCTCGCGATAGGCCTCCAGCGCCTCGGCCACCGACTTGTTGATGTTCTTGCGGCTATGCGTCTCGGAAGCCGAGAGGAACAGCACGCAGGTGTCGATCCCGGCCTCGCGAGCGCGCTCGTAGCCCTTGAGGTTGGGCACCAGCGCGGAGTAGACGACGCCTGGCTTCTTGCGCACGCCGGTGGCCACCTCGAAAGCGTCGGCCAGGGGCGGTATCCACTTCGGGTTGACGAACGAGGTCATCTCGACGTGCGGCAGGCCGGCAGCGGCCAGGCGCTCGATCAGCCGGATCTTGTCGGCCGTCGCGACGCCCTTCGCCTCGTTCTGGAGCCCGTCGCGCGGCCCGACCTCGACGATCCGGACCGCCCCGGGCAAGCTCCTGGCCACTACGAGAGTTCCAAGATGACATCGCCCTCGTTGACGAAGTCGCCCGGCCCCACCTTGATCTCGGCGACGGTGCCGCCTTGCTCGGCCTGGATGAACATCTGCATCTTCATCGACTCGAGACAGGCCACGTCCTGCCCCTCTTCGACCTTGTCACCCACGTTGACGGGGACTTCCAGGATGGTACCGGCCATGTGCGCCTTCACGGATGGCATTTCTGCGATGAACCCTTTCGAAGTCTAGCGGCCCGAGACTGCCGGAGCCGACATGCGGGAGATGAAATCCGTGGCGATGCGCCCGGCGGCGAAGTCCGGGTCGCCAGCGATGCGCCGCAACAGCGGCAGATTGGTCTTCAAACCCGTCAGCGCCACTCCATCCAGCGCCACGGCCAGCTTGGCGACCGCCGCCGGGCGATCGGCGGCGTGAACGCACAGCTTGGCGATCATCGGGTCGTAGTGGGGGCTGATGACGGTGCCGTCCTCGACGAACGTGTCGACCCGGGCTTCCGCCGGCCACGCGACCGAGGAGATCGTCCCGGGGCTGGGCATGCCGGTGTCGGGGTCCTCGGCGTAGAGGCGCACCTCGATCGCGTGCCCGCCGAACGCGGTGACGCTGGCTTGCGGCCCCAGGCGCTGGCCCGCCGCGATGCGCAACTGCTCGCAGACCAGGTCCACGCCGGTCGTGAGTTCGGTGACGGGGTGCTCGACCTGGAGGCGGGTGTTCATTTCCAGGAAGTAGTACTTGCCGCCCTCGTCCAGCAGGAACTCGAGCGTGCCGGCATTGGTGTAGCCAAGCTTGCGCACGGCACGCAGGGCCACCTCGCCCATCTCGGCGCGCAACTCCGGGGAGACCGCCGGCGATCCGGCTTCCTCGACGACCTTCTGGTGGCGGCGCTGGATGGAGCATTCGCGCTCGCCCAGGTGGACCGCGGCGCCATGCGTGTCGGCCAGCACCTGGATCTCGATGTGGCGCGGCCGCACGAGGGCCTTCTCGACGTAGAGGTCGCCGTTGCCGAAGTACGCCCTGGCCCGGGCCGAGCAGAGCTTGAAGGCCTTCTCGAGTTCGGCTGGCCCGGCCACCAGTTGCATGCCGATGCCGCCGCCGCCCGCCACCGCCTTGAGCATCACCGGGTAGCCGATCTCGCCGGCCACGCGGGCGGCCTCCGGCGCGTCGGCCAGGGCGGCGGTGGTCCCCGGCACCACGGGAACGCCCGCCTCCGACATGAACGCTCGGGCCTCGGTCTTGCTGCCCATCGCCGCGATTGCCGCAGGCGGCGGTCCGATCCACACCAGGCCCGCATCCTGCACGGCCCGGGCGAACGCCGCGTTTTCGGAAAGCAGGCCGTAGCCGGGGTGCACGGCCTCGCAGCCGGCCTGGCGAGCCACCTCCAGGATGCGCGCCACGTTGAGGTAGCTCTGCGGGACCGGGGGCGGCCCTACCAGGTAGGACTCGGCCTCGCGGGCATGGCGCGCCTGGGCGTCGGCCTCGGAGTGGATGGTGACGGGCGTGACGCCGAGCTTACGGCACGCCGCGAGGATGCGGATGGCGATTTCGCCGCGGTTGGCGATGAGGACCTTCTGGAACATCGCCCGCCAGTATACGCCCGACCGGCGGTCAGCGCCCCCGGAAGTAGATCGGGTTAGAGAGCGCGGCCATCTCGGGCTCGGGCCATCCCGAGACCTCGCGCAGCTCGGCCCGGAGGAAGTCGTGATCGGGCCGGGGCGTGAACGGGACCTCGATCGCCGCGTCGTCCGACTCGAGCCGTTGCTCGAAGACCTTGCCGTCCCGGCCGAACAGCGCCAGCACCCGCTTGTTGCCGCCCGTCACCCGCACCGACGCGGTGGCGGGCGCGCCGCCGGGCGCTTCGTCGCCAATGCGCGCCGCGCCGACCTGCATGTCCAGTCGTGGCCCCTTCGCGTCCCTGGTGATCACCACGCGACCGGCGTGCAAGGCGCGCATGATGGCGTCCGTCGAAGCGTCCTCGGCCCACACCAGGTTGACGGGTTCGTCGACGTTGCCCGCGCCGAAGGTGCCCAGCAGCGGAATCCCGTGGACATCGGAGCCGCCGACGCCGACCGCCCGGCGCCCGGCACGGAGGACGGCATCCCACCAGGCAAGGGCCTGGCCGTTGTTCATCTCCCAGGAGTTCCAGGGCTGATTCCACACCTCGATGCCGCCGGCCTCGGCGGGAAGATCCTGGTGCTTGAAGGGCAGGAACACGTTGAACGGGTGGTTGACCACCGCAAGCGCCCCGCGCGCCCGGGCTTCTCCGAGGGCCTCGTCCAGCGGCAAGCGCGGCGAGACCGCCACGTCGCCGCGCAGGCCCATCATGCCGATGTGCCCGATGAAACGCGGCCCAAGGATATCTCCCCACTCCTGGCCCTCGATCAGCGTCACCGGCCCGGATGCCTTGAACGCGGGGTCCAGGACGGCTGCCACCGAGTTGTGGTCGGTGATCACCACGGCGTGCACGCCCCTGGCTTCAGCCAGGCCGGCGAGTTGCGCCACCTGCAGGCCCGAGTCGGGGCTGGCCAGCGTGTGCGTGTGGTTCGACAGCATGATCCACTGGGCCAGGAGCGGCAGCAGGGAACTTGGCATGGCGAATGGTTCTCCCGTTTAACGTTGGGTAAAGACTCGCAATTCGCGAGGGAGACCGGGCGATAACGCTCAGCGGAGGAGTCAGTGGAAGCTGCCGTAGCGATCGGTCCCGGACGAGAGGCCAAGCCTGCCTCGCGGCCCGCGAATCTGGTCGCCCGCATGACCGCACCCCTGATGGCCGCGCTTGCCGGGCGTTATGAAGATACGTTCGTGCGCGAGGGCCAGGCGGCCTCCGCGAGCCCCCGCACGGGGCTGATCAAGATTTTAGCGGACTTGCCGGCAAACATCGCGGCGTGGCTCCGGGATGCCTGGACCGGGCTGTTCTCGCTTTCAGGCGGCGGCTCGTCGTGGCTGACGTCCACGAACCCGTCGCTGCGCGAGTTCGGCGAGATGCTCTGGAACGGCACCCACAAGCTCCTGCGAGCCGGAAGCGAGCAGCTCGACTCGCTCTGGGCCGGCATGAAGTCCTCGCTCGCCTGGGCCTGGGACAAGGCCAAGGCCGTCGGAGCCTGGATCGCGGAGCGGGCGGGCGCGTTCAAGGCCTGGGTCGTGGCGGCCGTCGCGAAGGCGTTCTCGGTCTTCACGCGCAGCAAGGCCGAGGAAGAGAAGCGCCAGCAGGAAGAGGCCAGCTACCAGAAGCGCCTCGAGGAGCGCAAGGCCCTTGCCCGCCGCGACGAAGCGCGCCGCGACGAGCAGGCCGCCGCCGACCGCGCCCAGCAGGCCCGCATGCATGCCGTCGCCGACGCAGCCGCCGTCGCCGCCCTCGCCACCGACCAGGTCAAGGCCGCTCCGCCCGGCGCGGAACGGCATCAGCTGGTCGACAACGCCTCGCTGCAGCGCCGCCGCGCTCGGAAGCTGCTGACTGGCATGCTCCCGGCCTGACGGCAGGCGCGGCAAGGATATCGGGGTGCCGCCCCGGCAGGTGGGGCGGCACCACTGGCTGGTCAGTAGATCAGCAGTTGAGGAATAGGCGGACCTTCTCGTCCACGTAGTTCAGCCAGCCGAGGAACAGCGTGGCGGTCGTGATCGGGTGCACCTTCAGCCGCTTGGCGCCCGTCGCGGCGCTGACCTTGGCCATCGCCTCCTCGGGATCCCTCGCCTCCACCACGTATTGCGCGAAGTTGTCGGTCCTGCGCATGCCCTCGACGTCCACCCGGAAACGGCACGGTTTCCTGGCTGGATAGCTCATCGCCATCCTGAATCTCCCCCTCCAACCCCTGCCCCCGAGGCCCCTCGAGGGCGGCAACCCTATGTCTCCAGCATGCGACGCGAATGTTGCGCGAATGTTGCACGGACCTTTCCATAACGTGACGAAACGGCTTTATATAGCGTGAATACACGATCGTGGCGATTTGCCGCCCGCGCGGCGCGAAGCGCCGCCCGTCAAGGGTAGAAGTAGTAAGTCACTCCCGGGCCGAGCCCGGGGTTGCCTAACGCCCGGAGGTTGCCCGGTTTGCCCCTGGAACTTCGCGCCCGCCTCTCGGATCCCCGCGTCGACGCCGCGGCCGCTACCGAGTCGCAACGGATCCTGTGCATCGAGGCCGTGGCCGTGGCCGACGCTTCGACGGCGCTGCCGCTGAACCTGGGCCTCGTGCTCGACAAGAGCGGTTCGATGCAGGGCGTGGCGCTCGACTGCCTCAAGCAGGCCGCGTCGCACATCGTGCGCTCCCTGTCGCCGCGTGACCGGGTGGCGGTCGTGGCGTTCAACGAGCAGCCCGAACTGCTGGTGAGCAGCCGCCTGGTGGCCGACCCGGCAGGGATCGAGGCGGCGGTGCAGCGCCTGGAGGCCGGCGGCGGGACCTGCATCGACGGTGGCATGGAGCTTGGGCTGCGGGAGCTCCGCAAGGTCCTGGCGCCCAGGTTCCTGGCCGAGCAGGGACCGGGCCTCGCGAGCATCAACCGCGTCTTCGTCTTGACGGACGGACACAACCAGCACGGCCAGGACGCGCAATGCGTGGCGCTCGCCAGGCAGGCCGTCAAGGAGCACGTCACGTTCTCGACCTTCGGCATCGGGGAGAAGTTCAGCGTGGATGTCCTGCGCGACGTAGCAAACGCCGGGAACGGCATGCTGCACCATGTGGCGTCGCCGACGCACATCAACGAGGCGTTCCAGAAAGAACTCGCGAGCGTCCAGCGCATCGGCGCCACCCGGGTCCGGTTGCGCGTGTGCCTGGAGCCCGGCGTGGAACTCGGTACCCGCGATCCGGTCTGCATGGTCAGCCCGGCGATCGTGGTCCAGGATATCGAGGGCGGCGCCGGCGAGTTCTACGTCAATCTCGGGGACATGCCTTCCGATGGGCCAGCCGTGCTGCTCTGCACGCTCTATCTGCCGGGGTGGGAGGCCGGCACGCGGGCCGTGGCGACGGTCGACGCCGTCTACGAGGACGCCTCGGGCGCGAGTTCGGTCGAACCGGTGGCGGTGGCCGCCGAGTGGGTCAGCCCGTACGTGGCGGCGCCCGATCCCGACATACAGCGGCACATCGCCCGCATGGCCATCTACAAGCAGCGCCAGAAGGCGATCGCGCTCGCCGTCACCAATCCCGACATGGCCCGCACGATGCTCCAGAGCGCCACCGAACTGGCGGGCCAGGCCGGCAACGAGGAACTCCGCACCGTCCTGGAGGCCACGCTGACCGAACTCAAGCGCGACGGCCGCATCTCCGACAAGACGATGATCCAGGGCGAGGTCGTCACCCGGACGGTGCTCCAGTGAGCGCGGAGTTGATCTGCCCGGTCTGCGGCTTCGGCAACCGGCCCGGAGCGACGGTCTGCGAGGATTGCGGGCTGCTGATCCCGCAGTACCAGGCCTGCCCGACGTGCGGGTTCATGAATACCGCCGATTCGCGCTTCTGCGGGAATTGCGGGTCGGAACTGGGATTCGAGAAAAAATTCTCCGGCGGCCCGTCGCGCCTCAAGGGGCCCGCGGCGCCGGTGACGGCTCCGGCGCCGCCGCCGGATCCGCCGGCGCATTCACTCCAGCCGCCGTCAATGATTCCCCAGCCCCCGCCTAGCGCCGCTCAACCGGCCAGCGCCCCTCCCCAAGCCAGCGCCGCTTCCCCGGCCGGCGCCGCTCCTCCGGCCACCTGGTCGCCTTCACCGGCGCCACCCGTCTTCGAGGACTTCGCCGGCCGCGTCCCCCCGAAAGCCGGGCCGACGTTCCGCCTGGTCCACGAGGGCACCGGCGTGGAGATCCGCCTGCCCCTGGCCGACGCCGCCCTGGTGGTGGGCCGCCCGGGCGGCGGTCCGGACGTGGACGTCTCCGGCTTCCCCGAGAGTTCCGTCGTATCGCGCAAGCACGCGCGGCTCCTGGTCAGCGACGGCGAGGTGCGCCTCGAGGATCTGGGCTCGGCCAACGGCACGTACGTCAACAACGTCCGGGTGCGGGCCGAGACCGATCTGGCCGACGGCGATCGCATCGCATTCGGCCAGGGCGCCAAGGTCGTGTTCACCTTCCGCCTCTCGTAGCGCCATGCCCGGGACCGCGCCGCCATGCCCCTTCTGCGGGGCCGCCGTACCGCGCGGCCACCGGGTTTGCAAGGCATGCGGCAACGGCTACCTCCTGCCATGCGGCGGCTGCGGCCATCAAGGCGCCGCGGTCGCCTTTTGCCAGCAGTGCGGGGATCCGCTCGGTTCGCTCGGTACGCGCAAGCAGGGTGCATACCGGCTCGTGAGGCTCCTGGGCAAGGGCGGAATGGGCCAGACCTTTCACGCGGTCGATCCGGGCGGGCGGCATGTCGCGGTAAAAGAACTACTAGCCCAGACCGCCGACAAGGCGAAGGTGCGGGAACTGTTCGCCCGGGAGGCGATGGCACTGGGTGCGCTGGATCACCCCGCCATCCCCCGCCTCATCGAATTCTTCGTGGAGGGCGGCCGGAGGGTGCAGGTGATGGATCTCATCCACGGGACGAGCCTCGACCGCCTGGCGATGGAAGCCGGCGGTCGCCTGCCGGAGCACCGCGTCGTGCGGTGGATGATGGAACTGTGCGACATCCTCGAGTACCTCCATGGCCGCCGGGTGATCCACCGCGACATCAAGCCGGGCAACCTGCTGCTGCGGCGATCGCCGCCAGCCCTGGTGCTCATCGACTTCGGCGCCGTGAAGGAAGCCGGGGCGCCGCCCGGCACCGTGATCGCCACTCCCGGGTACGCGCCCTTCGAGCAGAGCCAGGGTTCGCCGGTCCCGCAAAGCGACCTGTATTCGGTCGGCTGCACCATCATCGCCCTGGTCACTGGCCAGAACCCCGCCACGCTCTACGACACGGCCAAGGGCACCTTCATGGACCTAGAGAAGCGTGGGATGTCCCCGGCGCTGTCGCGGATCGTCCGGGAGGCGACGGCGTTCATCGCGGCGGAGCGCCCCCCTTCGGCCAGGACGCTAAAGCGCGCGCTGGCGGCGGTATAAGGAGGCAAATGTCCGCGGTCGCGATTTGTCCCAAACCAGGTTGCCGGAGCGAGAACACCGGCCGCTACTGCAACCGCTGCGGCACGGACCTGGCGCAGATCGCCTGCCCGACGTGCGAGCGGGCCTACCCCGACGAGGCGCTGGGAACGCTGCCGGGCCCGGCCTGCGAGGATTGCCAGACGGCGCTCGCCGTGCCCGCCATGCTCATCGCGCCGGCCGGTCACCCGGACCTGGCCCCGGGCGATCTCGCTTGTGACGGGCGCTTCCGGATCATGGGCGCCCTCGGGGCCGGGCAGTACCTCGCGGTGGATTGCAAGCCGTATGCCAAGCGACTGGCCGAGAAGCCGGCCGACGATTCGGTGCCCGGCGCGTACAGGCGTCTCGCGCACCTGCCCGGCTTGCCGTCGCTGCTCGACGCGGTGCGGGCCCAGGACGGCGGCGAGTGGCTGCTCTCGGCAGGCCCGGTGGATCGCCACGGCAACCTGTTCCCTGCCATCGCCGACCGCTGGCCCGGCGCCGCCACGGAGCGCCGCCTCGCCTGGTTGACCGCGTGGGTGCGGCTGGCGATCGCGCTTGCGACCGAAGGCTGGGCGCAGACGGTCCTGGATCCGGCCAACCTGCGGATCGCTCCGGACGGCAACCTCGCCGTGCGCACTTTGCTCCGGGACGCCGGCGGCGCTTCGCCCGCCGAGAGGCTCGCGGCGGTCTGGCGCGACCTGGCCGGCGCGGGCGCCGACGCGGCGGTGCCGCGCCTTATCGACCGCCTGGCCGTTGGGGAAAGCGGGCTGGTGGACGTCGAACACGAGTTGCTCGCCCTGCGCGGCCGGCCTCGCACCGATATCCGCCATCATGGCGCGACCGATACCGGTCGCAAGCGCGAGAACAACGAAGACAGCTACCTCGGCTGGCAGGCGGCGGTCAAGGAAATGCGGCCGGAAGGACCGTTCAGCGGCGTGCGCGGGCTCTTCGCGGTCTGCGACGGCATGGGCGGCCACGAGCGCGGCGAGGTCGCGTCCCGCACCTGCGTGCAGATGGTCCAGCGCTACGTGGTGCCGGCGCTGATGGGCGACGACCCGGGCGACGGCGACCTGGCCGGCATCCTGCGGAAACTCGTGCGCGAGGAGGTCAACGCGGCCATCCTGGCGCGCAACGGCGGCGACCAGGACGGGCCCTTCCGGCGCATGGGCACCACGGTGGTCATGGTGGCCGTGGTAGACGATCGGGCCGTCTGGGTGCACGTAGGGGACAGCCGCATCTACCTGATCACGGGCGATCGCATCGAGCAGGTCACCGAGGACCACAACGTCGGGACCCGGGACGTCAAGCTGGGCGTGGCCACGATGCTGGAGGCGTTCCGGAGCCCGGTGGGCAAGCACCTCACGCAGGCTCTCGGGCCGAGGAGCAGCGAGTTCGTGCATCCGGACACCGGCTACGTCCCGCTGACCGAGCCCTGCTATCTCCTGCTGTGTTCGGACGGCCTGGCCGACATGGTGCCCGAATCGGACGTCCACAAGACCGTCGTTCGCCACTGGGACGATCCCGAGGCCGCGGTCGCCGATCTCATCGCCCAGGCCAACGACGGCGGCGGCCTCGACAACATCACGGCGCTGGCTATTCGCGTGGAACCCTTGTCGGTGGTGTTCGGCCCCGAGCCGTCAAGTGCCGTAGAGCAGCCGCAACGCGTCTAGCTCCGCCCGGGAGAAGGTCGTGGCCGCGGGATCGCGGCCGATGTGCATCAAGGTGCCGATCTCCGGATCGTGGTCGAGGCCCGCGATGTGGCCGAGTTCGTGAAGCGCGACGACCTTGAAGAGCGACTCGTAGGCCGGTCCATCCGGGGCAGACGCGCGCAACATGCCGACATTCAGCGCAATGCGGGCTTCGAGGTAGCCGCCCCGTTCGACCGCGTTGCGGAGCGTGAACTCCACGTAGGCCTGCACGCCCGGAGCCCCTTCGGCTTCTGCGCTCACCGGCACGGCATCCGGGGCCGGGGCCGAGGTCGCGAAGACCGGCCGGCCGATGGCCGCATTGACTTCGGCCACCGCTTCCGCGAACAGGCTGGCCTCGCGCGCCGAGAATTCCCTGCTGCCGGAGACCAGCGCAAGCCGCCCCCGCTCCCAGCGAAGGTAGCGGCCGTCGAAGAGCTGGAGCGGCGCGTACTTCCTGCCCGGAGCGCGCCGAGCGTCGATGTCGGCCGGCAGGACGAGGCGCGACCCGTTAGGGGCGGGAAGCCCGACCGGGCTGCCGGCCGGAAGCGTCCGCTCCGGCGCGACGGCGAAGGGACCGGGGCGCGCGTCCACGGCGCAGCCGGCGAGGAGCGCCGCGCAAACAATGGCTAGCAGGCAACGCAAGGTCGCCAGCTAGCTTACCTGGCTCCGCCTCGCATGTCAGGGTTTTTTACTGATTTCTAACTGAATCAGTACGTAAGGCCAAAATCCCTAGGAACCTACGCGAACAACCCGTATGGCGGTGGCGGATCCGCTGGCCTGGCCTTCCTCCCATGTCCCCAGCAACGTGTAGCTGCCGAAACCCGCTCCCGGCGGGCCGTAAGGCACCTTCTCGGGCGGGCGATCGTAGTAGGGACCGGGTGTCGGCACGGAGCCGGAGTTGGCCACGGGCGTGGGATACGGCGTGGGAGTGGGCGTGGCGGCCGGTGCCGGCGAGGCGAAGCCGTACTCCCCGTAGCGCAGGTGGGCGACGACCGTGATGCTCGTGGTCGCCGGCTCCGCCGACGTCGTCGACCCGATCGACAGCGATAGCGTCGACGCGGCGGTCTCGCTGAGCAGCCCGTCCACCGTCCACTTGGGGGGCGAATCTTCGTTGAGGGGGGCGAGCCTGCCGGACACGTGGCGTCCGGCCGTCTCGGCGTCGAAGGAGAATTCCCGGGTCCGGCCGCGGTCGAACAGCTTGATGCGCCAGCGGCCGGCCACGGGCCCATACTGGGCGATCAAACCAGGCATGGCTGGCGCGGGCGCGACCATCGTCCCATCCGGCGGTCGAGACATGGCGCCCGGGAGGGTCGTGAACGGGAAGAACCCCGGACAGCCCGCCAGCAGGACGGTGGGGACGGCAAAGGCCAGGGGCCGAACTTTCACTGGACGATGTCCTTCAGCGTGGGGAAGCGCCCGGATTCGTACTTGGAGAACACGAGCTTCCCGTCGATCCTTACGTCGAAGATGCCGCGCGACCCCTCGATGAGCCTGGCCTCGTGGCCGGTCTTCGCCTTGAGATCAGCCGCCAGACCGGCGGCGTGGGGGAGGTAGTTTCACTGGACGCAGTAGGTGATCTCGATGGTCATGGCGTCGATGTTAGCATGGGCGATCATGGGTCATGACAAGCGTCCCGAATTCAAGTCGTTCCACCTGAAGTACGAGTTGCTCGAAGGCCTCGCCGACATGGGCTATTCGCAGCCCACGCCGGTGCAGGCTCTGGCCATCCCCGAGGTCATTGCCGGCCACGATCTCCTGGTGCAGGCCAAGACCGGATCCGGCAAGACGCTCGCGTTCGGCCTGGGCCTCCTCAATCGGCTGGATTTGCAGCGCGTGGGTACCCAGTGCCTCGTCATCACGCCGACGCGAGAGCTCGCGCTGCAGGTCGCCAGCGAAATCGCCCGGGTGGGGCGCCACCTGGGGGTGCTCATCGAGGCGGTCTTCGGCGGCGTCCCGATCAAGGAGCACATCACCGCCGCGCAATGGTCCACCTTCCTGGTGGGCACACCGGGGCGGCTGCGCGATCTGCTGGAGCGCGGGCACCTGCGCCTCGACACCGTCCGCGCGGTGGTCCTGGACGAAGCCGACGAGATGCTCGACATGGGTTTCAAGAAGGATCTCGAATTCATCCTGGATGCGGGTGGCGGCCGCCAGCAGACGCTGCTGTTCTCGGCCACCTTCCCCCGCGAGATCATCCGCATCGCCAAGACCTACATGCGCGACGCACGCAAGATCCAGGCGCAGCCCGAGGAAGCCACGCCCACCACCATCTCGCATCGCGCCGTCCGCACCACCCACGAGCATCGCTTCGAGACGCTCGTGGACGTGCTCAAGGCCGAGAAGCCCGATTCGGCCCTCATCTTCTGCCAGACCAAGACCGAGACGCCGTGGCTCGCCAGGCGGTTGCGCTCGGCCGGCTTCAAGAGCGGCTGCCTGCACGGCGACATGTCCCAGACCGAGCGCTTCGACGCGCTCGAAGCATTCAAGCGCGGCGACGTGCAGATCATGGTCGCTACCGAGGTAGCCGCTCGCGGCCTCGACATCGCCAATGTCAGCCACGTCATCAACTACTCGGTGCCCAGCAACCCGGAGATTTACGTGCATCGTAGCGGCCGCACCGGGCGCGCCGGTCGCTCCGGCATCGCCATCACCCTGGTCACGCCCAAGGACGAGCGCCAGTACGCCCGCATCGAGAAGCTGGTCGCGGCCTCCGCCGCGCCGGTCAGGCCGCGGTCGGCGGCCCCGCCCGCGGAGCCGCGCTCGGCCGGGCGCGTGCCGGAGGAGCGGGCTCCGGCGCCGGCGCCCGCGCACCCCAGGCGGCGCGGGCCCGATCCCCACGATTTCATCGACTATGCCGGTCACCGCCTCGACGACTTCCTCCCGATGGCCCGGCACCTGCTGCACATCGGCGACCCGGTCACCCTGGTGGCGGCGTTGCTGGCCAGCCATCCGCTCGCCGAGGCGAGTCCCGAGGAATCGGTTTCCGCGGCGCCCCCCCAGCGCCCGCGCCGGCGCCGCCGCTGAGGCACGCCGGAGGAACTTACGCGCCCCGGAGGCTGAGAAAGCCTTCCGGGGCGCGGGCTTGCTGGGTCATTTCCGGCCGCTCTGTGGCGAGCGACGGTCCGTCAACCGATCCTATGCGAGGAAGGGGACTGGATGTGCCCTCTTGGCTTACCCGGCACCGGCCGGGCGGCTCGTCCGTGAGCCGGACCCCTTCTGTGGTGCAGCTACGTCGAACCGGCTTCCCTCTGGGGGAATTGCCGGATCTCGGCGGCACCGCGCCTCGGCGCGAGCTGGTTTGACAGCTCGGTGACCTCGGCGAGGAGCGCCTCGATGTCGAACTTTCGGACGTCGGTCTCGCGTGGCTCGGTGTTCGGCGCCTCGGTGCGGGATCTGACCGCTTCCTTGCGGGCCGCGCTCGGGAAGTCGAGCAGCGTGCGCGTCTGCCAGCGCCCGGAGGAGTGGCGGCGCGAGAATGCCCGCGAAGGGGGTTCGTATTGCCCCTGTGCGTCGTACATCGGATAGAACCTCCTTGGTTCGCTTGCGAAAGACCTCCGTGTCTTCCGAACTGGCCCTTATCGGTTCCAGATGGGATAACTTTAGGCGCCTGCTCGGCGCGATTCAAGAGTTTATTGTCAAGCAAGGCGGAAATGCCGGCACATAATCACTCTTTTTCGCTAAAGAGCGACGTAAGGCCATAATCGGCCTTAAACCGCCGGCCGAAGGAGCAACGCCATGAAAGCCGTCGCCATCGACCTCTTCGGCCGCCTCAGGGTCGAGGAAACCCCCGAACCCGTCGTGCCGCCGGGCCATACCCTGATCCGCGTGCGGGCCGCGGGCGTAAACTTCGCCGACTGCCTGGCGCGGCAGGGCCTCTATCCGGACGCCCCGCCGCGCCCCTTCGTGCCGGGCTACGAAGTGGCCGGCGAAACCCCCGACGGCCGCCGCGTCATGGCCTTGACGGTGTTCGGCGGGTACAGCGAGGTGGTCGCCGTGCCCGACTCGCAGGTCTTCCCCCTGCCGGCGGGCTTCTCTTTCGAAGAGGGGGCGGGCTTCCTGGTGACGTCGCTGACCGCGGGCCTGGCCATGCTGGGCTACGGGCCCCTCCGCGCCGGCGACCGCGTGCTGATCCACGCGGCGGCCGGCGGAGTGGGCCTGGCGGCCGTGCAGATCGGCCTCGCGCACGGCGCGATCCTGTTCGGCACCGCGGGTTCGGAGACCAAGTGCGCGTTCCTTGCCGAACGTGGGGTGCAGCACCCGATCGACTACCGGGCCCGCGACTGGGCGGCGGCCGTTAGGGAGGCCGGCGGCGAACTCGACCTGATCCTCGACTCGCTTGGCGGCGCGTCGGTGCCGGCCGGCCTGCGCCTGCTGGCGCCGCGCGGCCGCCTGGTCGCCCTGGGCATCGCGGCGGGCGCGGGACGGGGCATTCTCGGCGCCGTCGCCGCGCAACTCGCCGGCAGCCTCCTGCCGGTGCACCCTCTCGTCGCCGAGAGCCGCGCCCTGATCGGCCTCAACATGCTGCGCTTCGTCGGGCGGGTGGAGAAGCTGCGGGACGTCTCGGACGCCCTGCTCGCCCTCGTGCGTGCCGGAAAACTGCGGCCGCACGTGGGCGCGACGTTCCCGCTGGGCGAGGCGCGGGCCGCCCACGACCTCCTCGAGAGCCGCCGGTCCGTGGGCAAGGTTGTCCTGACAACTGTTTAGCTTCTTTTAAGTTTCTGATCGCGCGCACAACGCGGATGCTGCCGGTGGGGACAACTCCACTACAGAGCCTAGGGGGTGCGAAACATGGGCGAGAACGTCCAGAGCGGGACCCGGCCGCTGGCCGCTTCGGGACCGCTGCCCGGCGGTACCCAGCCGCTCCCGGCGGAAGCCCCGAAGAAGAAGGGCGGGATTCTCGGCGGCGCCCTGGGCTTCGTCAAGGACGTCTTCGTGGGCGGCGGCGAGGCCATCTGGGACATGGCCAAGGGCGTCGGCAACATGGTGCTGCACCCGATCCAGACCGCCAAGGGCATCGCCTACCTGGCCACCACGCTGGTGACCAATCCCAAGGAAGGCCTGTCGATGATCGGCCACGCCTTCGTGGACCCCTACATCGAGGCGGTCAAGAGCGGCCATCCGGGCAAGGCCCTGGGCCGCGGCATCGTGGAGATCGGTTCGCTGTTCGTCAGCCCGCAGAGCGTGGTCCAGGGCGCCAAGGGCGCCGTCGCCTTCGGGCAGGGCGCTGCGGGTGCCCTCAAGGCGGGGCAAGGGGTCGCGACGGCCGCCAAGACCGGCTACTACGCCGGAAAGTGGACCATGCAGGCCTCCAGCTACGCCGTGAAGGCCGAACGCCTGGCCAAGCTGGGTCACGTGGGCGAGGCCGCCAAGATGGCGCAGATGGCAAACGCGTCGGCCCGCGCCGCCCAGGTGGCCAAGCTGGGCAACGTGAGCAAGGTGGGCCACTACGCCAACCTCTTCGGCCGGCTGTACCACGTCAACGTGGCCGGCACCATGATGAAGTCGGCGGAACTCCTGGCGCATAGCGACGCGCTGATCCGCGCCGGGCGATTCTCGTGGCTGGCCGGCGGCGCCAAGGCGACCGCCGAGACCGCCGAGGCGGCGACGCGGGCGTCGCTGGTCGCCAAGGCCGTGATGGCGGGCAAGGCGCTCGAGCCGGGCCTGGTGCGCGGTTTCCTGACCGGCAAGGTGGCCCTCGACGGCGCGAAGGCCGCGGAGATCCTGGCCGCTGCCGGGGCGGCCGGCCGCGGGGCGAAGGTCGCGGTGGCGGCCGGCGAGGTCGCCGCGCAGGAGAGCCGCTGGAGCCAGCTCGCGAGCAGTGCCGCGCGGTTTGCCATGCAGAACCCGGCGATCCTGTATCCCATCTCGCCGGCCGCGGGCCTGGCCCTGGACCTGCTGGGCCGCATCAACGCCATCCCCAAGGGCGTCGACCCCAAGACCGTCACCGAGGACGAGACGACCGCCCTGGCCCGCAAGTACGGCCTGGACACCGATCCGGTCAACGTCCGCACGTTCCTGATCGAGGTGCAGTCGTACGAAGGCAACGCCCTCGGGCCCGACGTCGGTCCGGCGAAACAGATCAAGCAGTTGCAGACACTCCTGCGGGCCCTGGGTTACGACAGCGACAAGACCGGCGTCTGGGACGAGAAGACCACTCGCGCCATGATCGACTACAAGACCCGCAACGGCTTCCACCAGAGCTACAAGAAGGCCGACGGCCAGTTCGCGGTCAACGAGTACGCCACGCCCGACGTCATCAGCCACATCATCCAGAAACTGGAAAGCTAGCGGGCCGGATCGCCTCCGGCTCCTTTCGTCGTTCCAGGCGGTACCATGGCGCCCATGTCCGACATGAAGGGGCGCATCTGCATCGTCACCGGCGCGAATGCCGGGATCGGCAAGGAGACCGTCAAGGGCCTGGCGCGCCAGGGCGCCACCGTCGTCATGGCGTGCCGCAGCCCCGAACGCGGCCAGGCGGCCCGGGCGGACGTGCTGGGGGTCGTCGGCGACGCCGACGTGGCGGTCATGAAGCTCGATCTGGCGAGCAAGGCCTCGATCGAAGCTTTCGCCCGGGAGTTCGACGCGACCTACCCGGCCCTGCACGTCCTGCTCAACAATGCCGGCCTGATCTCGCTCAAGCGTACCCTCACCGCCGACGGCTTCGAGACGACCTTCGGCGTCAACCATCTGGGCGGCTTCTACCTGACCCACCTGCTGCGGGGCAAGCTGGAGTCGTCGGCGCCGGCGCGGGTGATCAACGTGGCCTCCGACGCCCATTTCCGCGCGAAGTGGGATCCGGCCGATCTGCAGAACGAGCGCCGCTACACGACGTTCGGCGCCTATGCCCGCTCGAAGCTGGCGAACGTCCTGTACACGCGGGAACTCGCCCGGCGCCTCGAGGGTACCGGCGTCACCGCCAACTGCCTGCATCCCGGCGTGATCGCGACCAACCTGTTCCCGCTGCCGAAGTTCGCCCTGGCGCTGATGGGCCTCTTCACGATCTCCGAGGAGCAGGGCGCCGACACGTCGCTGCACCTCGCCACCGCGCCCGAGTTCGACCGGCTGTCGGGCGGCTACTACGACGAGCGGAAGCTCGTGACCCCGTCCCGCGACGCCCGCGACGACGCCGCGGCCGCGATGCTGTGGGCGGAGAGCTCGAGGCTGCTGGGGCTGCCGGAAGTGGCCGGTTCGCCGGCCTGACCGCCTACCCGAGAGAGAAACGGGAACTCCCCGCTCCCCGTGACCGTCTCTACAAGCAGTGATGCAGAACAGTGGTAAGATCGCTGGGCTATGAGCCGCTTCGCTCGACTTGCGGCCGTGCTGCTGGCCGTCGCGGCCGGGGGCGCGGGTTGCAGCCTGCGGCCGGGCCAGGGCGACAAGGGCGGTTCCCACGGCGGGCCGGCCATCGCGTTCCACGGCGTGTCCCTGGTCGAGTACGCGGGCGCCACGGCTTTGTGGCGCCTCGAAGCCGATCACGTCCGCTACGACGATCGTATCGCCCGCCTCGACGGCGTGACGCTTCACTACTACCGCGGCGGCAAGGTTGATGCGGTCTGCCGGGCTTCGGGGGCCAGCTTCGACACGGTCAGCCGCGACCTGGTGATGGACGGCCCGGTGGACTTCACCGGGCGCGGCGGCCACATGGTGCTCGAGGGCGCCCGCTGGGTGGGAAACGAGCGCAAGCTCGTGGCCGGCCAGATGCGGGCCCGGTTCCAGGTCGCCGCCGACCGATGAACCCCGCCTTCCTGGTGGTGCTGGCCCTCGCCACGGCCGGCCTGGCGGCGAAGCCCACGCCCAGGCCCGTCAGCCCCGAAGAGGTGGCCATCGAGGCCGCCAGCACCGAGTTCGACGGCGCCGGGCACACGTACAAGGTCGCCGGCGACGTCCACATCACGGTCCGCGACCTCGAGGTGACGTGCAAGGAAGCACAGATCTTCCTGTCGAAGGACGACCAGCGGGTCGAACGCATCGTCTTCATCGGCGAGGTCGTGGCCCTGCGGGGCAAGGGCACGTTCCGGGGCGATCGCGTCACCTACAACGTGGGCACCCGCAAGCTGATCGCCGAGGGCAACACGCGCACCCGCCTCATCCTGCCGGGTGCCAAGGGGGCCGGGGCGAAGTGATCAAGACCGATCAGCTGGTCAAGGTCTACAGGGGCCGCAAGGTGGTCAACGAGGTCTCGATCTCGGTCGATCGGGGCGAGATCGTCGGCCTGCTCGGCCCCAACGGCGCGGGCAAGACCACCACGTTCTACATGGTCGTCGGCTTGGTGCGGCCCGCGGCGGGCAACGTGACCCTCGACGGCGACAACATCGCGCACCTCCCCATGCACCTGCGGGCCCGCAAGGGCATCGGTTACCTGGCCCAGGAACCCTCGGTGTTCCGCAAGCTCTCGGTCGAGCAGAACCTGCTCGCGGTCTGGGAACTGCTCGGCGTGCCCAAGAAGGTGCAGAAGCAGCGCCTGGAGGAGTTGCTCGACGAGTTCCACATCCAGAAGATCCGCAAGAGCAAGGGATTCCAGCTCTCGGGCGGAGAGCGGCGGCGCGTGGAGATCGCCCGGGCGCTCGCGACAAGCCCGTCTTTCATCCTGCTCGACGAGCCCTTCTCGGGCATCGACCCGCTGGCGATCGCCGACATCCAGAAGATGCTCCGGCACCTGCGGAGCCGCAACCTGGGCCTCCTGATCACCGACCACAACGTCCGCGACACGCTCAAGATAGTCGATCGCGCCTACATCATCGACTCGGGCACCATCCTCTTCCACGGCTCGCCCGACGAGATCGTCGCCTCGGACATCGCCCGCAAGCACTACCTGGGAGAAGAGTTCGGGTTGTGACCCGCTCCCCGCTGGCTTACTGGCGGCCGGGACGCCTCGACCGATACATCCTCGCCGAGCACGCGGGGCCCTTCCTCTTCGGCGTGGCGGCGTTCACCGCCATCCTCACCGCGTCGCAGGTCCTCTTCTTCCTCATCTCGCTGATGGTCCACATCGGCCTGCCGGCCGGCGTGGTGACCTATGTCCTGCTGCTGCGCCTGCCCGAGATGATCTTCTACACGTTCCCGATGTCCACGTTGCTGGCCACGCTGCTGGCCTTCGGGCGTTTATCGGGCGATTCCGAGATCACGGCGTTCCGGGCGGCCGGAGTGTCGCTCCTGCGGCTGGTGACGCCGGTCCTGGGCTTTGCGCTCGTGGTGAGCGCCGCGACGGTGGCGATGGGCGAGTTTGCCGTTCCGCGTCTCAAGTGGGAAGCCAAGAATCTGCTCTACGAGGCGCAGCACAAGCGCAAGCTACCGCTCGCCCGCGACAACATCTTCTTCGACGAACTCGACGAGCACGGCCGTCTGGTGCGCTTCTTCTACGCCCGGCACTTCGACGGTGCCAAGATGGACAACGTGCTGGTGCAGGAGTTCGACGGCGACCGCCTGGCGCGCATCATCCAGGCCGAGGCTGCCTCTTACGACGGAACGACCTGGCGCTTCCACAAGGGCACGCTCTACCACCTGGCGCAGGACACGGGCGAGTACCGCTACGTGCTGCGTTTCGACGAGCAAGTAGTGCGGCTCAAGCCCTCGCTCCTGGCGCTCACCAGCGAGCACCGCGAACCGGCGGAGATGACCCTGCGGGAGCTGGGCGAGCACATCCGGCACCTCGAATCGTCCGGGCGCAACGATAGCCAGGTGAACGACCTGGGCGTACAATGGCACCAGAAGCTGTCGATCCCGTTCGCCAGTCTGGTATTCGCCCTGGTCGGCGCCTCCCTGGGGCTCCGGCCGCAACGAGCCAGCAATGCCCTGGGGCTGGGTCTCAGCATCTTGATCATCTTCGCCTACTACGTGGCCATGTTCGTATCCATGGCCCTGGGCCAGTCGGGGGTACTCGACCCGGTCTGGGCCGCCTGGATGCCCAATGGCGTCACCGGGTTGGCGGGGGGCGTCCTGCTCTGGCGGGCGTCGCGCCGCTGATCTCACTCTAGAAACGAGGTTCCTGTCTTGAACGCGGTTGCCAGCCTGTATGACGTCAAGGACATCAATCTGGCCGACGCCGGCAAGTTGCGCATCGAATGGGCCGAGCGCGAGATGCCGGTCCTGGGCGCCATCCGGCAGCGGTTCGAGCGCGAGCTACCCCTCGAGGGAATGCGCATCGCCGCCTGCTTGCACGTGACCACCGAAACCGCAAACCTGATGCGCACGCTGGTAGCCGGCGGCGCCAAGGTGCACCTCTGCGCGTCCAACCCGCTCTCCACCCAGGACGACGTGGCCGCGGCCCTGACCAGGCACTTCGGCTGCCCGACGTTCGCCATCAAGGGCGAGGACAACGACACGTACTACAAGCACATCTCCGCCGCCCTCGAGATCAAGCCCACGGTCACGATGGACGATGGCGCCGACCTGGTCAGCGAGTTGCACAAGCACCGCACCGAGTTGCTCGGCGAGATCATCGGCGGCACCGAGGAGACCACGACCGGCGTCATCCGCATGCGGGCCATGGCGGCCGATGGCGCCCTCAAGTACCCGGTCGTGGCGATCAACGAGGCCGACACGAAGCACCTGTTCGACAACCGCTACGGCACCGGCCAGAGCACGCTGGACGGCGTCATCCGGGCGACCAACGTGCTGATCGCCGGCAAGAAGGTCGTCATCCTGGGCTATGGCTGGTGCGGCCGGGGCGCCGCGATGCGCGCCAAGGGCCTTGGGGCGCACGTGGTCGTCACCGAAATCGACGCCACCAAGGCCATCGAGGCCGTGCTCGACGGTTTCACCGTCATGCCGATGCGCGAGGCCGCGAAGGTCGGCGACATCTTCATCACCGTCACCGGCAATTTGCACGTCGTCGCCCGCGAGCATTTCGGGGCCATGAAGGACGGCGCCATCGTCTGCAACTCCGGCCACTTCAACGACGAAATCGACATCCCGGCCCTGGCCGACCTGGCCGTGAGCCGGCGCAAGGTGCGCGAGTTCGTCGAGGAGTTCCAGTTGCGCGACGGGCGCTCCATCTTCCTGCTAGGCGACGGCCGCCTCATCAACCTGGCGGCCGCCGAGGGCCATCCCGCGAGCGTCATGGACATGAGCTTCGCCAACCAGGCCCTCTGCCTCGAGCACGTGGCCAGGCACCACGGCGAGATGACGCCCGGCGTCTACCCGGTGCCCGGGGACATCGATCGGCAGGTGGCGACGCTCAAGCTGGCGAGCATGGGGATCCACATCGACACCCTGACCCCGGAGCAGGAGAAGTACCTGGCCTCCTGGGAATCGGGCACCTAAGCCGTTTTCGGCCTAAGTTGAGTCGACCTGGGCCGGCCTCGGTGCCGGCCCAGGGGAAGTATCGGGTCTACCTCGAATCGGACCAGGTCGCTCTCGAACTGAATGGAATTGGGCCCTGGCATCTGGTCAGGGCCTTGTTCGATGGTGTCGGGCGGCAGGCCGGCGGCCGCTCGCCTTGGGCCACGGTATCCCTGCGTGCCGGCCACCGCGCAAGGGCTGGCAACCGCCTGGCGGTGTAAAGTTTTTTAAGATTTCCCGGCCGGCCGGGATGGCGTGTAAAGTTTGATGTGAATTCCCGGCCGGCGTTGAGAATTGGTCTCAACAAGCCCTTGAGTGTGTAGCAGTGTAACTTTCGACGTCAAGCTAACCTCTTCGGGACGAGGCGGACGCCCGGTACGGGGCGGGCGCCGCTAACGTAGCAGGGCCCGCTCTACGGTGCTGGTCGCTCCCGAGTTGCCGAACCCGGCGACGGCGTAGAGGTAGTTGCCGACGGCCGCGATGCCGTACTCGGCGCGCGCCAGCCCCAGGGTGACGCCGGTGACGGCTTCGAAGGGGCCCAGTTCGCCCGACGTCGAGATCGGGGCTCGCTCCACCGTATCGAGCTTGCCAGCGGCCTCGCCCCCGACCACGTAGAGGTAGCGCCCGATGACGACGCAAGACATGGCGTTACGGGCCGTTGTCAGGGTGATGCCCGCGATGGTCGCGAAGGCGCCGAGGTTGCCTGAACCGTCTATCGGAGCCCGCTCCACGCTGTCTAGCAAGTTCTGGCCATCGTACCCGCCGATGACGTAGAGCCAGTTCCCCAGGACCGCGATGCCGAACTTCTCCCGCTCGCGGACCAGGTTGACGTCGCCGACGGCCTGGAAGGTCGCCAGATTCCCGGCGCCGTCGATCTGGGCCCGCTCCACGGTCTTGAGCCAGCCCCACCTGTAGCCGCCCAGGTGGTAGAGGTAGTTGCCGATCACGACACAGCGGCCGACGGCCCTCCCGGACTCCAGCGTGACCCCGCTCAAGGTCTCGAAAGCGCCGAGATTCCCCGCCGGATCGAGGGTCGCCCGTTCGATCTGCGTCCCGAACGAAATGCTCGGGCCATACCCGCCCAGGACGTAGAGGTAGTTCCCGATGACGGCGCTGGTATGGCCGGAGCGGCTCGTCGGCAGGTCGCCCCCCGTGACCGCCGAAAAGGCGCCGAGGTCGCCCGCCGCGTCGACCGGTGCGCGTTCGACGGTGGCCAGGTACGTGCCGCCGTAGCCCCCGAGGACGTAGACGTATCCGCCGGCGATCGCCGACGTGAAGCCGCCGCGCGGTGTCTGCAGGCCTCCCCCCGGGGCCGCGCCGAACGTCGCCAGGCCGCCGGAGCCGTTGATCGCGACCCGTTCGACGCCGCCGACGTTGCTGCCGTTGTAGCCTCCCACGACGTAAAGGTAGTTGCCGACGACCGCGGTGCCGAAATTGTCCCGCGGCGTGGCCAAGGCGGTGCCGGCCACCGCCTGGAAGGTGCTCAAGGTGCCCCCGGCAGAGATCGTGGCGCGCTCGACCGAGCCGAGGAAGGGCCCGTCGGAACCGCCGATGAGGTAGACGTGCGGCCCGATCACGGCGCTCCCGAACGCGAACCGTTGCGCGGCCAGGGTCACGCCCGGAACGGCCTCGAAGGTCCCCAGGTTGCCGCTGCCGTCGATGGACGCCCGCTCGACCGAGGTCAGAATAGGGCCGTTCGAGCCGCCGATGACGTAGAACTTGTCCCCGACGACGGCGGTCGCGAAGGCATAGCGCTGCGTCACGAGGGTGGTGCCGGCGACGGGTTCGAAGGGCCCGAGGTTGCCGGAATCGTCGATCGGCGCGCGTTCCACGGTCTTCATGTAGCCGCTCTGGGAGTTGTAGCCGCCCACGGCGTACACGTACCGGCCGATGACCTCGATCCCCGGGGCCGACTGGGCCGTGGTCGCCACACCGGCAACGGTCTGGAACGTACTCAAATTGCCGTTTTCGCCGATCGTCGCGCGCTGGATGGTGGTGTAGCCGAACAAGTAGACGAAGTTGCCGATCACGCGGGCCGGCCCCCCCTCGGCGACGGCGAGCGTCACTCCCGGTACGGTGCTGAAGGGCCCGAGCGTGCCGTCAGCCTGGATCGCGGCGCGCTCGACCGAATCCAGCGAGGATCCGGTCGTGCCGCCGATGACGTAGAGGTAGTTCCCGATCACGCAGATGCCGGCGCCGCGGCGCGGCGTGACGAGGCCCGGCATGCGGCTCGCGCCGGCGATCTGGTCGTAGCGCGCTTGAAACGGCGCCCCGAGCCCGAGAGAGAAGAACGGCGCCCGGAACGGCCGGCCGGCGATGGTCGTCCCGGCCGTCGTGACGGTCAGCGGGCCCGCGGTCGCGCCGGCGGGTACCGCGACGCTCGCGCGGTGCGGACCCAGTACCGACGCGTTGAATGTCACGCCGCCCGGGAAGTTGACCACCGCGCTGGAGCCGAAGATCCCTTCGAGGAAGATCGTGTCGCCCGCCGAGGCCACGGGAGTCAGGATGAACGCCAGGAAAGGACTCCCGGGGCGAATGGCGAAGCTCACGGTGGCGGCCGGTACGCCGTCCACGGCGATCCGCACCGCTCCCGAGACGGCGCCGGCCGGCACGCGGACCGTCACCGTGTCGGTCCCCACCGCCGTTACCGTGGCGGACACCGAGGCCGTCGTGCCAGTGAACCGCACCGACGGGGTGGCCGCCCAGGACAGCACCAGGTTGCTGCCCGCGAGCACGACGGCTTCGCCGACCAGGCCCGCCGTCTGGCTGAGACCCGCTACCGCGGGCGGGTATGCCGGTCCCAGGGTGAGCGCGACGGCCACGCGCGCGCCCGGGACCACCACGACGTCGGTCGCCGCGGTCGCCACCGGCGTGAAAGCCGGCCCACTCTGCGCCGCGGCCTCCAGGCGATAGGCGCCGCCGTCCACGTCGACCGCCGCCGTGGCCGTCGTCGCCCCTCCCGGCCGGGTGAGCGACGCCGAGGCCACGAGGGTGCCACCCTGCTTGAAGTCGAAGACCACGCGGCCGGCCGAGTCGGGGATGAGTTGCGCCGCCCGCTCCGGCCACCTGACGCTCAGCTCGACCCGGCCCTTTCCGCCGGCGACCGATCCCGGGGGCAGCGCCGCGGGAGCGCCGGCCGCAATGCTGGCCGCAATGCTGGCCGCCTGCGGGCCGACCGTGGGGGGCTGCGCCCGACCGCCGAACCGCTCGGGCAGCACCGCCAAAGCGCAGCCGGCCAGCGCGACCACGAGCACGCCGGCGAGCGCTGCCACCAGCATGCCGGCGAGCGCCGCCAACCAGCGGGATCGATTTGCCATCATCATCCCCGAGGCGATTGCAGAACCCCACGAGCAGTCTAGGTCCGCTGGCCGGTCGCCATTTCAGTATTTTCCCGATCGCCAGAACCTTAATCCGCTCATTACGCAAGCTTGGCCCCATGAAATGGCGATGAAGCTGATCAGAGGAGCGAGGGAGCGTGCAACGCGTCGAAAGCCCCATGATCGTCCGGGGAGGCCGCATCACGGTCACCACGAAGACCAGGGTCGCGGCCGAACCGTCGGACCTGGTCCGCGCCCTGTCGCGGGACTGGGGAACCTGGTTCAGGGTCGGCAGGACGCGCAACGCCACCGACACCGGCAAGAAACTCGTCTTCGAATTCAGCCCGCTCAACCTCCCCGGCATGCCGTGGCTGCGCATCGAGGAGAGCAAGGCGAACCTGGCGCTGGCACTCAAACGCGCCCGGGCCGGCAAGAAGGCCCTGGTGTCGGTGAAGCTCACCGAAGGTTTCACGGGCAAGGCGTTCTTCCTCATCGAGAAGGCGCCGGAGGGCGGGAGCTTCATCACGACCAAGTGGGCGGGCGTCAAGCCCGGCGGCTGGCGGGGAGCGACCGACGCTGCCGCCCGCGTGATGGGCGAGGCCCATGTCGCGATGGAGGAGACCTTGCTGTCGTCGCTGGACGACTACGCCCGCGCGCTCGGCCGGGGCGGGGAGAAGGCTGCCGGGGAGTTTGCCTCGAAGCAGGCCAGGGCGCGTGTGCTGGGCGCCGTGCAAGGCATGTCGGCCCGGGGCATCGTCAAGGGCGGCGAACTGGGAGCCGCCATGGTCGAGAAGGTGGCCGGCTACGGCCCGGCGCCGGTCCGCCTCGCCGGCAACGCCGGCGGCTTCATGCTGCGCGGCGGCGGGAGCCTCTTCGGGCGCATGCTCAAGCTCGTGCGCTTCTAGAGATGCGTCACGGGAGGGCGGCCCGTTCCACCGAGGTCGTCACGAACGCCCCGTCCTCTCCGCCACCCACGGCGTACAGCCAGTTGCCGATCAGGGCGTGGCCGAACGCCCCCCGCCCCGTGCCCAGGAGCTGGCCCACGACCGAGAAAGCTCCGAGATCGCCTGCCGCCGAGACTGCCGCGCGCTCGACCGAAGCTGCGCGCGCCCCGCCTACCCAGCCGCCGAACACGTACAGGTAGTCGCCGACCACCGCGCATTCCGGCCGGATCCGGTCGGACGCGAGACTGACGCCCGCCGAGGCGAAGGTTGCCAGATTGCCCGACGCGTCGATGGCCGCCCGATCCACGACCCCGCCGTAGCCGCCACCGAGGGCGTAGACGTAGTTCCCGATCACCGCGCTGCAGATCCCGCTTCGCGCCTGGGTCAGGACGCTCGTCCCGTAGGCGGCGAAGTCGCCGATGTTGCCCGAGCCATCCAGAGTCGCGCGCTCGACGCTGTCCAGGGCGCTCTGGCAGCAGCCGACCGTCCCGTAGCCGCCGAAGACGTAGACGTAGTTGCCGATCACCGCGATGCCGAAGCTGTGCCGGCCGGTTACCAGGTCGACTCCCGAGACATTCGAGGGGCTGGGGAAGTTGCCGTCCAGATCGACCGCGGACTGCCATACCCCGGAGCTGGAGCCGCCCGAGTGCCCTCCCATGGTGAACAGCTTGCCGCCCACCAGGGCCGACCCGACGTACTTGAGATTGCCCGGCAGCGTCACGCCGGACACCACCGAGAAGCTGCCCATGTTGCCGGCCGCGTCAATTTCCGCGCGCTCGACGTCGCCGATGGGGCCGACGCCCCCGCCGCCGTCGCCGCCGTACACGTAGTAGTACTTGCCGACCAGCGCGCGGCCAAACTCCTTGCGCCCGCGGGTGAGCACGCTGCCAGGGGCGGCCGCGAAGTCGCCCAGGGAGCCCGCCGGGGCGATGGCGACCCGCTCCACGCCATACTGCCGGCCACTGGCTCCCTGCCCGCCGAAGACGTACAGATGGTTCCCGCCGATGGCCGTCCCGAATGAGTAGCGGGCGGTCGTGAGCGTCAGGCCGGACACGGTGGCGAAGGTCCCCAGGGTACCGGCGGTGACGGGCGCGCACTCGACGGTGTCGAGCGTCGACCCACCTTCCCCGCCGAACACGTACACGGCGCTCCCGACGACCGCGGTGCCGTGATTCTGACGCGCCGCGACGAGGTTGATCCCGCCAACCGCCTGGAACGCGCCGACATTGCCTTCGCCGTCGATCGCCGCGCGCTCGACCGTCCCGACAAGGACTCCGCCGATCTTGCCGCCGATCGCGTAGACGTAGTTGCCGAGGACCGCGAGGCCGAAGCGCCAGCGATCCCCGTTCATCGCGTTTTGCCAGGTCGCGAAGGTCCCGAGGTTGCCGCTGGCGTCTATCGGCGCACGCTCGACGGTGTTGAGCGACGTGTTGCCGTAGCCGCCGAAAAGGTACAGGTGGCGGCCAATGACGGCCCAGCCGAAGCTCTCTCGCGGCGTCACCAAGGTAACACCGGGAACGGTCTCGAAGTCGCTCAGGTTGCCGGCCGCGTCGATCGGCGCGCGCTCGACCGAACCGGGGTGCGTCGAGAGGCCATAGCCGCCGAAGACGTAAAAGTAGCTGCCGACGACCGCGCAGCCAAGGTTCTCCCGCGGCACCGCCAGGTCCACGCCCGAGACGGTGGCGAATGGCCCCAGATTGCCGGCAGCGTCGAACGCCGCGCGGTCCACCGTGCCGAGGCGGCCGCCGCCGGCGTCGCCCGCGACCGAGTAGACGTAGCGGCCGATCTGGGCCGTGCAGGCGAATGCTCGGGGCTGAGCCATCGAGGGCATCTGCCGCCCGCTGTCGGTCTGCTCGTAGCGCTTGCGAAACGCCTTGCCCAGGCCGGGCGTGAACGAAGCGGCGCGGAAAGGCCGGCCGGTCGTGGTCGCCCCCGCGGTGCTGACGGTGAGGGCTCCGTTCGTCGCACTGGCAGGCACCACCACGCTCGCCCGGTTGCGTCCCAGGACCGTGGCGTTGGCGGTCACGCCTCCGGGAAAGTTGACCACCGCCGCCGAGCCGAAGATGCCTTCCAGGTAAATGGTGTCGCCCGCCGACGCGATCGGACTTTGCAGCGCGAACAGTTGCGGGTTTCCGGCGACCACGCCGAAGTCCACCTTGGCGGCCACGACGCCGTCCACGCTCACCTGCACCGGGCCCGAGACGGCGCCGGCCGGTATGGTGACCGTGATCGAGTCCGTGCCGATTGCGGCGACCGTGGCCGATACCGAGGCCGTGGTGCCCGTGAACCGCACCGACGGCGTCCCCGCCCAGGACAGCACGAGGTTGCTGCCGGTGACGATCACGCTCTCGCCCACCAGGCCGGAGGTCTGGCTCAAGGCCGTGATCGCGGGCGAGTAGGCGGCGCCGAGGGTGAGGGCCGCCGACACCCGCGCCCCGCCGATCACTGTCAGAGTCGCCGACGCGGTCGCCACGACGGTGCCGGCCACGCCGGTCTTCGCCGCCGCGTCGAGGCGGTAGCTCCCCGCGTCGAGTTCGAGCGACGAGGTGGCCGTGCCGCCGCCGGCCGGTCGCGCGACCGAAGTGGACGCAACCAGGGTGCCGGCCCGGATGACGTCGAATGCCACCCGATCGGTCGAATCCGGGATCACCTGCGCGGCGCGCGCCGGCCAGCGCACGCCCAGTTCGACCTGACCTTTGCCCGGGGGCACGGCTCCCGGGGCCAGGCGCTCCGCCTCGCCCACGACAAGGGCCGGTCCGGCCGGCGCGGCCGCGGGGACCAGACCGGCAACCGCCGCGAGGCGGCCGGCCCCGCCCGCCAGGGTGCAGCCGGCAAGGGCCGCAAAGACGGCGCAGATCGCCACCGCGAGCCACGCCATGGCGACGTGCCTCGGCTGGCCGCTCCCCATCAGTCGCTTCTGTCCCACGAGGCCTCTCCGGGTCTCTTACCCGGCGGAAGCACCTGGACTTCAGGCGACCTTCAGGGGAGCGTCACGCGAGTTCCGGAACTCAGGCCGAAGCGCCGGCCAACTTCGAGCCGAACAGGAAGTCGAGTAGCGCCCTGCGTACTCGCTCGGGCAGGCCGACGAACGCCACCCCCGCCGCGTTGCCGAACTGCGGGATGGTCTGCCGGCGCCGCACGACGCCTCGCAGGCCGATCTCCTGATCCGCCACGCTGAGGCGGTACTCGTGCACGTCGCCGACCTCCGGCCTGAAGGGAAGATCCGCGATCAGCATGCCGGACGCCGAGAGGTTGAAGACCCTGGCACATTGCGAGGTGCCGTCCGGCGTCACGATCTCGACTTGCAGGGACACGGCCTTTCGCACGGCATGGCGCCGGTCGCGTTCGACCAGATCATGCCAACCGCATGAGCCAAATTGCGAGTTATCCGGCGAACTCCGTTTCGCCAACATAATATCACCCATCGTCGCGCCTCCTTGCGCTTACCCCAATTCTCCGAGTACTCGTTTACCCGCAAGAGCGAGCAAATGTCACGTTGATCACAAAATTTGTTGATTATGTTGCAACATTCACCCGTGCATGCGCGGGAGGTCCGGCAATCGGGCAACGATTTCCGCTTCGTGTCTCCGGAACTCGTCGAGGCGCGCGGCAACCGCGGAGTTTGATACATAACGCTCGGCAAGCTGCACGAACAAGCGCGCATGCCCTTCCTCCGACCTGGCCAGGTCGGCATACAGCCGCGCGAGGTCGGGATCTTCCAGCCGCTCCGCCAGGAGAAGGAAGCGCTCGCAACTGCGCGCCTCCACCATGCTCAGCACCAGCAGGCGGTCGAGAAGGTTGACGGCCGGATCGCGCCGCACGAGCGAAAGGAGCGCATTCACGTACGGGTCGGCCTCGTCGCGCGGCAACGGGATGCGGCGCGCCCGCAGGACCGCGAAGAGGCGCTGGAAATGCCCGAGTTCTTCCTGCGCCAGGTGCAGCATCGACTCGACCAGGCGAGCGTCCTCCGGGTGGCGGGAGATCAGGCTGAGAGCGGTCGCCGCCGCCTTCTTCTCGCAATGCGCGTGGTCGGCCAGCAACGTGGCGGTATCCGCGCAGGCCGCCGCCACCCATTCCGGCCGGGTGGGCGCCAGGAGGCCGAGACGTTCGTGCGGGAGGACCATTGTTTCATTGTAGCGAAACAGGCGTTTAAAGCCGCCAAACATGGGTATAACACGGGCGGGTGGGTGAAATGGGGGTTGTGATGGGAATCAACGGCTTCGGATCGATTTTCTCCGGCCTGGTACGCCGCGGCATCCAGCAGTTGCCGGCGCTATTCGACAACGTCATGCCGTGGGCCGGCGGGCGACCCGGCAAGGGCGGGCCGGTCCGCGGCCAGGGCATGCCTAGCCTGTTGCAGCTCTTCTAGCCGCCGGAACCGGCCGGTCGCGCAGCCTGGCCGGAACAAGCGCGCGCTGGCGACGCCCGAGGGTACAAATGCTCTCGTCCAAGCAACAAGGGAGACTCTTGGGGGGCGCTTGATACTTCCGGGCCCGCGCGGCTGGTCCCTCGGAACATGCCTGGCTGCCATGATCGTGGCCGCCGGGTGCGATCCGGCAGGAAACGTCACGGGCAGGACCGGTCGCGCGGCGGCCGGCACGACGCCCACGCCGCCCGCCGCG
>Ga0194120_10002224_pt1 | contig 33734 bp, 37 predicted proteins | sample TA2MahCa65mmetaG_FD_148642 | JGI IMG/M metagenome (GOLD analysis project Ga0194120, IMG submission 148642) | Freshwater microbial communities from Lake Tanganyika, Tanzania - TA2015019 Mahale Deep Cast 65m | ecosystem: Environmental > Aquatic > Freshwater > Lake | place: Tanzania: Lake... | reverse complement strand
CGTGGACGATTAGCTCAGTTGGCAGAGCACCGGCCTCACATGCCGGGGGTCACTGGTTCAAGTCCAGTATCGTCCACCATTTCAATCAGCTACTTCCACGGCACCGGTATTCACGCTCGGGCCGCCGGTGCCGAAATAGTGCCAGTCGGCGAAGCCTTCTCGAGCGCAAGCATCGCGTCCTGCAGGTGGCCAGGGGCGAGGTGCTGGTAGCGGATCGTCATCCGCGGATCGCGATGCCCGAGGATCTCCATGACCGCACGCTGACCGACGCCGGCCGCGGTCAGGGTGCTGGCCGCGTCGTGCCGAAGATCGTGGAAGGTCAGTCCGCCGAGCCCGACCCGCCGCGCGTGGCGAGTGAAGGCCCGGGTCAGCACCTTCGGATCGTCGTAACGCGGCAGCACGGGCGCCGTCGAGTCCAGGGAGCGGAGGAGCGAGCCGAGCAGCGCGTGCATCGGCGCCGTCATCGGGATCGTGCGGTCGTGCCCGTTCTTCGTCTGGCGGAACGTGACCGTCCGCTGTCGCATGTCGACGTCACCCCACGTCAGTCGGAGCAGCTCGCTCCGGCGGGCCCCAGTCTGGAGCGCGGCGACGATGTACGCCTTGAGCGTGGCGTTGGGTTCGTGGCGGACCGTCCACGCCCGGCCGTCGCTTGCCTTCACGGTGTCGTCGCTCCCGTTGACGAGACGGTCGCGCTCTTCCGCGGTCAGGTAGCGCACGCGGCCGTCTGACTCCTTCGCCTTCTTCACCCGGGCCGCCGGGCTGGCCTTGAGGTAGCCCCAGACGACGGCGCGGCCGAGCGCGTGCTTGAGGCGGGACAGTTCCTTGTTGGCGGTGCTCGGCTTCACACGCTCGAGGCGGGCGGCGAACCATCGTTCGATCGCATCCTGGCGGATCGCGGACAACCGCGCGTCGCCGAAGGCGGGGAAAATCTGCCGATCGAGCAGATCGCGGCTCCGCTCGCGCCACGCCGGCGCCAGCGTCGCCGACACTGCCGGCCAATAGCGCTTGTCGACGAAATCGCGGAACCGGATCCCTTCCTCGCGGACGCCGGTGACTTCGCCTTTAGCGATCGCGTTCATCTTGTCGCGATAGACCAGCCTTGCAACCTCGTAGGACGGTGCCGCCTTCTCGCGATGGCGCTTGCCGTCGGCGTCTTCGTAGTCGATCCACCACCACCCGTTCCTCTTGAAAACGCCATCTCGTCGGCTCATTTCTTCTTCCTCTTGGGGGTGCCCTTCTTCGCTCCGCGCTGGCGCGCGCGGAAGGCACTACGTGCGAAACCGCTGGGCGCGGGCGCTCGCGGGGTTGGGCATACGCCGAGGCGGCCAGCGTACCCCACGAAAACCCTAACGTTTTTGACACAGTAGTACTAGCTCCCCTCCTCGTATCTCTTGACTATCCGCTTGAAGATCGCGGCGTTCTCCGACTGAAGGATGGTTGCACGATTGGGTTTGGCGTTATCGACGCCCCAGGCATTAACGCCAGCGTCTCCCCAGGGACCGTCACACCATGCGTTCATTTCAATCTCGTCGTCGCGCGCGCGGTCGTGGAAAAACTGTCACCGATGGAATTCCGGGCGACCCTTGCCCACGAGCTAGGTCATGTCCATCTAGGACACTTCGCCCGAGGGTCCGATAGAGAGGCGATCCGCAAAGCACTCCAGGGCGTTATCGCGGTTGGCGCTGGCGTGGTCGCTTCTCTGCCAGGACTTGACTGGACACGGCTCGCTGCGCTCACAGGAGGACAGGTCGTCGCGAACGTCGGAATGGAGTTGGCCTTCCGGAAGTTCAGCCGTGATGACGAGGATGAGGCCGATGAGTTTGCGACGCGGCTCCTCGTTCGTATGCATGATGGCTATTCTTCCGGGTGTCTTGCACTGGCCGACGTGTTCGATCGGATCCATCGAGATTCACGAGGCGGTCTCGAGTGGCTCGCGACGCATCCCGCCGCTGACCAAAGAGGGGAGCGGACCCGTACGCGCTGCCGCGAAGCCGAGGAGCGCTATGCGACGTTGCGATCGGCCCTGGGGAAGCCGATGCGTCCTGTTGTGTACGACGCGGCGAGCGGACGCGCGCTCGGTTACCGCGACGACAAGGGCAATCTCGTTGATATCGACGGCAAGCCGATTCCGGTAGCCCCTTCGGCGTTTCCGACAATCCAAGAGACGGAGGGCAGTCGTCATCCACAGGCGATGCTCTGTCCCCGGAGTGCTTCAAAGTTCAGCGCCCTAGCGGGGCGATCGTGGACCCGGAAACCGGCCGGCCTCGCCACTTCCCGTCGTTCGCTGATCCTGAGAGCGGAATCAAGGGATTTGATAGCCGACTCGAGAGCGGTGCCGACAAGCGGCCAGCCTATTGCCGGTGAGAGCGCCATCGCCGGCTCAGCGTCGCCGCTCGCTGTGATGCCGGAGCCGCGGAAGGACGGGATGATGCTGACGCCCATGAAGCTCGCCGCCCTCCTCCTCTGTGCGTGGGTGCTGACGGGATGCGGCCCCCGGATGCAGACCTACATGGTGAAGCCCGGCGCCACCGACGCGGAGTGGCGGCGCGACGACTACGAATGCTCCCGAGACGCCAGCATGACGGTCAGGGATGTCTACGGCAGTTGGTCCTACTCGCGCTTGGCGGTCGATGGCCCAATGTGGACGAAGTGCATGGAGGCGCGGGGCTGGCACAGGGAATCCCGGCCGCGTTAGCCCAGGCTGTCCCGAAAGACAGACCGCGGATGAGGCGACGTGGCGGGAGATGGCCCGTCGTGATGCCGGCCTCAATCTCGCGCACGGACGCCATCACATGGAAGCGGATACAGGCGACGGCGTGCGGGTCGTCGGTGTCGGGACCGAGTATGTGGCGCAGCGTCTCCTGGTCGAGAGTTAGCGTCTCGACCGGCGCCAGGAGCGCCAGGACTTCCGCCTTGTGGAGCCGGAGAGCTTCGACTTCCTCGGGGCGCACGGCATCGGCAGGGCGGATCACGAGCGACGGGCCGTCCGGCTCGAGGACGACCCCACGGGCGCGGAGCCGGGCGAGCAGCGCGACGGCGGGACTCATAGCCGTAGCTTTGCCGGGGCGCGGAGCGCGGGGGGCTTGGGGGGGCCGCTAGAGGCGGCCCCCCATGATGATCAATTGCCCACGTTGACCTTGCTGCCGGCGCCGCTGACCACCACGGCGGCGGCGTTGGGACCGAGGTTGACCGCGCCCGCGCCCTTGAAGGCGCCGCCGATGGTGACGTTCGCCGCGGTGGCGCCGCCCGTGAGCACCACGTTCAGTCCGCCGACGCTCGAGCAGCCGAACATGCTGCAGAGGTTGTTGGTGATGTTCACGGCGTTGCCGGCCCCCGCGAACGAGACGAGCCCGCCCGTGACGTTCAGCCGCGAGTTGCCGCTCACGCTCACCAGCGGCCCGTTGAGCAGGTTCAGCGTGCTGCCGTTGGCGAGCCGCACGAGGTCGCCGCTGACGAAGAGCGTGCTGCCGTTGCGGAGGTTCACCAGCGCACCGCTCGCGACCGTCAGCGCGCTGCGGTCGAGCGCGAAGAGCGGGCCCGCGCTCCTCACGTTGGCGCGGAAGGCGATGTCGAGCGCGTTGTCGCTCGACGTCAGCGTACTGTTCCTCAGGTTGAGGAGCGGCGCGCTGGCCTCCAGGAGCGCCGTGTCGACGATCATGAGGCTGCTCGTCCTGACGCTGGCGTTCGCCACGTCGAGGAACGTCCCCCGATGCGTGAGCGGCTGGTCGCTCCCGTCGGCGCCGTCCACGTCGAAGATGCTCGTGGCCGTGCCCAGCGAGTAGCTGCCGCCGTCGAGCTGCACGAGCGGCCCGGCCGAGGTGCTCGTGATCCGGCCGCCCTGGATCGCCAGCGCCACGCCGAACGGCGCGTCGAGCGTCGTGTTGGTGGCGACGAGCGCGGGGCCGTCGAGGATCGCGTGCGCGCCGCAGCACACGAGGAGCACCGAGTCGAACGACCGGTTGTCGTTCGTCAGCGTGAGCAGCGCGCCACCGGGGGCCAGCGTGCCGTTCGTGAGGAAGAAGACCGGCGGATCCTGCAGGACCTCGACCGCGTCGAGGATGAGCGCCGAGTGGAGGCCCCCGTCCGAGACGTTGGCGACCGACGCGCGCAGCGTCGTCGAGCCGGGCGTGATCACCGAGGTCTTCTTGATGAGGTCGAGCGCGGCGATACCGCTGCCCGACGACAGGGTGAAGCCGGCCGCGGACGCGCTGGACGACGAGGAGACGAAGCTGGTCTGGTTCACGCCCTGCTCGAACAGCGTGAAGGTCTTGCCGGAGGCGTCGAGCAGCTCGAGGCGATAGCGGTCGTTGAACTGCGAGTTCGAGCTGGTGTACGTCGGGAATTCGTTCGACAGCAGGTGCCCGCGGGCGCTGACGGTCACGATCGACTTCGTCGCCGTGAAGGTCTGGCTCAGCGTGGACCGCGTGCACTCGGCGCCCGAGCCGCAGCCGCTCAGCGTCGTGCCGGTCGCGGTGTGAATGAGCCCCATGCGGTTGCCTTCGCGCGGCGTCAGCGTGCCGAACGACGAGATGACGCCGCCCGCGCCGGTGAGCGTCCAGCCGGTGAAGTCTCCCGTCTCGAAGCCGGGATTCGTCAGCAGGCCGCCGACCAGAGCGACCTTGGCGGCGGCGAACGGATTGCCGGTCGGGTTGTCGCTCGTCCCCACCGCCCCCGGTGTCGTCGACGACTGCGACGAGGTGGAGGTCTTGACGAACGAGTTGTCGGTGTCGTTGTCGAGCGGCGTGAGGGGCGCGGCGGCGTTGGTCGGCTGCGACGTCGTGGGGGTGGGTGCCGGGGCGGGTGTGACGAGCGCCGATGTCCCGGCGGGCCCGAGAGGGTCGTCGCCAGCGCGGCCGCGGTCTGCTGCTGCTGCGCCTTCACCTGTCCGTCGTTCTGCTGCCCGTGCGGCTTGGACTTGGGCTGGAGCCCGGCGCGGATCGGACCGAGCTGATCGGGGCGGATCGCGGTGATCGTCGGGAGCAGGCCGACCACGCGGAACTGCTGCATCACGTTGATGGTCTGCGGCGTCCCGACGGGCGCGCGCGTCTGTGGATTTCGCGCCTGCGCGTCCATGTTGCCTTGCAGCACGGACAGGCTGCTCACCGGCGTCTGGGCGTTGAGGGGGGTCTCGACCTCGGTCACGATCACGCTGCCACGCACGGCCGCGCTCTCGTACTACTTCTTGTTCGCGCTCTTTCCCGCGTTGCTCTTCCTGACCGCGCTGCTCGGGTATCTGCCCGTCGAGGGCCTGCAGGAGCGCCTGCTCGTCTACGCGCGCGACGTGCTCCCGCCGGACGCCGCCGTGTCTACGGCGTGAAGGAGCGCCGGTCGTGGCTCAGGCGCCGCCTCGTCGCCATCGCGCTCACGGCCGGATTCTCGGTGTTCATCATCGCGTCGCTCACGCTCATCGTGTTCGGGCGCGTGATCGGCGCGGGGATCGCGAACTGGTTCGGGCTCGGCGACCTCTTCTCGACGCTGTGGACCGTGTTAAGCGTGGTGATCGTCATCGCGTGCGCGCTCGTCGGCATCGAGCTCGTCTACTACCTCGCGCCGGCGGGTGACCGGCGCTGGGGTCGGGCACTTCGAGAACTACTCGGCGACGTACGGCTCGATCGGCGGCGTGATCCTTCTGATGCTCTGGCTCTACCTGACCAGCTACGTGCTCCTTGTCGGCGCGGAGGTAGACGCGGAGATCGAGGCGGCGGCGCGACCCGGCGAGCCTCGGCGGGTCGCGCGCGCCGCTGCCTAAGACTGGCTGCCGGTGGAACGGCCGATGCTATCCTGACGGCCGATGATCATCCGGCGCCTGATGGTGGTGGGGCTTCTGCTGCTGACGGGCTGCACCCGCGTCCTCGACATCACCGGCACCGAGTGGCGCCGCGCCAACACCTCGATCCAGCAAGAGACGTTCGACGAGGTGGAGTGCGCCCGCGCCACGGAGCGCGACGGCGACCTGCCGGACACCATCGTCGGCGGGATCATCGACACCTTCGTCGTCCCGCTCGAAGACGCCCGGCGGGGCGCCGCCTACGACCGCTGCATGGTCGCGAAGGGCTACACGCCCGTCACACCCGCTGACGCCGCGGCGCGCTGACGCGCGGGCTACCGGGTGGGCGGCGCCATCGCGATGTAGAGCGCGCTGCCCTCGCGCTGCACCCGCATCAGCACCTGCTTGCCGGCGACCTGCGCGGCGAGCTTCTCGAAGTCCTCCATCGACTTCACCGGCTTCTTGTCGACCTCCACGATCACGTCGCCGCGCTGAAGACCCGCGGCCTCCGCCGGGCTCGAGGGCTCGACGCGCGTCACCACCACGCCCGCCGGGTTCTTCAGCTCGAGCTGACGCGCGATCTCCGGGGTGACCGGCTGCACGGTCAGCCCGAACGGTGACGCGCCCCTGCCGCCGCCGCGCTCGGACGGCGCGGCGGCAGTCCGTTCGGCCGGCATCTCGCCGAGCTTCACCTCGACGGTCGTCTGCTGGCGGTCGCGCCAGACCGTGAGCTTGCTCGTCTCGCCGGGCTTCGCCACCGCGACCGCGCGCGCCAGCGCCGACGGGTCTTCGACCTTCTTGCCGTTGAACTCGACGATGACGTCGCCGGACTCCAGCCCCGCGCGCGCCGCCGGGCCGTCCGCGGAGACGTCCGCCACGAGCGCGCCCTTGCCTTCCTTCACGCCGAACGACGCCGCCAGATCCGGGCTCAGCGGCTGGAGGCTCACGCCGAGGTAGCCGCGCGTCACCTTGCCGGACGTGCGCAGCTCGGACGCGACGCGCTTCGCCAGGTTCGACGGGATCGCGAACCCGATCCCCGATCCGCCGCTCACGATCGCCGTGTTGATGCCGATCACTTCGCCGCGCATGTTCACGAGCGGCCCGCCGGAGTTGCCGGGGTTGATCGCGGCGTCCGTCTGGATGAAGTCGTCGTACGGGCCGGCGCCGATCTGCCGCGCCTTCGCGCTGATGATGCCGGACGTGACCGTCGCCTGGAGGCCGAACGGCGAGCCGACGGCGATCACCCAGTCACCGACCTGCGCCTCGTCGGAGTCGCCGAGCGAGACGAAGGGAAACTTCTTCGTGCCGCCGTCGAGCTGCAGCACCGCGAGGTCCGTCTTCTTGTCGAGGCCGAGGACCTTGGCGGTATGCTTCGCGCCGTCGACGGTGACCACCTCGATGGTGGCCGCGTCCTCGACGACGTGCGCGTTCGTGAGCGCGATGCCGGAGGGATCCACGATGACGCCGGAGCCGAGGCCGCGTCGCGGCGACCGCTCGGGCGCGTCGGGGAAGAACCGTTTGAAGAACTCGTCACCGGGCCGCTCCTCGCGCGGGCCCCGGGACGGGGAGGCCTTGGTCCGCGCGCTCACGTTGATCACCGCGGGCTTCACGGCTTCCGCCAGCTTCGCGAACGATCCGGTGGAGGCGCTCGCGGCCGCCTTCGACGGCTGCGCGTCCACGTGGCTGAGGGGCGGGATGACGAGGGCGAGGCTGAGTCCGATCGCGATGGCACTCCCAAGGCGTGCAAATCTTTTCATCACCTGCGCTGAGCCTCCCTTTGATGTGGAGATGCTGGGCTGTCGCCCCTCATACGACGTGCCGACGGACACCGCCATTCAAGAGTCGCTGGCACCGGCCTTGCGACATGAGCGCGAAGCCTCACTGAAGCCCCACTCGAGGAGGGAGCTTATGTCGCGCAAGATCGCGTCCGCGTTGATCGTCGCGCTTTTCCTCGCCTCCGTCCCCGCCGTCGCGGCCGAGGGCGAAGGCAAGGTCTCGGGCGTCCTCAAGGAGATCCGGTCCGACGGCAAGCTGCTCATCGAGGAGCAGGAGCCGTGGAAGGGCCCCGGGACGGGCTTGACGACCCGCACCGTCGACCTCACGCCTGAAACCAGCATCCGCGTGGTTCGGCCGACTGCAGGTCGTCGCCGACGCGCCGTGGCGGCCGGGACGCGTCGAAGTCTCCGTCCCTCAAGGCTGGGATCCGGTGCTCGCCGAGGTCTCCGGACCGATCCTCCGGCACGTTCCGCCGGGCTACGAGCGCGTCGTCCAGCATCCCCGCGACCCGCAGCTCCGCGCCGCCGCCTGAGGGGGGGCCGACAGCGGCGTTCCGCACGCGATCCGGGCTGGCACGGCGTGTGATCGTTCTCGATCGAACGCCAATCGGCGAGTAAGATAGGAGTGTAGAACGAGCCATGCCGCGCACACGCGTGGAGCCACGGTTTCAGATCGACTACCTGTCGATCCTCGACAGCGACGGGATACTCGACGACGCCCTCGATCCCGACATTCCCCCCGACCTGCTCCAGCGGATGTACCGCGCGATGCTGCTCGGGCGCCGCCTCGACGAGCGCATGGTGCGACTGCAGCGCCAGGGTCGCATCGGCACCTTCGCCCCGATCAAGGGGCAGGAGGCCGCGCAGATCGGCAGCGTCGCGACCCTCACCCCGCGTGACTGGATGGTGCCGTCCTTCCGCGAGACGGCCGCGATGCTCTGGCGCGGATGGCCCATCGAGAAGATGCTGATGTTCTTCGCGGGCTATCTGGAAGGCGGAAGCCCGGCGCCCGGCCAGCGCGATCTCCCGATCACGATCCCCGTCGCCACGCAGCTCCCGCACGCCGTCGGCCTCGCGTACGCGGCGCAATACAGGGACGACGACGCGGTCGTGATGGCGTATTTCGGCGACGGCGCCACGTCGGAAGGCGACTTCCACGAGGCGGCGAACTTCGCCGGCGTGTGGCACGTCCCGGTCGTCTTCGTGTGCCAGAACAACCAGTGGGCGATCTCGGTGCCGTTCAAGAAGCAGACGCACGCGCGCACGATCGCGCAGAAGGCGCTCGCGTACGGCTTCCCCGGCATCCAGGTGGACGGCAACGACCTCCTGGCGGTGTACGCCGTGACGAAGGAAGCCGTGGACCGCGCGCGCAACGGCGACGGGCCGACGCTGATCGAGTGCGTGACGTATCGGCTCGGCGTCCACACCACCGCCGACGATCCGACCAAGTACCGTTCCGAGGACGAAGTGAAGGCGTGGGAGAAGAAGGATCCGCTCACGCGGCTCGTCCCGTACCTGGAGCGCAAGGGTCTCCGCACGTCGGGCGTGGAAGAGGAGCTCGACGCGGAGATCGCCGCGGCCGTCGAGCGCTTCGAAGCCGCGCCGGCGCCGGATCCGCTCATGGTGTTCGATCACGTGTACGCCGAGCGCCCGCCGCATCTCGACCGCGAGCGCTCGGAGATGATGGAGCGTCTTGCCGAGGTGACCCCTGGGCGGGGCGACGACGGAACCGACACCACTTCGTTGCCCATGCGCGGCCAGCGCATGACGAGGCGCTGACGATGGCCCGGCTGAACATGGTGAAGGCGCTGAATCTCGCGTTGCTCCAGGAGATGGAGCGCGACGACGACATCGTCATCATCGGCGAGGACGTCGGCGTCGACGGCGGCGTGTTCCGCGTCACCGAGGACCTGCATCGCAAGTTCGGCGGCAAGCGCGTGATCGACAGCCCGCTCGCCGAGGCGGGCATCATCGGCACCGCCGTCGGCATGGCGCTCTACGGGCTCAAGCCCGTGTGCGAGATCCAGTTCTCCGGCTTCGCCTTCCAGTGCTTCCACCAGATCGAGAACCACGCCGCGCGCTACCGCACCCGCACGCAGGGGCGGCTCACCGTGCCTATGGTGATCCGCATGCCGTTCGGCGGGGGCGCGCGCGCGCTCGAGCATCACTCCGAGTCCGAGGAGCAGTTCTACGCGCACATTCCCGGGCTCAAGATGGTGATCCCGTCCGGCCCGCGCAACGGACGCGCGCTGCTCGTCTCGGCGCTCCGCGATCCCGATCCCGTGATCTTCTTCGAGCACAAGGCGCTCTATCACGCGGCGAAGGACGAGGTACCCGAAGAGTCGGAGACGATGCCCCTCGGTCGCGCGGTCGTCGACCGCGAGGGCCGCGATCTCACGATGATCGGCTGGGGCGGGATGATGCGGGTCGCGCGCGAGGCCGCCGACACGCTCCACGCTGAGGACGGCATATCTGTCGAGCTCATCGACCTGCTGACGATCGCACCGCTGGACGCGCAGACGCTCATCGCCTCCGCGCAGAAGACGGGCCGCATCCTCATCGTCCACGAGGCGCCGAAGAGCTTCGGCCCCGGCGCGGAGGTCGTCGCCTCGATCATGGAGGGCGCCTTCCTCTCGCTCGAGGCGCCGATCCGGCGTGTCACCGCCTACGACGTGCCGTTCCCGGGCTTCGCGCGCGAGAAGGCGAACGTGCCCGACGCGGCCCGCGTCGTGGCGGTCGCCCGCGAGACGCTCGCCTACTGAGATGCCGCGGCCGTTCGTCCTGCCCGATCTGGGCGAGGGCCTGACCGAAGCCGAGATCGTCAAAGTCCTCGTCCGCGAGGGCGACGTCATCCGCGAGGACGAGCCCCTCCTCGAGGTCGAGACCGACAAGGCGCACGTCGAGATCCCGTCGCCGATGAGCGGGCGCGTGGCGAAGATCCACGTCGAGGCCGGCCAGACGGTGAAGGTCGGCGCCGTGCTCGTGACCTTCGACGATGCCGCCGCCGGCGGCGGCAAGCAGGCCGCGGAGACGATGGACCCGGCGCGCAAGCTCGCGCCGCAGTCGCGCACGACGATCGAGCGCGGCCACGCCCGCCAAGTGGACTCGCGGGCTCCGGGCGGCTCTGCCGCCGCCCGCTCGGGTGGCGATGGTCCGGTGCCGGCGACGCCGGCGACGCGGCGCCTGGCGCGCGAGCGCGGTGTGGACCTCCGCACCGTGACCGCGAGCGGTCCGGGCGGGCGCGTCACGGACGAGGACGTGCGTGCCGCGGCCGGCGGCCACGGCGCCACGAGCGGGCGGGCGCAAGCCCGGGAGCCCGCGAGCTCGAGACCGGCCAAGCCGCTCGCGAGCGTCGGGCTCGAGCCGCCGCCGCTGCCGAACTTCGAGCAGTGGGGGCCGATCGAGCGCCAGCCGCTCTCGCACCTGCGCCGCACGATCGCCGAGCGCATGGCGCTGTCGGCGACGATCGTCCCGCACGTCACGCACTTCGACCGCGCGGACATCACGGACCTCGACGCGCTGATCACGCGCAACCTCGCGCGCGCGAAGGAGCAGGGCGTCACGCTGACGCTGACGAGCTTCCTCCTGAAGGCCGCCGCGCTCGCGCTCCGCGCGCATCCGCAGTTCAACGCGAGCCTCGACGCTCCGGCCGGCGAGCTCGTGGTCAAGCGCTACGTGCACCTCGGGGTCGCCGTCGCGACCGAGCGCGGCCTCATCGTGCCGGTGATTCGCGACGTCGATCGCAAGCCGGTGATCGAGCTCGCCCGCGAGCTGGCCGCGCTCGCCCAGCGCACGCGCGAAGGCAAGGCGAGCCTCGACGACCTCAAGGGCGGCACGTTCACCGTCACGAACATCGGCGCGCTCGGCGGCACGGGCGCGATGCCGATCATCAACTATCCCGAGGTCGCGATCCTCGGCGTCGCCCGCGGCCGGCTGGAGCCCGCGGTGCGCGAGGGCCAGATCGTTCCCCGCCTCTTGCTGCCGATCTCGCTCACGTTCGACCACCGCGTGGCCGACGGCGCCGACGGCGCCCGCTTCGCGTCCGACATCGTCCGGAGGCTCGAGCACCCGGACGAGCTCTTGCTCGGACTCTAGCGGTGCCGGCTGGGGCTCGAGAGGGGCAATGAGCTCGCCACCCACGGTTCTAGCCGAGTAAGGGGCATTTCATGGTCATGGGCGATCTCGTGAACGAGGTCGACGTCGCCGTCATCGGCGGCGGGCCCGGCGGCTACGCGGCCGCGTTCCGCTGCGCGGCGCTCGGGCTCGAGACCGTGGTGGTCGACGCCGGCAAGCGGCTGGGCGGCGCGTGCCTCTACGAAGGCTGCATCCCGTCGAAGGCGCTCCTTCACGTCGCGGCCGTGCTCCACGAGGCCGAGCGCGCGAAGGACTTCGGCATCGACTTCGGCGAGCCGCGCATCTCGCTCGATCCGCTGCGCAAGTGGAAGGCGGAGCGCGTCGTCGGCAAGCTCGCGCGCGGGCTCGCCGGCGTCGCGAAGAGCAAGGGTATCGAGGTCGTCGGCGGACGCGCGACGTTCGAGGACTCGCACGCGATCCGCATCGGCGGCGACGAGCCGCAGGTCATTCGCTTCCGCCACGCCGTGATCGCCACCGGCTCCGTGCCCGCGCGCCTGCCGGGGCTCCCGGCCAGCGAGCGCGTGATGGACTCGACGGCCGCGCTCGAGATCGCGGAGATCCCGGAGCGCCTGCTCGTCATCGGCGGCGGGTACATCGGCCTCGAACTCGGTCAGGTGTACGCCGCGCTCGGCAGCGCGGTGACCGTCGTCGAGATGACCGACGGCCTGCTGCCCGGCGTCGATCGCGACCTCGTGCAGCCGCTCGCGCGGCGCTGCGAGCGGCTGTTCGCCGCCATCCACCTCGATTCGAAGGTGGCGTCGGTCCGCGAGACCGCGGGCGGCATCGAAGCCGAGCTCGCGGGGAAGGGGACCGAGCGCTTCGATCGCGTGCTCGTCGCCGTCGGGCGGCGCGCGGCCACCGACGGTCTCGGTCTCGAGCACACGAAAGCGCGAGCCGACGCGCGCGGCCTCATCGCGGTCGACGAGCGGTGTCGCACCGCGGATCCTGCGATCTACGCGGTCGGTGACGTGACCGGTGAGCCGATGCTCGCGCATCGTGCGTCGCGGCAGGGCAAGGTCGCGGCGGAGGTGATCGCCGGACGGCCGGCGGCGTTCGACAGCGTCGCGGTGCCCGCGGTCGTCTTCACCGATCCCGAAGTCGCGTGGTGCGGTCTCACCGAAGCGCAGGCGCAGCGCGACGGACGCGCGGTGAAGATCGCCAAGTTCCAGTGGGCGGCGTCGGGCCGCGCCACGACGCTCGGCCGGTCCGACGGGCTGACGAAGCTCGTCGTCGATCCGGAGTCCGGCCGCCTGCTCGGCGTGGGCATCGTCGGCCCGGGCGCGGGCGAGCTCATCGCCGAGGGCGCGCTGGCGGTCGAGGCCGCGCTGCTTGCCGAAGACCTCGCGCTCACCATCCACGCGCATCCCACGCTTTCGGAATCCCTGATGGAGGCCGCCGAGTCGCTCTTCACGTAAGATACGGGCGTGAGCGACGCCCTCGTCAGCACTGACTGGCTGGCCGCGCGCCTCGAAGATCCGACGGTACGCGTCGTCGACGGCAGCTGGCACATGCCGCAGGCGAAGCGCGATCCGGCGCGCGAATTCACCGAGGCGCATCTGCCCGGCGCCGTGTTCTTCGACATCGACGCCATCGCCGACCGTTCGAGCGGACTCCCGCACATGCTGCCGGCGCCCGAGGTCTTCGCGAAGGCCGTCGGCGCGCTCGGAATCGGCGACGACGATCGCGTGGTCGTCTACGACTCGCGCGGCGTCGTGAGCGCGGCGCGCGTGTGGTGGACGTTCCGCGTCTTCGGCCACGACGCGGTCGCGGCGCTCGACGGCGGGCTGCCGAAGTGGCGCGCCGAAGGCCGTCCGGTCACGAGCGATCCCGTCACCCCGACGCCCCGTCGCTTCACCGCGCGCTTCCGTCCGGGGCTCGTCCGGGAGGTCACGCGCATGAAGGCGAACCTCGCGAGCAAGAGCGAGCAGGTCGTCGACGCGCGCTCGCGCGGCCGGTTCGCGGGCACCGAGCCGGAACCGCGCGCGGGCCTGCGCGGCGGCCACATCCCCGGCAGCCTCAATCTGCCGTACGACGACCTGCACGCGCCTGACGGCACGCTCCGCCCGGCACCCGCGCTCCGCGAGGCCTTCGTCGCCGCCGGCGTGGATCTCACGCGCCCGGTGGTGACGACGTGCGGCTCCGGCATCACCGCGTCGGTGCTGGCGCTCGCGCTCCACCGCGTCGGTCGAGCCGACGCGGCGGTCTACGACGGCTCCTGGACGGAGTGGGCGAGCCGGCCCGAAACGCCCGTCGAGCCCTAGCGCTTTTCTTCGTCCGTCTGGCGCACGCTCGTGGCATCGATCGCGGTGCCATCGGGGCGGATGGCACGCGCGGCGCGTGCTATCGTGCGCGCATGCGGTGGTGGTGGCGTCCCGCGCGCGCGGTGATCGTCGCGGCTGAACCCGACGCGGCGCTCTTGTCGAGCGCCGCCGCGCTGCGGCGGCTGGGCGCGCGCATCACCCGCTACGACAGCGAGGCCGGGACCCTCGAGGCCCGGGTGTCGTCCGCGGCGGTCGTCCGCGTGCGGACGGCGCCCGCCGACGAGGGCACCACGCGCGTTCATCTCGAGGGCGACGCGGCCGCGCGTGGCGTCATTCGCCGCTTCCGCGGCGCGCTCTCCGCATGATCATTCTCGTCACGGGCTTCGAGCCGTTCACGCCGTACAAGGCCAATCCCTCCGAGGAGCTGGCGCGCGGCTTCGACGGCTACCGCGTCGGCGAGGCCGTCGTTCGCGCGACGGTGCTGCCGGTCCATCATGCGGAGGCCTCGGCGCGCATGCTCGCGCTGCTCGACACCGTGCGGCCCGACGCCGTCCTCGGACTCGGCCTCGCGGGCAGCCGCGCGCGCATCGCGCTCGAACGCGTCGCCGTCAACGTGATGGATTACGCGGTGCCGGACAATGCCGGGTGTCAGACACAGGACGAGCCGTGCGTCCCGTCGGGGCCGGCGGCGTACTTCACGACGCTCCCGTCGCGCACGATCGTCGCGCGTCTCGTCGACGCCGGCATTCCCGCGTATCTCTCGGACACGGCCGGCACGTATCTCTGCAACCAGACGCTGTACACGACGCTGCACGCCGTGGCGCGGCACGATGCCCCGCCGCGCGTCGGCTTCATGCACGTGCCGCCGCTGCCGTCGATGGTCGCGGCGTCGGGACTCGATCAGCCCAGCATGGACCTGACGCTGATGCGGCGGGCGGTGGAGATCGCGCTCGACGTGATCGCCGCCGGCTAGAGGCGGCGCCGAAGGACCTTCGCGAGCGACTCGGGCGCGAAGCCGAGCTGGAGCAGCGCCAGACCTTCGTCGAAGTACTCGCGGTAGTCGGCGATCCGGCCGCCGTCGAGCACGAACAGGCTCATCCCGCGAAACGCGACCTTGCGGCCCGCGCTGCGGGGCAGCGCGTCGGTCGCCACGTAGCCGAAGCTCCATTCCGCGGCGGCGTAGCGCGCGTCTTCGACGACGACCTCCATGCGCCAGGCGTAATCCCGTCCCTCGCGGAACATCCGCGCGAACATCTCGCGCAGCGCGGCATGGCCGGTGTGGGGCCCGAAGAACGTGTCCGTGTACGTCGCGCCGTCCGTGAAGCACGCGACGAGCGCGTCGACGTCCTGCGCGTTGAACGCGGCTTCGAAGCGGCGGACGGCGCTCTCCACGCGGGGACTGTAATCCGATCTGTGACGGTTTGAAAGTTGCATCACCCCGGCGGCGATGACCGACGTCAAGGCACCCGTCACGACCGTGCTGGCAACGCTCGTTGCCGCCGCTGCTGTCGCTCCCGCGGCTGTCGCGCAGACGCAGCCGTCCACGGCCCTCGAAGCGCTCACCGACGTGCTCGGCCTGGCCCGCACCGCGCGCGGCTGGGTGCTGCGGCACCGCGAGGGCATCCTCGTCCTGCGCGGGGAAGACGACCGGATCTACGAGGTCAACACCGCGGGGCTCGACGCGAGCGCGCTCGCGCACCTCAGAGAGGGACGGTTCGTCTCCGTCGCGCTGAAGCGTAGCGTGACCGCGGGCGCGATGCCGATTGCGGCGTCCGTGGAAGCGGTCGAGCCGGCGGCCGCGCCTCGGCTGCCGGGCGCACCCCCCGATCGTTAGACGCGGCCGTTACTCGGGGAAGAAGCGACCGACGGGCAGCGGCTGTTCGCCGAGGATGGCCGTCGCCATGACCTCCCGGACGGCGTCGACGTCGAGCCCCGCGGCCGCGATCTGACCGCCGATCTCCGCGAGCACGCGATCGACGTCCTGCATCATCTTCCACTGCTTGAAGAGATCCGGACGATCGACGCCCATCGCTTCGCCGACGAGCTCGAGGAAGTTCACCACGCGGAACGGGTAGGTCGTCTCGTGCGCGCACAGCTCGCGATGACAGGCGTGGTAGATCCCGACGAGCGCGTCCACCCCGGCGGCGGCCGCCGCTTCGAGCTCCCGCGCGTGCAGCGCGCGCTTGTACGCGGGGACCGGCGCGAGCGAGTTGCACATGTAGCCGACGCGCGGCTGCTCGAGGTCGACGATCGTCAGCCCCGGGATCGCGCCGAGGATCTTCAGGGCCCCTTCGGTCACGCCCGCGACGCCGGGATGCTCGTGGAGCGCGACGCGCCTGTCGACGCGATGGACGAAGTGAGCGCGCAGCGTATCGAGCCGCGACGCGATGAACGGCACGACGTGGTCCAGCGCGAACGGCGCCTGGCTCGGCGAGGCGTGCGTCGACGGCATCACGACTTCGCCGAGCTGGATGTTGCACGTGGGACACCACGTGAGGACCGTCGCGGCGCCCGTCGCCGCGAAGCCGGCCACGGTGTTGCCGCCGACGCGGCCCGCGGTCTTCGTGTCGCCCGCGCGGAACTGGAGGACACCGCAGCAGTTCGCCGGTCCGCCGAACACCGCGTACCGCGCGCCGATGCGGTCGAGGACGTCCATGCACAGGAGCGCGATGTGCGGGGTCCGCATCACGTTGCAGCCCAGATAGAGGACGACGTCGGGAGCCGGGCCTTCGTTCGCGTGCGCCGAGCGCGTCACGCGGCCCACGAGGTCCGCGGGGAGCTGCAGGCGCGAGAGCACCTTCACGCCCTGGGACATCGTGTTGAACGCCTTCTGGCCGGTCGCGCGGCGCTGCTCCGCCGCCTTGGCCTCGTTGAGCTTCACGCGCGTCATCGCGAGCATGAACCGCGGGTTGACGCCGTCGTTGCACGCGGTGATGCACCGGCCCGAGCCCGTGCACGTCTCGGCCCACCGGGCACCCGCGCTCGCGGGATCGCCCGCGCCGCCGAGGATCGCGAGGACGTCGCGCACGACCTGTGTCGGATCGCGACGATCGACGCCGCCGGGCTCGGCGGTGGGACACACTTCGACGCAGCGTCCACAGGCCGAGCAGTCCTGGAGGATCCGGTCGACGCGTGCGTCCAGCCCGGCCACGAAGACCGCTTCGCGCGTGCTCATCGCGTGCCCACCTTATCAGATGAGAGCGCCGTGTAGTATCTAAGGGCCCGCCGCGGGTGCTTCGCATCCGGGTGAAGCCGCATCGAGCAGGCCCGCCGCAAAGGACGGGGATGAGGGTGTCGGCCCCCGTGACCTCGGTGCCGGATAGCCGCCGGAGTAACGCCCGGCCGGCGGGCACTCATCCGGATGGACGTTGTTCGTGCTGCTCAGGCGGCGATGCCTCCGACGCGGAATCGCAGCAGCGCGGCGACGCCACCGACCGGCGCGAGGAGCGACGGATCGTCGATGAACCTCACGCGCGCCGACGTCGCGTAGGCCTGGTGGACGAGCGCCTCGGCGATCTCGGCTCCGGCCTGCCCGTTCGCTCCCGCGATGGCGTTCTCGTCCGCGCTGAGCAGGAGCTCGCGCACCTGGCCGTTGACGAGCGACACGCGCGTCTCCTCGAGGCCCGCAGCGCCGAGGCCACCCGAGCGCTGCGCGCCCAGGACGCGCTCGACGTCCTCCGTGTCCTCGCACGCGTCGGCCCGACGCCCCACGTCGAGCGTGCGCTCGACCACCTCGCGATCGCCGGCCGAGGCGTCCATCTTGATGAAGTCGACGACCGTGTCCGCGAGCGCCTTCGGAAGCTGATCGCGGACGAGCGGCACCACGACCTCGTCGCCGGCGAACACCACGCGACGGAGCGACTCCGCGCGCACGATGTCGTCGAGCGCGTCGATCACGTCCTTCACGTGCCATCCGCCGTCATCGTGCGCCGCGTCTTCTCGCCCTCGATCTCGCCGGTGGCTTCGAGCTCGCCGAGCCCGAAGACGAAGATGCGCGCGCTCTGCGTGTCGAGCCCGACCGCCGCGTAGCGCTGATGGCGATCCGCGAGGAGGCGCGCGAGCGGCAGGAGCCGCGGCGTGGCCCCGACGAAGATCTGGTGCTGCTCGACCGGACCCTCGAGCTGCACCGCCTCGAAGAAGCCCGCGGAAGTCCGCGGCGCCGGCGCACGCGAAGATCGCGAGGCCGTGCGCCGACGGACGCGCCTCCTCGTGCAGCCACGTGAGGATGCGATCGACGTCGCGATGGAAGCTGCCGCGCTCGGGCGAGCGATCCGCCCAGGCACGCGCGCGCGCGGCGAGCTCCTTGCGCACGAACACGCCGTAGCGCTCACGCCCGTGCTGATCGGGCCGTCCGTCCAGATACAGGCTGATGACGGGCAACGTGCCGGAATGAAACGCGGCCAGCCGTTCGATGAGACCGTCGAGCTGCATGATCACCTCGTAAAGCTTGCAAGTGATGCACCGCAGTCACGTCTTGATCGAGCAATCGGTGTGCCCGTAGGCTCGGCCGGTGACCGCCGCCTGGCTGCTCGGAGCCGTCGTCATCGTTGCCGCGCACGTCGTCTTCGGACTCGCCGGCTTCGGCACCGGCCTCGTCGCGATGGCGTTCCTGCCCTTCATCATGACGACGAGCGACGCCGTCGTGCTGATGACGGTGCTCACGATCGTGTTCGCGGTCGTGCTCTACGTGCCGTTACGGCGGGAGGTCACGCCGCGGCCCCTCGTCGCGCTGCTCCTCGGCTCGCTCGCCGGCACGCCCGCCGGCGTGTGGGTGCTCGCGGTCGCGCCGGCCGACGTGGTGAACCGGCTCATCGGGCTCATGCTCGTGGTCGTCGTCACGCTCGAGTTCTCGGGAAAGTTTCCGCGACGACTGAGCGCGCCGGGCTGGGGCGTCGGCGCGGGCGTGCTCGCCGGCGTCCTTGGTGGCGCGGTCGGGCTGCCGGGGCCGCCCGTCATCATCTACGCGACCACGCAGGGGTGGGGACCACGCACGTTCAAGGCGAATCTGCAGGCGTTCTTCCTCGTGAACCAGACGGTGATCCTCGTCGGGTACGCGATCGCGGGCCTCGTCACGGACGAGGTCGTGCGGCTCACCGGCGTCTACCTCGTGCCCGCGCTCGCGGGCACGCTGGTGGGCATGAGCCTGTTCACGCGCGTCGACGTGGTGCGGTTCCGTCGCATCGTGTTCGTGCTGCTCTTCGTCTCCGGCCTCGTGCTGCTCGTACGCGGATGAACGCCGCCGCGGTTCGGGTAGAATCCGCGTCGAGACCACGGGAGGTCGGCATGGAACAGCGCGCGCTCGGGAACAGTGGCATCAAGGCGTCGGCGATCGGGCTCGGGCTCATGTCGAAGTCGGGCACCTACGGCAAGTTCGACGAGGCCGAATGCATCGCGGTCATTCACAAGGCGCTGGATCTCGGCGTGAACCTCCTCGACTCCTCGGACATGGACGACTGGGGCCAGGGCGAGGAGCTGCTCGGACGCGCGCTGAAGGGACGCCGCGACAAGGCGCTCGTCACCACGAAGTTCGGGCAGGTCAAGAACCCGGCAGGCGGCGGCAACCTCGTCGACGGCCGGCCGGAGTACGTCATGCAGGCCTGCGACGCGAGCCTCAAGCGGCTCGGCGTCGAGGTGATCGATCTCTACTACGTGCACCGCATCGATCCGACATTCCGGACGGCGACCGGCGGCGGGACCATCCGCGCTTCGCGGACGGCAACCTCTCACGCAACCGCGAGCTGGTCGAGCGGATCGAGAGCATGTCCGGCGAGAAAGGCTGCACGCTCGGGCAGCTCGTGCTCGCGTGGATGCTCGCCCAGGGCGCGGACGTCCTGCCGATTCCCGGCACGAAGCGGCAGGCGCGGCTGCAGGAAAACATCGGCGCGTTGAACGTGAAGCTGAGTCCGGAGGACGTCAAGCGGATCGCCGCCGCGATCCCCGCCGGCGCCGCCGCCGGCCTCCGCTATCCCGAGCCTCAAATGAAGGGCGTCAACCTCTAGTATTCGGCACCCGCGGAGCGCCACGGCTTCGCCGGGGCGCGGAGCGCCGGGGGGCTTGGGGGGACGCTGGAGGCGTCCCCCCATGTGATGTGACCAGTGCGAGCCCGGCCGAACCGTAGCCCGGCGCCAGCGCCCGCGCGCGCTGGAACGACGCCGTCGCCTCGTCCGGCTTGGCCAGCGCGACGTAACCGAGGCCCGCGTTCCAGAGCGTCGCGGCGTCATCGCCGTAGAGACGTAGTGATTCCTGGAAGAGCGCCAGCGCGTCCACGTACGCGCGCGCCTCGTAGAGCAGCAGCCCGAGGTTGAACGCGAGGTCGTAGTCCTCGCCGAGGTGATAGTAGTTCGCCCACGCCGCGCGCGCGGCGTCACGGATTTCGATGCGCCGCCGGGCGTCCGCGTGCGTCACGTGCCGCCACAGCGGCCGGATGCATTCCGCCATCACGCGGGCGTCGTCGCCGGAGAGGCGGATCACGGCCAGGAGCTGGCTCGCGCTCATGCGCTCCGCCGTGTCCGTGAGCGCGTGGCGCAGGTGGTAGAGCGCATCCGGGCCGCCGTGCGCGATCGCCTCGTCGTACGCCGCGCGTGTGGACGGCCATCCGCCGGCGCGGGCGCCGAGCACGAAGGCGGCGACGTGCAGGTGGCGCGGCGTTCTCGCCGGACGAAACGCCCGGCCGCCGCGGCTCGTCACCCACGTGCGGAGCGCGTGGAAGTTCACGGGCAGCGAGATGCTTCCGTGACGCGCCAGCTTCAGGTTGACCGGCAGCGCGGTGGCCTCGGCCGCGGTGGCGGTCCCACGGTCGGCGACGAGCGCGAGCATGTCCTCCTGCGCCAGCGCCGCGAAGCGCGCCAGACACCGCAGCGGCGAGATCGGGAAGACGACGCGGCCGGTGCGCGCGGACGTCGCGTAGTCGCGCACGATCGTATCGAAGGCGGCGTCGCCGTACGGCGCCGTCACGCGCGCGCCCACGCGCCACGGGAGCGACACGTCGGCGGCCCGCCCGCGCGCGGGCAGGGCCGCCGCGGCGAGATATTCGTACACGCGGCCGCCGCGCAGCACGAAGGCGTCGTGCCGGAGACTGTCGAAGACGTAGTTCGCGACGACGACCAGGCGGCCGACGGGCGCGCGCGGCGAGATCGTGCGTCGGGCGTGACGCAGTCGGAACGCGCCGTCAGTCTCCGCGTCGAACCGGGCGAAGTCGAGGCGCCCGGCTCGAACGAACGGCGCCAGCGCCTCGTGGCGTCGCCAGAAGGCAATGTTGCTCTCCGTCGCATCGGTCATCACATAGCGGATCGGCAGCGGGCCGACGCCCGCGTCCCGCTCGAGGGCTTCCAGCGCGGTGAGGAAGAGGAACGCGAATCGTCCGCTTCCCGCGCCGAGCTCGATCACATAGATGGGGGGCTCCGGGCGCCCCCCAAGCCCCCCAACGGACCGGTCGCGGCAAAGCCGCGATCGGTCCGAGTGCCCACCCGCCGCGCGCGGCGCGTCGCGCACGAAGCCGAAGACGACACGCACGTACGCGGTGGCGAGCGCGACACTGTTGGTGACGTAGTGCGGGACGGTGCCGCTGCGCCAGGCTTCGACGCCGGCGCGATCGTAGTACCGGCGGTTCGCCGGCCAGAGCGGTGACTCGGAGAGCGGCCGATAGCGCGGCCGGCCCGTGCGCTTACGCGCGGCGCCCAGCGTCGATCCTCCACGCGATCGAGGCCCCGGCGGGGCCCGGCCGCTCCACCACGGAGAGCCGGGCGCGGCGATCGTGGACGGACAGCGCGCCCACCCACAGCTCGTTCCACGCGTCGAAGATCGCGGGCGACAGCGTCGCGGTATCGCCCATCAATCGCCACGACGCCTGACGCACGACGAGCCCCTCTCCCTCGCGCGTGCACGTCGTGGCGTCGCCCTGCGCGTCGCCGAGACGTACGAGCGCGTCCGCGAATCCCTCCGGCGTGTGGTCCTTCGCGCCGAGCGTCTCGGCCGTCTTCTGCCACAGCTGCATGCCGATGAGCCGGCCCGTGATTCCGCCGAGCCGGCGCGCTTCGTCCGCGCCGAACACGTCGACGAGCGCCAGCGGCATCGTGCGCACGTACGTCATCGCGTAGTTGCGCATCGCCTTCGCCAGCCGCTCGGGCGGCCACGTCGCGCTGTCGAGGCGGGGGACGCGCGCGGGATCGAAGTCCGGTGCATCCTCTTCCGGCGCGAAGCGCAGCCGCTCGTCGGGCGCGAGCGGACGATCGGCCTCCTCGTAGTAGCCCTCGAGGCCCGGCTGGCCGTCGGTCGTCATCTTCGTGCAGACGAACCCGAGGCGCGGGTTGCCGAGGAGCACGCCGTTGTTCGCGTGCCAGCCGCGGAGGATCGCGCGCGTGACCGCGCTCGGCACCGCGCAGATCGTCGCGTCGGGATGGATCCAGCGCGGCGGCACGTACCGCACCCACGCCTTGCGCTCCGACTCCGGCATGTATTCCACGCGCACGCCGCCGACGTCGTTCGAGGGGTAGTGATACTGCGCGCACGCGACGGCGTCCGGCAGCCCGCGGAGCCCGAGCTTCGCGAGGCCCGGAAGGAACTTCTCGAGCTGTTGCCGGCGGAAGACCTGGAAGAGGAGCTCGGCGGCGTCGTCGGCGCTCCGCCGCGTCACCGTCGTGAGGATGAGGCCGGTGAGGTACGCGTGATAGAGATCGCCGACCGCCTGCCACGCCTGCGGCACGGAGGTCATGGGGCGATCGTATCGCAGTAGAATGACGGCCATGCGAGTCGGCATGGCGTCGATCTTCCAGAATCCCGGCCGTCGAATCTCCGATCACGAGGTCTACCGCGAGGAGCTCCGGCTCGCGGAGCTCGCCGAGCCGCTCGGCTTCGAGTCGATCTGGTCCGTCGAGCATCACTTCACCGACTACACGATGTGTCCGGACGTCCTGCAGTTCCTCACGTACATGGCGGGCCGCACGCGGCGCCTGCAGCTCGGGTCGATGGTGGTCGTCCTGCCGTGGCACGATCCGCTCCGCGTCGCGGAGGAAGTGTCGATGCTCGACGCGATCTCCGACGGGCGGCTGATCCTCGGGCTCGGCCGCGGCGCCGGGAAGGTGGAGTTCGACGGGTTCCGGCTCTCGATGGACGAGTCGCGCGACCGCTTCGTCGAATCCGCCCAGATGCTGCTGCGCGGGCTCGAGACCGGGTACGTCGAGTTCGACGGGCGCTACGTCAAGCAGCCGAAGAAGGCGATCCGGCCCGCGCCGTTCAAGTCGTTCCGCGGCCGCACGTACGCGGCGGCCGTGTCGCCGGAGTCGGTCCCGATCATGGCGGAGCTCGGCGTCGGCGTGCTCATCATCCCGCAGAAGCCGTGGGGCGAGGTGGCGAAGGAGCTCGGCGCCTACCGTGAGATCTATCGCCGCGTCAATAGCATCGACGCGCCTCCTCCAATCTGCGCCGGGTGGACGTTCTGCGACCCCGACCCCGGCCGCGCGCGCGAGATGGCGCGGCGCTACATCGGCGGCTACTTCGAGTCGGTGCTCGCGCACTACCAGTTCGCGGGCGATCACCTGAAGACGACGAAGGGCTACGAGTACTACGGCAAGTTCTCGGAGAAGATCGCCACGTACGGCACCGAGGGCGTGATCGACTTCTTCGTCGACCTCCAGGTGTCCGGCACGCCCGAGCAGTGCTACGAGAAGATCCTGGACATCCGCCGCCGCGTCGGCAACGACCATTTCGTCGGCGTCTTCAGCTATGCGGGGATGCCGTACGACGAGGCCGAGCGGAACCTCCGGCTCTTCGCCAGCGAGGTGATGCCGCAGCTCCAGAAGCTCGGCCCGCCGCCACCGCCGGCGTCTGCGACGCCCGAGCCTCCGGGCAAGGTGAGCGTCAGCATGCTGGCGACCTGATCCACCGGTGAGCTTCGAGACGCTCCTCTACGCGGTGGACGACGGCGTCTGCACCGTGACGCTGAACCGTCCCGAAAAGCTCAACGCGGTCACGCCCCGGTCGATCGAGGACCTGATCGCCGCCTTCGACGAGGCCGATCGCGACGACCGTGTGCGCGCGGTGATCGTCACCGGCGCCGGGCGCGCGTTCTGCGCCGGCGCGGACCTGACCGGCGGCGGTGGCACGTTCTCTCGCGAGGGCGTCACCGCCGAGACCCATCGCGACGGCGGAGGACGCGTCACGCTCCGGCTGTTCGACCTGAAGAAGCCCGTGATCGCCGCCATCAACGGACCCGCGGTCGGCTTCGGCATCACCATGACGCTGGCGATGGACGTGCGGCTCGCGTCGTCCGCCGCGCGCATGGGCTTCGTGTTCGCGCGGCGTGGCGTCGTGCCCGAGGCGTGCAGCACGTGGTTCCTGCCGCGCATCGTCGGGATCGCGCAGGCGGCGGAGTGGGTCTACACCGGCCGCGTGTTCGACGCCGACGAAGCGCTGCGCGCGCGCCTGGTCAGCCGCGTCGTGGAGCCGGACGCGCTGCTGCCGGCCGCGCGCGCGCTCGCGCGCGAGATCGCCGATCACACCTCGGCGGTGTCCGTCGCGCTCTCGCGCCAGCTCCTGTGGAAGCTGCTCGGCGCCGACCATCCGATGGAGGCGCATCGCCTCGACTCGCAGGGCATGTTCTGGACCGGACGCGGCGCCGACGCCTACGAGGGCGTGAGCGCGTTCGTCGAGAAGCGGCCCGCGCGCTTCACGCTCAAGCCGAGCGTCGACATGCCGCCCTTCTATCCGTGGTGGGAGAATCGCTCATGAACGAGATGGCGCCGCTGGCCGCGTACCTGCCGTTCAACCGTGGCTGTCTGAAGAATGGCTTCGAGCCCGCGAAGCGAGGCGCCGTCGCCGGCGCGCCCAAGGGACGCTGGCTCATCATGCAGGAGCAGAGCGTTGTCGTCGGCACGGACGGCCACGAGATCTCGCTCCCCGAAGGCGAGCGCCCCGCGGGCTTCGACGCGGCGACCGGCGAGCCGGCCTGTCTCGGCCACTGCGGCGACGAGGCGTTCTGGGTGCTCGCGCTGCCGAAGGACGCGCCGCTGCCGCCGGGCTACCACGCGGAGACGATCGTGCCCATGCGGGGCACCAAGCTTCCCGACGACCTGCTCACGCTCGGCGGCATGGCCGCGCAGCTGCTCTGGTGGGAGTCGACGAGCGGCTTCTGTCCGCGGTGCGGCGACGCGACCACGCGCATCGTCGGCGAATGGGGCAAGCAGTGCCCGCGCTGCGCGTACGAGCACTATCCGCACTTGCACCCGTGCACGATCACGATGATCCGTGACACGCCGAACCGCCGCGTGCTCCTCGCGCGCAAGGCGGAGTGGGCGCCGGGCCGCTACGCGCTCGTGGCGGGCTTCGTCGACAACGGCGAGTCGCTCGAAGGATGCGTGCGCCGCGAGGTGATGGAGGAGGTCGGCGTCGAGGTCGGTGAGATCCGCTACGTCGGCAGCCAGAACTGGCCGTTCCCGAGCCAGCTCATGTGCGGCTTCGTGGCGGAGTACGCGGGCGGCGACATCGCGGTCGACACGACCGAGCTCGAGGACGCGCGCTGGTTCCCGGCCGACGAGCTCCCGATCCGCCCCTCGCGTCACTCGATCGCCGGCTACATCATCGCGAACTTTTCTCGGCTGTAGTTGGGGGGGGTGCGAGACGCCCCCCCCCAAGGCCTCCCTACGCTCCGGGCCGGGAGTGAATCCCGGCCCTCCGCGAGTGCCGCTCAGCGGGGGAGGCGCGGGGACTCGGCGCAGGTGCGCTCGACCTCCTCGATCGACTTCGGTGTGCCGGCTGTCAGGACGTCGCGACCGGTCGGCGTGATCAGGATGTCGTCCTCGATCCGGACGCCGATGCCGCGGAACTCGCGCGGGACCGGGTGCGTGATCGTCGGCGCGGCGGCCTTCTCCTCGTCTTCCAGCTTCTTCGCCGCCGTCATCCCCAGACGATCGCGGCGCTCCCACATCTCCTGCTCGCTGTACTCGCGCAGGCGGAACGTCACGTCCTCGCGCTCGGGATCGACGTAGAGGCCGGGCTCCACGGTGAAGACCATGCCCGCGTCGAGGACGCGCGACTCGCCGCGGAGCTTGTAGTCGCCGACGTCGTGGACGTCCATGCCGAGCCAGTGCCCGGTGCCGTGCATGTAGAACTCGCGGTAGTGATGCATCGCCAGCGAGTCTTCCACGCCGCGCGGGAGCAGCTTCAGATCGACCAGGCCCTCGGCGAGCACGCGGCGCGCGGCCTCGTGCATCGCCTCGTAGCGCGCGCCCGGCTTCGCGGCCTCGATGGCGGCGAGCTGCGCGCGGAGCACGATCTCGTAGATCGCACGCTGCGGGCCGGTGAAGCGACCGTTCACGGGAAACGTGCGGGTGACGTCCGAGGAGTGGTACCCGTACTCGGCGGCGGCGTCGATCAGCAGCAGGTCGCCGTCTTCCATGCGGCGGCGGTTCTCGCTGTAGTGCAGGATGCACGCGTTCGGTCCTGACGCCACGATCGACGGATAGCCGTTGCGCGGCGAGCCGCCCTCCCGGAACACGAACTCCATCGCGGCCTGCACCTGGTACTCGTAGAGCCCCGGGCGCGCGTAGCGCATGGCCTCGATGTGACCGTCACGCGAGAGCTCGCACGCGCGGCGATGGCGCGCGAGCTCCGCGGGCGAGCGGCGCAGCCGCATCTCGTGGAGGATCGGCCCCGGGTCCTCGATGCGCTTCGGCGCGCCGTGGCCGCGGCGCTGGAGCGCGCGCAGCTCCCCGAGCAGCCGCGTGATCCGGGCGTCGAACGCCGGGTTGCCGAGCCGGTAGAACAGCGCGGGACGGTCGAGCATGAACTCGCGCAGCTTCTGATCGAGCTGATCGATCGGGTACGCCGCGTCCGCGCCGTAGGTCGCGATCGCGCCCTCGACGCCCGCGCGACGGCCGTTCCAGATCTCCATCTCGCGATCGCGCGGGCGGACGAACAGGACGTAGCGCTCCTTCACGTGACTCGGGTTGATGAGCGCGACCGCGTCGGGCTCGTCGAAGCCGGTGAGGAAGAAGAAGTCGGAGTCCTGGCGGAACTCGTAGTGGACGTCGCTGTTGCGCGAGACTTCGCGGGCCGCGGGGACGATCGCGAGGCCGTCGCCGACGGCCTCGGCAAAGCGGCGGCGGCGATCGATGAAGGCGTCGAGCTCGGGTCGCGTGCTCATGCGTCGATTATCCCCTGAGGTTGAAGGCATCCGCGAGGAGCTCGTACGAGCGGACGCGCGCCTTGAAGTCGTGGGTGATCGTCACGATGACGAGCTCGTCCACGGCGTACGCCCGGGCCATGGCTTCGAGCTGCGCGCACACGGTGTCCGGCGTGCCGGCGACGGTGCGTCCGCGCGCGTGCTCGATGATCGCGAGGTCGCGCGCCGTGTACGGAAAGCTCTCCGCTTCTTCCACGGACGGGAACGGCCCGTAGCGGCCGGTGTAGAGGCGGACCAGGGCCAGCTCGCGAGAGCGCTGGAGACGACGCGCCGCTTCCTCGGTCTCCGCACACACCGCCCAGATGGCCGCGCTCGCCATCGGCGCCGCCAGCTCGGGCGACGGGCAGAAGCGGTCGCGATAGAGCTGCGTCACGGGCGGCCCCGAGCCGTCGGCGTTGATGAAGTGCGCGAACGAGAACGCGAGGCCCTGCTCGGCGGCGTAGATCGCGCTCGCGTCACTCGAGCCGAGCAGCCACACCTCGGGCGACGTCGGCCCGGCGGGCATCGCGCGGACGCCGGCGAACGGATGGCGTTCCGGCAGCCGGTCGTGCAGCCACGCGACGACGTCCGCGATCTGCTGCGGGAACTGCTCGATGTCGCGCATCCCGCCGCCGGCGGCGAGCGCCCACGCCGTCCGCTGATCGCTGCCCGGCGCGCGTCCGAGGCCGAGGTCGATACGGCCGGGGAACAGCGTCTCGAGCACGCGGAACTGCTCCGCGACCTTCAGCGCGCTGTAGTGGCTGAGCATCACGCCGCCGGAGCCGACGCGAATGCGCGACGTGCGCGCGGCGACCTGCCCGATCAGCACTTCCGGGCTCGTGCCCGCGAGCCCTCTCGACGAGTGGTGCTCGGCGAGCCAGTAGCGGTGATAGCCGAGCCGCTCGCAGCTCTGCGCGAGCTCGAGCGTCTCGTGGATCGCGTCCGCGGCGGTGCCGCCGCTGCGGATCGGGGACTGGTCGAGGACGGACAGTCGCATCCCGTCGAGTGTATCAGCCGCGCGCGACCCACCAGAGAAACAGCGCGATCATCGTGATGCCGATGGCGACGTTGGCGATCGCGCCCGCGACCATCCCGATGAACGCCGCGATGCCCGTCCGGACGCTCGTCCTGAGATCGCCGCTCTTCAGCAGCTCGCCGGCGATCGCGCCGAGCGGCGGCCCGAGCAGCAGCCCGGGGAGGCCGAAGAAGAGTCCGATGACCCCGCCCCCGAGCGCGCCGGCGAAGGCCCACGCGCTGCCGCCCGCGCCCCGCGCGCCGAGGGCCGCGGCCGCGTAGTGCAGGAGATAGCCGAACGCGGAGAACGCGGCCAGGATCACGAGCCTGCCGACGGAGATCGGCATCCAGTCGCTCGCGATCGCGTGGACGAGCGCCGCCGCGACGATCAGCGGTGCGCCGGGCACGAACGGGAGCACGGTGCCCGCGAGGCCAAGGAGCAGCAGCGCGCCGATGACGATCCAGAGCACGACGTCGCCCACGACGCAGGACTATCATGGTCGGGCGAGGAGGACTATGGCGACGACAGAGCTTCGGCGGACCGCGTGCTCGCTCGACTGCTTCGACGCGTGCGGCATCGTGGCGGAAGTGGCGGACGGCCGCATCGTGCGGCTGGGCGGCGATCCGTCTCACCCGATCACGCGCGGCGCGCTCTGCAACAAGGTCAACCACTACCTGCGCGACCGCTTCGACCATCCCGATCGCCAGCTTCATCCGTTGCGCAAGGTCGACGGGCGCTGGCAGCGCCTCGCCTGGGACGACGCGCTCGATCTGATCGCCGAGCGGCTCACGCGCGCGAAGCAGCGTCACGGCACGCTGTCCGTCCTCTATCACAAGGGCAACGGCTCGTTCGCCGGCCTCAAGGTGATGGGCGAGCGCTTCTTCAACCTCTACGGAGGCGTCACCCAGGCCGTCGGACGGTTCTGCGGCGGCGAGGCGGACTACGGGACGACGCAATCGTTCGGCGCGTGCGAGATCCACGACCCGCTCGACCTCGCCGAGCACACGCGGCTCTTCCTGATCTGGGGCCGCAACCCCGCGGTGACGAACATCCACATGATGCCGGTGCTGAAGGAGGCGCGGGCGCGCGGCGCGCGGGCGATCGTCATCGACCCCGCGGCGACCAAGACGGTGCGCTACTGCGACGGGCACGTCCAGCCGCGCCCGGGGAGCGACGGCCACCTCGCGATCGGGATGGCGAAGGTCATTCTCGCCGCGCGACCGATCGATCGCGCGCGGGTCGTCGCGATCAGCGATCACTTCGACGACTACGTGTCGCTCGTCGAGGCGATGTCGATGGACGAGATCGTCCGGCGGACCGATCTGTCGCGCGAGGCCATCGAGCGCCTCGCGCTTGACTACGCCGACACGAAGCCCGCGACGATCCTGCAGGGCATCGGGCTCCAGCAATACACACGCGGCGCGCAGACCTACCGGCTGATCGCGGCGCTCGGCATGCTGACCGACAACATCGGCGTGCCCGGCGGCGGCGTGAACTTCGCGAACTGGCCGTGGGCCACGATGGGGAAGCCGATCGCGCTCGAGCGGCGCACCTCGCCGGTGCGCACGGTCCCGGTGAGCAAGCTCGGCGAGGCGCTCGCCACGACGACCGACCCGCCGGTCACGACCGCGTTCTTCACCAGTACCAATCTGGTCAACCAGATGCCCGACACGCCGGGGACGCAGCGCGCGCTCGCGGCGCTCGACTTTCGGGTCTGCGTCGACCAGTTCCTCACCGACACCGCGGAGTGCTGCGACGTCTTCCTGCCGTCGACGACGATGCTCGAGGAGGAGGACTTCCTGCCGAGCTACGGCCACCTGTGGATGCAGCTCATGCAGCCGGTGGTGCCGCCGCGTGGCGAGTGCCGGACCGATCTGACGATCCTGCAGCAGCTCGCGGATCGTCTCGGCTTCGGCGCGGACATGGCGGGGAGCCCGGCGTACTGGATCGACCAGCTCACGTCGACGTTCCGCCACCAGAACGTCTCGTACGCGTCGCTCGCCGCCGCCGGCGGCCGGCTCTGGCCCGAAGGCACGCCGCGCGTGCCGTGGGCCGAGGGAAAGTTCAAGACGCCATCGGGTCGCTTCGCGTTCCCGGCGGCGCTCGACGACGATCCCGTGCTTCCGCCGGCCGAGTTCCCGCTGCATCTGACATTCCTCGCCTCGGAAGGCGCGATCAACTCACAGGTGCGGGAGGACCGGCGCCGAACGGGCCGCGTCACCGCGCAGGTGCATTCGTCGACGGCGGCGGCGCGTGGCCTCGAGCACGGCGATCGCGCGCGTCTCGTCGCCGCGCGCGGCGCGCTGGCGGTCATGCTCGAATGCCGCGACGACGTGCGGCGCGACAGCGTGCTCGTGGAGAAGGGCGACTGGGCGAAGTACGACCGCGGCCTGAACGCGCTGACCGAGCCGCGCTTCACGGCGGGGACGGGCACGGCCTACAACCAGAACTACGTCCGCCTGGAGCCGGCGTGATGGCGCACATCCGCGTGCTGCCGCCGGAGGCGATCGCCGATCCCGAGCTCGCGGAGATGGCGCGTGCCACCGGCGACGAGATGTTCGGCATCTACGCCCACAGTCCCGGCGCGCTCAAGCGATTCCTGGCGTTCTATCGGCCGCTGAAGTACGGCGGGCGGCTGCCGTTCGCGCTCAAAGAGCTCGTGCGCCTCCGCATCGCCGCCCACAACGAATGCCACCGCTGACGGACTGCGCGTGAGCCCTCGGAGAGGGCGGGCGGGTTGTACGAGGAGCTGTTACCGAAGTTGGAGGACGTCTCGCGCTGCACGCCGCGCGAGCGGGCGGCACTCGATTTCGCGGACCGGCTGGCCGGTGATCACACCTCGATCGACGATGCGTTCATGCGAGGTCTGCACGCGCACTTCGACGACGCGGAGATCGTGGAACTGGGCTTCGTGACCGGAGCGTTCCTGATGCTGGGCCGGCTGCACCGCGCGTTCGGCGTGGCGGCGATGAGCGCCGCCACGCACACGCTGTTCGCGGAAGGAGCGAGAGGAGACTAGATCGCGGCCTGCACCATGATCTCGACCAGCATCTTCGGGTTGGCGAGCCCGGCCTCGACGGTCGCGCGCGCCGGCGTGTTCTGCTTGTCCACCCACGCGTCCCACACCGCGTTCATGTCGGCGAAGTTCCGCATGTCGGTGATGAAGATCTGCGCGGAGAGCAGCTTCGACTTGTCGCTGCCGACCGCCTTCAGGATGCCGTCGATCTTCCGGAGGATCTGCTCGGTCTGACCCTTCGTGTCGGCGGATGGATCCTCCGCGACGATGCCGGCGACGTAGACGGTGTCGCCGTGCACGACGGCCTGGCTCAGACGCGGTCCTACTCCGTGACGCTTGATCGCCATTGATCGCTCTCCTTTGCTGGGGTGTGGGGTCCGTCCCGCCGGAGGCGGGCCTGTGTGTCGTGGGGCCCCATGTTCAACGGTCGCAGCGCGTCAGCGCTGCGGCTTCTGCCGCGCGGCGAGATTGTTCTCGATCTGCCGCGCGTGGTTCTCGAGGTGGTCGGCGTAGATCGCGAGCCACGGCTCGGCGCCGTACGGCCCGGATTCCGAGTGCGTGCCCTTCTTCGCGCAGTCGGCGTCGCGGAGCGTGCGCAGCAGCGCGGCCGTCGTCGCGCGCACGGCGTCGACCGTCGCGAGCGCGGCGTCGAGCGGCAGCGCGTGGTAGTCGAACGTGCGCGCCCACACTTCCTGGTCGTAGCCCTGAATCACCGGCTCCTTCTCGGCGACGACATAGCGGATGCGGGCGTACGCGTTGACCTCCGAATCCGCGCAGTGACAGATCACTTCATGGGCCGACCACTCTCCGGGGGCAGGGCGCCACTTCAGCGCGGCCTCGGGCACGTTCGCGAGCGCGTCGCGGAGCCGGCGCGGTCCTTCGGCGTACTGCTGGATCAGCTTCTCGCGTTCCACTGGCGTCATAATGGGGCACATCTTACTAAAGGAGTCCGTCCATGAAAGCGGCAGCGGCGGTTGCGGAGATCCTCAAGCGCGAGGGCGTGAAGTTCCTGATCGGCTATCCGGTCAACCAGATCATCGAAGCCGCGGCGGAAGCTGACATCCGGACGATCATCGTGCGGCAGGAGCGTACGGGGCTCCACATGGCCGACGCGGTGAGCCGGGTGACGTCCGCCGATCAGATCGGCGTGTTCGCGATGCAGCACGGGCCGGGCTCAGAGAACGCGTTCGGCGGCGTCGCGCAGGCGTACGGCGACTCGGTGCCGATCGTCGTGCTCCCCGGCGGCTACCCGCGGAGCATCACGAACGTCGCGCCGAACTTCAACTCGTTCCTCAACATGCAGCACGTGACCAAGTCGGCGGAGCAGGTGATCCTGCCCGGCGTCGTTGGCGCCGCGATGCGCCGCGCGTTCACGCAGGTCCGTAACGGCCGTCCGCGCCCGGTGCTCGTCGAATTCCCGGTCGACCTGCTCCGTGAAGACGTGCCCGAGCCGTTCGACTACAAGCCCGCGCCGCGCCTCAAAGTGGCGCCGGATCCGAAGGACGTCTCGCGCATCGCCGCCACGCTCGTCGCCGCCGAGCGCCCGGTGATCTACGCGGGGCAGGGCGTCCACTACGCGAAGGCGTGGCCGCAGCTGAAGGTGCTCGCCGAGCTGCTCGAGTGCCCGGTCACCACGAGCCTCCAGGGGAAGAGCGCGTTCCCCGAGACGCATCCGCTCTCGCTCGGCTCGGGCGGCCGCTCGATCAGCAAGCAGCTCCACCACTTCCTCACGAACGCCGACGTCATCTTCGGCATCGGCTGCAGCTTCACCACGACGAACTACGGCGTGCCGATGCCGAAAGGCAAGAAGCTCATCCAGGCGACGCTGGACGCCGCCGACCTCAACAAGGACGTCGCGGTCGAGGACGGGCTGCTCGGCGATGCGGGGCTCGTGCTCGATGCGCTGATCGTCGAGATCAAGGACCGGCTGAAGGGCAAGCCGCGCGGCCGGCTGACCGACGTCACGCAGCAGATCAAGAACCTCAAGACCGAGTGGCTGAACCAGTGGATGCCGCGGCTCACGCAGGACGGCTCGCCGATCTCGCCGTACCGGGTGATCTGGGACCTGATGCACACGGTCGACCTCGCGAACACGATCATCACGCACGACGCCGGCAGCCCGCGCGACCAGATCTCGCCGTTCTGGGAGCCCGTCGCGCCGCTCAGCTACATCGGCTGGGGCAAGACCACGCAGCTCGGCTACGGCCTCGGCCTCGCGATGGGCGCGAAGCTCGCCTATCCTGAGAAGCTCTGCGTGAACTTCTGGGGTGACGCCGCGATCGGCTTCACGGGCATGGACTTCGAGACGTGCGTGCGCGAGCGCATCCCGATCATGTCGGTGCTCTCCAACAACTTCTCGATGGCCATCGAGCTCAAGGTGATGGCCACCGCGACGAAGAAGTACCGCAGTACCGACATCAGCGGGAACTACGCGGAGATGGCGAAGGCGTTCGGCGGCCACGGCGAGCGCGTCGAGAAGGCCAACGAGATCGTGCCGGCGATCAAGCGCGGCATCGAGAAGACGAAGGAGGGTGTCCCCGTCCTGCTCGAGTTCATCACCGAGAAGGCCGAAGACTTCTCGATGTACCCGGTCAGCTGATGGCCGTCGTC
>Ga0194120_10002222_pt1 | contig 33747 bp, 25 predicted proteins | sample TA2MahCa65mmetaG_FD_148642 | JGI IMG/M metagenome (GOLD analysis project Ga0194120, IMG submission 148642) | Freshwater microbial communities from Lake Tanganyika, Tanzania - TA2015019 Mahale Deep Cast 65m | ecosystem: Environmental > Aquatic > Freshwater > Lake | place: Tanzania: Lake... | reverse complement strand
GCGAGCCCCCTTCACGCAACGAGCAGCTAGTAGGCGAAACCGATTGAGGAATTGTTGTGGCATCACGGCCCGTATCCCGGTGCGAATTTGGGGTTTCGCCTACTAGTGGGCCAGCGCGTTCGCCCGGCCAGTCTGATGACGCCCGCACCCATGGCCAACGCGGCCAGAATCCACCCGACGGCCGGGAGGTGACTCGCCACCGGGCGCGCGGCACAACTGCCTGGCTCTGGCGGTGCGGCAGCCCCCGCCTTGCCCGACACCTTGGCGCACACGTGGTTGCGCCCGCAGCCGCCGGTGTAGGCGGCGCAGACTCCTTGGCGGTCGTCGCCGTGCAGGGTGGCTTTCTTGGTCTGGCCGCTCGGCCCGCTCGAATCCATCGTCGATTCGCTGGCGACGCTGTGGTCCAGGCCGAGCAGGTGGCCGACCTCGTGGGTCAGGGTATTCGACAGGTCCTGCTGGCCGGGCCCACACGCGCCGGCGCAGAACTGATGGCCGCCGTCGTCCAGTTGGATGTCGGCGTCCACGATTTCGCCGGTGCACTGATCGAACGTCACGACGGTGAGGGCAAAGACCGTCGCCCCGTACGGCCACACCTCTGGACTGCGCACGGCGCGCACGAAGTTGCCGTTGCTGACCATCTTCTTGCACGGCACTGCGGCGTCGGTGCAGGTCGCGCCCACGGGCGTCGGCACGGCGAGACCGCCGAACCCGAACTGGATCGGCAGCGCGGCGGGCAGCCCGGTCGGGCCGGCGCACACGGTCGCCTGCCATTGGTCGAGGGCGCGCTTGGCAATGTCGCGAAGGGCCGCGCCTGCCACGCCCTGGACACCGCTCTGGTCCACCGACACGGTCGGGCCGTCGTACCAGCGCAAGGTGCAGCGGCTGCCGCTCTCGGTCTCGTAGAGCACCCATGCCGCGGCGGGCGAGGCGCGACCGCATACAGCGCTCCCGGCGACCGCGACAAGCAATGTCCATCGTTGAAGGCGGGTCACGCAGCGCAGCAGGCGGGCGCAGGGCCCGGGGAGCCGCAGCATACTTGACCCCCGGCCGCGGGCCAACCACACTGCGTCGCCATGGCCATTCCCCGTCCCGCGCGCATTGCTGTCTTCGATTCGGGCGTGGGCGGTTTGACGGTGCTCGCGGCGATTCACCGCGCGCTGCCCGAGTTGGATTTGCGGTTCCTCGGCGACACCGCACGGCTGCCCTACGGCACCAAGAGCGCGCACACCGTCGAACGCTACGCCCTGCAAGCTGCCGAGAGCCTCTTGCGCGACGGCGACGTGGACGTGCTCGTGGTGGCGTGCAACACCGCGAGTTCGTGCGCCCTGCCGGCGTTGCGGCAGCGGTTCGACATCGAGGTGCTCGGCGTCATCGAACCTGGAGCGGCGGCGGCGGTGGCCGCGACCCGCACGGGCCACGTCGGCGTCGTCGGCACCGAGCGGACTGTAGCTTCGGGGGCCTATGCGCATGCCGTTGCGGCGCTCGACCCGGCGGTGTCGGTGCATGCGCGGGCGACGCCGCTGCTGGTCAGCCTGGCCGAAGAGGGCTGGTTCGACCATCCGGCGACCGACGCCGCTCTGCGCGCCTACTTGCTTCCGTGGCTTGGCGACCCGGCGGTGCAGCAGATCGACACGCTGGTGCTCGGCTGCACGCACTACCCGGTGTTCGCGCTGGCGCTGTCGCGGGTGCTCGGCGACCTGCTCGACCACCCTGTGCGCCTCGTCGATTCGGCTGAGCCCATTGCCCGCCTGTTGGCCAGGCGCTTTGCCGGCGCGCCGGGCCAGGGCACCGTCGAGCTTTTTGCCACCGACTCCATCGAGCGCTTCGAGCGCGTCGGCGGCCTGTTTTTTCCCATGGCCCACGCCCAGGTGGCGCTGGTGGACTTGTAGGACCGTGCAATGCGCAAACTCGTGATGGTGTCGATGGCCCTGTGTGTGGGCGGCTGCGCGGTGTTGCAGCAGATCGCCGAAGACGCCGCTGCCAATCAGCACCGGCGCAGCGGCCCAGCGCCGCAGTTGCCGACGGTCGCCTACCAGGACGCGGTGCTGGTCGAGTCGCCCAGCAAGGCCCAGATGGCGGCCTACTACTGTCCACAGGTGGTGCCGCAGACGCCGATTCCGGGCGCGGTGGCCTTGCTGTGCGAACAGGTCTTTGGCCCGCCGCCGGCCCAGGCGACGATGCGCGTCAGCTTTGACCTGCGCTTCAAGGTCAAGAATCCGAATCAGTTTCCGATCCCGGTGGCCGAGTTGCTCGCCGCCGCGGTGGTCTTTCCGGACAAGACCAACCAGCGGCTGGGCGCCACCTGCATCGCGTTTTGCGGCAAGGATACGCCGGGTTGCACGGGCGCGCCGCCCCCCGGGGCTTGCACGTCCAAGACCAGCGACATCAAGTCGATCGACGACTTCAAGGCGGCCGCTGCCAACCTGCTGATTGCCGCCGGGATCAGTCTGCTCAACGGCGAGAAACCCACGTTTGCGATGCCGCAGGTGGTTCAGGACGCCGAGGTGGACGTCACCGCGCGGTTCACGTTCGGGCCCGAGGCGCTCTTGCAGGTGCTGTACGAAATCGCCAAGCAGTCGTACCAGCAGTTGCAAAACCGGCAGCCGATCGAATTCGTCATTCCGTACCGCATCGAAGGCGGCGTGTGGTTTGATGTCGGTTCGCTCGGTCGGGTGGCGGTCGGCTACGGGCCGGCGACGGGCACCTGGACGCTGCCCGCCGCGGCGTTGGTGCCGAAGTAGCCGCCTGCCTTGGAACCCCAGCACCTCGCGGCCCTGGTCGGTGTCGCGGCCTTGGCTGGCGCCATCGACGCGGTTGCGGGCGGTGGTGGCCTGTTGACGGTACCGGCGCTGATGATGACCGGCATACCGATGGCGCAGGTGCTCGGCACCAACAAGGGCCAGTCGGTGTTCGGCGCGGGCGCGGCCCTGGTCGGGTTCTGGCGCGCGGGGCGCATCGAACCCCGTCGTGTGCCGGCGCTTTTCGGCGGCGCGGCGCTGGGGGCACTCGGTGGTGCCGCCCTGGTCGGTCTGGTGCCGCGCGACGGGCTGCGACCGGTCGCGCTGGTGCTCCTGGTTGCAGCGGCACTCTTTGTCACCTTCCGGCCGCGCGTGCGGGCCGACCCCGCCGCCGTGGCTCGGCCGCTGGTCCGCCTCTGTGCGGTTGCGCTCGCCATTGGCGCATGGGACGGCTTCTTCGGCCCAGGGACGGGCACGCTGCTCATCGTCGCGCTCGTCGGGCTGCTCGGCGACGACCTGACGCGCGCCTCGGCCCATGCCAAGGTCGCCAACTTCGCCTCCAACCTGGCGACATTGGCTTGGTTTGCGGCCGCCGATGGTGTGCTGTGGCAGGTCGCGCTGCCGATGGCGGCAGGTCAGGCGCTCGGCGGGGCCGTCGGTGCACGCATGACCTTGCGGGGCGGCGACCTGCTGGTGCGGCGCGCCGTGTTGGCGGTGGTCGTGGCGCTGGTCGCCAAGATCGCTTGGGATGTCGCAGGTTGAGCGGGTCGAGGCGGGCGGATCCGCATCAAGGCCGGAGCGCCGCCGCGGCGCGGGCACGCCACGTGCGCGGCTGTTGCCGCAGACCTGCGCCTTGCGGCGCCCGAAAGGGCGGGCACCCCGCGGCAGGGCTGCACCCGCTTTTTTCGCGCCGAGCCCCAACCGCGCTACGCTAGCCGTCCGTGCGGCGTGTCGCCGCCAGTGCGTGCCCGTGCCCGACCCAGCGCCGTCCCGTTCGAGCTTGATGACCGTCGGCACGGGTGTGGCCGCGTTTGGCGCCGTCATCGCGGTGATCCTCTTGCAGGGTGGCGCGGGCCGGGGCTGGATGCCAAGGCGACCTGCGCCCGCCCAGCCAGGCGTCGGGCACATCGCGCCTGCGCAGGCGCCCGACGCCGTGGCCGCGCCGCTGCAGGCTTCGCAGACCATCCCGACCACCGCCGCGGGGACCCCGGAACAAGCAGTGCTGGACCGCGCCGCGGCCGCACCGGCCGAAAACGTGGGGCGTTGGTTCGCGTGCGAGGTGGCGACCGACGCGCTGCCGGTGTGGTGGCCGCCGCAGCGGGTACACGCGCCGCCGGCCGCCGCGGGCAATGGCGGTCGAACGCCGGCCCCGGGCGCAGCTTCGACCGGCGACGGCCACGGGCAGTTGGCGCGCCTGGGTGGAGCGAGCGCTCCGGTCGTCGCCGATCTGGTGTGCCTTGGCAGCGACCTGCATACCTGGCCCGTCCGGGCGTTCTTCGACGTGCCCGCGGTCGGGGCGTTGCCCGCCATCGGCCAGGCGACCAGCGTCGCGTTGCAGTTGCTTGGCACCGATGCCGCCGGGGGGTTGCAGGCGCGCTACCTGCGCATCCTCGACCGGCCGCGACTGGTGCAGCGCCCTGAGCTGCCCGACTGGACGGCGCTGTGGACCGGACCGCTGCTGGCCGGGGTGCCGTCCGAGCAGCGGTGCACCGCCGACGCAGCGGTCGATGTGCGCGACCCGGCGATGCTCGACCCGGCGACCCTGGCCTCGACGGCGACCGAAGCAGGGGCACCGCCGCACACCTGGCTGACCCTGCCTTGCCGCGACGCCCGCGGGTCCGCTGTGCCGATCCTGGTCCACGCACCGCGCGACCCCGCCCCGGCTCTGCTCGGGGTCGGGCCGGGCAGCGAAGTGCTGCTGCAATTGGAGCTGGCCGGCCCGGACGGCTTGGTCGCCGCACTGCCGCGGCTGCTCTCTGCGCCCGGGCCCAAGGGCGGCGGCGAACTGCGACGTGCGCTCATCGACGGCACGGCCAGCATCGGCCGCAAGGTCGTGTGCACGAGCCAAGGAGTGCCGCAGCCCGAGGTAGCGCAGCCCGAGGATCCGGCCGTGGACCTCGACAAGGCCCCGCTCGCCGACCGCAAGGCCTGGGTGGTGTGTGCGCAACCGGCCGGCCCGGCTGTGCAGGCCAACCTTTTCCTGCCGGGCGACCACGCGGACCGCCTGTTGCGCGTCGTGCGCGGGTCCGCCGTCGAGGCGCGCGTGTTGGGCGTGGTCGGCACGCGCCTGTCTTTGCTGGTCGAGCGCGCGACGCCGCCGCCAGGAACGCCTGCGGTGCCCGTCGATCCCCTCGACCCACCGGACCTGCGCCGGTTGGTCTTGCTCGGCCACGTCCTGCGCGACCCCGAGTTTCGCTGTCGGCTGACCCGGCCGCCGATCGCGGGCGCCGCCGCGTTGCTGCCCGCCGCGGCCCTGCGCCTCAGTCCGCAGGGACCGGTGGGCCTCGGGCGCCTGTGGTGCGGCGACCAGGTGCGCCCGCACGCCGGACAAGCCGTGGGCGTGGTGGGACCGGAGGACGCCGCGACGGCCCTTGCAACCGTGGGCATGGGGTCGATTGTGCGGCTGCGATTCGTCGGCGTGGTCGAGAACGAGCCGATCGCAGTGTGGGCGGGCCGGATCGAGGCAGAGGCAGGCGGCGCGCCGGCCGGGCCAGCAGCGCGATAGCGCGTCCAAGAAACGTCGCGTGGGCACCAGTGGTTCCATCCCAAGCCGCGCGCGTTGTCACCGCCCGGCGCTGCCAGAGCCGTGTGAATCCGTGCCACAGCGCCTACGGGCCGTCCTTGGCGCACCTGAACCCGAGCGACGACGACGCCACCGACGGCTTCTCGGCACCTCGCGCGGAGTTCCGCAGCGCGATCGGAGACCCCGACTCGAAGCCGCCGCCGCGGACCACCCGGTGCGATCCGGCGAGCGGTCCCTTGGGGTCCGTTTGCGGCGGCTGTGTGTACGCATCGGCCGCGAACCAATCGGCGACCCACTCGCGGACGTTGCCGGCCATGCCTTGCAGCCCGAATCCCAGAGGCAAGCCGCTTTGCGCCGGCCAGGTGCCGTCCAGGCCGCAGCCCAGTCCCCCGGCGGCCCACACCGCGAACGACGGCAGCCCCGGGTCGCAGCCGGGCGGCTGATTGCCCCAGCCAAAGAGCAGGTCGGGTTTGCCGCCGCGCGCCGCGCGCTCCCATTCGGCTTCGGTGGGCAGGCGGCCGCCCTGCCAGGCGCAATAGTCCTTGGCCTGATCCCAGGTCACGCAGTTGACCGGGTGGGTCGCCTTGGCCGGCTGGATGAAGGTGACCGCGGCCCCGCACGCCGCGGGAGGGCCGCAGCCGCCGCCCGACACACACACGCCGTATTCCGCCGCGGTGACTTCGCGCAGGCCGAGGTAGTGACCCGACAGTTGCACGGTGGCGGTCGGCGCCTCCGCGGGCTGGCACGCGACGTCGCCCGCAGTGCAACCGAGGACGAACGCGCCAGCGGGGATCCACGCCATGCCCTTCGGTGGCGCCTTGCAGGTGCCGGACGTGCACAGGCCCACCGCGCACGTCGCGCCTGCAGGCAGCGCGGTCGCGGTGCACCCAGAGGCCGGGTCGCACATGTCCGCGGTGCAGTCGTTGCCGTCGTCGCAGGTGGTGGCGGCGCCGGGCAGGCATGCGCCGGCCACACATGCCTCGCCAAACGTGCACGGGTCGCCGTCGTCGCAGGTGGTGATAGCGGCGCACAGGTCCACGCCCGTCGCGTCCACCGCGGCGTCTGCGGCCGGAGAGGCGTTTTGATCCAACCCCACCGCCGCGTCGTCGCCCGTCTCGATGTCTTCGCCGGCCGGCAGGTCGGTCAGTGTCGCGTCGCCGGCCAGTTCCGCGGGATCGGCGTCGGGCAGGTCGTCGATGGCAAGGTCAGCCGTCGCCGCCTCGGCGTCGCTGGCGTCGGCGCCGGCCCCGTCCATCTCAGGTCCTGGGTCGTCGCCGAGGTCGCCCTGACCGACATCCACGATCCGACCTGCATCGCCCGTTGGGATCTCTGTCGATGCGACGCCGTCGGGCAGTGCGCCGTCCGCGCGGTCCGTTGCTTCGACCGCGACGTCCGGGTGGTCGAAGAGCGCCAGGGCGGCCCGCTCGTCGATGCAAGCGACCGCCAGCGCACAGCACGCCAGCGCCAGCACCACCCGCCCTGCTCGTTCGCCGCGTCCGCAATCCGCTGCCGTCATGCGCCTCCGCGGGCAACGTGCGCCCGGCGCCGCACAGCATGGTGCCCGGATGCTTGGGGTTTGCCAAATCGGCGGCGGTCGCGCGGGTGCGGGTGCCAGGACCAGGGACGGACGCTGTGACGACGGCCGCAAACCGTCCAGGGCGCCGGTTGCACCTGGCGACCGCGGCGCCGCTGCACCGGTCCTGCGCCTGATGCAAGGGTCCATGGGCGCTGGTCAGGCGCTGCCTGCGCCGGTCCCCATCCCGGCATGGTCGACGAGGGTGCGGGTCGCGGCGTGGCCGGGGCTGTGCAGCAACTGCGCCACCGGTCCCTGGTCGACGAGTTCGCCGGCCTCCAGCACCAGCGCGCGCTGGCAGCACGCCGCCACCAGGCGCAGTTCGTGGCTGATGAGCAAGAGCGCCATCTGCGGCCAGCCGCGCGCACCCGACGCGAGTTCTCGCAAGAGGACCGCCAATTCACGGGCCTTGGGACCGTCCAGCGCACTGGTCGGCTCGTCGGCGATGAGCAACTGTGGCTGTGCTGCCAACGCCAGCGCCAGGCCGACACGTTGCCGCTGCCCGCCACTGAGCTCGTGGGGGTAGCTGCGCAGCACTCGCTCTGGGTCCTCCAGGCCGACCGCGTGGAGCAGGCGCCGCAGCAATGCTTGCAGTTCTGCGCCGTTGGTCGGCCGGTGCAAGCGGTGGGCCTCGCCCAGGGCGCCGTCGACGCGCTGCAGCGGATCGAGCGTCGCCAGCGTCTCCTGCATGGCAAAGCCGACCGCGCCGCCGCGCAGGTGTCGCAGTTGCTCCGGGGTGGCGCGCAGCACGTCGATGCCCGCGATCCACAAGTCCGCTGCCTGCACGGAGGCTGCGTCGTCCAAGCGCAGCAGGGCACGGCCCAGGGTGGTCTTGCCCGAGCCGCTACCGCCGATGACCGCCAGTCGCTCGCCCGGCTGCAGGTCGAACGAGGCGCAGCGCAGCGCCACGACGTCGCCGTGGGCCACCCGCAGGTCGCGGACGCGCACCAGCGGCGTCTGCACGGCGCGACCTGCTCAGTTGACGGTCAGGCTGTCGAACTGAGCGTGGTTCAACTCAGGACAGTCGGCGCGCAGCAATGCCTCGCCGGCGACGTCGTTGATGCGCTCGATGCGCAGCAGTGGGTGGGTGGTCTCGAGCAGGCGCTGGCGTTCGGCCGGGTCGCTGACCAGCGCCGATCCCAGCCGGTGGCTCAGCAGCAACGGCTTGCGGGTGGATGCAATGATTTGCGCCAGTTGCGCGCCCTTGTCGCCGAGCTTGACCACCAGGGTCCGCAGCGTGGCCATCAGGCGGGCCATGGCGTCGTCCAGTTCCCAGGCATCGACCGCGTCGTCGGGCAACACCTGCACGGCGGCGGTGCGGTACGGCAAAAGCCGGTTAATCTGCTGGATCTTGACGCGCGCGAGGCAGTGGACGTGCAGGCAGTAGCGGCCGTCGGCCTGACGTTCGTGGTTGATGACCTTGCACAGGCTGCCGACTTCGTACGGGGGCGGGGCGCCGTAGTGCTCGCTGTCGACGCCGGCCTTGTAACCGACCAGGATGAAGAGCCGCGATCCGGCGAGCACGTCGGCGACCAACATCCGGTAGCGCGGCTCGAACACGTGCACCTGGGTCATGGTGTTGGGCATCATCGCGAACTGCGGCAGCGGAAACAGCGGCAACGACTCGTAGGCGGGTTCGACCAGCGGCACATCGAGCATGGGCTTCCTTGGCGGGCGGGCGGCCGGTCCGGTGGCGCCCGCGCGCCAGTGTCGGGCAAAACGGCGGGCTGGCAACTTTTTCGGCAACGCGCGGCGATCGCGCGCCGGAGAAAGAGCTCGAATTTCCATAGCCTGTGTGATGCGGCGCGCGTTTTGCCGGTTTCGCCGTGCTCTCCGATCCACCGCCGATCGCGAGCGGCACGGGCCACTGGACGCAGCGTCCTTGCCGGTGCCGGCCCGCAGATCGACACTGCGCGCCACCAAAACCGGGCCCTGCGGCCCACCCACAGCGGCGCGCGACCGCGCGGACCGCACCTTCCCACGAGGCGACCATGAGCACCGACAACTGCCGCGGCGATTTCCTGTGGTACGAACTGATGAGCAAGGATCCGAACGGTTCCGTGGCCTTCTACCCGGGAGTCACCGGCTGGACCACCACCGCGATGCCCAATCCGATGGGCGGCGGCGACTACCTCATGTTCGCCAACGAAGGCGCACCGTTCGCCGGATGCATGAAGCTGCCGCCCGAAGCCGAGGCGATGCAGGCCCCTTCACACTGGATGGGCTACATCGGCACCCCGGACGTGGACGCAACGGTGGCTCAAGCGACCGCGCTGGGCGCCAGCGTGTACATGCCGCCGACGGACATCCCGAGCGTCGGCCGCATGGCGGTGCTCGCTGACCCGCAAGGCGGCACCTTCTCGGTGTTCTGCCCGGCGCCGCGCGAGGGCGACCCGCAGCCGCAGCCCAAGGCGCCGATCGCCTGGCACGAGTTGATGACCAGCGACATCGAGGCGGCTGGTCGTTCTACACCGCGCTTTTCGGCTGGCAGAAGGTCGACGACCTCGACATGGGCCCGATGGGCATGTACCGCATGTTTGGCACGGGCGCCGAGCCGATCGGCGGCGTGATGGTCAAGCCCCCCCGAGCTGCCCTGCGCCATGTGGAACTACTACGCCCACGTGGCCGACCTCGATGCCTCGGTGGCGAGCGCCCAAAGCAGCGGCGCGCAGGTGCTGGTGGCGCCGATGGAGGTGCCCGGCGGCGACCGCATCGCGCAACTGATGGACCCGCAAGGGGCGGTGTTCTGCCTGCACGCGAGTCCGGCCAAGGCGTAGCGCGCGGCAGGTCCGCCCAGGCAGCGGGAGCGCGTGGGCGCGGCCGTCGCGACCTCGGGCTCGTCGCCCGGAGCAAAGAGCGCCCCGGCGGGTGCGGTTCGCAAAATGGGGTCCGGCTCCGACGGGCGGAGATCGCCGTCTTGCGAGGCCGCGGCCACGCCGCGACGCCCTGGCGGGCGAGACGGAAAATCGGACGGAGCAGGGCCTGGGCCTGCACCTGTGCGGCGCAGCGGGCTGAGCCTGAGAGCTCTGCACGGTAGCAGTGTCCGTGGTGTTGGAGATGGGCCGCAGCCGGGCGCCCGACTCCGAAGTTCCGCCCTTGCCGTGCAGGATTGTGCCTCGCCTGGCTCTCAGGGTCAGCCGGCGCCGAATCCGCGATAGCGGTGGTCCCCTACAATGGCGCCGGACAGGGTCAGCAACAGGTACAGGGTCAGGACCTGATCGAATCCCTCGTACGAACGCCGACATCCGACACCGGACCTGTGCCTGGGCCTGCGCCTGTCCGGCGCAGCCGGCTGACTCTGAAACCGCGTTCGGTCGCGGTGTTCGTGGTACTGCGGGACCCGCGCAACCCGGTCGTCGTCCGTGCAAGCCGACCACGGCCCCGAAAGGCCCTCAGGGTCAGTTACCGCCGGTTTCGTCCAGACGCGAGTTCGGCGCTATTCGGGTTTCGCTGGGCCCCATTCTAGGAGCCGCTCCCCTGCGCCGCCTCGATAGGGCTCGTCGTTGACAGCCGGTGTCGCCCAATGCACATTCGCGCGGGCGAGCGGCGAACTCAGCCAGGCACTGCAAAACAAGCGACGTGAGGCAGCGGCGGTGGCGGACCACAACGACTTTGCGAACCTGATTTGGCAAATCGCTGACTTGCTGCGCGGCCCCTATCGCCCGCCGCAGTACGAGCGGGTGATGCTGCCGATGACGGTGCTGCGCCGATTTGATTGCGTTCTCGCTGGAACGAAGGCGCAGGTGCTCGCAGCGCACCAGAGGTACGCAGGTGGCAAGCTAGCGGGTGACGCGCTCGACACGACGCTGAACAAGGCTGCGGGCCAGCGCTTCCACAACCATTCGCCGCTCGACTTTGGGAAGCTCAAGGGCGACCCGGATAACATACAAGCACCTGGTCAGCTACATCAAGGGCTTCTCGGGCAACGTGCGGCGCATCTTCGAGTACTTCGAGTTCGACACCGAGATCGAGAAGATGCACGAGGCGAACATCCTCTACCTTGTGGTCAGCAAGTTCACCGATGTCGACCTGCACCCGTCGAACGTGGGCAATGAGCAAATGGGGCACATCTTCGAGAACCTCATCCGTCGCTTCAATGAGCTCGCCAACGAGACGGCCGGCGACCACTTCACGCCGCGCGAAGTGATCACGCTGATGGTCCACCTGCTGTTTACGGACTCAGTCGGCGAGAAATTCCTCTCCCAACCCAACGCCATCGCTCGACTGCTTGACCCGGCGTGCGGCACCGGCGGCATGCTCGCCGAGGCCAAGAGCTATATGGCCAAATACCATGACGACGCGACGCTCTATGTCTACGGGCAGGACTACAACAAGCGCGCTTTCGCCACGGCGGCCGCCGACATGCTGATGAAGGAGGTGAACAAGGCCGGTGGCGCGGATGATGTCCGCTTCGGCGACATCTTCATCGAGGACCAGTTCCCGTCCGAGAGCTTTGACTATTTCCTGAGCAACCCGCCGTTTGGCGTCGACTGGAAGAAACAGCAGAAGGTCGTCGAGGACGAGCACAAGAATTTCGGCTTCGACAAGCGCTTCGGCGCGGGCCTGCCGCGCGTGAATGACGGCGCGCTGCTGTTCCTGCAGCACATGTGGAGCAAGCGCGAGGACGTCAAGCCGAAGGAGCACAAGGAGGGCTCGCGGCTGGCGATCGTCTTCTCCGGGTCGCCCATGTTCACCGGCGGCGCGGGTTCCGGCGAGAGCGAGATCCGCAGGTGGCTCCTGGAGAACGACTGGCTCGAGGCCATCGTCGCGCTGCCGGAGTCGATGTTCTACAACACCGGCATCGGCACCTACATCTGGGTCGTGACGAACCGCAAGGAGAAGCGGCGCAAAGGCAAGGTGCAACTCCTCGACGCGCGCGACGTGTGGACCGCCGGCGGCAGCGAAGACAGCAAGCGCAGCCTCGGCGACAAGCGGCGGCACATGACCGTGGCGCAGATCGACGAAGTCGTGCGCACCTACGGCAGGTTCGAGGAGGGGCCGCGCTCGAAGATCTTCGACAACGCCGACTTCGGCTACACGCGCGTGACGGTCGAGCGGCCGCTGCGCTTGCGCTACCAGATGACGACCGATGACAAGGCGCGCTTTCTCGACGCCTGCCCGCACCTGCTCGACGACGTGCAGGCCATCGACAAGGCGCTCGGCCGCGAGCCGCGCCTGGACTGGGCCGAGACGTGGGAGGAGATCGAGAGGCTCCTTAGGAGGCGCGGGAGCCGGTGGAAGGGGCCGGAGACGAAGCTGTTTCGGTCGGTGTTCGCGACGAAAGACCCTGCTGCACAACCTGTCATCGTTGGTCGTGTGACCGGTTCGGTGGCGGGACGACAGACGCGCGTCGATTCGCTGCTAGACCCTGACCCCGATCTGCGCGACTTCGAGAACGTACCGCTCACGGAGGACGTGGACGCATACTTCGAGCGCGAGGTGAAGCCGCACGTGCCGGACGCGTGGATGGACCGGAGCAAGAACAAGGTCGGGTACGAGATCAACTTCAACCGGCACTTCTACGTGTTTACGCCGCCGCGTGCACTCGCAGATATCGATCGCGATCTGAAGGCAGCCGAGGACCATATTGTGCGCTTGCTCAAGGACCTAACGACATGAGCAGACGCATTCCATCCACGTTGCGCGAGTGGTGGTTCGGCGCGGTGCCAGAAGACTGGCGTGCGGTCCCGCTGAAGCACCTATGCGATCGGTCTTCGCTCTATGGAGCAAACATCCCGGCCGAGATGTACGAGAGCGATGGCGTCCGCTTTCTGCGCACAACGGACATCGGAGAAGACGGCACGCTCGGCGCGGATGGCGTCTTCGTTCCGCGCGAACTGGTGGCTGAATCCATCCTCGCAGAGGGCGACTTCCTGATCTCACGTAGTGGCACTGTGGGGCGCGGGTTTGTCTACCGCGAGACCGACGGTCCCTGCTCGTACGCAGGATACCTCGTCAGATACGTCCTCAATGACAAGCGTTCGGCAAGCTGGCTCTTCTACGTTACCAAGAGTGCACCGTTCGCTGTGTGGCTTGGCGCGTCGGCGATCGAGGCGACGATCGGCAACGTGAACGGAGAAAAGTACGCGAACTTGGTTCTGCCTGTCCCGCCGTTTGAGTTCCAACGCGCCATCTCCGACTTCCTCGACCGCGAGACAGCGCGGCTCGACGCGCTGGTCACAGCCAAGCAGCGCGTCCTCGGGCTGCTCGCCGAGAAGCGCAAGGCCCTCATCGCCGCTGCCGTCACGCGCGGGCTCGACCCGCAGGTGAAGCTGCGGGAGTCCGGCGTGCCTTGGCTGGGGGAGATCCCGGGGCATTGGGAACTCTGGAAGGTCGGGCATTTGGCCAAAGTCGGCAATGGCTCCACCCCCGAACGTGACAAGGTGGCCTACTGGAGCGGAGGCTCCTTTCCTTGGCTGAACAGCTCAGTCGTCAACCAGGAGGAAGTGACGTCGTCGGACCAGTTCGTAACCGACGCCGCGTTGCGACAATGCCACCTGCCGCGCCTACGACCTGGGACGGTGCTCGTTGCGATTACCGGACAGGGGAAGACGCGAGGGCAGGCCGTCGTACTATCGATCGAAGCGACCATCAATCAGCACATAGCGTTCGTCGCGCCCGACCCTCCACTTCTCGACGCTTGGTTCCTGCGGTGGACGTTCTATCGCGCCTACGACTATCTGCGCAGCATCAGCGACGACGCTGGGGGCACGAAGGGCGCTCTGACGTGCGAGGATGTGGCGGGCCTCAACATCCCTCTGCCGCCCCCCGACGAGCAGCGGACCATCGTCGCCCACATCGCCCGCGAGACCGCGAAGCTCGACGCCGTGCGGGCGGCGACTGAGCGCACGATCACGCTGCTCAAGGAGCGCCGCTCCGCGCTGATCGCCGCTGCGGTGACCGGCCAGCTCGACGTGGGGGCGGCGGCATGATTGTCACGAGGCTCAAGCTCACCAATGTTCGCGGCGTCGAGGATGCCGAGTTCGCGTTCAAGGCGGGCCTGAACCTCATCGTCGGTGTGAACGGCGTTGGCAAGACGACCGCCCTCGACGTTCTCAGAATCTGCTTCTCACGAGTGCTGCCCGGGCTCACGCCGTCACTGGCCAAGGCCATGTCGTTCGAGAGGTCGGACATTTGTCTCGGGTTCCCGTTTCTTAACGCGGTTGCGCACTTTAGCGTTGCGCAAGAGGAGTATGTCTTCGAGCGACGCGAGTGGCGCGAGACCGTCGCCGCAGACGACGAGGAGAACCTAGCGAAGCTGCGCCGCGAGATCATCGAGACGGAGCGGCCCCGCGAGCGCGCGCGGAAGCTTCTGCGAGAGCTTGCAACTCCTCAGTCGCTCGTGGACTCGGACTTCTACTCGCCCGACAAGGCGGCCCTGCGGACCGCGCTGTCGAAGGCGGCGCTGCCATTGGCGGTTTTCTATTCGACGAATCGGTCTGTGATCACGGCCACGCAGTCGAAAGGCAAGAGCGTCGGCGGTCAGGCTGCCGCGTACACAGAAGCACTTCTTCCTCGTTCGTGGAACATCGAGCAGTTCGCAGACTGGATTCGAGCACAGGAGGCGATGGCCAAGGAGCGCGAGAACGCTGGGCGGCATGTCGCCGCAATGAAGGCGGCAGCAACGCGCTTCTTGCCAGAATGCACGGACCTGAGCGCTGGCAAGAAGAAGGGCGACTCACTGACCGTCACCAAGGGGGGATTGGAACTCGATGTCCGGCAGCTCTCCGACGGAGAACGCGGCGTTCTTGGTGTCGTGCTCGACTTGGCCAGACGGCTTGCGCAGGTCAACCCAGAGTCCAACGACCCTCTCGCTGATGGACAGGCGGTCGTTCTTGTCGACGAGATCGATCTGCACCTGCACCCGAAGTGGCAGCGCCAGATCATCCGCAACCTTGAAGCGACTTTTCCTCGTTGCCAGTTCATCGCGACGACGCACTCGCCTCAGGTGATCGGCGAAGTTCCCGCGGACCGGATTCAGATCATCGCGAACGGTCAGGTGTACTCGCCGACGCACTCGTTCGGCGTGGATTCGAGCCGCGTGCTCGAGGAGATCATGGACTCGCTCCCGCGCTCGTCCGAGGTGCAGGATCTGCTCGACAGGCTCTTGAAGATCGTCGCAGCCAACAACCTGAAAGCCGCATCCAACTTGGTCACCGAACTCGCAGCCAAGCTCGGCGAACACGATGCCGAGGTCCTTCGCGCTCGAACGCTCCTCGATTTCCTTGGAGGCGAGGGATGAGGGCGATCACAAAAGGCAAGGAGCCGCGCAGCCTCGTCGAGCACCGGGCAACCACGCACGCTGACTACAGCAACTACGCCGACAAGGACGGCCTGCGCTCGGCGCTAGTGCGGGACCAGCGCGGCCTGTGTTGCTATTGTATGAACCGGATCGAAGCGTCCGGGTCGGCGATGAAGGTTGAGCACTGGCGCTGTCAGTCGCGCAACGCGGACCTCGAGTTGTCGTACTCAAACCTCCTCGCGGCCTGCCTGGGCGGGCACAGCCAGCCGGAGGCGCTCCAGCACTGCGACACCCGCAAGGGCGAGCACGACTTGAAGTTCAATCCCGCCAACGGTGCGCACCGCATCGAACAGCGAATCGGCTTCGAGATGAATGGGACCGTTACGTCGAGCGACCCCGACTTCAACGCCCAGCTCAACGCCGTCCTCAACCTGAACCTGCCGCTGCTCAAGAACTGCCGGAAAGGTGTGCTCACAGCCATCCTCGACTGGTGGAGGACCGAGCAGGCGCGGCTCAGGGGCCCGGTGCCGACCGAACAAATCGCCCGCGAGCGTGCTCGACGCGCGGGCGAGGGAGCCGGGCATCTCACGCCTTTCGGGCCGGTGGCCGTGTGGTGGCTGGACCAGCGCCTCACCCGGGGCGCCTCATGACCAACCAACCCCCCCAGCAAGCCGACCTCCTCCTCTACCGCACCCCCAACGACACCGTGCGCATCGAGGCCCTGCACGAACCCGACACCTCCTGGCTCGACCAGCGCCGCGCAGCCAAGCTGTTCGGAGTCGACGTCGGGACCGGCGACGAACACCCGCGTCGCATCAGCGCGAGCGGCGAACTGACCGTGGAGGCGACTATCCGGAAATTCCGGATGGATCTAACTTGTTGGAATCGCGACGTTTTGCGCGAAGTAGGCATCTACAACCTCGACGCGATCATCTCGGCCGCAGCGCCGCGCACCCCGACCGCGCGCACGATGGCGTTGGCCAAGGAGCGACAGGCGGCGATCATCGCGGCGGCGGTGACCGGGCAACTGGACCCGCGAGGCCACTCATGATGGACGCAGCTCAGGTTCCGACCCAGCCGAAGCTCTACCACATCGTGCATGGCGACCGGCTGCCGTCCATCATCGCGGTTGCCGCCCTGATGTGCGATGCTGACATGCGGAGCCGGAACGGCAGCGGCACGACAATCGGCATGGGCACGATCAAGACCCGACGAATGGCCACGGAGCTCACGAGCCGGCCGGGACTGCACGTGGGCGAGTGCGTGCCGTTCTACTTCTGCCCGCGCTCGGTGATGCTGTACGTCATCCACATGGCCAACCATCCAGACCTGATCTTCCGTGGCGGGCAAGCCCCGATCGTCCACCTGCAAGCGGACCTTCACGCCGTCGTTGCCTGGGCCGAACAAGAGGGCCTGCGCTGGGCGTTCACATTGTCGAACGCTGGCTCGAACTACTTCGAGGATCGTTGCGATCTCAAGGATCTGGCGCAACTCGACTGGGACGCAATCGGAGCGACCAGCTGGCAAACCCGCAAGGAAGGCAAGCAGGCCGAGTTCCTGGTCGAGAAGCGCATGCCGTGGTCGCTTGTCGAACGCATCGGCGTACGATCGGCTGCGACCCGGCAGCAGGTCTACAGCGCGCTAACCCAATGCGGCCATCAGCCCCCAGTGCATGTGCTGCCCGATTGGTACTACTGAGGTGCCGTCATGATCGCATACGAGCGTGGAGATATCCTGGCGTCACGCGCGGAAGCGCTTGTCAACACGGTGAACTGCGTCGGGGTGATGGGGCGCGGCATCGCCTTGCAGTTCAAGCACGCATATCCAGCGAACTTCAAGGCGTACGTGCTCGCATGCCAGCGCGGGGACGTGACCCCAGGGAAGATGTGGGTCTTCGAGACCGGTGCGCTCATGCCACCGCGGTTCATCGTCAACTTCCCAACGAAGCGGCATTGGCGAGGATTGAGCCGCATGGAGGACATCGAAACGGGGTTGCGCGACCTCGTCGAATTCGTACGCCACCGTGGAATCCGCTCGATCGCCGTGCCGCCTCTCGGCGCTGGCTTGGGCGGACTGCCCTGGGCCGAAGTCAAGCGTCGCATCGAGGCCGCCTTCGCGGAGTTGCGAGATGTCGAAGTCACGATCTTCGAACCCACGGGTGCCCCTGCGTCGGCGACCATGGCGCATGCCCTTGTGGCTCCGCGGATGACGCCTGGGCGCGCTGTGCTCGTCGAGCTGCTCGATCGGTACCTGCGAGGCCTGTTAGAGCCTGAAATCACCCTGCTCGAGGTTCACAAACTCATGTACTTCGTGCAGGAAGCTGGCGAAGCGTTGCGCCTGAGCTTCGTGAAGGCGCCGCGCGGCCCCTACGCCGAGAACCTGCGCCATGTCCTCACGGCGATCGAAGGCCACCTAATCGCTGGCTACGCCGACGGCGGCGACAACCCGGATAAGCCCATCCGCCTCGTTCCACGAGCCGTCGACGACGCCGCCAGCTTTCTCGCCGGACATTTGGAGACCCGAGCCCGGTTCGATCGCGTCGCCGAGCTCGTTTCCGGCTTCGAGTCCGGCTACGGACTGGAGTTGCTGTCCTCGGTGCACTGGCTGCTCGTTCGCGACCAGGTCCCGCCGGAGGCTCTCGTCGCCTCGCTGCACGCCTGGGGGCCCAGCAAGCGGGTCTTCTCTGAGCGCCAGATCCATATCGCCTCCGGGCTTCTACGCGACCAGGGTTGGTTGGCGTCGGCGAGCAACCTTGCGTGACGCACAAGGAATCGACCGTCCGCCCAAACCCCGAGAACATCGGGCGGCATCCGCGCGAGATCTTCGCGAATCGCGAGATCCACGCGGCAGCAACCCAAAGGCCAGCCTCACAGCTTGGAACCGACTTGATTCGACTGACACTGTCTGGCGATTCGGCGCCCTCACTGCCCACACGCTCCGAGCCGCTGTGGCGGCAGGACCGCCGTCACGACCGGAGAGAGAATCCATGATCCCGCCCCGCCACACCGAAGCCGCCTTCGAGTCGGTGATCGAGGAACACCTCCTATCGCACGGCTACGTCGGCGTCTCGCGGGATGGCTTCGACCGCGAGCGCGCCATCTTCCCGTCCGAGGTCCTCGAATTCATAAGGGACACCCAGCCCAAGGAGTGGGCCAAGCTCGAAGCGCTGCACGGAACGAAGACGGGCGAGCAAATCCTCACCGACCTCTGCAAGTGGATGGACGCGAACGGCTCGCTCGCGACGCTGCGCCACGGCTTCAAGTGCTACGGGCGCACGCTCTTTGTCGCCTACTTCAAGGCCGCCCACGCGCTCAATCCGGAGCTGGAGGACCGCTACGCCAAGAACCGCCTCGGCCTGACCCGCCAGCTCCGCTTCTCGACGCGCTCCGAGAAGTCGCTCGATGTCACGCTCACCGTGAACGGCATCCCCATCGCGACGCTCGAGCTGAAGAACGCGATGACCGGGCAGACCGTCGAAAACGCTCGGCGCCAGTACAAATTGGACCGCGACCCGCGCGAGACCATCTTCGAGTTCAAGAAGCGCACGCTCGTGCACTTCGCCGTCGACACCGACACGGTGCTGATGACGACGCGCCTCGCGGGCAGCGCCACCCACTTCCTGCCCTTCAACAAGGGCGACGACGGTGGCGCGGGCAACCCTGCCGACCCGCAAGGCCGGAGGTACCGCACCGCCTACCTTTGGGAAGAGGTGCTCGACCGGGAAAGCTTGCTCGACCTGCTCGCCCGCTTCCTCCACTTGCAGGTGGACGAGAAGCGCGACGATCAGGGCCGCAAGGTCAAGACTGAACAAATGGTCTTCCCTCGCTACCACCAGCTCCAGGCGGTGCGGTTTCTCGTGCAGTCCGCTCGCGCGGAAGGCCCGGGGAACAACTACCTCGTCGAGCACTCGGCCGGGAGTGGCAAGAGCAACACAATCGCCTGGCTCACACACCGGCTCGCGTCGCTGCACGACGAAGGCAACCGGCGCGTCTTCGACAGCGTCATTGTGGTCACCGATCGCGTGGTGCTCGACCAGCAACTGCAGGACAACATCTACCAGTTCGAGCACAAACGCGGCGTGGTGCAGAGGATCGACGAGAGCTCGCGCCAGCTCGCCGAAGCGCTGCAGAGCGCCGTGCCGATCATCATCACGACGCTGCAGAAGTTCCCCTTTGTCTCACGCCAACTGCTCAAGATGGCCGAGGAGCGCGGGGAGGTCGGCGCGGGGACGCTCCAGTCGCGGCGCTGCGCGGTCATCATCGATGAGGCACACAGCTCGCAGGGCGGCGAGACCGCCACGGACCTCAAAGAGGTTCTCGGTGGCGAGGCCCTTCGCACCGAAGCGCAGAAGCGGGCCGCGGAGGAGGGCCGTGATGATCTCGCCGAGCTGTTCCGCAGCATGGCAAAGCGCGGCAGCCACGCGAACCTGAGCTTCTTCGCCTTTACGGCAACACCCAAGCACAAGACCCTCGCAGTGTTTGGGCGCAGCGGCAGGCCCGCGCACCACTACACGATGCGGCAGGCGATCGAGGAGGGCTTCATCCTCGACGTGCTGAAGAGCTACACGACGTACGCCACATACTTCCGGCTCTTGAAGTCCTGCGAAGACGACCCGAATGTCGAGCGCAAGAAGGCAGCTCGCGCGCTGGCGCGCTTCCTCAAGCTCCATCCGCACAACATCGCCCAGAAGACCGAGGTGATCGTCGAGCACTTCCACACCGTCACCCGCCACAAGATCGGCGGGCGCGCGAAGGCGATGGTGGTGACGGGTTCGCGCCTGGAGGCCGTTCGCTACAAGCTGAGCTTCGACAGGTACATCAAGGACAAGGGCTACCCGATCAAGTCGCTGGTGGCCTTCTCGGGTGCCGTGCAGGACGACAAGCTCGCAGGCGTCTCGTACACCGAGGAGGCGATGAACGGCGGGCTGCGCCAAAAGGAACTGCCCGAGCGCTTCGCCTCGCCCGAGTACCAGGTGCTTCTCGTCGCGGAGAAATACCAGACCGGTTTTGACCAGCCATTGCTGCACACCATGTATGTCGACAAGCGGCTCGCCGGCATCCAGGCGGTGCAGACGCTGTCGCGGCTCAACCGCATCCATCCGCTCAAGGAAGACACGTTCGTCCTCGACTTCGTGAACGACCGCGAGGAGATTCGCGAGGCCTTCAAGACCTACTACGAAGGGGCGGCGATCGGCGAGGAAGTCGATCCAGCGCGGCTGTATGCCATCAAGGGCGATCTGGACGCGGTGGGCATGTACCGCGACGAGGAGGTCGCGCGGTTCTGCGAGGTCTACTTCAAACCCAAGCAGAAGCAGAGTGCCCTAGACCATCAAGCGTTGAACGCTGCGCTCGATCCCGCGGTCTCGCGCTTCAAGGTGCGCTCGGGGGAAAGCCCGGACGACGCCGAACTGTGGCGCGGGAAGCTGCAGGCTTTCCAGAACCTGTACGGCTTTCTCAGCCAGGTGATCCCGTACCAGGATTCCGATCTTGAGCGCCTCTACGTGTTCGTTCGGCACCTAACGGTGAAACTGCCGCGCCGTGCCAGCGGCACTGCCTATCAGTTCGACGACGAGGTCAAGCTCGAGTACTACCGGCTGCAGAAAATCAGCGAGGGCTCCATCTCGCTCAGGGACGGCGACGCGCGCAAGCTCGATGGGCCGTCTGAGGTCGGCAGCGGCCTACTCCGGGAACAACCTGTGCCGCTTTCGCAACTGATCCACATTGTCAACGAGCGCTTCGGCACTGAATTCAACCAAGCCGACCAGTTGTTTTTCGACCAGATCGTCGAGGCCGCGGTGGGCGATGACGGCTTGCGCCGTGCGGCGGCGGTGAACCCCGGCGACAAATTCGAGCTGCTGTTCAAGACCGTGCTGGAGCGACTTTTCATCGACCGCATGGACCAGAACGAGGACATCTTCGTTCGGTACATGAACGACACGCCGTTCCAGAAGGTGGTGACCGCTTGGATGGCCGAAGAGGCGTACCGCCGGCTGCGCGCCGACGACAACGCGCCGCATCGCGCCCCTCGGCCGAAGCTGCGGTTGGTCGACGGCGCCCCCAAGGACCGCTACGTCAAGTGTGTGCCGTTCCTGCCGCTCAAGGCTGCGGCCGGCGCCTTTGGCGATCCGCAGCATGTGGCAGACGACGATTTCGAGTGGGTCGAGCTGGACAGCGATCGGCGGCTGCGACCGGGCATGTTCGTCGCGCAGGTCGTTGGGCAGTCCATGGAGCCTGCTATTGGCGACGGCGCATTCTGCCTCTTTGCCGCCCCGGTGACGGGCTCGCGCCAAGGCCGAATTGTGCTCGTCCAGCTTCGCGATGCCTCGGATCCAGAGACGGGGCATCGCTACACAGTGAAGCGCTACGAGAGCGAGAAAGCCCAGGTCGGCGACTCGTGGCGACACACGAGGATCACGCTGAAGCCGACCAATCCGGCGTTCGCGCCTATCGTCCTTGAGGATGTCGAGGAGGACGCGGTCCAGGTGGTCGCGGAGTTCGTTGCGGTGATCGACACGCAGGGGCCAGAGCGGCCAGCATGAGCTGCTACGAGTTGCGCAGCCACATGAGGGCGCGGCAAGTCACTGCGCACAGCCCGTGCTCGACCACCTCGTGGGTCCGAACCGGCCCCCCCCCCTCCACCTCGTTGGCCGGCGCAAAGAACACCTCGGCTAGGTCCTTGCGCAGACAGTGGCGCGCGCCGAGCGCCAGCAGTTCGCCGACCACCGCCTGGCGAGTGCCATTGAGTTTCAGCAGCCAAGAAACCCCGCGCGTTTCCGGCGCAACCCGCAAACTCCGAGGTCGGGGCTAGTACCTCAGGCCCGAAATTCGCGCCGGGTTCCGGCGCGCAACAGGGCTGAGGTACTTCCGGCCGCGGCTGCGGCCGGCCGCGGGGGTGAGCGCGCATGGGCGCGCGAGGGGGCTGCGAGCCCCCTTCACGCAACGAGCAGCTAGTAGGCGAAACCGATTGAGGAATTGTTGTGGCATCACGGCCCGTATCCCGGTGCGAATTTGGGGTTTCGCCTACTAGCGCCCGCGACTTTCCAGACACGCCACCGCCTGGAAATCTGAAACGCTACTTGACCGTCAACGTCGACACCATCAAGTCCGAATCCGGCGGCGCGCCATCTTTCTTGTCCTTGCTCGGCACGAGCGGCACCGGCAGCGGTGGGTCCTTCCACTGCATGATCTTGCCGGCGTCGTCCACCGCCGCCTTGTCGAGCGCGTACGCTTTGGGCGCGGCGATGTCATCGACGGTGGCGTCGAGTTTGTCCAGCGTCGCCTGGCCCTTGTACCAGTAGCCGTTATAGCGCACGCCGTTCATGTTGCCGGTGTAGACCTGCGACAGCACCCGCACCTTGTCGCCCTGCACGGCGATGCCCTTGACGCGGTGTTCGGCGATTTCATCGGGGCCCTTGCCGCTGAAGTGGAACGCCGACCATTCAAGCGCGCCGTCGCCGGCCAGCCGCGCCACCAGACCGTCGCCCATTTGGCCGTCGAAGCCATTGACGAAGATGCGGCCGCCCAGCCACACCTTGCCGCCGAACAGCTTGACGAAGTGCACGTTGTTCTTGTCGCCGCCGCCGCTCAGGAACTGCTTGGACCACAGGAGCTTGCCGTCGGGCCCGAACTTGCCGAGCGCGAGCGCCGTGAACGCTCCGCGCAGGTCGAACGCCGCGTAGACGTTGCCGTCGGCGTCCACGTCCAGGCCATTGATGTTGCCCCCCTTGCCCAAGCCGACGTTCTTGGCCCATTCGACCTCGGGCTTGCTGTCGGCGGTCTTGAACTTGACCAGCAGCGCGCCCGCCGAGCCGATGCCGCCCGCGTACACGTTGCCCTTGCCGTCGCCTCTGACCGCGTAGAGGCGGTCGTTGTAGGTGGGCGAGAAGTCAACGCCGGTCCTGGCCTTGATGCTGCCATCTTTGGGGTCCAGGGCGACCATGAGGCCGAGGCCCTCGCCGCCGATGACGGTCACCGGTTCGCCGCAGGTGCCCACGGCGTAGACCAGGGAGCCGCTGGCGTCGACCGCGTAGAATTCGGCGCTCTGGGTGGCCTTGGTGATGTCGCCGTAGCCAAACTTGTTCTGCCAGGCCAGTGTGCCGTCGGGCTTGATCTTGGCCATGCCGGCGTTGAAGGTGTTGTTCGACGCGTTCATGGCGATCGACGCGATGGCATAGAGGTTGCCGTCGGCGTCCAGGCTGAGGGACCCCATCGACCCGCCCGACTCCGCGTTCTGGCCCGGGTCGCGGGCGCGGTCCTTGTTGGGGCCGTTCCAGAACTTGCTCCAGGCGAGCTTGCCGTCGGCGCCGATCTTGCCCACCAGCACGCCCTCGTTGGTCGAGAAGTCGACGTTGGCGCTGGCGTATTGGGCGCCGGACGCGTCGGCGACCAGGGTGCCGGCCAACTCGTCCTTGTTCGGCGTACCAAAGGCAAGTTCGCTGTCGACCGTCGTGCCCGCGGCCCACTCGCTGTCTGGGGCGCCCCGGCCCGCCAAGGCGACCTCGACGTTGCCGGCGTCGGTCTCGATCTTGAGGGTGGCTGCGCGGTCGGCGCCCAGCACGGGATAGAAACGCACGTAGAAGTCGTAGCCCTTGCCGTTCTCGATCTTGTGGCCGACGGCGTCGATGGGCAGGATCTTGATGTCGTACTTTTGCAGCGACCACTCCTCGGCGGCGTTGCCGGCCGCGGGCGTCAAGGTGATGGCCTTGATCGTCACGGCCTTGCCGGTCTTGTTGCCGAGCTGGAACGGCTCGCGCTGCTCGCTGAAAAGCGCCAGCTTGTTGTTGGCGGCGTTCAGTGGAATGAACCAGGTCTTGTCCACCGGCTTGGCGTTGGAGACCAGGGTCAGGGTTGCCGTGCCGCCGGCCCCGCCATCGCCGGTGTCGCCACCGCCGCCGTCGCAGCCGACCGAGGCCAACGCCGTGCAGACTGCGAGCGCCGGAAATCGAAGAGAATGAAAGGAAATCATGATGCCTCAGGTGGTGCGTGCCATGCGGCGGGGTCAAGGTCCACGGCGGCTACACGGATGCAATCGCCGCCGCCTGCCCGTCGGGTGCGAAGCCTGCCACGATGGGCGGGCGCGTCAAATTGCCGCGGGGCGCGCACCGGTCCGGCAGCCGCTCGCAGCGCCGCGAACCTGCGCGCCTCCCAGCGCAAGGGCCATCGGACCCGTGTCGGCGCTATTCCAGCATCCAGGCGTCGCTCGGCGTCTCGGGCCGGAGGTTGGCATCGGCCATGATCATCCGCGCACAGGTGTTCCAACGCAGCACTGCGTCTTCGTTGCCGGCGGGGGCCAACTCGATGGCCTGCTCGAAGAGGTGCATCGCCTTGCGCAGCCCCTCGAAGACGTAGAAGCCGGCCACACCGCGCCGCTGTTGCGCCTTGGCCCGGCGCTCGACCACCAGCCCGCCGAAGTAGGCGCGCTCGTAGGGGTCTTGCAATTGGCCGATGGCGACCTCGGCGTCCTTGACGGCGTGGGCCACGTCACCCTCGGCGAACTGGTCGGACAGCGCCAGCGCCAGGGAGGTCAGGGCCTTCTGGTTGCCGGGGTCGCAGGCCAACACGTCGCGGCAGATGCTCTCGGCTTCGCGCGGTTCGTTGAGCAGGCGGTAGTGGTCGGCCTTGGCCAACGCGCGCGGCACCGCCTCGGCGTGGATGGTCTTGAGTTGGAATTCCATGGGTCCTCCGCAGTGGGCCGGTCCCCGGCCGTCGAGTGCCCGCCTCGTGGGTTGCACTTAGGGACTGGAAAATAATAAGTCGATCACTCTCACATCAGGACGGAGCCGCGAGTCGGACCTTTGGTCCGCGAGCTGGCGACCCACGGAGCAAGCAAACGGGCCCGAGAAATGATTGAGTAAATCATTTCCTGGCCCTTACCGCCCGATGACCCCGCGCACCAGGCTGCGCAGCGGGTCATAGTGGCGGTCCACCACCCGTTCTTTGAGCGGGATGATGGCATTGTCGGTGATGGTGATGCCCTCTGGGCAGACGGTCGTGCAACATTTGGTGATGTTGCAGTAACCCAGGCCCTCCTGGTCCTTGAGCGCCTCGACGCGGTCGGCGGTGTCCAGCGGGTGCATTTCCAGTGCAGCGGCGTACACGAAATGGCGCGGACCGGCGAACTCGCCGTGCTTGCGGTGGTCGCGCAGCACGTGGCACACGTCCTGGCACAGGAAGCACTCGATGCACTTGCGGAATTCCTGCACGCGGTCGATGTCTTCCTGCTGCATGCGCCAGGTGCCGTCCTGCACATCGGCTGGCCGCGGCGCGAACTTGGCGATGCCCTGCTTGACGCCGAAATTCCAACTGACGTCGGTCACCAGATCGCGCAAACGCGGAAAAGCCTTGAGCGGTTCCAGCGTCACCGGCTCGCCCTGCGGCAGGTCGCTCATGCGCGTCATGCACATCAGCTTGGGCTTGCCGTTGATTTCGGCCGAGCAACTGCCGCATTTGCCGGCCTTGCAGTTCCAGCGCACAGCGAGGTCGGGCGCGCTGTCGGCCTGGATCTGGTGGACGCAATCGAGCACGACCATGCCCTCGCCGACTTCGGTCTGGTACTGGGCGAACTGGCCGCCCTCGCTGTCGCCGCGAAAGATCGAGAACGTCGTCTTGGCCACCGTGCCCTCCTGTCCACTGGCGCGTGCGATCAGCCCATTTCGGCGATGACGGCCTTGAGTTCGTCGTTCGGCGCCGGCACGGGCACCTCAAAGACTTCCATCTGTCCGTCCGCGCCCTTGTGCACGGCATGGTTCAAGGTGCCGAAGCGCTTGTCCTTGTCTGGAAAGTCCTCGCGAAAATGGCCGCCGCGGCTCTCTTTGCGCAGAAGCGCCGACCGGGCGATGGCTTCGCTCACGGTCAGCAGGTTGCGCAGGTCGATGGCCGTGTGCCAGCCGGGGTTGAATTCGCGGTTGCCGGTGACGCCGACCTTGGCCGCGCGCTCGACCAGCACGCCCAAGCGTTGCAGCGCCTGGGCCATGTCGGCCTCGTTGCGCACGATGCCCACCAGGTCCTGCATGGTGTCCTGCAGGTCGTGCTGCACGGCATAGGCGTTCTCGGCGGCCGAGCGCCCGAACGGCTCGAGCACCCGGCGTTCGGCGGCGTCCACCTGGCCGCGGTCGATGTGGACCGGGCCGTTTTCCTTGGCGAACCTGGCCGCGTATTCGCCCGCGCGCTTGCCAAAGACGATGAGGTCGCTCAGCGAGTTGCCGCCGAGCCGGTTGGCGCCGTGCAGGCCCGCCGCGCACTCACCGGCCGCGAAGAGCCCCGGAACGGTCGACATCTGGCTGTCGGCGTCGACGCGCACGCCGCCCATGATGTAGTGGGTGGTGGGGCCGACCTCCATGGGCTCGGCGGTGATATCGATGCCGGCCAGCTCCTTGAACTGGTGGTACATGCTCGGCAACTTCTTCTTGATGTGTTCGCCCCCGCCCGGCACGTGCGGCTTGATCCAGGCGATGTCGAGGAACACCCCACCGTGCGGGCTGCCGCGGCCGGCCTTGACCTCGCGCATGATGCAGCGGGCAACATGGTCGCGGGTCAGCAACTCGGGCGGTCGCCGCGCGTTCTTGTCGCCCTGGCAGTAGCGCCAACCCTCGGCTTCGTCGTCGGCGGTCTGCGCCTTGTAGTTGTCGGGGATGTCGTCGAACATGAAGCGCTTGCCGGCCGAGTTGCGCAGCACGCCACCTTCGCCGCGCACGCCCTCGGTGACCAGGATGCCGCGCACCGACGGCGGCCACACCATGCCGGTCGGGTGGAACTGCACGAACTCCATGTCGAGCAGTTGGGCGCCGGCGTGGTAGCAGAGGCTGTGGCCGTCGCCGGTGTACTCCCAGGAATTGCTGGTGATCTTGTAGGCCCGGCCGATGCCGCCCGTCGCCATGACGATGGCCTTGGCGCAAAACAGGTGCATCTTGCCGCGCTCGCGGTCATAGGCCACGCAGCCTGCGACGCGGTCGCCGTCCTTGAGCAACTCCACAACCGTGGTCTCCATGAAGACCTCGATGCCCTGGTGGATGCCGTGGTCCTGCAGGGTGCGGATCATCTCCAGGCCGGTGCGGTCGCCGACGTGCGCCAAGCGCGGATAGCGGTGGCCGCCGAAATTGCGCTGCAAAATGCGGCCGTCGCGGGTGCGGTCGAACAGCGCGCCCCAGGCTTCAAGCTCGCGCACGCGCTCCGGGGCCTCCTTGGCGTGCAGTTCGGCCATGCGGGCGTTGTTGAGGTATTGGCCGCCGCGCATGGTGTCGGCAAAGTGCACGCGCCACGAGTCGCGGTCGTCGACGTGGGCCAGCGCCGCTGCGACGCCGCCCTCGGCCATGACGGTGTGGGCCTTGCCGAGCAGCGATTTGCAGACCAGGCCCACCTTGACGCCGGCCGCCGCCGCCTCGATGGCCGCGCGCAACCCGGCGCCGCCTGCGCCGATGACCAGCACGTCGTGTTCGTGGGTGAACGATTCCGCCATGGTGCCCGCCTAGAAAATCCGCACGTCGTGCCAAACGCCCTTGGCGCACAGCCGCACGTACACGTCGGAAAAGCCGACCGAAAAGAGGCTGCACCACGCGTAGAGCTGGTGCCGCTTGTTCAGCGAAGTGACGAAGCGCCACGCCCCGAACCGCACAGGGTTCTTGGAGAATTCGTCGCAGTGGCCGCCGACGAGGTGGCGCAACGAGTGGCAGCCCGTGCAGTACAGCCACAGCAGCACGGCGTTGACCCCGAGCAACAGGCCGCCCACCGACAGCCCGAAGGTCGTGCCGCCCCCGGCCGCCGGGAACCACAGCGCCTTCCACACGTCGTGGACCAGGAAGAACCACACGAAAATCGCGCCATACAGGAAATAGCGGTGGACGTTGTGCAAGATGAGCGGCAACTTGTGCTCGCCGCGGTACTCGTCGCGCGGTTCGCCGACGCCGCAGGCCACCGGGTCAGCCCACATCGCCTTGTAGTACGCGCCGCGGTAGTAGTAGCAGGTCAGCCGGAAGTTGCCGGGGATGGCCAGCACCAGCACCGCGGCCGAAAACGGCAGGAACGACGGCCACGGCAGCCACGACGGCGGCGGGCCGAACAGCGCGTGCGGCGAATGGCCCCAGATCTCGGGCGAGTAGAACGGCGACAACAGCTGGCCCACGTGGTAGTCGGTGCCCTGCAGCGCAGCCCAGGTGGCGTACACGACGAAGGAACCCAGGCCCAGCGCCGTCAACAGGGGCGACAGCCACCAGCGATCCTTGCGCTGGTGCTCGAGCGCGGCAGGTCGCGGCTGACCGCCGCCAAAACGCAACGACGAGGTGCGGACGAACGTGCTCGCCATGGCCTGACCTTTGCTTCGGGTCGAACCCGCAGGGGGGCCCGAGCGTAACGCGGAAAAATCGCGGTGTCACGCGGCGAATTCGAGCGACCTGGGGGGCGCAACAAGGCCCCCGCCTGCGCCGCATGGCTACTGCCAGCGCCCCAACACCCGGCGCACGCGCCGCACCGCCGCCTGCACCTGGGCGCGGCGCGTCGACCACAACACCATCGCGGCCAGCACCAGCAGGCCACTGCAACTGAGCGCCACGAAGCCCAAGCGCTGGTCGCGCAGGCTGGCGCGCACCAGCGCCGTGGCGAGGTCGAGCAGCAGGAACGCCGCGCCCAACAGCAGGTAGGCCCGGACCCGCAGCACCGCGCCCACGGCGACACCCACAAGGCACGCTGCCGCAAAACCGAGCGGATACCAGTCGTTTTGCGCGTCGCCCAACTGCCAGAGCAGCGCCACTGCCGCCGGTCCGTAGCCGAGGGCTGCGCCCGCCGTGCGGATGCCGGCGCGCACGCCGGGTTGCAGGACATCGGCGTAGAGGTGGCTCAGCACCACCGCGAGCAAGCCGAGCGCGCCAAACCAGACCTCGAAGCCCGAGAAGCCCTGCGCCAGTGCCGCCTGGAGCAGCGCCAGGTTGCCGGCCACCGCGCCCAGCGCACCCATCGCGCGGCTGCCACCCGCCCGGCCGAGGACGGCGTACATTCCCGCAGCGCCCAGCGACCACAGCGCATTGTCGGCGGTGGCTTGCCACGGCAGTGCGGCGCCCATGCCGAGCGGCAGCAGCCCGGCGAAGCGCCGGACGGCGTCGGCAGCGTGGTCCAGCCCGGCCCGGCGCGCGGCGACGGTGGCGCCCACGAGCAGGAAGCCGACGGCGAGCAGCACCGCCGCGTCGTCCTCCGGGCCCGCGGTGCGCAGCCACGTCTGGCGCAGCACTGCGTACACGCCGAGCAGGGACGATTGCAAGAGGTACACGTGCAGGGCCCGGCGCTCCGCCGCGAATGCCCAGCCGTTGGCCACCGCGCACGCAGCCAACGCGGCCAAGCCCAGGTGCGCGGCCTGCGGGCCCGGGTCGGGACGGTCGGCGGCGCACCACACGCCCACCGCCGCCGCTCCTCCGACGAGCAGGAGGTCGCGGGCCGCCGCAAAGGCAACCCCGTGATCCTCCATGGACCGGCGCAGCGCGAACGCCAGCGCCTGGTGGCCCAGCGCGAGCCCTGCGCACACGGCGCCGATGGCCAGGCTCGCGTCGGCCGGTGACACGCCTACCTGCTGGGCCAGCCACGGCCCACCGGCCTGGGCGAGGCACAGGCCGGCGATCAGTGCGGCGGCGCTGGCTGCGTGGCGTTCCGCCAGGGCAGCGGCGGCGTCGAGCACCACCCAGCAAGCTGCGGCGGCGACGACCAACGCCAAGCGCGTGGCAGGGACTCCTGCCTCGCTGGGTCCAACGGGCCAGAATCGGGACCCATCGCGCGCCAGCGCGATCCCGAACACGGCGGCCGCGGCCAGCAACGCTGCCAGCGACGCAAGAACATGCAGCCAGATGGGATCGTTGGGGTGGTTGCGCCGCCACAGCGCCCGGGCCAGCCGGTCGCCCAGGTGGCCCGCCCGGACCACCAAGAGGGCCGCGACCGCCAGCCCAAGGGCACAACCCGCCAGACCGACGAGTGACCACGCCCAACGGGCCGCCGCGGCGGCCGGACCACCGTAGTCATGGACCGCACTCGCCCCCCATGCGCCGCCGATGGGGATTTGGTCCATCGGCATCCAGCGCCCGCCCGGCGGATCCCAAGCCCGCAGTTCGATGCCGAGGACGCCGCCTTGTCCGGCCGCCAACATCGCCCCCCCACACATCAGCGCGAACGCCGGGACGACCAGCCACACCTGCCGGAACGACCGGCCGAGCAGCACCAGCAACACAGCCGGCCCCAAGAGCATCAGCGGCGGCACCACCGCGAGACCGCGGTCCATCGGCAGCGCCGGCATCCACCAAGCGTCGAGCACCAACAACCCCGCCAGCGCCGCGACCCCGGCCTGTGCGACCCAGGGGTAGCGCGCTCCCTCTCCCTCGGGCGCGCCCAGCCACGCGGCGACGCGCGGACCCACCCGCTCTGCCCCCGCCGCCAGCAGCCACAGCCCAATGCCCACAACCGTCAGGTTGCGCGCCACGACCAGCGGCGGCAGCGGCCGGCCCAGACGGTTGGTCAGCGCCACCAGCACCACCGCCAACGCGAATGCCAAAAGCACCTCTGCACGGCCGCGGCGGTCGAAACTGGCCCAGGCGCGCGTGGCAAACCCGAGCAGCAGGGTCAGGGCCACACACGAGGCGCCCACCAAGGCCTCGGCGCGGTCGGCGCGGTCGGACAGGCACCACAACACGTTGAGGACCACCGCGTTGCCCGCCAAGCACATCGCGGCGATTCCGAAGCCTTGGGCCACGGCGCCGCGGCCGATCCAGGCCTGCGGCAGCTCAAAGTGGCCCCACACGCGGCGGCCAAGGGCCGGGAGGCGCCGAGCCGGGGTGAGCGCAGCCGCGACCCCCATGCCCAACAGGGCCTGGCCGGCGAACAGCGCCATTGTCTGGCCCGGGGAACGGGCGCCCGCCGCCATCAGCAACCCTACGGACGCCGCCAGCACCCCAAGCATGGCCGGCACCGCCGACTGGTCCAGCGGCGCCCGCACCAACAGCCCTGCCGCAGCCAACCAGAAGGGCAGGCCCTGCGCGAACCCTACGAGTGACCACTGCGGCCCCCACGCCGACCACCGCGGCGCGTCCACGTTGGTGAGCGGAAGCGCCAAGACTGCGGCGACCAGCAACAAGCCAAGAGAAAGGTCTTCCAACACCGCGGCCTGTGCCACATCGCGCGACCGCTGCCACCAGCCGACCGCGCCGTACCCCACGGCCAGCGCTACGCACACCAGCCCCGGCATCCGCGGATCAGCCGCCGGACCGGCCCCCAGGACCGCCGTCGCCACCGCCAGGGCCGCAGCCACCGCGTGCCAGGCAGGCGCCGACCGCCCGCGCAGGTGAGCCAGGACCGCCGTCGCCGCGCCCAGCGCCGTCGTCAGGGGCAAGCGCGCGCCGGCACGCGGCTCTGCCTGGGAGAGCCACACCAAGGCGACCGCCAACACCGCCAAGCCCAAGGCATGCCCCGTGCGGCGACCCGGCCACGGCGCCAGCCCGCTCAACTGGGCGAGCGCCGGCAACGCACCCGCGGCCAGCCACACAGGCAACGCCGACGGTTGCGGCGCGAGGCACCGCGCGGCCGTCGCGGCCAGCAGCGTCGCCATCGTCAAGACTGCGGCCGAACCGGCAGTTCCCGCGGCCGCCGCCACCCACGCGGCACCCAACCCGGCGGCAGCCGCCGCCAGCGCCACCGCAGCCGAACGCGGATCTGGCGCGTTGGTCGCAACCAGCACGGCCACACAGCCGAGCGCCGCGCTGACCAGCAGCCCGGACCAGCCCAGCCAAGATCCGATCGACAGCCACTTGCGCCCCTCTTCGCTGTGCGCGCGCACGTGCCGCAGGGCCCACGCCGCCCACGCCAGCGCCACCCCATGCAGGGGCAACCACGGCCGACCGGCCTCGGTGGTCGTGCGCCACACCATCGCGGCGGACTCCGGCGCGCCGGCAGCGTCGCCGACCAGCGCAAACGCCCCCGCCGCCAGTGCCGCGTACACGCCCAGCCCATACACCGCCGGCGGCAGACTGCGGGTCCAGCGCGCGACGGCCGCAGGCAGGGCCAGCGCCGCGACCGGCAAGGCCAGGCGAACCACCCCGCCATCGTCCAACTGCGGGCCCGGCAGCACCAGCAGCGACGGCAGCAACACCACAAGGGCCAATGCGGCGGAGCCCATCCACTGGCCAGCCTTGTGCAATGTGAACGCAGCGAGCAGCGCCACCAGCCCGGACGCGCCGCCGCCGGCCACCCGGTCCACCGCCATCCAGTGCGCCAACGAGGCAAAGACCAGCGGCAAAAGGCCCGCACCCACGGCGGCCAGCGCCCGGCCCGCCCGCGGCGAGCGGCCGACCAGCGCCAGCCCGCCCCCCCAGAACACCAGGTGATACACCGTCAGCGCCGCCGAAGTCGCGGCCCAGCGCCCCGCCGCGTCGAAACTCTGCCAAGCCACCCGCAGGCCATAGACCGACCCTGCCAGCACCAGCGCGGTGCCAACCAACCAGCCGATGTGTTCCACCAGCACCGGCAGGGCCGCGTCGTCGCGTTCGTCGCCGCCGCCGTCGGTCTCGGCCACGAGATCCAGCCAATCGCGGTCGCCGCCCGGACCCTCGTCCCCGCGCAAAGCATCCAGCAGGCCCGGCGGCCGCGAAACCGGCGGCTCGGGACAATGGCGTTCGCGTTCGGCGCGCAAGGCGCCCTGCTCCTGCTGGAACTGCCGTTCGGCCTCTGAGGCGCGGCGACGGGCACGACGCTCGGCCGCCACGGCATGCACGGCCAAGCCCGGCTCCACATCGTCGGCGGCCAGTTTGCGCAGCGCATCGGCCTGCTGCGCGGTGACGATGCCCTTGCGGAGCGCGCGCTCGACCAGCGCCGGCCAGTCAGGCTGCGGCGCGTGCGACCGGTCGTCGTCGGGCGCGGGCGGGTGCATCAGGGCCCCGGAGAGGCGCACGGGCGCCTGGTGCGCCCGGTGTACACCGGGTGGCTGCGGGGGGCAAGAGGTTGGGTGGCGTGAATTGGCCCTGAGCCTGGGAGTGGCACTGTCCGGCGCCGTCATAGGGGCGGCCTTGCCGCCGTGAACCCGGCGCCGGCTGAGCCCGGGAGCCAAGCGAGGCACGGTCCGGCGTGGAGACGGTGGCGCCGCCGCAATCGGGGGATCCAATGGCGGATGGCCTCCGGTACCACGGACATTGCGACCGTGCGGAACTCTCAGGGTCAGCCGGCTGCGCCGGACAGGTCCAGGCCCAGGCACAGGGCCAGTGTCGGATGTGGGCGTTCGTGCGAGGGATTTGCGCAGGTGCTGACCCTGTACCTGTTCCTGAGCCTGACCGGCGCCACAGCCGGGGACAACCGCTATCGCGGATTCGGCGCCGGCTGAGCCTGGGAGCCAGGCGAGGCACGGTCCGGCGTGGAGACGGTGGCGCCGCCGCAATCGGGGATCTACGGGCGAATGGCCTCTGGTACCACGGACATTGCGACCGGGCAGAGCTCTCAGG
>Ga0194120_10002221_pt1 | contig 33748 bp, 17 predicted proteins | sample TA2MahCa65mmetaG_FD_148642 | JGI IMG/M metagenome (GOLD analysis project Ga0194120, IMG submission 148642) | Freshwater microbial communities from Lake Tanganyika, Tanzania - TA2015019 Mahale Deep Cast 65m | ecosystem: Environmental > Aquatic > Freshwater > Lake | place: Tanzania: Lake... | reverse complement strand
CAGGTGAGTTGGCGGATGTGTTTCGACCTGCTGGCGAACGCTGGGCTCTCGCTGCCGAGCGAAGCGCAATGGGAATGCGGCGCTCGGGGCGGCGCGAGCAGCGTGTGGTGGACGGGTCAAGAGCGCGAGAGCCTGCGCGGCAAGGTGAACCTCGCGGACACGACGGCGAAGAAGCTGGGCGCCACCTGGCCGACGATCGCCGACTGGCCGGATCTGGACGATGGCAGCGCGGTGCACTGCGCCGTGGGCAAGTACGAGGCCAACGGCTTTGGTCTGCACGAGGTGGCGGGCAACGTCTGGGAGTGGTGCTTGGACGGCTACGACTCGGGCTTCTACCGCAAGCGATCCGGCAAGGATCCCATGTCGCCTTGGTCCGCCGCCTCGCTCGCCGTGCAGCGCGGCGGCGGTTTCGGCGAGTCCGCTTCGAGCGCGCGCGCGGCGCACCGCGAACCCAACCCGCCGGAGTACCGCGCCAGCGATCTCGGTCTGCGCCCCGCCCGAGCGCTGCGCCTCTCGCCCGCGCCCGTTCATCCTCGAAAGTGACGACAGTGACGCCAAGAAAAGGCCCGTGCATCGCACTGAGCCCCTACACCGTGCGCAGCGCCATCGACGGACGCTGGAAGGGTGCTGCTGCATGTTCGGTGGAGTTTTTTCTGGGCGGAGGGTGACAGGCGAGTCAGGAAAGGGGGCGGGCGGTGGCGGGGGGCGCGTAGGATGGGAGTAGACGGACGCGCGCGCGCGGGCTGGGACCATGAGCGAGATCACGATCATCGGCGGGTGTGGGCATGTCGGTCTTCCGCTCGGGCTTGCGCTCGCGCGGGCGGGGCACCGCGTGGTCGCGCTCGACATCGATGCGACGAAAGTCGCGGAGACGAACGCGGGGCGGATGCCGTTCGCGGACAAGGGCGCGGATGAGCTCCTGCCGAAGGTGCTCGCCACTGGCTCGTTTTGCTGCACGACGGACAAGGCGTGTCTCGAGAAGGCCGAGATCGTCATCACGGTCATCGGCACGCCGCTCGACGAGCACTTGAACCCGCGCTTCGAGGTGTACGACGAATTGATCGCGGCCGACCGCACGTTTCTGCGCACGGGACAGCTGCTCGTGCTGCGCAGCACGGTCTACCCGGGCACGACGGAGCGCATCGCGGCGGCGCTCGCGAGCGAGCGGATCGAGGTCGACGTAGCGTTCTGCCCGGAGCGGGTGGCGGAAGGCGTGGCGCTCGAGGAGATCTCGACCCTGCCGCAGATCGTCTCGGGCACGAGCGCGCGAGCGCGCAAGCGCGCGGCGGAGCTCTTCCGCACGCTGACGCCCGACGTGATCGAGATGGAGCCGCGCGCGGCGGAGCTCACCAAGCTCTTCAACAACACGTGGCGCTACATCCAGTTCGCCACGGCCAACCAGTTCTTCATGATCGCGAACGAGCACGGACTCGACTTCTACGAGATCCATCGAGCGATGACGGAGAACTACCCGCGCGCCAAGGCCTTTCCGAAGGCCGGCTTCGCCGCGGGTCCGTGCCTCTTCAAGGACACGATGCAAATCGCGTCGTTTTACGAAAATGCCTTCTTTCTCGGGCACTCCGCGATGCTCGTGAACGAGGGGCTCCCGAACTACCTCGTGCGCCGCGCGCTGCTGCGCTGGCCGCTGCGCGAGCTCACGGTCGGCATCCTCGGCATGGCGTTCAAGGGCGACAGCGACGATCCCCGCGAGTCGCTCGCTTACAAGCTGAAGAAGATCCTCGAGCGCGAGTGTCGCGCGGTCGTGTGCAGCGATCCCTTCGTCTCCGACGAGCGCTTCGTCGCCTTCGAGGACGCGGTCGAGCGCTGCGACCTGCTCTTCATCGGCACGCCGCACACCGCGTACCGCACGGCCGACTTCAAGGGCAAGACGGTGATCGACATCTGGAACGTCACGCAGGTCGGAATCTCGGTCGTATGAAGGTCCTCGTCACCGGCTCCAACGGCTTCATCTGCGGCTACCTCGTCGAAGAGCTGCTCGCACGGGGTCACGACGTCGTCGGACTCGACAACTTCTCGAAGTACGGCCGCGTGACCAAGAGCTACGACCGCCACCCGCGTTTTCGCCTCGTCGAAGGCGACGCGAAGGACGTCGCGCTGCTCACGCGCCTGCTTTCCGACTGCGATCACTTCGTCGCGGCCGCGGCGATGATCGGCGGCATCTCGTACTTCCACACCTACGCCTACGACCTGATCGCCGAGAACGAGCGCATCATCGCGGGCGCGTACGACTCGGCGATCGCCTCGCGCAAGGCCGGAGGACGGCTGCAGAAGGTCACGCTGCTCTCCTCGTCGATGGTCTACGAGAACGCGACCGAGTTCCCGACGCCGGAAGGCGAGCAACTGCGCTGTCCCCCGCCGTTCTCGACCTACGGCTTCCAAAAGCTCGCCTGCGAGTACTTCGCCAAGGGCGCGCGTGAGCAGTACGGCCTGCCGACGACGATCGTGCGGCCGTTCAACTGCGTCGGGATCGGCGAGAGCCGCGCGAAGGGCGAGCACGAGGTCATGAGCGGCAACGTCAAGCTCGCGCTGAGCCATGTCGTGCCCGACATCGCGCAGAAAGTGCTGCGTGGGCAGGACCCGCTGCACATCCTCGGCGACGGCCAGCAGGTGCGCTGCTACACGTACGGCGGCGACGTCGCGCGCGGCATCCGCGTGTGCATGGAGCACCCCGCGGCGCTCAACGAGGACTTCAATGTCTCGACGCCGCGCGCGACGACCGTGCTCGAGCTCGCGGAGCTGATTTGGAACAAGGTCCACGGTGGCGCAAGGCCGTTGCGCTGGGTGAGCGACCCCGGCTTCGCGCACGACGTGCAGCACCGCGTGCCCAACACCGACAAGGCGAAGCGCCTGCTCGGCTTCGAGGCCGCCACGCCCCTGGAGACGGTGCTCGACGAGGTCATCCAGTGGATCCGCGACGCGATCGCGGCTGGGACGATCTGAGTCGGCGCGCTCGGCCGCACGTCAGAGCGAACGACGCGGCAGGGGGAGGGCGCGTCAGGGGAAATCGAGCGCGCGCGGGCGCTAGAATCGCTGCTCGCCGCGGCTCTCCGCCCCCGTCCCCTTCCCCGCTGCGCCGCTCGCACGCCCCCGACGATGCAATCCGCACCCACGACCCTGAGTCTGGTGACGCAGTCGCCGACCTCCGCCGCATTCGAGGCGAATGGAGTCAGTTGCGTCCGTTCCGCGCGCATCGAGGCACCGCAGGGACTTCCCCCCGCGAGGCTGCGCGTCGCGCTCGCGGGTCTGGAGACGCCGCTCTCGCCATTCGAAGCGGCGATCGAGGCGCTGCCCGCGGGTGGAGTGCTGACGGTGGATCTCGCACGCTTTTGCCTGCCGCTCTCCCTGCTCACGGGATACACGGAGCGCAAGCCTGTCCACGTCGAAGCGACGCTCGTCGACTTGCAGGACAATCCGCTCGCGTGCGCGACACAGCGCATCGAGGTCCTGCCGCGCACGCATTGGTACGGAAACGCCGGAGCGTGGGAGACGATCGCCGCGTTCGTCACGCCCAATGCACCCGTCGTGTCGGAGTTCCTGGCCGACGCTGCGAGCCGACTCGAGCGACGCACGGGCTCCAACGCGCTCGACGGCTACCAGTCGGGCAGTCCCGAACGCGTCCAGCGGATCGCCGAGGCGTGCTGCGAGGCGCTCGCGGCGCGGATCAGCAACTACGCGAGCGGCGCTGTGCGCTTCGACGAGCTCGGACAGCGCCTGCGCACGATCACCGAGGTCGCCGCCGAGCGCATGGGCAACTGCGTCGACATGGCGTGCGCCGCGGCCGCGCTGCTCGAGCGCGCGGACTTGCACGTGGTGCTCGTCATCGGCGCTGGCCACGCCGTGCTCGGCTTCTTCGTCGAGGACGAGCACTTCGCGGAGCCCTATCGCCTCGGCAAGTCACGCGTGCTCAACCGCGTCGATCTGGGCGAGGTGCGGATTCTCGATGCGACGATCTTCACCGGTGGCGAGGGTTCGTTCGCCGCTGCGCTGGCGGCAGGCGAGCGCTGGCTCGCGGGCGTCGCGGAGGACGCGACGCATGTCGTCGACGTGCGCGCCGCGCGATTGGCGGGCTTGCACCCCCTGACCGAGAGGCTCGAGGAGCGCGGCATCGGAGAGCGGCTCGTGCGCGAGGTGCGCTCGCAGGCGTGGACTCCGCACGGGCCGGTGCAAGTCAGCGCGGCGACGCGCGCCGAGCGCTCGCTGCCCGAGCGCAACCTCGAGCGCTGGATGAAGCGCCTGCTCGACCTGACGCTGCGCAATCGCTTGCTGAACGATCGCTGGGACAAGACCGGCGTGCCGCTGCTCTCCGAGGGCGACGATGCGCTCGGAGCGCTCGAAGACTGCCTGTGGGACGAGCGCAAGCTGCAACTGGTCGCCTGTCCCGCGCTGGTGGAGTCGCAGGGCGCCGAGGAGACGAGAGCGCAACTCAAGCAGGGTTGGCTGACGACGCGCGTCCCCGAGCTCGCGCTCTACGAACGCGCCACCAAGCTCGCGCGCGAAGGCCGCGCGGCGCTCGAAGAGACGGGCGCCCGCTCGCTGTACGTTGCGATCGGATTCCTGCAGTTTTCCGTCGATGGCCGCGCCGGCACGTTTCTCGCTCCGCTGCTGCTCGTGCCCGTAGAGCTCGAGCGTGTCTCGCGGCGCGAGGGCTATCGCGTGGTGCCGCTGCGCGAAGAGACGATCACCAATGCGGCGCTGGCCGAGTACATGCGTCAGGTCCATGGCGTCGAGCTCCAACTGGAAGCCGAGCTCCCCGAGGACGAGCAGGGCGTCGACGTGGTTCAGTTCCTCGCTCGCGTCCGAACCGCGGTGCGCGACGTCCGCGGCTGCACGGTGCGCCCGCTCGCCAAGCTCGGAACCTGGCAGTTCCGCAAGCTGCCTCTCGTGCATGAGATGCGCTACCGCGGCGCGGACCTGATCGCGCATCCGCTCGTGTCCACGCTGCTCAACGTCCCGTCCCTCGACGTCGCACGGCGCGCTCTGCCGCTGCCCAAGGACGTCGAGCGTGCGATGCCGCGCCGCGACGCGCGCCTGCCCCTGCCCGCCGACAGCTCGCAGCTCGCCGCGATCAGCGCGGCGATGGACGATGCGACGTTCGTGTTGCAGGGTCCGCCGGGCACCGGCAAGAGCCAGACCATCACCAACCTGCTGTGCGAGTCGATCGCGCGCGGCAAGCGCGTGCTGTTTCTCGCGGAGAAGAGCGCCGCTCTCGACGTCGTCGCCAAGCGACTCGCGCGCGCCGGACTCGGCGCCTATGCGCTCAACCTGCACCCCAGCGAAGCGACGCGCACGCGCTTCCTCGCGCAGGTGAAGGACGGACTCGCGATCCTGTCGGGCCGCGCCGCGAACGGCGCGCGCCGTTTCCCCCTCAAGGGTGAGGCTCTCGACGGCGCCTGCGCGAGCCTCGCGCGCGTGAAGGAGCTGCTGCACGATGCGCAGGAGGGCGACGTGGCGCTGCACGAGGCCATCGACCTCGCGGTCGCCGCTCGAAGGGAGCTTGGGAGCGCTGGCCCGCGGCTCGACGGCGTGCTCGGAGTGCCGTTGCGTCGCCTCGGGCTGGCCGCGCTCGCCGAGCGCGCTCGCACGCTCGGACTCGCCGCCGAGCAGTGCCGTCCAGAGCTTGCCGCGGCTCTCCACGACTTCCGGCCGACACGCGCGCCGCGCGAGGAGGAAGTCCGCGCTGGCGCCCGTGCGCTAGGCGAGCTCGATGGGGCGCTCGCGCAGGTGGAGCAGACCGCGACCGCGCTGGCCCACGCGCTGGGAGTTCCGCCGCCGCTCGATGCCGCCGCGGCGAATCGTCTCGCGTTGCTCGCGCGCTTCTTGAGCGACGAGAACGCGGCCAGTGCCGGAGTGGCGGGGGCACTCGACGCGAGCTCGCCCGCGGGCGAACTCGACGCGCTCGAGCGAGCGCTGGCGCTCGAGGAAGCGGCGCAGCAGGCACGCCGGTCGCTCGACGCAGCGTGGGAGTTCAGCGCGCTGTCCCTGCCGCTCGGTGCGCTGCAACAGACCTTGCGCGTCGCGCGCGAGCAGTTCTTCGTGTTCGCCTGGTTCTCGCGACGCCGCGTGCGCAAGGAGCTCATCCCCCACGCGCGCAGTTCGCCTGCGCGCGATGGCGCGGGTCTCGAGGCCGCCGTGGGAGCGCTCGTGGCGACGAAGGCGGCACTCGATGCGCTCGTGCCCCACGAATCGGCGCTCTCGAGGCTGCGCGGTCGGGCAGAGCGCATCGACGTCGATGCGGCTCGGCGGCGGCTGGCGGCGGCGCGCGAAGTGTACGCCGTGCTGCGCGAGCACGATCCGCACCTGTTGAGCGCGTTGAGCTCGCGCGCGGCGAGTCTCGTCGGTTCCGCGCGAATCGCCTCCAGCCTGCGCTCGCTGGAGGCGCCGCTGGCGGCGCTCGAGGAGCGGCGCGCGAGCGCTGCAGGGCTGCTGGCCTTGCCGCCCGAGAGCGCAGGGATCGCATTCCGCGACGAGCGGGCGCGCATCGACCGGTGGCTCGCGAACCAGTCGGACTGGGACGTGTGGAGCGCGTACTGCGTCGAGCGCGGGCTCGCGCTCCGGCTCGGGCTCGAGCCGATCGCGCAGGCGCTGGAGCAAGGACGACTCGCGCCACGCAGCGCGGAGGTCGCGACGCGGGCCGGGGCGCTGCAGGGCTGGATCGAGAACCGGCTGCGGCGCGAGATCGAGCTCGGGAACTGCAACGGTGTCCGAATGGCCGAGCTGCGGCGCGCGCTCCACGCCTGCATGCAGGACTACTTCGATGGGGCGAGCGACGCGATCGACTGCGTCGCTCGCGATCGCGCCAAGGCGTTCTTCGACGACGACACGCGCGAGCATCGCGAAGCCGTGCGGACGCTCACGGACCTCAAGAGTCGCCAGACCATGCGGCGCACCATTCGTCGCGTGATGGGCGAGACGGGACCGGCGCTGCTCGCGCTCAAGCCCGTCGTGCTCGCCAGCCCGCTCTCCGCCGCGCAGTTCTTGCCGCCGGACTTCCCGAAGTTCGACCTCGTCGTGATCGACGAGGCGTCGCAGGTTCCGGTCTGGGACGCGGCCTGCGCTCTCGCGCGCGGCCGCAACGCCGTGATCGTCGGCGATTCCAAACAGCTGCCGCCGACGTCGTTCTTCGACGTGCGCTCCAGCGAGGACTCGCAAGAGGAGATCGAGGAGGGGGAGCAGCACGAGAGCGTGCTCGACGGCTGCTGCGGCGCTGGCATCCCCGAGCTCTCGCTCCTGTGGCACTACCGCTCGCGCGACGAGCGCCTGATCGAGTTCGCGAACCGACGTTCGTACGGCGGCGCGCTGCAAACGTTTCCGGCGCCCGCGCGCTCGCACCCCGATCTGGGCGTCGAGTTCCGCCACGTGAAGGGCGTCTACGACCGCGCGGGAACGGCGACCAACGAGCTCGAGGCGTGCGCGGTCGTGGAGGAAGCGTTGCGCAGGCTGCGCAGCGACGCGGACATCCCCGCCAACCGCTCCATCGGCATCGTCACGTTCAGCGTGGCTCAACAAAAGCTCGTCGCCGACCTGCTCGACGTCGCGCTCGACGCGGATGAAACGGCGCGCAAGAACCGCGAGCGGGCCGCGCAGCAAGGCGAGGACGTGTTCGTGAAGAACCTCGAGAGCGTGCAGGGCGACGAGCGCGCCACGATGCTCTTCTCCATCGGCTACGGTCCGGACGCCTCCGGTCGCATCCACCACAACTTCGGGCCGCTGGGCACATCCGGCGGCGAGCGGCGCCTCAACGTCGCGATCACGCGCGCCAAGGAGAAGGTCGTCGTGTTCTCCTCGATGCGCGCCTCGCAACTCGATCCCGCGCGATGTCGAGCGCGCGGCGTGCAGGACCTGCGGAGCTATCTCGAGTATGCCGAGCTAGGCGTCGTGCCGTCGACATCGAGCGAGGGCGGGGCGCCGCGCGAAGTCGCCGTTTCCGCGCTCGAACGCGAGCTCGCCGACGCGTTGCGTGCGCGTGGCTGGCAGGTCGACACGCACGTCGGTCGCTCGCGCGACTACCGCATCTCGCTCGCGGTGGCCGACGCGCGCGCACCGGAGCGTTGGCTGCTGGGAGTCGAGCTCGACGGCGCACACTGGGCGCTCGCTCCGACGACTCTCGATCGCGAAGCCGTGCGCGGCTCCGTGCTCGCGGCCTTGGGCTGGACGATCTTGCCCGTGTCGACGCTCGACTGCTGGCGCGACCTGCCGCGCGTCGTCGAGACGATCGACGCCGCCGCGCGCAAGGCGCGAGACGTCAGAAAGTGACGAACAGGTTGAGCGACAGCGCGTGGTTCATGCGGTCGTCCCCGGGCCGCGAAATCCACTGATTCAGGTAGCCGCCCTCGAATGCGATCGTGCGCGCCTCGTCGAGGAACCAGCCGAGGCCGACGAACGCCCGGTTCTGACGCAAACCGGTGTGCTGTCCGAAGTCGGTGTCGTTGAGATCGAAGAAAACCTCGTCGAACAGGCTCAGGTAGCGACGCCCATCGGCGCTGGCTGCTTGCGTGAACTTGGCGAACTGCCGGAAGCGCCAGCCCGAATCGCTCGCATCCTCGACGAAGCGCTGCTCGAGACGCGAGCGCAACTGCAGTCGGTAGTCCCCTTCGACGGCCACGTTCCAGGTGAGCTGCTGCCAGAGTCGATTCTCGGTGCGATCCGCCGCGCCAGCGGGATACGCGGTGATCAGCGCATGGCCGACGAACACCGTCACGCGATCGCTCACGGCGTAGCCGAGCCCCGGGCGCACGATGCTGGCGTCCAGCTCCTCGCCCTCGTCGCGCCAGCGGCCTTGGACATCGAGCCACCAGCGGAAGTTCTTCCACTCGGGGTGGACGGACTCGAAGCTGCCTTGACCGAGCCACATCGCCCACACAGCGCCGTCGTGGCGGACCTGTGCGGCGGCGGGAGCGACGCACGCGAGCAGTGCGGCGACGGCGAGCGGAAGTCGAAGCGTCATGCCTCACATGGTGCACGCTCCCTGAGCGTGGATCCAGCGCGCCGATGCTCGAAGCGCTCTCGGCTGCGGGCCGCGCGGCGCATCGTCTAGACTTGGCTCGCCATGCGGCTCTTCGTAGCCCTAGCGGTCTGCGTGATCTCGTTCGCGTGCTCTCGGGCGGGAGATGGGGCCTCGTCTCCGGAGCGCTCGACCGTCGGTGCGCGGTTCGTGCTCGCGCCGCGCGCGCCCGCGACCCCACAGCCGGCGGAGCGTGCTCTGTCCGCCGCGTGGACCGCGCTGACGGAGGACGATCCGGTGCGCGAGCTGCCCGTGCAGTTCGCGCTGGAGAGCCGCCCGACGCGCCTGCTGCAGCCCGGGTGGACGATGAGCGCCGTCGCCCGCTCGCCCGGCACCGGCGGCAAGCTCGCGCTCGAGTACGGAGTGCTCGAGAAGCGCGACGGTGCCGCGACCGCGGCGCTGGAGCTGCGTGCGCGCCTCGAGGGCGGTCGCGAAGTGCAGCAGCGCATCGAGCTCGACTTCGCGCCGCGCTGGCACTCGCTGCTCGTGGATCTCGGCGCCGCCAACGGCGAGGCGGTGGAGCTCACGCTCTCGATCGCGGAGCCACTGCAGGGCTATGTGCTCGTGGGGCTGCCAGCTCCGCGCATGCACGTGCCACAGGCCGCACCTCGCACCGTGCTGCTGATCACCTCCGACACGCATCGCGGCGACCACGTCGAGGGCTTGCCGCGCGCGGTGGCCATCGAAACGCCGGCGCTGCGCGAGATCGGCGCGCGCGGAGTGACCTTCACGGACTGTTGGTCGACCATCAACATCACCGTGCCTTCGCACGTCGCGATCCTCGCGGGCCTTCATCCGCGCGACAGCGGCATCACGGACAACCAGACCATGTTCGCCAGCGAGCCGGTCGTCTTGGCCGAGCTGTTCCGCGACGCGGGCTGGCACACGTTTGCGACGACGAGCCTGAACCTGCTGACGCCCGGACACTCCGGCCTCGGACAGGGCTTCGAGCGCATGATCGCGCCGCAGGCCACGCGAGCATCGAACAAGACCGTCGACGCGGCGCTGCGCCTGCTCGACGAGGCCCGCGACCGCTCCGTGTTCGCGTGGGTGCACGTGTTCGACGCGCACGGGCCGTACGAGCCTCCGCCGCCCTATGACACGCGCTTCTATCCCGCGGGTCGCGATCCGCGCTCGCCGGCGATCGAGCCGGAGCCCGGCATGCGCGTGCCGCCGAACTTGCCCGGCGTGCGCGATGCGGAGTACATCCGCGCGCTGTACCGCGGCGAGATCGCGAATCAGGAGCAGCAGTTGCTGCGATTGTTGGAACATCCGCGCGTGAAGCAGGGCATCGTCGCGCTGACCGGCGACCATGGCGAGGTGCTCGGCCGTCACGGGATCTGGTGGGCGCACAAGGACGTTTACCCCGACACGCTGCATGTGCCGCTCGCACTCGCTTGGCCGGGCGCGCCGGCCGGAACGCGCTTCGACGGCCCCGTGCAGAACTCCGACCTCGGACGGACGCTGCTCGATCTCGCCGGGCTGGAGCGCGCGCAGTTTCCCGGCCGCAATCTGGCGCGGCTCGAGCGCGTGGAGACACCGCGTTTCGCGCTCTCGGGTGCTCGCACGGCGGCTTCGGTCACGGCTGACGGCTGGCATTTCGTGCTCCAACTCGCGCTGAGCGACGAGCCCGAGCAGAAGACGCACCGCGAACTGCACCAGTTCGAGCTGTTTCGTCTCCGTGACGATCAAGACTGCGATGTCGACCTCGCGCTCCTAGAGCCGCTGAAAGCGAGTGAGCTGCACTCGCAACTCGCGCAGTGGCTGGCGGGCTGGAAGGGCGAGCGCTTCGCGGCATTCAAGCGCACCGACGCCGCCACGGTCGCGAACCTCGCGCAGCTCGGCTATGCGTCGAACACCGAAGCGGTCGATGCGAGCGCGGCACTCTTCGATTCCAAGTGCGGCTGCCTCTGGTGCCAGCGAGTGCGCTGAGCGATGAAGACCACTCGCAAGGAGCTGCTCGCGCTGCTAGCGATCGTGGCGTTCGCGTTCGTCTTGCGCGTGCGCGGACTGCACCACCAACTGCCCCACTGGACCTATCTCGATGGGTACGTCGAGCTCGTGCAGGCCCAGCACCTGCGCGCGCCCGAGTCGGTGAAGCGGCCCGACATGAACCTCGGCTACTACCCGTACCTGACGTCGTCGGTCGCCGCGGCCCTGCCGGACGTCGATGCGAGCGGCGCAGGAAGCAGCGCGCTCGAAGCTGCCCTCGCCGCGGCTCGCGAGCCGTGGGTGCGCATCCGACTGGCGGCGACTCTGCTGTCCTTGGGCGCCGTCGTCGGCGCATGGGCGCTGGCGCGACGATTCGTGTCCGCGCCCTTCGCACTGCTCGCGGCCGCGCTGGTCGCCACCAGCCTCGTGCACGTCACCTATTCGTCGGAGCAACGGCCCCACGGTCCGGCATCGGGCATGGTGGCACTCGCCCTTTGGGCGCTCGTCGTATGGCGTGAGAAGAGCAGCGCGCGCAGCGGGATCGTGGCCGCCCTCGCCGTCACGCTCGCCATCGCGACCTTGCAGAGCAGCCTCGCACTCCTCGTTCCCGTCGCCATCGCTGGCTGGCTGCGCGAGCGCCGCGGGAGCGCACTTCGCGAGCTGACGCTCGGAGTCGCGTCGTTCGCCATCCTCGCGATCGGCATTCGCCTCGCGTACCCGTTCCACTTCGACGACCGCGCCGGAACAGCGGGCGAGTACGACACCGGGGCCGAGACGATGTGGATGGGCGGTCATGCGCTCTACACCGAGCGCTTTCACGCCCGCGGCTTGCGCGTGATGCTCAACACGCTGCTCGGTTTCGACCCGTGGCTGCTCGCGCTTTCAGCTCTCGGCGCGCTCATGGTGGTCATCGCGCCCGCGCGTCGGAGGGTCGATCGAGACGTCGAGATGCGCTCCGCCGCGTGGATCTGCCTCGGCTATGCCGCGCCATTCGTGCTCGTGTTCGGCGTGTACGACATGACTTACGACCGCTTCGTGCTGCCGCTCGTCCCGTTGCTCGCGATCCTCGCCGTGTGGGCTGCCCAGCGCGCATGGAACGTTCTCGGAGAGCGTTGGCGCGGTTCCGCGAGTGGCGCGTCGCTCGCGCTCTTCGTGCTGGCTCCCCCACTGGCGGCCGCGTGGCATCTGGGAACGCTGCGCGAGCGCGAGGACACCTTCGAGAGCGCGGCGCGCTGGCTGGAGCAGAATGCCAAGCCCGGCGAAGATCGCATTCTCTTGCTGCAGAACATCGACCTTCCGCTCGCCTACTCGCGCGAGTCGCTCGAGCAGTTGAACGACTCCCAGACGCTTTTCTGGACGGCCTTCCAACGCACGCTGCCCGCCGGCCTGCGGCCCAGCGAGGCCTTCCACGTCGCTCGGCCTCCGCGCAGGAGCGACGAGCAAGAGGCCGATGCCGAGTATCTGACGCCGCGCAAGTTGCGCGCGAGTGGATTTCGCTATGTCGTCTCGATGCCCCCGCGGCGCGGCGGCGTGAACGACGAGGCGCTCGTCGAGTCGCTCAAGGCGCTGCGCAAGGCACTGCCGAGGGTCGCGACCTTCGCGCCGGGGATCGACGAAGAGAAGCGCACGCGCGCTCCCGACTTCGGCTTCGGCGTCACCGAGAGTTCGACGCTTTGGAACCTCGTCTCCATCCGCGCCTTCGGACCGCGCATCGAGATCTTCGAGCTCTGAGCGCGTCCCGCGGCGAGGGACACGGCTGCTAGACTCGAGCGCGCCGCGATGATGTCGATCCGCAACCAGCTGCTCGCGCTCCTGTGCATCCTCGTGGCCGCGTTCGCGTTGCGCGTGCGCGGGCTGAACCATCAAGTTCCGCAGTGGACCTATTGGGACGGTTATGTGCTCAAGAGCCAGACCGAGTATCTCCGAGGCGAGCTCGTTCCCGACGGACCCGATCGCACGCTGGGCTACTACCCCTACCTGACGGCGAGCGTCGCGGCACAGCTGCCGGCGATCCAACTCGAGCGCGACGGCGACGCTCTCGCGCTGCTCGCTCGTGCGCGCGCTCCGTGGATGCGGCCGCGGCTCGCTTCGCTGCTGCTGTCGCTGTTCGCGATGGTCGGCGCATGGGGCATCGCGCGGCGCTTCACTCGTCCGGGCTTCGCGCTGCTCGCTGCGGGGCTCACGGCGACGAGCCTGCTGCACATCACGTACTCCACGGCGCAACGACCGCACGGAGCCGCTTCGGGCATGGCCGCGCTCGGAGTCTGGGCAGCGCTGTACCTGCGCAATTCCGGCGGCTGGCGTGGCACGGTGGTCGCGGCCGCTGGCGCTGCGCTGGCGATCTCGGCGCTCCAGAGCGGATTCGCCGTGCTCGTCTCGTGCGCGTTGGCGTGGTGGCTGCGCAAGGAACGCGGGCCAGCGGGCCGCGAGTTGCTCGCGCTGCTCGTCGCCGCCGCGATCGTGCTCGTCGCGCTGCGCCTCGCGTACCCCTTCCACTTCGACGATCGAGCGGGCGGTGGCACCGCGCTGGAGAGCGACGGACGCACGCTGACCCTCGCGGGCCACACCGTGCATCTCTCGAAACTCACCGGCCGCGGCTTCTGGATCCTCGGCGGCTCGTTCCTGTTGTTCGATCCGGTGCTCACCCTGCTCGCCTTGGTGGCGGTGCTCGTCGGAGCGGCTGGCGCGTTCCGAGCGCGGAGCGACGCCGAGCGCAGGCAGCGCTGCGATGTGTGGGTCGTGCTCGGGTACGCGCTTGCCTATCTCGCCGTCTTCGGCACCTACGACCTGACGTTCGAGCGCTTCGGCCTGCCGCTGGTTCCGCTGCTCGCCGTGGCCGCCGCCTGCGTTTGCCAACGCATCGTCGACTTGGCGCCCACGCTGCTCTCGAGCACGGCCGCGCGAGCGACCGGCGCGGCGCTCGTGCTCGCACTTCCCGCCGCGGCCGCGTGGAAGCTCGGCAGCCTGCGCTCGGAGCCAGACACCTTCGAGCTCGCTGCTCGCTGGCTCGAGGACCGCGCCCTCGACAAGAACGAGAAGGTGCTGCTGCTGCAGAACTTCGACTTGCCGGTCCCCTACTCGTCGACATCGCTCAGAGCATTGCCGGACACGTCGAGCCTGTACTGGACGCGCGTGCAGAAAAGCGCGCTCGATGCGAATGAAGAGCATCCGGGCCTGTACATCGTCCGCCAGCGTCAACCCGTCGTGGACGCCGAGGGCGAGGAACTCGAGCCCGCGGAGCGCGTCACACCGGAGTGGCTCGAACGCGAGGGCGTGCGCTTCGTCGTCGCTCTGCAGGCCAGCCGCGGCCTGCGCGACCGTGCCTCGCTCGACCTCGTGCGCGCGCTGCGAAAGCAAGGCAAGCGCGCCCTGCTGCTCAGTCCATTCGGGGAGGCTCCGCAACGCGAGAAGGGCGAGCGCGAGCTCGACCTCGGCTTCGGCGTCACGGAGATGGGCACGGCCCTGCAAGTCCTGCGCACGCAGACCTACGGACCGCAACTCGAGATCTTCGAGCTCTAGGCGCGATGGAACTCTCGGGACTTCCGCCGCTCACGGGCGACCGCTGCGCGCCGCGCTGCGGGCGCTGCGCGCTGCCTCCGGCGTGGTGCCTGTGCGCGGATGTCGTGGCGCGTATGGTCGGAACACGTGTCGTCGTGCTGCTGCACCGCCGCGAGGTCCACAAGCCGACGAACACCGCGCGCATGGTTCCGATCGCGCTGCGCAATGCCGAGGTGCGAGTCGTCGGCCTGCCCGCCGACCGCGCCCGCCTCGACAACCTCTCTCCGGCTCCGGCGCGAGCACTGCTGCTCTTCCCTTCGGCGCACTCGGTGGAGCTCTCGCGCGAGTCCGCGCGCGAGCTCTCGTTCGGCTCCCCCATCACGCTGGTCGTGCCCGACGGAAACTGGCGTCAGGCCAACAAGATCGCGCTGCACGAGGAAGCGCTCGAGAATCTGCCGCACGTGCGCCTTCCGTCTGGACCCGCGTCGGCGCTGCGCCTGCGCGCGAACCCCGATCCCGCGCGCATCTCGACCTTCGAGGCGATCGCGCGCGCCTTGGGAATCTTGGAGGGCGAGGCGGTGCAGCGCGAGCTCGAGCACGCGCTCGCGCTGAAGGTCGAGCGCACGCGCTGGACGCGCAAGCCGCCGAGCCGCGAGGAGATCGAGTGCTCGCCCTACCGGCCGCGCGGTCGCGCGACTTGAACAGGCCCGCTACTCGAACAGGCCCGCTACTCGAACAGGCCCGCTACTCGAACAGGCCCGCTACTCGAACAGGCCCGCGTCCCGGTACTCGAAGTACACGCTCGTGAAGCGGCGCAGCTGCGGGCGATGCTGGGCGCCGAAGCTGAGCAGGAGCACGTGCTCGACCACCGAGCGGGCCGCCTTGGCCGGATCCACGTCGTTCGTCGCGCGACCAGCGCCATTGCGCACTTCCATGTAGACGCTCGCGCCGCCACCCGCCTTGGCGATCTGCTCGAATTCGGCCTTGCAAGCCTGACTCGTGGCGATCGTCGACGTGATGAAGGGCTTGAGGGGCTCGCGCCTGCCGGACAGCGGCTTGCCACCGCGCGCGAACGGCTTGTCGTGCGCGTCCTTCACGAGTTGGAGCAGCGCGCCCATGGACGGGGGATGCGGAGGCGCGTCCCCGATCAAGAGGATCAGGCGATTGGCATCCCTGTTCCAGTCCATCTCCTTCCCGAGCGCGGCCTCGAGTCCCTTGTCGACGCTCTCCGGAACGTCCCCGCCGCCGTTGGCGACGAGCTTGGCGAGGCTCTCGCGCACGACATCCTGCTTCTTCGTCAGCGGCGTGAGGAGCCGCGCGCCGTCGGAGAAGTCCGAGACGTCCTTGTAGTGGACCACGCCCAGGCGCAGCTTGGGTGCAACTCCGGAGAGCAGACTGACCACGTCGTAGATGGCGTCGCGCGCAGTGTCGATCGCCGCCTGCATGCTGCCGGTGGAGTCGATCACGATCGCGACGTCGAGCCCCGCATCGCGCAAATCGAAGGCGCGTTCGACGAACGTGCCCGCGGTGCTGCGGCCGTCGGATGCCTCCGCACTAGGCGACTGCCAAGCCGCGATCGAATAGCGCTCGCGTCGTTCCTGCCAAAAGCGCTTCCAGCTCTTGCGCTCGAGCCCGGGACCATCGGCGAAGAGGCGCGTGAGAACCTCGGCCGTGCGCGAGGCGAAGAGCTCGTTCTTCTCCTTGGAGACGACCTCGATGAGCGCGTCGACCAGCTCCGGGGTCGCCACGAGAGCGAGCTTCGCGTCTTCCATCCCGCGCAGCACTTCGGTCGCGTAGGGCCGCAGCCGCTCATCCTCCGCGCGCAGCGCAGAGGCGAGCGACACCGCGCCCGCAGGGTGAAAATCGTTGCCGAGCGAGAGGAGCACGATCGCCTGCAACGCCCAGTGTTCGGCACTCGCGTAGCTGCGCACGACGGCCTCCGTCAGCGCGAGGTCGAGCGGCTTGAGCGGCTCGACTTTCTCCTCGACCTTCTCCCCGGGCTTCGCGGGCGGCTGCGGGGGATCGGTCGGCGGCTTGAGCTGCGCGAACGCAGGGGCGGCGAGCAAGGCTGCGAGCGCGAGGACGGGGAGCGTGCGGCGGGGTTGCATCGGGCTTGCATAGGTCTACCCCGTGCCCGCGCGGACGTCACGGGGCCCGTCGCTTCCCTGCCGTGGTGGCCCCGCGCGCCTCGGGCGGTCACAATGCGCCGCATGCCCAAGCCCGAGCAGCAAAGCCTCTATTCCGACCTGCCCGCGGCGCCTGCCAAGGCCCTGCGGGTCGCCTTCGACATCGAAACGGCCAACTTGATCGAGCTCGCGCCCGGTCGCGACCTCGACTCGGCGGGGCCGCTCGACATTTCCTGCGCCGCGGCCGTCACGGACTCGGGCGCGCTGCGTCACTGGTACATGCGGGACGAGCACGGCGCACCGCACGGCACGCTCGACGCCTCGACCGCGCGCGAGCTGCTCGCGTGGCTGCGCGAGCAACAGCTCTCCGGCGCCAAGGTCTGCGCGTGGAACGGACTGTCGTTCGACCTGCGCTGGATCGCGCACGCCGCGCGCGATCGCAAGCTCGCGGCCGAAGTCGCGCTCGACCTCTACGACCCGATGTTCCAGTTCATGTGCCAGCGCGGCTTTCGGATCGGTCTCGCGGCCGTAGGCGAAGCGCTCGGCATCGGCGAGAAGAAGCTGATGAGCGGTGCCGACGCGCCGCGCGAGTGGGCGCACGGCGACCGCCGCAAGGTGCTCGACTACGTCGCGGGTGACTGTCGCATCACCGACGCGATCGTCGCGCGCATCGAGCAGCTGCGCGAAGTGCGCTGGAAGACCAAGAAGGGCACGACTTCGCGCGAGTCGTTCCCGCGCTTGCTCAAGGTGCGCGAGTGCCTCGCCCTGCCGCTGCCGGACACGTCGTGGATGAGCGAGTCGATTCCGCGCACCAAGTTCCACGCTTGGCTCGAGCTGCAGGCGTGAGCTCCACGGCGCACCGCGAGCGCTTCTTCGCCACGTGCGCGCCGGGCCTCGAGCCCCTGCTGCATGCGGAAGTGCGTGAGCTCGGACTCTCGAAGGTCGAGCGACAGGTCGGCGGCGTGTACTTCGAGGGCACGCTCTACGACGCGCTGCGCGCGAACCTGTGGTTGCGCACGGCCATTCGCGTTCTGATGCGCGTGGCGCGCTTCGAAGCGCGCGATGCGGACATGCTCTACGCCGGCGCTCGCGGCGTGGAGTGGGAGCGCTTCGTGCGGCCCGACGGCACGCTGATCGTCGACGCGCACACCGCCCTTTCCGAGCTCGACCACTCGCTGTTCATCGAGCAGCGCGTCAAGGATGCCATCTGCGATCACCTGCGCGACAAGCACGGCACGCGACCGACGGTCGCCAAGGAAGACGCCGAGCTCGGCGTCTACGCGCACGTGTTCCGCGATCGCTGCACGCTGCTCGTCGACACCTCCGGCGAGTCGCTGCACAAGCGCGGCTGGCGGACATTCCAAGGTCGCGCCCCGCTCGCGGAGACTTTCGCCGCGGCGCTCGTGCAAGTCGCGCGCTGGGACCAGCGCGCGCCGCTCCTCGACCCGTTCTGCGGCTCCGGCACCGTGCTGATCGAAGCCGGTCTGATCGCGCGCAACATGGCGCCCGGTCTGTTCCGCGAGCGTTTCGGCGTCGAGCGCTGGCCCGGCCACGACGCGCGCCTCGGAGCGAAGCTGCGCGCGGATGCGCGCGCCGCCGTGAAGACTTCGAAGGCGCGCCTGATCGGCCGCGACATCGACGCCAAGATGCTCGAAGGCGCGCGCGAAAACGCCGCCGCAGCAGGCCTCGAAGGCGCGCTCGAGCTCGAGCAGGGCAACGCGCTCGACTTCACGCCGCGCAAGGGCTGGGGCGCGTGGCTCGCGAGCAACCCGCCGTGGGGCGAGCGCATCGGCGACACGCGCGACGCCGCGCGGCTGTACCGCGACTTCGGCGTCTGGCTGCGCGAGCGCTGCGCCGGATTTCACGTCGCCCTGCTCGTCCCCACGGGCGCCATCGCGCACGAGCTCGGCCTCAAGGGCGCCGAGTCCACGCGCGTGCTCAACGGCGGCATCGAGTGCTCGATCCTGCGCGCCGAGATCGGCGATCCAAGCTAGGCAAGCGCGCGCCCCCAAGAGCGCGGGGGTTTGAAGTAGACTGGTGGGATGCGCGAGGTCTCCCTGCCTGTGCCCAGCAGTTTCTCGGCCGCCATCTTGCTGTGCTCGACGGCACTGCCGGTCCACGGCCAGGGGTCGTGGCCGTTGGAGCTCGGGGGTGTGCAAGGCACGACCGGCGGACTGGTGTGGACAGTGGACCACGCGCGCGTGGACGAGCTCGCGGACTTGGGACAGGTCGGGGCGATGTGGGTGCCGCTGCCCGATGGCAGCACGGTCGAACTCGCGCTCGAGCGCATGCGCATCGAACGCCACGGCTTCGCCTTTCATGTCGATGGCGCGCCGGCGCTCGGCCTGCTCGACGGACTGTCGCTCTCGCTCTGGAAAGGCGTCGTGCGCGGCGTGGCGGGGAGCGATGTTCACGTCGCGTTCTCGCATCTGGGCGCGCAGGGCTGGATCGACACGGGCGCGCAGCTCGTGCACCTGATCGCGCGGCCAGCTCCCGGCGGCGACTGGTGGAACAGCGATGTCCTGATGACGAGCGAAGCGAGTCTGACCGCGCTCACCGGAGGCTCCGCGAGCACGTCGGGATTCGGCGCCTGCTCGATGCTGCGCCCGCCGCGCGCGAGCGTGGCTCCGGTCCAGACGGGCAACGCTGCGCCCGCGTTCCTCGGCTCGGGCTCGTGCACGCTGCGCGAGTGCAAGCTCGCGATCGAGAGCGACGTCCAGTACTACCAGCGCTTCAACAACGTCGCCGCGCAGGCGAGCTACACGGCGACTCTCTGGGCGTTCATCTCCGATCGCTACGAGACGCAGGCCGCGACGATCCTCACCTTCCCGTACGTCGGCTTCTACACCAGCGGGAGCGATCCGTGGTCCACGCCCGACACGGGCGGAGACGCGGGCGCGATGCTCGGCGAGTTCCAAGCCGCGTGGATCGGACAGCTCCCCGCCGGAGCGCGCCTCGGGCACTTCATGAGCGGCGCGAATCTCGGTGGCGGCGTCGCGTGGCTGGGCGTGCTGTGCGACTCCACCTACAACTTCGCGGTGTCGGGCAATCTCAACGCCGCCGTGCCTTTCCCCGTGCAACTGCACCCCGCGAACTGGGACTTCATGGTGTGCGCGCACGAGCTCGGTCACAACTTCTCGGCGCCGCACACGCACGACTACTGCCCGCCCGTCGACGAGTGCTCGCCAGTTGGCTACTTCGGCGCCTGCCAGACGCAGCAGGTCTGCACGAATCAGGGCACGTTGATGAGCTACTGCCACCTGTGCAGCGGCGGGCTGGGCAATGTGAATCCGTCGTTCCATCCGCGCTCCGCGCAGGACATGAGCGCCGCGGCGCTGGCCTGCTTGCCCGAGTATCAGGCGATCAGCGCAACCCCGCCGAACGTCTTGGCTCCGTTCCAGCCGACTTCGCAGAGCGTCGCGATCTCCGGCACTCCGCTCGGTCAGGTGCGCGCGTTCTGGCGCGCGAGCCCCGGCATGCCATGGCAGCTCGTGAACTTCGCGGCGCAAGGCGGCGGCACATGGACCGGCTCGCTGCCGGGCTTTTCGTGCTCCGACACGCCGCAGTGGTACTACGAATTCGACGAGGCGAGCTGCGGGACGGTTCGCTTTCCCGCCAGCGCGCCCGCGACGCCGCTCGCTGCCGTCGTGGGAAGCCACGTGAACGCGTTCGCCGACTCCTTCGAGACGGATCAGGGCTGGATCCCGGTCAACGTCGGTGCGACGAGCGGGCTCTGGCAGCGCGGCGTGCCGGTGAACGACCCGAACTGGACCTACGCACCGCAGGCGGACGGCGACGGATCGGGCTCGTGTTGGCTGACGGGCAACGTGCTCGGCGCTAGCGACGTCGACGTGGGCTCGGTGCTGCTGCTCTCGCCACCGCTCGATCTGCGCGGCAACGACGTGTCGCTCGACTACTATTTCTTCCTGCGCCTGTCGATCGCCAACGGCATCGACATGCTCAAGCTCGAAGTGAGCCCCGCGGGCGGCTTGGGGCCGTGGGTGGAGATCGCGCGCCACACTTCGAGCGCCGCGGCGTGGCGCACGCACTCGATCCCGGTCGCGTCGATCGCCGCGCTCGGCGTCCCGATCAGCGCCAACATGCGCGTGCGCTTCACCGCCAACGACAGCGGCGCGCCATCGACGGTCGAGGCCGGACTCGACGGCTTCCGCGTCGGCCACGTCGAATGCAACGGCCCGCTCGGCCTCTCCTATTGCATCTCGATCGGCAACTCGAGCGGCGCGCCAGCGCGCATCTTCGGAGACGGCTCGACCAGCATCGCAGCGAACGACCTCGTGCTCACCGCCGCTCCCGTGCCCAGCTCGACCTACGGCCTCTTCCTCTATGGAAGCTCACCGTCGTTCTCGAACTTCGGCAGCGGCGTCAAGTGCGTCGGCAATCCGACGCGTCGGCTGCCGGTGGTGTCCGGCAACGGATCGAGCCTGCGCCACGTCGTGGACTCGAGCGCCGGGTCGGCGTCCGGCGTCCTCGTGCCCGGCACGACGTGGTACTTCCAAGCCTGGTTCCGCGACAACGGCTTCGGAAACGCCGCCACGATGCTCTCGGACGGCCTGCGGCTGACCTTCGTGCCCTGATTTCCCCCCTGGGCACCCCCGCCGAGTGCCCGCGCGAGCCATAATCGAAGGGGGGCGGCCGGTTTGGGAACCCGTGCACGGCGGCGGCCGTCCCACAGACCTCGACACCCAACTTCCATCCGCGACCCACTCCTCCCATGACCCCGTCCCACCCCTTCACGCTTGCCGGCCTGCTCTTCGCGACCCCGGCCCTCGCCCAGCAGACTTTCCCGCTCGATCTCGCGGGCAACGACGCGGCCTCCGGCGGCCTGCGCTACACGCTCGCTCACGAGCGCATCGACGACCTCGTCGGCCCGGCCACGGCCGTGCTCTCGGGCGTGCTGCTGCCCGACGGCCGCATGGTGGACCTCGACCTGCGCCGCATCGAACACGAGCGCATGGGCTTCCGCTTCCACGTGAACGGCGCACCGCGCGCGGACCTGCTCGACGGCCTCGACCTCACGATCTGGAAGGGCTCGATCGCGGGCCTGCCGGGGAGCGACGCGATGTTGTCCTTCTCGCACGTCGGCGCGCAGGGCTGGATCCAGACGGGCAGCGGCCTCGTGCACCTCATCACGCGTCCCGCTGCGAGCGGCGACTGGCAGTCGGGCGACGTGCTGCTCGTCGAGGAGAGCGAACTCAACGCGCGCGGCATGGCGCTCGCGAACGACTGTGCCGTGCTCCCGACGCCCGGCTCGTCCGTCACTCCCGTCCCGCAGCCTTCGACTCCGGGCGTCTCGCAGCTCCTCGGCGGCGGCTGCGCGCTGCGCGAGTGCAAGGTCTCGATCGAGAGCGACTACCAGTACTACACGCGCTTCAACAACACGAGCGCGCAGGCCGCGTACACCACGACGCTCTGGTCCTTCATCTCGGATCGCTACGAGACGCAGGCTTCGACGATCCTGACGTTCCCCTACGTCGGCTTCTACTCGACCGCGAGCGACCCGTGGACGACGCCGGACGCGCCCGGCACATCGAGCGCGATGTTGAACGAGTTCCGCAGCGCGTGGGTCGGCAACATTCCCAACGGCGGTCGCGTCGGACACTTCATGAGCGGTGCGGCGCTCGGCGGCGGCGTCGCGTGGCTCAACGTGCTGTGCAACAACAACTACAACTTCGCCGTCTCCGGCAACTTGAACGGCACGATCAGCTTCCCGATCCAGCAGCAGCCCAATAACTGGGACTTCATCGTCTGCGCGCACGAGCTCGGCCACAACTTCAACGCGCTCCACACGCACAGCTACTGCCCGCCGCTCGACCAGTGCCCGCCGTCGCAGTACTTCGGCTCGTGCCAGACCGCGCAGGTTTGCTCGAACCAAGGCACGGTGATGAGCTACTGCCACCTGTGCTCCGGCGGCACCGCCAATATCACGACGTACTTCCATCCGGGCTCGGCCGCGGACATGACCAACGCCGCGAACGCCTGCTTGCCGATCTATGCGGGCATCTCGGGCACCGAGCTCGCGCTCGTCGCGCCGCTGCAGGCGACGCCGGTGACGGCCACGATCGCGGGCGTCCCGGTCGGTGATGTGCGCCTGCGCTGGCGCGCCAGCCCCGCGATGCCGTGGGCGACGGTGAACCTCGCGAGCAACGGCAACGGCACGCACTCGGCCTCGCTGCCGGCGTTCCTGTGCACGGAAACGCCGCAGTGGTACTACGAGTTCGATGAGCAGAGCTGCGGACAGATGAGCTACCCCGCGGGTGCTCCGGCGACGCCGCTCTCGGCGCAGGTCGGCTCGCTCGCCACGACCTTCAACGACAACTTCCAGTCCGATCTCGGCTGGACCACCGCCATCGTCGGCGCCACGGCAGGCCAGTGGCAGCGCGGCGTGCCCGTCAACGATCCGAGCTGGGCCTACGACCCCGCAACCGACGGCGATGGTTCGGGCTCGTGCTGGCTCACGCAGAACGCGAACGGCAACACCGACGTCGACGGCGGCTCGGTGCAGCTCTTCTCGCCCGCGCTCGACCTCTCGATTCCCAACGCGCGCATCGACTACTTCTACTACCTGCGGCTCACGGTGGCCGACGGCGTCGACGCACTCACCTTCGACATCAGCTCGAGCGGCCTCGCCGGTCCGTGGACGCAGATCGCGCGCCACACCACCGACAGCAACGCGTGGCGCTCGGGCTCGATCACTGGAGCCTCGATCGCGGCGCTCGGCGTTCCGCTCGGCGCGAGCATGCGCATCCGCGTGACCGCGAACGACAGCGGCACGGCCTCGATCGTCGAAGCGGGCCTCGACGGCTTCCGCATCTCCGGCCAGAGCTGCACGAGCGGCATCGGCTTCGCCTACTGCACCTCGAGCGCCAACTCGAGCGGCGGCGCGGCGCTGATCTCGGCCACCGGAAGCGCGAGCATCGCCGCGAACAACCTCGTGCTCTCGGCCACGCCCGTTCCGACCGGTTCCGCCGGCCTGTTCCTGTTTGGCTCGAGCGCGTCGCAGACGCCGTTCGGCAACGGCACCAAGTGCGTCGCGAGCCCCGTGCGACGCCTCGGCATTTCCAACGCCGTCGGCACCACGCTGAGCAACGCGGTGAACAACGCGCAGGCGCCCGCCGCGGGCGCGCTCGTCTCCGGCAGCACGTGGTTCTTCCAAGCCTGGTTCCGCGACACCGCCGCCGGCGGCTCGAATACGAACCTCTCCAACGGCCTGCGCGTGACCTTCGTTCCGTAGCAGACGCCCGCCGCACGCGAGCATCGAGCGCGGGGCGCGTCCGGATCCGTCCGGGCGCGCCCCGCACGCTTGCGACGTGCCCACTCCACCCGCTCGGACGCACCCCCGCGCCCTTGCTAACCCAATGCCGCGCAGGGTCGGCTCGCTCGCCGAAGTGGCCTTCCTGACGTCAGAAAGGCCCTTCCGCACGGCTTTATTATACTTGTGCGTATAATACTGGACGATATAGTTCCGCCATGAACGTGCAGTCGACCGGCGGCGCCAGCGGGGCCACAGTGCCCCCCTTCCTCGGCCGCGAGCGCGAGCTCGCTTTCTTGAACGAGTTGGCGGACTCGGGCCGGCCGGAGATGTTCGTGCTCTACGGCCGCCGCCGCGTCGGCAAGACCGAGCTGCTCCAGCAGTTCTGCTCGGGGCGCAAGGCCGTGTACTTCCTCGCGGCACAGGTCCGCGACCGCGACAACCTGCGCGCGTTCCGTGCCGCCATCGCCAGCGAGCTCGGCGACACGCTCGCCAGCGACGTCGAGTTCCCCGACTGGGGTGCGGCGCTCGGTTTTCTCGCCGAGCGCGCGGCGGGCGAGCGCCTCGTCGTCGTGCTCGACGAGTTCCCCTACCTGTGCGAGGCGCACAAGAGCGTGCCGTCGCAACTCCAGCGCTTCTGGGACACGCGCGGCAAGCACAGCTCGCTGATGCTGGTCCTGTGCGGCAGCCAAGTCTCGTTCATGGAGAACGAGGTGCTCGCCGAGCGCTCGCCGCTCTTCGGTCGCCGCACCGCGCAGCGCCGCCTCGAGCCCCTGCGCCCACTCGAGACGCTGTCCTTCTTCCCCCACTGGAAGCTCGAGCAGCGCGTGCTCGGCTACTCGGTGCTCGGCGGCATGCCCGCCTACCTGCGCCGCTTCGACGCCTCGCGCCCGCTGCGCGAGAACCTCCTGCGCGACATCCTGCGGCCCGAGGGTTTCCTGTTCGACGAGGTGCAGTTCCTCCTGCGCTCCGAGCTCTCCAACCCCGCCACCTACAACTCGCTGCTCGCTGCGATCGCGCGCGGCGCGAGCAAGCTCAACGACATCGCGACCGATGTCGGCGTCGATTCGACGACCGCCAACAAGTACCTGCACACGCTGCGCGAACTGCGCCTCGTCGAGCGCGAGGTCCCGCTCACCGATCCCGACCCGCTGCGCTCGCGCCGCGGCAGCTACCGCATTGCCGACCGCTTCCTGCAATTCCACTACCGCCACCTGCAGCCGCACCTCTCGCTCATCCACGCCGGTCGCGGAGCGCGCGTGCTGGAGCAATTCATCGAGCCCGACCTCCCGCGCCTGCTCGACGAAGCCACGGTCGACTTCGTCCTCGACCACCTGCGCCACGAGGCCGCCGAGCTCGTCGGCGACGAGCTCCCCGAGATCGCCCGCCATCCCGGTCGCTACATCCGCGCCGCCGCGCGCACCGCCGCGGGCCGCCCGGTCGTCGCCATCGTGCTCCCCGACGGCAAGCTCTCCACCGCCACGCTCCAATCCGAACTCGCCACGATCGCGCAAGCTCTCGGCGCCGCGCCGCTCAAGCTCACCTACGGTCTCACCTCGCGCCCCGACCGCCCCCTCGAGGTCGAGCGCGTGCCCGACCACGAACTGGTGTAGGCGTCGTCGCCACCTCAGCGATCACTCGCGCGCGCCGCCGTGCGAGCGCATCGACGCCACATCGGCAGGTCCTTGATCGAGCGCTCGGGACGTCGATTCATGGCCGTGCGCAGCGGCTGGTGCAATACTGCGGGCGTGCCTTCCACGCTGCGTCGCCTAGCGCTTTCGCTGAGTGTTTTCGCGGGAGCGTTCGTCGCTGCGGAGCTCGGTCTGCGCTGGTTTGCGCCCGTCAGCTACCGCATGCCGCAAGGCGAGCGCGCGACCGAGCGCCGCGACTGGAAGAACCGCGTGCACCAGCCCGGCAGCGTTCCCGGCCTCGCCTATGAGCTGGCCGCCTCGCTCGACACGACGATCGAGGGCACGCACATCGTCACCAACTCGCTCGGCCTGCGTTGCGAGGAACCGCTCGAACGTGCGACGCCCGGCCTCGTGCGCATCGCTCTGCTCGGTGATTCGATGGCTTTCGGCTACGGCGTGCAGCAAGGCGAGGACTTCCCCGCGCGCATGGAGCAAGCGCTGCAAGCTGCGCTCGGCGCCGAGCACACGGTCGAGGTGCTCAATTTCGCCGTCAGCGGGTATTCGATCGCGGACGAGCTCGTCATGCTGCGCGAACGTGCGCTGCCGCTGCATCCCGACGTCGTCGTGCTCGCGTACTGCCTCAACGATCCCGAGCTCGACGCCGTGCAGCCGCTGCAGGCCTACTTCCGCGACGCGGAGTGGTGGCAGCACTCGCATCTGCTGCGACTCATCCGCTCGCGCGTCCACGGCCGCCGCATCATGCGGTACGGCGACGGCGACAAGTGGCGCGCGCTGCACCATGTCGACGGGCCGTACTGGCGCGAGGTCGAGCCTGTGTTCGACGAGTTCGCTCGAGCGTGCGGAGCCGGCCCGGTGCCGTTGGTCGCGATCGTGCTTCCGCTGCTGACTGGCGAGCCGTTCGACGTTCCCGTCGAGGCCTACCGCTACGAGCGCGAGCACGAGTTCGTGAGTCGCGAGCTTCGCAAGCGCGGCTTCGACACGCTCGATGCCGCTCCGCTGCTCGCAGCGTACCCGCCACACGCGACGATTCTGGCCCGCGACGACATCCACCTCACTCCCCTCGGCCACGAGCTCGTCGCCCACGCGCTCTGCGCCAAGCTGCTCGCGCACCTGCGCTGACGACACACCGGCCGCTGTCGGCGACACTCCGCCCGAACGCGGCCCGAGCTCTCCGCGCGCGCCGAAGCGAGGGCAGGGCGGCGAACCGCTCGGAGAGCGTGGATGGGTCGAGGGGAGGCGCAGGCGATGCCGTCACGCCCAAGCCGTTCGGCGAGCGAGCGACGCTATTGGCAGACGGTGAAGCGCACCGCGTCCGACAACCCCGTGGTCGAGGCGCTCTGCGGGTCGCGCATCCACCACTGCGCGAAGAACGTCTCGCCCGGGTCCATTCCAAACACGTCCATCTGCGCCGTCGAGAACGCGTACGAGTAGTTGCCCGTGCAACTGTTGCCGCTGGAGTTGCCGCCCGAATTGGTGTTCGCCGTGCGCTGCGATGGCGAGGCCACGCACCGCGTGCCACCTTGGAAAGGCGTCGCGCTCTGCGCCCTGCCGAAGAACAACAGGCCGAACTTCTGGTTGAGCACGTTGGTGCAGGTGACCGCGAACGTCCCGGCCGATTTCGAGGGCTGCGCTCCGTTCGTTCCAACCGAGGGAACGCAGCCGAGTGAGTTGGCCTTGCCCGTGCAGTAGGTGGAGACGCTGGCCGCGCTGCAAGCGCTCGGAACACTGTGCGGATCGGCCGGGTCGCTCCCGGCGTCGATCTCATCGCGATCGAGGAAGCCGTCGAGATCGCGATCGATGCCGATGCGCCGCTCCGTGCCGCGCGGGACGAGCGTGTAGACGAGCTCGCTACCCGGGGCCGACAGCGCCAGCAGCGCCGACGGCGAGAGCAACGGCTCCCACGCGCGATCGCTTCGGAAGCTGCCCTGTTCGAAGGTCCACCCGCGCCGCTCGCCACCGACGCGTCCCTTCACGACCAGACCCGCGAACGAATTTCCGGCGCCAGCGGTCGAAGCGATTCCGACGAACTGCGCGATGCGCGCGGTATCGTCGGCACCGCTACCGCCCGCGCTTGCGAAGGCCTGCTGGCCGACACCGGCATGCGTGTCGGTGCCGAACGAGAGCATGAACGCCTCCATGTCGCGCCGCCGCGCGATCGCCGTGGCACCCGTTCCCCAGACGAATCCGATCTGCAGCAAGTCCTGAAGCGTCTGGAACTCGCTGTCGGAGTTGAAGCCGAACCCGCGCAGCGCCGTCGTCGAGAGGAGATTCGCGCCGGTCTTGCGATAGACCTCGCGCAGGTGCGGAATCTTGCGATTCTGCTGCACGGGCCCGAGCGGAATCCCGATTTCGTTGCTCGTGCCCGTCGACCCCAGATGGCAGTCGATGCAGCGCGTGTTGCCGCCGGGCGCATTCGGAAGGACGGCCAGAGTGTCGAAGAGAACCTGCCCGTTCTGCGGATTTCCGGTCCCGCCGGGACCCGTGACGACCCCACCATTGATCGGCAGGCTCGTGCGCAGCGTGTTGTCGATGTTGCGGTTGGGTTGCGGGCCGAACCTGACCGAGCGGAGATACTCCTTCAGCGCGGCCATCTCGCTCGCCGAGAGCTCGCTCGCGCGGCCTTGGAGGTGCGTGTAGGCAACGTTGAAGTCCTCGATGCCCTGCTTCTCGCCGCGCCAGTGGAGCGGCTCCTGCCCGATGATGCCTTGCAGCGTCTGCGTGACCATCGGTCCCTTCATCGGATGCCAATCGATGCATGCGTTGACCTCGACGCACGTGCCCGTGAACGAGATCATCGAGCCCGCCGGGTCGCCGAGATCCCACGCGATCCGATCGCTGCGCGCGTCGACGTGGCACGACGCGCACGAGATGTGGCCGAGCCCGCTCGTCGCATGCGTGTCGTAGAGGAACGGACGGCCCGCACGCACGAGCGCGGGCGTCGGATCGTGGAACGCGACGCGCGCGACCTCGGAGTTCGAGGCCGTGGAAAAGGCGCTCACGGTCGCCTCGAAGCGATTGAGGACGTAGAGGCGCGATCCATCGCTCGACACGACGAGACCGGTCGGGCCCTCGCCCGCGGAGAAGTGCGCGAGGCGCGCGCCGTCGGCCGAGAGCGCGGCGATCGTGTTCGATCCCAGACCGGCGACGTAGTAGCGAGAGCCATCCGGCATCCACGCGACGCCGCGAGGGTCACCGATCGACTGCGAGCGCGTGACGGGATCGGTGGACGGCGACGTGTACGAAAGGTGCGGATTGAGATCGACGACGAGCGGCGATCCGGCGCCGAGGGCACCGACGCGCGCGCTCAGGCAGCGCACGAAAACGCCGTTGTGGTTCGCCTCGAAGCGGACCTCGTTGCGCGCTTCGGTTCCGATCGCGACCACGCGCCCGTCGGGCGCGACGCCGACGCCCGCGAGCGTAGTCATCAGACCCTTCACATAGCTCGTCGCTCCGGTGTTCGCGTTCACGATCGCAAGGTCATTGTCGAGCACGTCCCAAGTGACGAGCGACGTCCAGTTGCGGTTGTTGCCGTCGCGCCACTCGCCCGCGGCGTTCTTGCGCACGATGTGCGCGACGCGCGGCGGCGTCGGTTGTCCTGGCGTCCGCGGCGGACTGAATTGCGCGCCGCTGTTCGGCGGCGGATTCTGGCCGCCGTACGGCCCCGACACGTTGTTCACCGTGGTACGAGGCACGATCACCGAGCGATTGCCCGACTCGAAGACCGCGACGTAGACGGTGGATCCATCGGGGCTCGTCGCCAGCGCGCGCGGCTGAGGTCCGGCGATGTCGATCGTGGTGACGGCAGGCACGGCGACCGTCGGATCGAATCGCGCGAGCTGTCTCGGCTGAGCGAGGCTGACACACGCGCGCACCGGACTTCCTGCGAAGACGATGTCGGCCGGTTCGTCGCCGACACGCACGACGCGCGTCGTGCGCATCGACGCGGGATCGACGAGCGAAACCGAGTCGCTCAGCTGATTCACGACCCAGACTTCGTCGTTGCCGCGGAAGCGGACCGAGACGGGTTCGAGGCCCGTGAACACCGAGCCGCGCCGCACGGGCGTGCCGCCGACGATGTCGAACAGCTCGACGCAATTGTCAGCGGTGTTGACCGCCGCGAGGCGCTCACCTGACGGCGACACGTCGATCGGGTGCACCTGCGGCGATTCGAAATTGACGAAGGACGACGATCCCTGCGCCAGCGCGCGCGGCGCGAGAGCGACCGCGATCAGGGAGAGGCGGGCGAGCGCGCGTGTCGTGCATCGGGCCATCGACCACGCCGCGCGCGAGGCCCCGGTGCCGCTGGAGGACTTCTCGCGAGAGCGCGCGATGCGATCCGTGGTCCGCAAGCGAGGAAACTCCGCACACGGGGCCGCTGTCTTGCGGATCGCCGCGGAGCCGAGGGAGACAGGAGCGAAGTCGGATCGCGCGTTCATGGTGTTCTAGTTCTCCAGCGTAGACTGAGTTGCGGAGTCTGGGGCCGACTGACACGGACCAAGGGACCGTGGTGCCCTGCCCGCATTCGGGCGGTGCGCGCCAAGGGCCTTCGAACGATCGAAGCCGAGCGTCGAAGTCCGACCAGTCCCCGTTGCACGCACCGCTCGCGAGGATGGCGCCTGCGTCCACCAGAGCGAGTGCTGCACTTCTGGCGCGGCAGCCCCGTGGCGACGCAGAAGCGTGGGGCGCGCAGGGCAATGAGCGCGAGTTCGGTGGGTGTCGTCATGGCGTGACGGGGTCGGCGCGGCGCCGTACCCGTGCACCCACGATCACCCGGAGATCTTGCGCAGTTCTGAAGTGCGCGCGTCGAACCCACGCCCACCCCCCCCGTCCGCTGCCCTACAAGGTCGAAGTTGCGCTCGCGGGCCCGCGAAATCTGGGTTTCGCCGCCGCCGAGGCCTGCGCACAGGCGAAAGCCAACTTGCAGACGGTGGAGTGGTCCTGCGCAGCGGCCCTGCGAGCCACTCATGCCTCTGGATCGCACCGGACCCGCATCCGAGTGGCAGGCGCTCGCTTACGACGAGAATACGACGCCACCGTGAAGCAGAAGTGACCGCTCGCGTATGAGCCCACTACGACGGCTGTTCGGACAACTCACACCGCGTAACCGATCGCCGAGCCCGCTTCACCAAGGTCCCGCTCCAACCACGGAAACATCGCATGCCTCTCAGCGCCCCCCTCTCGCTGCACGACGTGACGACCTCTGGCAATGTCATCTTCGTCGACCCACTAGAATTGGACCGCTTCGGTTTCCCGATCCCGATCCGCGGCGTGCACCCGTTTCTCATCGTAGGCGAGAGCGCCGCTCGAGACGGCACGACACACGCGCATGTCGTGGCGCTCACCAGCAAGGGCTCGCGCACGCCCGGCCCCGCCATTCCGACCGACCTGCGCACCGGCACGCCGTCCTTCCTCTCGCAACCCTGCTTCGTATACGCCCGCTCCTACCACTGGCAACTCCCCGCCTGGGTCCTGCTCGAAGCGAGCATCCGCTGCACGCACAACCTCAACCGCGTGCTCCCGCTCGGCGTCACCCACGCCCTCCGCCTGATCGCCTGATCAAGTATCAGGGGATCGACGATGTCGAGACTCCGAACGCGCAGTCGGTCCGCGACGACGTCGATCCGATCTCGCCAGCGAATCGTGACCAACATCTGAGCCTCGACACTCGCTGCACGCCTCCATCAACGCTCGATGGCTCTGCACTCAACCACTCCGCTTCGACCACTCCACTTCGGCTGAGAAACCAGCACGAATCCCCCCAAGTCCGCGCATTTCCGCACTCCCACTTCGTTCCATGCAAAACTCAACACCCCGCTTGTTCTCTCTGTCTGACATCGATGAACTCGCGCTCAGCGGAGACAACCATGGATCTTGAACAGCGTTCGTCCGGCGCACGCTCGGTTGTCGCGCTGCTGGCGACTCGCGGTCGATTCGACCTCCTTGCGCAGCGCGCCATCCCGTCGATCCTCGCACAGACCCAGCTGCCGAACCGCATCTTGATCGTCGTCGATCATGATCGGTCTGAGCTCCCGGACGAGGCACTTGGGAAGGCAGAAGCAGAGCTCCGCGCCCTGTGCCAAACGAAGAAGATCCCACTCAGCGTTCGGCGCAACCGGCGAACGGCTCGTCGCGCGTCGGGAGCATGGAACACGGGGCTCGACCAGCTGCATAGAGAGAACCTCCCGACTGACTTGTGGTTCGTGGCCATCCTCGACGACGACGACGCGTGGGAGCCCGACCACCTCTCTTGCTGCCTCGAATCAGCAATGGCCGGCGACCTCAACATGGTTGCAAGCGGCTTGATTCGACACGAAGCAGTGGACGCGTCTGGCCACCGTCAGTCGATTCCGGATCGCCTCGACGCCCGGGAGCTGTACGTTCGCGGCCAGCACATTCAGGGTTCGAACCTCTTCGTCCGCCTGGACATGTTGCTCTTCGCTGGCGGTTTCGACGAGCGGCTCCCCAGTTGCACCGACCGCGACCTGTGCATCCGGCTCGCTGCGCTCGAACAGCTGCGGTTCGGTCGTACCGATCGGCACACGGTGCATCACTACGCCGACACAAGAGTGGAACGCCTGTCCACGCCCGGCTCCGAAGCCAAGCTCGAAGGACTGAGCCGGTTCTTGTCGAAGCACGGATACTGCTTCGATGCCCAGACTCGACGCGAAGCGGAAGCGCGCGCGACCCAGTTGTTCGGTTGGTCACCAGTCGCTCGGACGCTTCCGGTCGTGGAGATCACGGATACCGTGCCGCCTGAGGATCGTATCGATCTCGTGATCGGGTTCATCACGGACGCGAAGCCGCCCAGCCATGCCGCTGGGCTCCTGGACGACCTGCTGGCCTTGAGGGCGCGTCCGGAGGTCCGGAGTCTTCGCGTCGTGATCGTCGAGAACGGCCCCAAGCCCAGCGATGATCGTCCGCTTCACGAGTTGGTCGCACGCTACGAACGCTGCGGCCTGCCGATCGAGCTCGTCACGATCGAGCGGCAACGGAAGGACTGGGAGCGCGGCGAGCTCCTCGATGTGCCGGACATGACGGCGAAACGGCTTCCGATTGCTGCGAGCCGTTCGATACTGAACACCTATGTAGCGCGTAGCGCCTCTGTCATCGCCGGCGCAGCAGCGTGGATTCTGGATGACGACAAGAGGCTTGGCATTCGCGTCGACCGTGGCGATGGTGTGACGATCGACCGTCCCACGCCCGATATCGGGGCCTTGCTTCAACTTCGGAGCAAAGGAGTGGATGTGGTCATTGGCCCAGACACCGATGCGGCTCCACTGCCCTTTGTCGCGACGCTGCGCATGCAGCTCCTCGACCTTCAGCTGATGCTCGGAACGCTCGCGAAGCTCGACCCCGATTCGCCTTGGCCTGACAATCGCTCGGAAGTGTCCGCTGAGCGTTGGGCGCTCCGAGACAGCTACTACGACCTGGCTCGCTGCACTGAGCATCTCGAGACACCGTTCCTGCCCGCACCGATAGGAAACGGGAACGCCCTACACATGCTCGAGTGGGCCGCGCGACGTGCTGGTCGGCTGCTGGCCGGTGAGTCCGTGTTCCGACCGCTTCTCGTGCACGCGCGGGATCTCACGCCCGAAGCCGCAGTCGAGTCGGTCCAGCGCGGCGGCTCTACGGTGTTCTTCAACCCTGCCCACCTGTTGCTCTATCCGCAGACGCTCGCGCGTTTCGGCGAACAGTTCGTTCGCCGATCGGACATGCTCGTCTCGCAGCTGATGCGCGATCAGGCGGGACTTCGACTCGTGATGCATCCCTGTGTCGGGGTTCGTCATGATCGCTCCACTACGCAGCGAGCGGCGCTGCAAAGTGAGACGCTGCTACAGGACGTGCTCGGCTACGCGCTCTACCGAGCCGAGCACGAACTGATGCGGAAGCGTACGACAGATGCCCAGCGATTCCCCCTTCTCGCATGGTCCGAAGAGGAGTTGGGCGAGGCTGTTCGTCTTGTGCGCAAGTATCTCAAGGAGCGTCTTGCCGCGTTGACTCTGAATGCTTGGCGGATCTTTGGTCTCGCCGGTTCGATCCGTACCCGGGCGCGAGACATCGCAGCCAGCGGTATGGGCTGGACATCGGACACTGCTCGCGATCTCCTTCACATCATCGAAGGTGAGATGGACCGCCTTCGGAGCGAGTTCCAGCCCTCGGCCGTGGCGAAGTTCGCGCGGAAGATCAAGAAGATGGCGCGCAGCGTGGCCGTGCGGAACGCCTTCGCTTCCATGGATGGCCTGATCGC
>Ga0194120_10002219_pt1 | contig 33757 bp, 31 predicted proteins | sample TA2MahCa65mmetaG_FD_148642 | JGI IMG/M metagenome (GOLD analysis project Ga0194120, IMG submission 148642) | Freshwater microbial communities from Lake Tanganyika, Tanzania - TA2015019 Mahale Deep Cast 65m | ecosystem: Environmental > Aquatic > Freshwater > Lake | place: Tanzania: Lake... | reverse complement strand
ACATTTAATGCGATTAAAACGAATGCTAACCCTGTTATTTCAATGGCAACTCCAGCCGCTGTGGGCAGGGCTTATTATGATAGGGATAAAGAAGGATTTGATTTCCAGTGTTATGTGTATAACGCACTGGTAGTAAATTTTGTTTTGCTATTCGCAGTTTTACTGGTTCTGGCAGTTTTTAAGAGTTTTATCCCTGGTATAGAAGGGATCGGTATATTCTGGTTATTTTTAATACCGGTTATTGTCTGGGCTGCAGCTACTTCTAATATAAAGGTTAAGTTGTGGATTTACCAGCGGCATCCGCGCAATAATGGTATCTTTAGAGTTTTACAATCTTTAGCAGAGTTTGGTTTATCTATTCTATTGGTTAGTATTTTTCTCAGAAGCTGGAAAGGCAGGATGATCGGCGCCGGGATAACGGAAATTGCCTTCTGTTTTATAGCAGTTTATATTCTCTATAGGTATGATAAGTTAAATCCCACTTTAAATATAAAATATATAAAAGACATTTTAAAATTTGGGTTACCTTTACTTCCGCATTCTTTCGGCTGGATGCTTATATGGACTGCTGATAAATATTTTCTTAATTCTATGGTAGGAGTTTCAACTACAGGAGTCTACGGAGTTGCCTATGCCCTTGCAGCGGGTATTTCTTTGTTAGCTGCGCCTGTTGATACCTCGGCTGAGCCTATTATTTATGAAAAGCTTTCGAATTTCAATGAGCAAATTGCCGGAAAGATGGTTGTTGCAAGTTATGGATATTTTTTCTTACTTATTATTGCAGCTATTGTACTATGGTTTTTGTCCCCATTTATCTTGAAGATTTTAGTTGATAGAAAATTTTGGGGGGCAAGTGATTTCATTTTATGGATAGGACTTGGTTACTCAGCGCAAGGGATGTCCAGATTGCTTAACAAATATATTGGTTACTCAAAAAAGACGTATCTCATGTCATATAACACTTTTGCCGCTGGCTTAGTTGCAGTTGCTGCGAACTATGGATTAATAAAAACGAATGGGGCTGTTGGGGCGGCACAGGCAACATGCATTGCTTATATGGTTTATTTACTTTTAACTTGGAGAACGGCTAATAAGCTTTATCCAATGCCCTGGTTTTCAATATTCAAACCAAAAAGACTGAGAGAATTATTTCAATAATTTCAAAGTAATAGTTCACCGCAAAGATGCAAAGCTTGCAAAGGATAAGAACACTTATTTGTGTTAATATTTGCACAAGTTATTTAACATATATTGTGCAAATAATATTGACATAATGCACTTTATATTCTAATATTTGAGTGTGATATTCTTTAAAGAACGATTATAAGGAGCTTGATTATGAGGGCTACTGTAACTATTGAAAAAGATATACTGGACGAAGTTTTAAAAGAAACAAAAGCCAAGAGTAAAGCCTCTGCTGTTAAGAAAGCAATAGACGAATTCCTGAGGAAAAAAAAGATCGAAAGAATAAAGGCGATGAAAGGTAAGCTGAATTTTGATCTAACAGCAGATGAAATTAGACATTATGAGCGGTAAGAAAATTTTAATAGACACTTCTGTATGGATAGATTACTTTCAGAATCAGTCCTCTGCTCTTTCCAATAAATTAGACGAGATTCTGTCCGAAGACGCTATCTACATTCCAAAGGTTGTTGTAGCTGAGTTAATACAGGGAGCAAAATCCCAGAAGGAAATATCGATAGTAGAAGATTTTGTCGGCACTTTTAATATCATTGATCAGAAAGAAGATACATGGCTAGAAGCAGGAAAATTATCCTATAGGTTAAAGAAAAAAGGTAAGAACATAAATCTTACAGATTGTTATATAGCAAGTATCGCCAGAGAGCATGAGTGTACTGTCTTTACTCTCGATAAGCACTTTAAATATATTCAAACTGAGATAAATATAAACCTCATTCCATTATAACACATTAAATTTTTCCCTGGGATAAATGCGTTATAAGAAGTTAGGTAAAACCGGACTGGATGTATCTATAATAGGATTTGGGTGCAATCAGATTGGTTCCGATAAGAGAGGTTATAAGGATTTTACATTAGCAAGAGATGCTATTCTTTTTGCCATTGACCATGGAATAAATTATTTTGATACTGCAGATGTGTATGGAGACTGGAAGTCTGAAGAATGGCTTGGCCGTATACTCGGTGCTAAGAGGTCAGAAGTAATTATATCAACGAAAGCAGGTCTGACTGGTGATGGTGGAAGAAACGGACATCCAGAGCATTTAAGAAAATCATTAGAAAATAGTTTAAAGAAGCTAAAGACTGATTATGTAGATATTTTTTATCTTCATCGCCCTGATCCGAAAATCCCACTTACTGAATCTATTGGCGAGATAAGTAAATTGATCCATGAGGGAAAGGCGCGCTTTGGAGGCATATCACAACTTGATGTAAGAGATTTGGAAAAAGTAAAAGATTTTAATGCGATTTCATGTGTACAGTATTGTTTAAACTTCTTCAATTTTCAAACAACGTATTCTATTAAAACTATAGTTACTGACAAACAATATGGTCTGTCAGCTTTTTCTCCTTTTGCTTCTGGCTGGATTTTAAAGAAAAAATATTTAAGCCTGACGCAATCAACATGCCCGCTTTTTAAGCCTAATTATTATCGTCCTGAATTCCCCTTATATAAGCGGATAGTAGAATTAGCGCAAGAGTATAAGACAAATGTTCATCAACTTGCAATAAGTTGGATACTTAATCATCGGGATGTGCATTCTGTAATTTTTGGAACTGCTTCTATTGACCAATTACAAGAAAATATAAGAGCCGTTGATTTGCATGTTACTTCTGAATTGATAGAAAAAATTAATGATGTAATAAAGAAGTATCTGGTGGAAAAACACAAAATAAGAAAGATTATTTGGGGCGCTAGTTTGAAATTAAGAAGATTATTGAAAGGTTAGTGGAGATTGGCATGCTGCCACACAAAACAAATACAGATTTGTTAATAATTATTCCTCCATCACGTGAAAAGCATACTGTTTATCCTCCTTACGGTGCAATGTATGTTTCCAGTGCATTACGACAGAAGGGATATACTCCAGTCATATTAAATGTTGATGTAGAAAGAATAAGTAACCAGGAAATAATTGATAGAATTAGACATATTGATCCCAAATATATTGGCTTCAGCGGTATTGTTGCAACTTCATATAGATATATAAAAGAATTGAGTAATGATATTAAACGTTCATTTCCTGATAAAAAACAAATTCTCGGCGGCGGGTTGTCAAGCGCAGTTGAGCCTATATTGAAAAACACGGCTATTGATACTGTTGTTCTGGGGGAGGGGGAAGTTACCATCATAGAGCTAATAAATTGTCTGGAAAACGGCGGAGATTTAAATAGCGTAGTGGGCATTGCTATTAAAACAGGTACCTCACACGTATATACGGGTAGAAGAGAAACAATAAAAGATTTAGATAGCTTGCCATATCCCGCATTTGATCTGGTTGATATGGATAAATATCTCCCTGACGGCATCGAGTTTATTCACAGATTTACAACAAAAGTTGATAAGAGAATATATGATGCAAAAAGAAAAAAGAAGATGATAACAATTCCGACAAATAGGGGTTGTATTGGAATATGCAGTTTTTGCTTCAGGGCAAATAGAGGAATAAGGTCGCACTCGATGAAGTATGTTTTCGATTTTATAGAGTATTGTATCGAAAAATTTGATGTGGGTTTTTTTACTTTTGGAGACGAGTGTTTTGCGCCGAATAAGAAAAGAAATTGGGATTTTATTGAAGAATATAAAAAGAGAAACTTAGATATAATTTTCCGAATTTTAGGCATGAGAGTAGACACTATAGATGAGGATATACTTAAAGCATACAATGAGATTGGCTGTTGGATGATTGAATATGGATTTGAAGCGGGTAACCAAAAAATGCTAAACATTATAGACAAGAGAGTTACCGTTGAACAAAACAGACAAGTTGCAATGTGGACAAAAGAGGCTGGCATTTATACCTCTCCAACCCTTGTTTTAGGAATGCCCGGTGAAACAAACGAAACTGTCAGAGAATCTATTAACTTTCTTAAATCTTTGAACTTTGATTTTAAACAATATCAAATGACGTATGCGCTTCCCATACCGGGGTCGCCTCTTTATGAATTCTCAAAAATTACAGGCGCTATAAAAGATGAAGATGAATATCTCTCGTCCCTTGATGGTGAAGATAGGGGCGTTGCAGGGAATTTTCTTGTAAATCTTACAGACGAATCCGACGAGGCTGTTGCTCAATGGTCAAAAACAATAAAAAACGAAATGGATAAGCATTATCTACTCAAGAAATACAAGATAAAGTTGCTTGTAAAAATGATACTCCCCTTGCAGAAAGCTTATCTGAATTACAAAAAGAACATGTTATGGATTGTTTTAAAGAATAAGGTTAAAAAGCTTCTTGGTTCCGGACGTAAGAATATTAGAAAAGATAATATTGGAAGTTCATATGTTCGTTTTAAGAAACCAGCAAATATAAATATAGAAGAACTTTTAAAGGAATATGATTATTCTGAGTTAAGTAGAGATATGTCTTTGAAAAAAATTAATGAAAAGTTGCTTTTATTAAAACCCAATTCGTAGAGTAGAAGTAACGTTTATAGTAACAATTTAGTTCTTTGAAAAAAAATCTTATGAATGTTCTCGTCGTTGGCACGGGCATGTATGTTTGTGGGCGGGGTACCGATGGTTATGGGACTATACTACCTGCTATTTATGAGTGGAAACGAGAACATAGGGAAACAGGAAATATTTACATTGCGGGTTCGCACTCAGATGGAATAAAAGTTTTAAAGGGGAAGGTTAACGAGCTTGATAAACTTTTTGGCTTTGATATAAAACCAAAGTATTTCCCGGAAAAAGAAGTTTCCGATTCAGTATCCTTCATCAAGGCAACTCGTGAGATTGCAAAGCCAGCCTGTGCAATTGTGGCAGTTCCTGATAATCTTCATAGAAAGGTTGCTGGGTGCACAATTGAGAACGGCTTACACACCCTTGTTGTCAAACCGCTTGCTCCCACTGTACAAGAAGTTATTGAATTAATAGAACTACAGCAAAAGCATGGTGTTTATTGTGCGGTGGAATTCCACAAAAGGTTTGATTTGGCAAATCTTAAGCTTAAAGATACTATAAAGAGCGGTAAGATTGGGGAGCCTTTATATTTTGTAGTTGAGTATAGCCAGAGAAAGAGCATCCCGACAGAAAGGTTTAAAAGTTGGGTTGAAACAACGAATATATTTCAATACCTTGGAATTCATTACGTTGACATTATATATTTTGTTACTGGAGCGGTTCCTAGTCGAGTAATGGCAATAGGACAAAAGAACTGGTTATATTCAAAAGGTATAGATACCTATGATTCGATTGAGGGTGTAATTGAATGGGAGGCGTCGGATGGGAAAAGATTTACTTCGCATATCCTGACGAATTGGATTGATCCTGAATCTACTTCAACGATGTCAGACCAGAGAATTAAGGTAATAGGAACAAAGGGCAGGTTTGAGTCAGACCAGAAGAACCGCGGGGTTACAATAGTTACGGATGAAAAAGGAATAGAACAACCTAACCCTTATTTCTGTGGTATGTATGGGCAACTGGGCGAGGTTTCATATCGTGGATATGGCATAGATAGCATACATCAGTTTTTCAATGATGCGATTCAAATTGAAAAAGGTTTGTTAAAAGTATGTGATTTAGAAAATGAAAGACCTACTTTTAAGCAATCGCATGTTCCAACAAAAGTTATTGAAGCGGTGAATAACAGCTTAAAACGTAATGGTGAATGGATTGATTTAGAAAGGAATAAATGTGGGTGAGATTTTTATTCAAGCAGACAAACTAAGTAATTTTATAAAAACCGTTTTGTTAAAAGCACGTGTTCGTGAAGATGTGGCGAAATATGTTACAGAGGGTTTAGTTCAAACTTCATTGCGTGGAGTTGATTCTCATGGTGTAAGATTATTACCACATTATCTTAAAGGTGTTAAAGGTGGGCGTATTAATCCTAATCCGAAATATCAGTTTAAGAAAACTTTTGCATCTACGGGGATGTTTGATGCCGACCATACATTTGGTCATGCGGCGGGGATGGAGGCGGCAAAGAAGGCAATTGAACTTGCAGCAGAAGCAGGGACCGGTCATGTTGGAGTTTATAATTCAACGCATTTTGGCGCTGCAGCATATTATACATTAGAAATTGCTAAACACGATATGATAGGCATGAGTTTTACAAATACAGACGCCCTTATAAGAACGTATGGAGGTAGAAAACCATTTTTGGGAAATAATCCAATAAGTGTTGCAGTTCCCTGTAAAGGCGAAGAACCGTTTTGCCTGGATATGGCAACGAGTGTAGTTACTTTTAACAAGATAAGGCAATTAAGGGAAGAGAAGTTGTCTGCGCCTCTAAGTGTGGGTGCGAACAGTGATGGAATTGAAACCACAAATCCGGATGAAATAACTATGCTTTTACCAGTGGGGGGGTATAAAGGTTATGGGCTTAGCATGGTTGTGGAAATATTATGCAGTTTGCTTACGGGTATGCCTTACGGGCCTCACATTCCAAAAATGTTTGAAGCGCCGATGAGCCAGAAACGGTACCTTGGGCATTTTGTGATTGCAATGAGAATTGACTGCTTTCAGGAAAAAGCTGTTTTCATGGAACGAATGTCCAAGATGATGAAAGAGATCAGAAATGAACCAAGATTAGACAAGGAAATACCCATTCAGGTTGCTGGCGATCCTGAGAAAAAAAGTTATGCAGAAAGAAGTAGAAATGGGATTCCTTTGAAATCGGTTGAATATGAGGCATTTAAGAAACTTAGCGAAGAATACGAAATTGAATTTGAATAGATGCTGAAATGATGAAATTAAAAATTGAGAATATGCTTTATGATTACTGAACAACTATTAAGCGGACGATATAAGTTCAATAAAGATTTTATTCCTCCACGGCTACTTGAGACACAGCAGGAGTCCAGAATTCTTTTTTTGAATGAAATTCATAGGAAAAATAAATATATACGTATTGCTGAATGTCCAAGTTGCGGCAAAGGTGATTTTACGAAGATTTCAGAAGTAGAAAGAAGATGCCTGCCGTCAGATATCGTAATATGTGATTTTTGTGAGATGTGTTTTAAGTCTTCAATCTTAAACTTTGAGGCAAATGAATATCATTATTCAAAAATATCTTATGCATTAAGGGGAAAAGACCTTTCATCTGATGCCATAGAAAAGCTTTTTGCAGAACGTATAGAATTGTATGCGTATCCTCGTTATAGTTTTATTTCGCATTTTGTGGAATTCGATTGTGACAGTGATTTAATTGTAGAATTTGGTTGTAATGATGGCGCTAATTTATTTCCCTGGCATGAAAAAGGCTTTAATGTGTTAGGTGTTGAACTAGATCCCAAAATGGTTGAGTTTGGTAATAGAAAAAACCTCAATTTAAATTGTGGAGACTTTTTTAATTATAATTTTGCCGAGAAAAAACCCAATTTAATAATACTTTCTCATGTATTAGAACACGTAAGTGATATTAACAGAGTGTTAGATAAATTATATGAACTTTTGCAGCCAGATGGATATTTATTTATTGAAGTGCCTGGTATAAGAAGCCATGCATTGGGAGACCCAATGATATATTTTGATGTCGAGCACAACTACTATTTTGATTTGAATAACCTTTCTAAACTATTAAAAAAACATGCTTTTAATATTGTATTTGCGGACGAATTCGTTCGTATTTTATGCACACCGACGCAAAACAATATTAATCTTTCATATAGATATGTTCCTTTATCCATAGACAAAATTAAGGCAAATATTCTAAAACTGTTTGTAGACATTATAACTCCACAAAATAGAAGTTTGTACGATTTATTAAAAGAAGGGGAGTGCAATAGTTTTAGGATCCGGGTGTTGAATAAGTTGCAGATGATGTATTTCCAACATTACTATTCATCTATTGGTAAGTCCAGAGAAAGAAATGGCAATGCTTAATAATAAGAAAGAAAGAATAATAGCCATGATTCCGGCGCGTATGGGGAGCACGAGGCTTGCAATGAAGAATCTTGCATTGCTTAATGGCAAACCTCTTATTTATTATGCAATTCAGGCGGCTAAAGATTCGGGTATTTTTGACCGTATCGTGATTAATTCTGAAGATACTTTGTTTGCAAAAATAGCTAAAAGATACAAGGTGGAATTTTATCAAAGACCTGCCGAATGGGCAACATCTACTGCTAAGTCAGATTTTGTAGTTTATGACTTTGTAAAGAATAATCCGTGCGATATAGTTGTGTGGGTTAATCCTACTTCTCCTTTACAAACCGGCAAAGAGATCAGACAAATAGTAGAATACTTTCTTAAAGAAAATTTTGATTCACTAATTACCGTTAAAGAGGAACAAGTTCATTGTGTATTTAAAAACAAGCCTGTTAATTTTAGGTTAAATGAGATATTTGCTCAGACACAAGACCTTACGCCAGTACAACCCTTCGTTTATTCTGTTATGATGTGGCGAACGGATATTTTCATTCAAACATTTGAAAAAAGAAGACATGCATTTTTTTGCGGTAAGATTGGATTCTATCCAGTAGGTAAACTGTCGTCTATTATAATTAAAAGGAAAGAAGATATTATGTTAGCAGAGTATATTTTACATGTCGTGTCTAAGGAGAAAAGTTACGAAATTAGTTACGACAGGATAATAAAGAATAAATGAGAAGATTAGTTTCAATAATTGTCAGAACCAGAAATGAAGAGCGGTGGATAACGCAATGTCTTAATGGAGTATTTAGTCAAAACCATAAAGATTTTGAAGTTATAATTGTTGACAACGAGAGTAGTGATAATACCCTGAAAAAAGCAAAACAGTTTAATATACAGATGGTGTTGGCATGTAAAGAGTATCTGCCAGGGAAGGCGCTTAATATGGGTATAAGGGAATCAAAAGGGGATTATATTGTTTGCCTTTCAGGGCATTGTATTCCTGTTAATGATCTGTGGTTAAGTAATCTTCTGAGAAATTTTAGTGATCCTGATGTTGCTGGTGTGTATGGACGTCAGGAACCGCTTGCTTTTACCCCCGATGTTGATAAAAGAGACCTTTCTATAATTTTTGGACTTGATAAAAAAGTGCAAACAAAAGATAGTTTTTTTCATAATGCTAATAGCATGATAAGACGTGACCTTTGGGAAAAGGTGTCTTTTGATGAAACTGTAACGAATATAGAGGACAGGGTCTGGGCAGAGAAGATTCTTCAGAAGGGCTATTCGTTGGTTTATGAACCTGAGGCAAGTGTGTATCATTATCATGGTATTCACCATGCTGGTGATAAAAAAAGATGTGCCAATGTAGTAAGGATACTTGAGTCTCTTAAACCTGAGACTAAAAATAATACTCATGTAAGAATTGAAAATTTAAACATTATTGCAATAATTCCTGTGAAGGGGAAAATTAATTACCTTAATGGCAAACCTCTCATCTGTTATACAATTGAGCAAGCGCTTGCATCAAAGTACGTAAAAGAAGTAATTGTATCAACTGATAATCATGAATTAGCAATGCTATCAAGTACCCTTGGAGCAAAAGTGCCCTTTTTAAGAGACGAATCTCATTCAAAGGATTTTGTGGATGTTGAAAAGGTTCTTCAATATTCTTTAAGTAAAATTGAAGATATGAAAATCTTTCCTGACTTAGTTGTTCATCTTGAAGAGACATTTCCATTCAGGCCAAAATATCTTATTAATAACATGATAGAACAGGCAGTAAATGAAGGTTTTGATAGTGTACTTGCTGTTAAGAATGAGTATAAATCAATCTGGAGAGAAAATAATAACGAGATAGAAAGGATTGATAGGGGAGATATTCCAAGAAAGTACAAAGAACCGTGCTTTATTGGCATGAAAGGACTTGGTTGTGTTACTCATCCTGAATTTCTGAGAGAAGGTTCTCTTTTAGGCGAGAAAATAGGTATTTTTGAAGTAAATAATCCTTATTCTTCTATAGAAGTAAGAGAGGAAGAAGATTTTAGAATGGCAGAAAAATTGATTGGTTCTTGGATAGAAAATAACAAAGTGGAAGCGGTATAGAAAGTATTGAGTAAAACACTAGTAGTATTTGAATTGAAAGATGAAGTAGAATGTTTTATTTCAATGAAGTCTGTTGATGAACTGAGAAATGAAAATGTATGCGTGCTTGCCTTGATGCCAGAATCTCAGATATTCTTGAAAAAATTACAGATTCCTTTTTTCAATACTTGCGATTTTTTTGGTAGAAATGGACATGAACAGGCTTTATTACAATCCGATAGAATATACCAATTTGCTGAGTCTTTATTTGATGCGAGGGATGCTTTGGGGATAAAAGCAGGTTATAAAATTTCCTTTCTATTTTATACCAGATTAATTGTTCATTATATTTTGTGGTTGATAGAAGTTATTGAGAGATGTTGCACGGAATGGCGTATCGAAAAAATAATAGGCTGTTTCCGAGAGACTAAGCATATTATAGAACCTTTTTTGAATAAAGCAGAGGGGTATGCTGGGGAGGTGGTTGTAAGAGTTGCTAAAAAACTCGATATAGGATATGAATTATTTGGGAGTCCCCCAATTGACAATGGACTATTTGCCCAAAGATTTAAAAAAAATATAGCCGAAATTATTAAATATGTTGTTTATCAGACAAAGCTCAGATTTTTTAAATTTAAAATTGCGGGTAATAAGACAATTTTGGCTGTATCCAGAAGCTATAATCTTGGCAGTGTCCTGGATAAATTTCAGCAAGATTTTAACAATATAAATATTGTTTACCTGAACAATATACATAACCAAAAAGGGAAGTACCCATGGAGTTTTTTATTTTCGGTATTGAATAATGATGTGGTTCAGATGCCCTCTATTTTTGTAATATCAAAAAAGAGGTTTTTTAAAAGAATAACCGAGTGCATATCGAAGATTAAGGATGCGCGGGGTTGTGAAGATGTATTTGAATACAAAGACATTAATTTCCAGGATATTGTTTTTAAAAAAATTGAAAAAGATATCGTTCCAACAATTTGTGAAATTTATTCTCAAACGATGTATTTAAATAAATTCTTAAAGAAATATAAGCCAGACATTATAATTTCTCAGATGGCTCGGGATATTAACTATAATTTAGGTGAACTTGCCGATCTTTATAAAATCCCGTCTCTATTAATTTCTCACGGTTCACATGTTCCTCCTGAAAACGAATACGAAATGATAGAATGGATGGAACATAGTCTAGGCTTAATTAATACTCATTATCAGTACGTTGCGATTCAGTCACCATGGGCAAAGGCGTTTATTGATAAAATGCCTATTACAAGCAAACAGATTATTACCGGTCCCATTCTTTTTGCAAACATTACGAAAGATAAAAACAGAAAAAAATTTCTAAAGGAAAGTTTAATTCCAGTACATAAAGACAAGGTTATACTGCTTCATACTGATACACCAAGAATAAGGGGACATTTCAGGTTTTATGTCTATCAAACCGTGGACGAGTATATTAGTAATCTTAATTCCCTCATAAACGCTGTTGAAGAAATAAGAGAGTTGCATCTCATTATACGTTTTAGACCAAAATATTTTTTAACGAGAGAACATTTGGAGAATTTATTAATCAAGTCTGATTGTTATAGTATCCATACAGAAGGGACTTTTGAGGATTACCTTTCACTGGCTGATATACTTGTAAGTTACTCTTCAACTACCATAGAAGAGGCATTACAAAATAGGATACCAGTGCTTTTATATGACAAAGAAGGTAAGTATTGTCACATAAAAAGTGCGCAGATACTAGATCGTTCGTTAAAACCAGACGTAAATTCATGTTATTATGTAAATAAAGAAGAGGCTTTGAAATGGGCGCTTCAATGGTTACTTGAGAATCATTTCACAAAAGAAGTTTCAGATTCCTTATGGGATTTGCATGTTTTTAGTGACGCAGAAAAACATAATCTGCCTGATTACTTCAGTAATTGTTTTACAAATTAGGATAAAATGATAAATCTTAAAGATAAATTGCAAAGGCGTGAGGCTACAATTGGTTCGTGGATTACACTTGGTCACAATTCCATTGCTGAAATAATGGCTAGAGCTGGTTTTGACTGGCTAACGGTTGATATGGAACATTCGTCAATAACATTGAGTCATACACAGGAGCTTGTTCAAATTATAGAGTTGTGTGGAGTCGTCCCTTTAGTTCGTGTCGGAGAAAACAATCCTGCACTTATAAAAAGAGTTATGGATGCTGGCGCTCACGGTATTATTGTCCCCATGGTAAACACAAAGAACGACGCTGTGAAGGCAGTAAATGCAGTAAAATATCCACCAGTGGGAACAAGGGGAGTTGGACTTGCAAGGGCACAAGGCTATGGCTTTGAATTTGAGAAATATAAGAATTGGATAAATAAAGAAAGCATCGTTATCGTTCAAATAGAACATATTGAAGCCATAAATAATTTAGAAAAAATTTTAAGTGAAGAAGGTGTTGATGGTTCAATTATTGGACCGTATGATTTGTCGGGTTCTTTAGGTAAGCCGGGAAATTTTGAAGATAGTAAGGTCAAAGAAGCCATTGCACATTACGAAGAAGTTTGTTGCCAAATGAAAAAGACAATGGGATTTCATGTCGTACAACCCAGTGTAGAGAAGTCGCTTCAATATAAGAATGCAGGATATACTTTTATTGCAATAGGATTGGATACCCTATATTTAGGTGAGAAGTGTAAAGAGATTCTTGGAAAAATAAGATGAAGATACTTCTTGTTTATCCACTTATCAGGGAGTTTATGGTGCCATCAATGCCACCACTTGGCTTGGCATACATTGCAGCATCTCTCAGGGAAGCAGGACATGACATAAAGGTTGTTGATTTAAATGGAGATAGGGGAAATGGCGTATCATATTTGATGAATCTGTTATCAAATGAATCTTTTGGAATGATTGGGATATCAAGCATAATAACTCAATATAAAAGGGTAAAGGAGCTTGGAAAATTAATAAAATCAGTTGTACCACATACACCTTTAATATTCGGAGGACCTGGCCCTACCTCTATTCCCGAACTTTATTTGAAGAATTGTTCTGCTGATATTGTATGTATGGGTGAAGGTGAAGAGGCAGTAAAAGAGATTGCGGATTATATCCAAAATAAAATGTCTCTGGAATCATGCAAGGGTATAATCTTTAAAAAGCAAGATGGTTCTTATGTTAACACAGGCAAAAGGTCGCAGATAAAAGATATTAATACGATCAAATTTCCGGCATGGGAAATGTTTTATACAATCAAGGTATATTTAGAAAATTATTTATTCAAGCACGGACGGAAGAAAGGGATGAGTATTTTATCCACAAGAGGCTGTCCAGGTGAGTGTAACTATTGTATGTGTAATTTTGGAAGAATGCTGAGAATGAGGACTGCCGAAAATATATTCAGTGAAATTGAAACACTTGTAAGAAACTATGATATTGAGCACGTTCATTTTATAGACGATACATTTATTACTACCGTGAAGAGGGTTAGGGAGATTAGTGATTTTTTTAAAAATGAATTCAGATCCCTGACATGGTCAGCGAATGTAAGGGTAAATTTTGTTAAACCTGAAGTGTTAAAAATCATGGCGGATTCAAACTGTGTTTCGCTTGCTTATGGTATTGAAAGTGGCAGTCCCACTGTGTTGGATTATATGAAAAAAGGTTTTACTGCAGAGCAAGCAAGTAATGCGATAAAATGGACGAGAGAGGCTGGCATTTCAATGACAACATACTTTATGATTGGAATGCCATGTGAAACAAAAGAGACGGTAAGAGAGACAACAGATTTTTGCAAACAAAACCTTGTAGGTGGAGAGTTTTTCTTCGTAACACCTATTCCTGGTGCAGAGTTGTATGAATATGCAAAAGAGAATAAGATTATTAATGATGAAAATGTTTATATGGAACATGTTGGTGAGGTCAGAGATTTTCTTGTTAACTTGACAAATATGAGTAATGAAGAACTTTTCGATTTAAAAGAACAAGCAGAACATGAAATAAGAGATCACCTGAAAAGGTATAATATCATGGTAAAAGAATCTATAAGAAAGAACCCGAGAGAGGTCATTTGTTCATTACCGAGGTTTTGAAAGCATATGAAAGTAGTTGGAATTATACCGGTGCGTATGGAGTCTTCTAGGTTTCCCGGGAAACCCCTGAAGAATATAGGCAATATCCCAATGGTAGGACATGTTTATTTCCGCAGTAAAATGTGTAAAAACTTAAACGACGTTTATATTGCTACTTGTAATGAAGAGATTGTTTCCTACGTTGAGTCAATTGGCGGTAAGGCTATTATGACTGCTAACACTCACGAAAGGGCATCAGATAGAACAGCAGAGGCAATGGTGAAGATTGAAAAGGAAACCGGGCATAAAATGGATGTTGTTGTGATGATACAAGGCGATGAGCCGATGGTTTATCCTGAGATGATAGATATGGCAATAAAACCCATGTTAGAGGATAGTACCATACAGGTTGTAAATTTAATGGCACCTTTAAAATCTAGAGAGGAACACGAAGATGTAAACGAAGTTAAGGTTGTTGTAGATTTAAAGGGTTTTGCTCTCTATTTTTCCAGAGAACCTATTCCTTCGTGGAAAAAGGGAGCCAAAAATGTTTCCATGTATAAGCAAGTTTGTATTATTCCTTTCAGACGTGATTTTTTAATTAAATTTAATGAGCTTCCTCCAACACCGCTAGAAATTATCGAGTCTGTTGATATGCTCAGGATCTTAGAGCATGGATATAAGGTTAAGGTGATTCCCACCGAATTTGAAACATACAGTGTGGATACCATGGAAGATTTAAAAGAGGTCGAGTATTTGATGGAGAATGATAAGCTTGTCCTGAAATACACTGCTTGTATGAATGATTAGATCTCTCTTCCAGAATATCAAGCCTTTTGTAAGACGTTTTTTGCAATCGGTGTATATTAATTCGCTTAAGACTGCCGCTAGAGAACAGGGTTTGAATGCATTGGTTAGTAAACTCGAATTATTAGTTCCTGATGTAACATATCAGTATTCTACTGTTAAAATAGATACTCATTACTTAAAAACAAAAGTCAGGAATTTGCATGCCTTTCAGATTTCATTGGTAAACGAGGTGATTAATGAATTTGAAAATCCTGTAATAGTTGATATCGGTGATTCCGCAGGGACACATTTGCAGTATTTAACGGGTCTTTACTCGAATATTAAATGTTTGAGCGTTAATCTTGATAAAGAAGCGGTGGAAAGAATAAAGGCAAAAGGTCTCAATGCTATCCACGCAAGGGCTGAAGACCTCGATCGATATAATATAAATGTAGATATTTTTTTATCTTTTCAGGTACTTGAGCATATGATGAATCCATGTTTATTTTTGCACAAATTATCGGAAAAAACGAATACAAAATATTTTATTGTTACCGTGCCTTATGTTAGAAAAAGTCGTGTCGGGCTTCATCATATTAGAAAAAGCACAAATGAAACTGTTAAAGCAGAGAATACGCATATTTTTGAGCTTTCTCCTGAAGATTGGAAATTAATAGTAAGGCATGCTGGATGGGAAATAGTGAGTGAAAAAATATATTTACAATATCCCAAAAAAAGTATTTATATGACAACAAAGTTTTTGTGGACAAAATTTGATTTTGAAGGTTTCTACGGTTTAATTCTTAAAAGAGATAATTCGTGGTCTTTAAAATATTCGGATTGGTAGGAAATTCCTCATGAGGAAGGTTATTATAACGACAACATCTTTCGGAGAATACGATAGAGAACCCATAGATATTTTAGAGAAAGCAGGGTTTAAAACTCTATTAAATCCATACGGAAGAAAACTAAAAAAAGACGAGGTTGTTGATCTTTGCAAAGATGCTACAGGCATTATTGCAGGAACGGAAACACTAGATGCTGCAATTATAAACGAACTAACTCGCTTAAAAGTAATTTCTCGCTGTGGAACTGGTCTTGACACTGTGGATTTGGATGCAGCAAAAAGGCTGGGTATAAAGGTATTTATCACACCAAATGCTCCTACACTTGCAGTTGCCGAGCTAACCATTGGTTTGATACTTAATTTAATGAGAAAAACCTCACTTATGGATAGAGAAATTCGTAATGGTTTATGGAAAAAAAGGATGGGAAACCTTTTGTGTGAGAAAAGGATAGGTATAATAGGTTTTGGCAGGATTGGTAAGAAAGTTGCCGAATTACTAAAACCATTTGGTTGTATGATAGCTTATACCGATCCTTTTGTAGAAGATGAGTTACCAGGATTAAAACGCTTATATATCGAAGACTTACTAAAGTGGGCAGATATTGTGTCTATACATGTCTCCACTAGTGACAAACTTTTGGGAGAAAAGGAAATGAGACTTATAAAAAGAGGAGCATGGTTGGTTAATGTCTCAAGGGGAGGAGTTGTTGATGAAGAAGTATTATATCGAGTATTAAAGGATGACCATTTGGCAGGCGCTGCAATAGACGTCTTTGAGCATGAACCTTATGTTGGAAAATTGAGGGAATTAGAAAATGTAATTTTGGTCCCTCATATCGGCTCCTATGCAAAAGAAGCAAGGGTAAAGATGGAAAAGGAAGCAGTGGAGAATCTGATAAAAGGACTGAGTGATGCGAAGAATTGAGCAATTTGAAGATTTGATAGCCTGGCAAAAGGATGCATTAAAATGACTCAGTCCTCAGTCCTTGTCCCTTATAAAGTAGTTGTCTTTGGTGGTTCAGGATTTCTTGGTAGTCATGTGGCAGATGCGCTTACTGATGCAGGACATGAAGTTGTAATCTATGATTTGAAGCCGTCTCTCTATTTAAAAAATTCTCAACAAATGATTGTTGGCGATATACTGGATCAGGATAAAGTAAAAAAAGCAATTGAGGGTTGTGATGTTGTGTATAATTTTGCAGGAATTGCTGATATAGAGGATGCGAGCCAGAGGCCTTTAGACAGTGTAAAATTCAATATACTCGGAAATTCTATTATTTTGGAAGAATCTCGTATGGCAAAAGTCAAAAGATTTATCTTTGCCAGTTCGCTCTATGTGTATAGTAAAGCAGGTTCATTTTATAGAAGCACGAAACAATCCTGCGAGCTTCTTGTTGAAAATTATCAGGAAATATTCGGTTTATCTTATACCATATTAAGGTACGGTTCGCTTTACGGTCCGAGAGCCGATGAAAGAAATTTTATTTACAGGATAATAAAACAGGCGCTTACCGAAGAAAAAATTGTCCGGGATGGAGACGGTGAGGAAATAAGGGAATATATCCACGTCTATGACGCTGCTAAAGGGAGTGTGGAGATTCTTTCTGATGAATTTGTTAACCAATACGTGATTATAACGGGTAATCAGCAGATGAAGGTAAAAGATTTGTTATTAATGATAAAAGAAATGTTTGATAATAGAATAAAAGTAGAATATATACCGGCTACCATTAATTATCATTATGAAATTACTCCTTATACCTTTGCGCCTAAGCTGGCGAGAAGAATTTTAAGTAATACTTATGTAGACCTTGGACAGGGAATTCTTAAGAGTATTCAAACCATCTATAAGGAACTTAATTCGCTTCCAACTTATGATGGATTAGTAGAAAGAGATAAATTTAAATAGGCGATATTCGTCGTTGTAAAGCAAAATTGATTATTTAACCATAGAAAGTGATTGATACAATATTTTTTGACTTTGATGGAGTAATTGTTGAATCAGTTAATATAAAGACAGAGGCTTTTGCCATGTTGTTTGATCACGAGGGGGAAGATGTTGTTAAAAAGGTGGTTGAATACCATTTAAACAATACGGGCATCTCCAGGTACGAGAAGTTTAAATATATATATAAGGAAATATTGTATCGTTCTCTTAGCAAGGATGAATTTCAGGGGCTTTGTGATAAATTCGCGGGTCTTGTTACGGAAGCAGTTGTTCTTGCACCATACGTAAAAGGCGCTAAAGAATTTATTGAAAATTTTGCTTCAAAATACCTGTTTTTTATAGTGACTGCTACACCTCAGGAAGAAATTGAAGTAATAATCCGGAGGCGTGCCATCAATCATTTTTTTAAGGCTATATACGGAGCCCCAACAAAGAAATCAGATGCTGTGAAATATACCTTGAACAAATTGCAGATTAAATCTAATGATACAGTTTATGTTGGCGATGCAATGAGTGATTATAGTGCCGCGAAAGATAATTCTGTAAAATTTGTGGCAAGAATAAATAACAACGAATCTGTATTTAAAGATATAAATTGCATGAAGATAAAAGATTTAACAGGACTAGAGGCGATTATTAACAAATTGTGATTATTATAAGTTCACATAGTAAGCTAAAGAAGGTAAAAAAAATTTTACAGCGCGATATAAAGTGGTGTTATGTTGGCAAAGATATAAGTATCAGGGAAAATATCTCAAACGTCTTGGGTAAGGAAAACAGATTTTACTTAAAAAATAGGCTAAACAAGATTGCGGAGGAGTTTAGTCAACCATATTTGGATTTTGTGTCGGAACTTGGAAGGCTTCAGGATAATAAATTACATTGGTGGGCTAGTAGATTTGCATCAAAGAGTCCATATCAAACAGATTTTTATTTATTATTTTGCTATGAAGTGCTCGTCAGTAGATTAATAGCCGAATTTGTTAATAAACAACAAAATATATGTATATTTATCGAGGACAATTGGCTTTTCTTCAGTATTGTAACTAGGTATAAAGTTAGCGAAAACATTTTGTTTTTGGGAAATTGTTTAAAAATTTTCTGTGATGTGTTTTTATTAATATGTCGAGGTGTCATTTATAGGATACTAGTGGCGGGACGCCTTTTTACCTTATGGCTTATTGCCTTTCTTTATTATGGGAACAGAAAGCCTATATACGTTCAACAAGGCCTTAGCACTGTAGGTATAATCAGTTACGCAGAGGGTAGGGCTTTAACTTCTGGTAATTTTATAGATTACTATACAGGTGGATTATCAGAATTTTTGGAAACAAACAATAGAAAAGTACTTCGCCCTTTATTTTTATTATTTCCAATTTCTCTAATAAGAAAGATCAAAAGGTTAAGGGGTACACTGTGGCCTTTGATATTGGATGTGTGCATAACAGATTTTTTACAAATTTTGAAGTACTGGAAACCTGAAATTAATTCAGGGAAGGCTTGTGTAATTGGAGAATTTTCTGTCCGGTTGTTATTAAAAAGGGAGATTCTTGATGAATTTAGTAAAACAGGATTTAATCTTTATTTGATATATCACAGGGTATTGAAGCGCTTTTTTAGGAAGAACTGGTGTCATGCTATAACGTATCTTTTTGAAAATCAACCGCTTGAAAAGATAATGTGTTTGGCTGCAAGGGACGCGGGAAAGGTCAAACTCGTTGGTTATCAACATTCCTCAGTGTTCAAATTTCTTTTCAGTTATTTTTTCGGAGAAGGAGAAAAAGAGTTTATTCCGCTTCCTGATAAAATAATAGTGAATGGTAATAATGCTTATAATATTTTAAGAAAAGAAGGATATCCATTTGAAAAATTGGAAATAGGCGGGGCATGGAGGTATGCATATCTGTTTGATGAGGTTGAAAAGAAAAAGAATTTTACGAACCCTGCCAAAGTAAATTTATTAGTTTTATTACCTGTTAGTAAACATATCTCTGAATTTGTTGTTGAGGCAATGATTCAGTATTATGTAAAAAACAAAGATATAAGGATATTAATTAAACCCCATCCCTTAATGCCAATAGAAAAGTTGAATATTAAACAGGAACAAATTGCAGATTTTAAATTGGTAAATAAACCTTTAAATGAAATTATAAATGAGTTTCAAGTTGCTCTTTATTGTAATACAACTGCTGGCGTTGAATCGTTTTTTTACGGAAAGATTGTAATCAGGGTACTGTTAGAGAATTATATTGATGTAGATCCGATGGCTGGTTTTGATGCCTCGGAAATTATCCAATGTTATGAAGACGAGTTAAGCGAAAAGATAGATGCGGCTGTTCTAAAGGCACAAAACCCTAATATTGATGGAGGCAGGAGTAATCCTGAACGGTTTTTTAGTAAAGTAGTGCCTTCAGTGTGGTTGCAAGCTTTGGATTGCCACACAAATACTTGAATTTATGTTTCAATGATTACTTTTAAAGATTCTGATAGAATATTGATTATTGGCGCTTCGGGGTTTATCGGAAGGCACCTTGTAAAAAGGTGTCTGAAAGACACGAGGTTTGTTACTTGTATTGGGTTTAGTAAAAATCTTAAGGATTTCGATACCATTCACGTTGATATTAAAAATAACAATAAATTACACGACGTATTAAATAAAAAAAGTTTCGATTATGTTTTCAATCTCGGCGGTCACATTGACCACACTCAGTATTTCAAAGGCGGAAGAAATGTAATTGAAACTCATTTCACAGGTTTATTAAATGTACTTGATAGTATTGATTTGAAAAGTTTAAAAGGCTTTGTCCAAATTGGTAGTAGCGATGAATATGGTAATGCACCATCTCCACAGAAAGAGATAATGAGAGAAAGTCCTATTTCACCATACTCCCACGCAAAAGTAGCGGCATCACATTTTATTCAGATGCTTCATCGTACAGAAGGTTTCCCTGGTGTTGTTCTACGTTTTTTTCTTGTTTATGGACCCGGTCAGGATGATAAGAGATTTCTACCACAAATTATAAAGGGATGTTTAAATAATGCCGAATTCAAAACTTCAGAAGGCAAGCAATTGAGAGATTTTTGTTTTATTGATGATGTTGTTGATGCAATTATAACAGCCGCAGTATCGTCTGCAGCCAAAGGAAATATAATTAACGTTGCGTCAGGAGTTCCAGTGAGAATTAGGGACGTAATACAGAAAATAATAAAATTTACCGGCAGTGGCAAGCCGCTTTGGGGAGCGCATCCTTACAGGGTTGGAGAAAATATGGAATTGTACGCAGATATAAGTCTTGCAAAAAGGCTGCTTGGCTGGGAACCCCGTATTAGTCTTGATGAGGGATTGAAGAAGACGATAGAGTGTTACAGAGGAATGATGGTTGAGTAATGGAATAGTTGAGTTGTTGAGTAGTCGAGTTGTTAAGTTGTTACTCTCACTCAACCACTTAACTAAATAAAAATGAAATCCGACTTTAGAGATTTAGATGTTTGGAAAAAGTCTAGAGAATTAAGGAAAGAAATATGGAACTTTTGCAAAAAACTCCCTCATGATGAAAAATATCGTTTATCTGATCAAATGATAAGAGCTTCCAGATCCATAACCGCCAATATAGCCGAAGGCTATGGCAGATTCCATTATCAGGAAAATATTCAATTCTGTAGGCAAGCAAGAGGTTCTGCATATGAAATGATAGACCATATTACTGTTGCAGTTGATTGTGAATACATAAATACTAATGAAGAAAACTATTATATTAATAATGCAGAAGAAATAATCAGATTATTGAATGGATATATTAAATATTTGCAGTCACGTAAGGAGGAGAGTTAAAAAGTTGAGAAGTCAAGTTATCGAGTGTTGTTTTTACTCAACTACTCAACCACTTAACTACTCAACTAACCCCAAGGAAAGCAAATGACTGATGTAATTATCTTATGTGGTGGAAAAGGAAGCCGTTTAAGTGAAGAAACCACCTTAAAACCCAAACCAATGATAGAGATAGGTGGGAAGCCCATTTTATGGCATATTATGAAGCATTATTCTTATTATGGGTGTTATCGTTTTATTCTTGCGCTAGGCTATAAAGGAGAGTATATAAAAAATTATTTTTATAATTATCGTATATTTTCAAGTGATTTTACCATTGAAATGCATCCTGAAAAAGAACCACAAATACATGGGGTAAGCGATGAATCACATTGGGAGATTACGCTTGTAGACACAGGACTAGAGACTTTAAAGGGCGGGCGAATAAAACGTCTTGAAAAATATATAAAGAGCGACAACTTTCACCTTACTTATGGTGATGGAGTAAGTAATATTAATATAAAAGAACTAGAACTTTTTCATATAAAGCATAATAAAGTTGGAACAATTACAGGCGTCCATCCGCCATCCAGATTTGGGGAAATGGTAATCAAGGGTGATATTGTAACTCATTTTGAGGAGAAACCACAATTAAGTACAGGTGTAATAAATGGAGGATATTTTGTTTTTCAAAGAAAACTTTTTGAGTATCTTACATCTGATACCAATTGTGATTTTGAATTTGGACCGCTCCAAAAAATTGCTTCTGAAGGTGAATTAAAGGTTTTTAAATACGATGGTTTCTGGCAGTGTATGGATACGGCGAGGGAGAGGGATTATCTTGATAGCCTGTGGGAATTGGGTTCGCCTCCATGGAAAGTATGGACTTAATAACATAAAAGCTGATTTGTTATTTATGAAGGTTTTGTTTATTTGCTTTAATATTGGTTCAACAGTTGGTATCAACAATGGATTAGCGATTCTTTCTGCTGTTTTAAAAGCAAGAAATCATCAAGTAGACCTGCTATTTTTATCAGAAGATATTGGTTATGGTTTCGATCTCGAACGTATGAGACGGGATATTACCAGGATTAAACCCGATGTTATAGGAATATCCCTTATGGAACCACAGTTTAAATATGCAGAGGAATTTTGTAATGATTTGAAAAACTACTATAAGGGCTTTGTTGTTTGTGGCGGTCCTTATCCTACAATGGATCCGGAGGCTGTTGTTTCAGTTGGTGCGGTTGATGCAGTATGTATTGGCGAGGGAGAGGATACTATCTGTGAACTTGTGGAATCGCTTGAAGCGGGAAGGGATTATACTCAAATTAAAAACTTGTGGGTAAAAGATACAAATGGAAATATTATAAAAAACAGGTTAAGACCTTTTACAGACTTGACCAAACTTCCCCCTGAAGATAAAGAATTGTTTGACCTTAAGAAGATTCTTCCCTTAAAAAATTTTCAATTAGAAACAATGCTCAGTAGAGGTTGTATCTATAAATGTACTTATTGCATAAATGATTCTTATATTAAGCAATATAAAAAAATGAGCGATGTTCCTGTGAGTCTGAAGAGTTATACAAGGATTAAAAATATAGATACTGCTATAGCGGAAATAAAGAATGTACTCTTAAAATTTCCGGAAGTAAAAAAAATCGCTTTTATAGATGACAATTTTATGATTTATAATAATTTTATTGAGGAATTTTGCAAAAAATACAAAAAAGAAATTGGAATACCCTTTTTATGTAATGTTAATCCAATGTCCTTTGATCTCACAAAAGTGAAATTACTTAAAGACGCCGGTTGTGATGATATCAGATTTGGGATAGAGAGTGGTAGTGAGAGAGTAAAAAAAGAAATTATGAAAAGGCCAATAACAAACAAAAGTGTTGTTAACGCCTTTAAGCAAACCAACGAACTTGGAATGATGTCAAGTTCTTTTAATATGATAGGGCTTCCAACTGAAACAAGGGAAGAGGTATTTGATACTTTAAAGTTAAATGCTGCTGTTCAGCCTGATTCGATAAAATTAATGACTTTTTATCCTTTTAAAAACACTCCAATTTATGACGTATGTGAAAAGCTCAATTTGATAGATTATGAAAAGAAGAGGGAGCTTGATGATTATGATAGTTTTACTTGTTTGAAATTTCCCAAAGAACATCAGCTTTTTTTGAAAAAGATGCAGACGGCTTTTAATTGGTATATTAATGTGTTCTTAAATAATGAAGCTTCGGAAAGATATGAGAAGTTAACAAGGTATATTCAATCAATGAATGAGAACGAATGGAACGATTTTAATTTTTTATCTGTTGACAAAGATATTTCATATGAAATGAGGAATAAGGGTGTACCACATTATTCAAAATTTGTGAACAGAAGCTTGGCAGTTAAATTCCCAAGTAACCATTTTGATAATTGAGTTTTAAATTATATTGAGGTTAAAATGAAAATAAGCATAGTTATTCCAGTTTATAATGGAGAGAAGACTATTGCTAGGCTCGTTGGTGAATTAGTGAATACTTTAAAAGTTAATGAGTTAGAAATTATTCTTGTTAATGATGGTAGCAAGGATAATAGTCATGGAGAGTGTGTTAGAGTTTATAAAGAATACAAAAATATCGTTAAATATATATGTTTGGCGAGGAACTTTGGTGAACATAATGCTGTATTAGCGGGGTTGAATAATGTGACTGGCGATTATGCTGTTATAATTGATGATGATTTTCAAAACCCTCCTGATGAAATTCAGAAGCTTATTGATTTTGCAATAAATGGTAAGTATGACGTAGTGTATAGTTATTATGATAAAAAATTTCATTCTTGGTTCAGGAATTTAGGTAGTAATTTTAATAATTTGATAGCAAACTATTTATTAGATAAACCGAAAGATTTATATTTATCTAGTTTTAAATGTATGAATCAGTTTTTGGTATATGAGATTATAAAATATAATGGTCCTTTTCCATATATAGATGGTTTGATTTTAAGAATCACACAAAATATCGGGAAAATAAAAGTGAGGCATGCAGAAAGAGGAGATGGGAGATCTGGTTATACTTTGAGGAAACTAGTGAGTTTATGGTTAAATATGTTTATAAATTTTTCTGTTTATCCACTAAGAATAAGTACTTTTTTTGGAAGTTTATTTTCAGCGTTAGGTGGTATTTTTATTATCTACTCAATTATTGAAAGGTTTGTTCATCCGGAAGTTCCAACGGGAGTTACTTCAATATTCGTAGCAATTTTATTTTTTTCTGGAATTCAATTATTAATTTTAGGCTTAATCGGAGAATATGTTGGTAAGATATCTCTGACTAATAATCAATCTCCGCAATATGTAATACGCCAAATATTAACCAATGAAGTAAATGACATAAATGAATAATAAAATAAAAGACTTTTATAGAAATAAAAAAATAATTATTACAGGAGGACTAGGTTTTATTGGAAGTAATTTGGCTATAGCGCTTGTAGACTTAGGTGCTATAGTTACTTTAATAGACTCGATGATTCCGGAATACGGAGGGAACTTATATAATATTAAAGGAATAGAAAACAAAGTGAATCTTAATTATTCTGATGTACGCGATGAACATTCAATGAACTTTTTGGTTAGAGGTTCGGATTTAATGTTTAATCTTGCGGGTCAGGTAAGTCACATTGATAGTATGAAAGACCCTTACACGGATCTTGAAATAAATACGAGAAGTCAGTTATCCATTCTTGAAGCCTGTAGAAAACACAATCCTGATATTAAAATTGTTTTTGCAAGCACAAGACAAATTTATGGGAAACCAGAATATTTACCTGTTGATGAAAAGCACCCTTTAAGACCAACTGATGTTAATGGAATCAATAAAATGGCTGGTGAATGGTATCACGTTTTATATAATAACATATATCATATAAAAACTGTATGCTTGAGGATGACTAATACTTATGGTCCGCGTTTACTCATGAAGCACAATAAACAAGGTTTCATTGGATGGTTTGTCCGTCAAATTATTGAAGGCAAGGAAATACGGATTTTTGGTGATGGTAAACAACTTAGGGATTTAAACTACATAGATGATGTTGCAGAAGCGCTTTTGGTTGCAGGATATGATGATTTTTTAAATGGCAAAATTTTTAATTTAGGTAATTCCCCTCCAATTTCTTTAGAGGAAATTGTAAAAATATTGATTAAAAAAAATGGATCGGGAAGTTATTGTCTAGTTCCTTTTCCGGAAGAAAACAAAAAGATTGACATAGGAGATTATTACGCATCATATACGGCATTTAAAAATGTGACAGGATGGGAACCTAAAATAACCTATGAAGAAGGTTTACAAAGGATGTTATTCTATTATAAAGAAAACTGGAAATATTATTGGGAAGAATGATGCATTCACAAATAGACATCTTGTTTTGCGACCTGAAAAGGCAATATATTTCCATTAAGGAACATATAGATAACACTATCAGTAAAGTTTTATCCTCTGGTTGGTTTGTTTTGGGTTCAGAAGTAGAATCTTTTGAACAAATATTTGCACAATATTGCAATTGTTTATTTGGGATTGGTGTTGGTTCAGGAACAGAAGCCCTTCATTTGTCACTTTTGGCCAGTGATATAAAACTTGGTGATGAAGTGATAACGGTTGCTAATGCGGGTGTTCCAACTGTAGTCGCTATAACATCGACAGGTGCGGTACCAGTATTCGTTGATATAAATTATAAAAGTTATAATATGGATAGTTCAAAGATAGAAGAAAAGATAACAGCTAAAACAAGGGCTATCATACCTGTCCATTTATATGGCCAGTGTGTGGATATGGATCCAATTATTATGATAGGAAAGAAATATAATTTAGTAATTATAGAAGATGCATGCCAATCTCATGGTACATTATATAAAGGTAAGAAGGCGGGTTCTTTGGGAGATATGGGTTGCTTTAGTTTTTATCCTACAAAAAATTTAGGAGCTTATGGAGACGGTGGTATGATAGTTACCAATAATAATGAATTAGCAACAAGATTAAAATTATTAAGAAACTATGGGCAAACTCAAAGGTATTGTCATGAAATTAAAGGAATAAACAGTCGTTTAGATGAAATCCAAGCTGCAATTCTTAAGATTAAATTACAATTCCTTGATGATTGGAACAATAAACGGAATAAATTAGCAGCAATATATAATAAGCAAATTATAAATGAGCTTATTATTAAGCCAGAGAAAATGGAATATGGTTCACATATTTACCATCTTTACGTAATAGCTTGCAGATATAGAGGCAAACTTCAGGAATACCTTAAGAGTAATGGAATACAAACGTTGATACATTATCCTATTCCTGTTTACTTACAGAGAGCTTATGAGGATTTAAGATTTAATAATTTTTGTCAAATGACTGAAGAATATTCAAAAATGGTACTTTCCATACCTTTATACCCAGAAATGAAGGAAGAGGAAGCTTATTATATTTGTGAAGTTTTAAATAAATTTCGAGTGTAGACAAAACGGTGGAATTAGAAGAATATAGATTAATGTTCGGATTAGAGGAAACGCATTGGTGGTATAGGGGACTTCATAATTTACTTTTTTCGTCAATTCAAAAACTCTTTCGTAAACGGCAAAAGATTAGTATTCTTGATGCAGGATGTGGAACAGGATTTATTTTAAAACGTTTAAATGAATATGGTATTTCCTTTGGAATAGATATTTCTGAAGTGGCTTTGAGATATTGCCAGATGCGAGGGTTAGAGCGAGTTATAAAGGCATCTATTTCAGAACTTCCTTTTCATGATGAGTCGTTTGATTTGGTAATATCAACGGATGTATTTTATCATAAGGCAGTAGAAGATGATAATAAAGCAATTAATGAAATTAGCAGGGTTTTGAAAAAGCAGGGGATTTTAATTATTAACCTACCCGCCCATGATTGTCTTAGACGTAGACATGACGAAAAGGTTCATACACGGCATCGTTACACCAAAAAGGAACTGTATAATAAATTGCAAAATAGCAATTTTAAAATAGTTAAAATTAGTTACCGCAATATGTTCTCATTCCCAATACTACTTTTTTTGAAATTAATAATTAGTAGCAGAATGCATAAAATAACTTATACCGAAGTGAAAAATGTATGGAATCCTATAAATTCAATATTGTATGGTTTTTTAAAAATAGAAAACCTGTTATTAAAAAATGTTAGTATCCCTTTTGGTACATCAATATTTTGTATATCTAAAAGGCAATAGGTGTGTTATATCTCCTTTTAATTGAGATAAGAATATAATATGAGAGTTTTGTTAATAAGACCGTTTTCAATAGTATTTACTAAACCATATTTTACTATTAGGCCTCCTATTAATTTAGGTTATTTATCAGGCTATTTGAAGAATAAAGGGCACGAAGTAAGAATATTAGACTTCGGCTTAAGAAAAGATGTTGGTATTCTTACGAATACATTGAAAGATTTTGAACCACATGTTGTTGGAATAAATGCTTTTACTCCAAACGTGTTAGATGGTTTTGAATTGGTAAAGATTGTAAAATCAATTAATAGCAAGTATGTTACTGTTATAGGTGGTCCTCACTCTACGTCCATACCTGAAGCTACTCTCGAGGCTTGTCATGATTTGGATTTTATAGTCATAGGTGAAGGGGAAGCAACATTGCTTGAATTATGTGACAAATTAGAAAAGAAAAATGATATTAGCCGAGTAGCAGGTTTGTGTTACAGGCAGGATGGGAAAATTGTTCGGACAGTGCCTAGACCTTTAATAGCAGAACTCGATGGCTTACCTTTTCCAGATAGAGATAGCATTATACAATATTATCAAAAATTAACAGTATTTGATCATAACCTTAGATTGTCATTAAGAAATGTTCTAGAATTAATAACATCGCGTGGTTGCACAGCGTTCTGCACTTTTTGTACTGTACATCGTGCCTTTACAGAAAAAACAAGGTCTTTAAGGTTGAGAAGCGCAAACAATGTTTTAAGAGAGATAGACCTCTTTAAATCAAAATATGATATAAAACACGTTTCTTTCTTGGATGACAGCTTTACAATAAATCGTGAAAGAATAAAAAAAATTCTATGTGGTTTGAGTGAAATGAAGTTATCTTGGAATTGTGATACACGAGTCAATTTAGTTGATAGAGAATTAATCCATGAAATGGTTGAATCTGGGTGTAAGAAGATATCTATAGGTGTAGAGAGTGGAAGTGAAAAAATTTTAAAACTGATTAATAAAAATATTACAGTTGAGCAAGTAAGAAATGTATTTCAATGGTGTCACGAAGCAAAACTTGAGACAATAGAAGCAAATTTTTTAATTGGAAGCCATCCTGACGAAACATTACAAGATATTAATGAAACACGAAAACTTATAAAAGAATTAGCCCCACAAAGGATACTTGTTTCTATTATTACGCCTTTTCCAGGAACAAAGGTGCGGGAGCAGATGCTCGAACGTAATCTAATTTTTTCAAATGACTGGCGTAAATACATTTTGATGGATGATGAACCTCCTCCGTGGAGAACTACTTATTTTAGTAGTGAAGAGCTTAAAAATCTTCAAAATACGATCATTGCAGAATTTTACTTCAGTTTTAAAAATATTATTACAAACTTTAAATATATTAAATCTTTTTCACTTTTTAAAACATATTATTTGTCTGGATTAGATATTGCTAAGGGGTACTTTATTTCTAAGTTAAAGCATTTTTATAAGTCGATCTTTAAGAAAATTTTTGCGGGGTAATAATGATCTTAATAAAACCATCAATACATGCTGAATCTCAAAGTCCTTTAATATCACCGTTTATTTATAATACATTTCCAACAAGTTTAGGGTTTTTAGCAGGATATTTGCGTGAATATGCTAAAGTTGTTCCTAAAATAATAGACGAGTTTATTTTCCCTTTAGATAGAGAAAAACTAGAAGATGTATTAAAAAAAGACGAAGGCCCAAAAATCGTTGGTATGACCGTAATAACCATCAATTCCGGTCGTGCTTACCGTTTGGCAAGACTGATAAAAGAAATAGACAAGAGATATTTAATTATATTTGGGGGGATACATCCCACAGTTTTGCCGGACGAATGCTTAAGTAATCCATGTGTAGATATAGTTATCCGAGGTGAGGGTGAAGAAACTTTGTATGAAATCGTGAAATTTGTTCAACATGGAGGAAGCTATGATGAATTGAATGGAATATCTTACAAAAGAAAAGGGACTATTGTACATAATCTCAATAGAAATTTAATTAATTTAGATTCGGTACCAAGCTTCCCTTACGATTTATTTGACTCAACTTATGATTGTTATAGAGATTTTGGAACTATTTTTAGCTCACGGGGGTGTCCGTTTGATTGTATTTTTTGCTCTCAACGTGCTATTTCTGGGCAAAAATATCGGTATGTATCAAATGAAAGAGTACTAAATGAAATAGATATTTTAGTAAATAAATATAATCAGAAAAAAATCTGGTTTATGGATGACAATTTTTTGGTAAGTAAAAAACGAGTCTTTTCTCTGTTGGAAGGTATTATTGCAAGGGGATTCCAAAAAAAAACGTGTTTTGCTGCTGAAATGCGTGGTGAATCAGTTACATATGAAGTACTTAACAAAATGAAAGAAGCGAATTTTCAGATAGTGTCCTTCGGTATGGAAACTGGGTCACAGCGTCTTCTGGATTTAATAAACAAAAACGAAAAAGTCGAAGATAACATTAAAGCAGTTAAAATGGCGCATGAAGTCGGAATAGGCACCAGTGCAACATTTATATTTGGTTTGCCTACGGAAACCCGCAAGGAAAGGTTAGATACTGCTAGACTAGCTAGGAAAATTCCTTTAGATGATGCTCGTTTTAATATTGCAGTACCTTATCCAGGAACAAAATTATTTGATTTAGCTAAAAAAGAAAACCGATTATTGATAAAGCCAAGCTGGAGTAATTTTAATGTACAGTTTTATATGTTTGGAGATGATATTCCTTATGTACCTGAACATACCAATAAATATCAGCTTATGCTTGATACAATTACGGCTAATCTCAGGTTTAATATCAGATTGAAGACATTAATTAATTTTATTGTGTCGCCAATATCGGGAGGTATGGTTTTGACTTTACCCAAAAGGTGGTATTTGTCGGTAAAAGAAATTTGGAATATCTTTAGTTTAAGTATGTACATATTAAAACGATTTATAAAAATTTTATTTTTGTCATCTAATTTTTTCCCATATCAAAAATAACTATTAAGTTAAACGTCGTAATATATAGTTAATATTTTCCCCTCCCTTTTGTAACTTCATTATGTTTGCAAGTATTAAATAAAAATAGTTATTGAGTTAGCTTAGCAAAGCAAACAGCCTGGGAGTTAACGCGGCAGTAACTAATCTATCGAAAAGTCGAAGCACCCATTTTCTGCGATTGGACCGATAACAGAATTCATCAAGACATGCTTGTAAATGTTTTTTCCCTGAATCTATGGAATGTTCCCATCATAAAGGATTTTTGACATTAGAGAACAAAATATGGGTTTATTTGAGTACTTCACGGGCTTTTTTCCCTATAATGATTTCTTGCATGTGATTATGTCCATTTTTGCTAACAAAATCGTATAGACAGGCAAATCATCGGTTTTAACTGGCTGATTTACTCTAACATTCGTTTTTACGAGGTAGTCAATGGTTGCACTGTCTACTTTATCTACCATAGTCATTTTGGCAAAGACAATGGCATCGCCATGGGTAGATGCTTCAACAATTACAGCAGAGCAGAAGCGATGTCCTCGTATATGCATTATAGTTCCGGCTGTCAAAGATGTCTGATGTCTACATTTCTTGCACCGATACAATTTACGCTTAGGGGAACATGGTAATATTCTCGATGCCCACAACTGGGACAAGCAAATCCTTGAGGCCATCGGAGTTTAAAAAGTCTTTTTTCGCAATCTTCTTCTGTTTGATATTTTGTATGAAATTCCAGAAGACTTATTTCTTGGTATGGTTTATTCATAACAAATTCTCCTTTCCTATATACTTACACTTTGATCCTTGTCACGCTAATTGAAGTTTACGGGTTTTTGCTGAGGGAAGTTAATAAGCATTTAAATAAATGATAAGTATGCTGCGAGAGAGTACCTTTTTAAAAAAATTAATTTATTTGTTGCCGTTATTGTTTATTTGTATAGCAAGCATTGCGATAGTAGCACCAACAATGCACTATAATATTAATGACCCAAATTTAATACCATATTTTAATGGAGATGAAGGTTATCGAATGGATGTTATTTGGAGCTACTATAGTGGTGAGATAAGGGATAGTTATAAGGGTGGATATGATTACGGCCTCTTATTGTTGTATTTTTCAGACTTCTCCCGTATAGTTTTATCTCATTTTATGAATTTTGCCCCCGGTACCTTTGTTTTAATATTTAGATGGATTCATTTGGTTTTTTGGATCGCATCGTTGGTAATGTTTTGGCGTTTTATCAAATACCATTTTGGTGAAAGATGGCAATCTATAATAGGAGTTACTGTTTTAGCTTCTTTACCTGCACTTCCTTACTTTTTGAGTAACCTAAAACCGGATGCCATTGTTTTATTTCTTATGATTCTTGGACTTGACTATACTTTGCGTATTGTAAACAAACCTTCTTGGCGTAATTTATCTCTTGCAATTGCAATGGCATCATTAGCTACGCTTGTTAAATTTTCTGGCGTATTTCTGTTACCCCCCTTAGTTTTTGCAATGTTTTTATCTGAAAAATATAAGAAGAGTGAATATTTTGCATTTCCACACATTAAGCTTGCGTGGCTTTTATATATGTTTATTGGTTTTATTTTTATATCTTTGCCTTTATTAGCAGTGTTATTTTACGTACGTGGAACGACTGGTTGTACTATGTACGAACAGTATGGTTTATGGAGGAGTTTTCTACAGAATAAATTAATTATTTCTTTATTCCTAATGGGAGTTTGTTTTATTTTTATATCTGGAATATTGTGGTGGTTTAATAAAAGCAACAAATTTGTAATAGTAATGGAAATAGTTAATAAAATAAATTCTTACACATGTATTGTTTTTGGGTTATTTCTAGGATTTACTCTAATCTTTGGTTTTAGATGGATAACGGCTCCAAAATATTTTTTGGTATCTTATTCTCAAATTGCTCCTTTAGTTACTCCTTATGCTTTTGAAAATAATTTAAATATTGTTCATAAAGAAGGAGTGTTAGTTTCTTTTTTCATTAATATTATAGATAAAGTAAAAGACTTTGACCCTATTATATTTATTTTGTTTGTATTTTTTTATATACCATCAGAAACGTGGTCAATCCGCCAAAATATTAAATCCGACTATTTAGGATTATACAAAAGGCTCATTTTATTTAGTTTTGTTTTTGTATTTCTTGTATTTATATTTATAACAATGACAAGGGCAGAACAACTTCATATGTTACCTTTTATTTCTGCGGCGATAATTCTCGTATTTCAGGGAATAAAGTTGTTTTCTAATTCTTTTAAAGGAGATACTTGGATTAAAAATGGAGTATTGGCGACAGTTGGGATCCTTTTATTTATAGATATTATAAATAATGGGGAAACGGTTATATCGTTAACTACTAACAAATATCGTCAACACGAAGATGTCGGTTTTGAGATAGCAAAATGGTGGAGACAGAACATTCAAAAAGAAGCAATAATTGTAGCTGACCATCATAGATATGTGTATATTCCCTCCGAATATAAAAATATTAAAATTCTTAGAAGTTATAAATCAGAATGTTTAAAAATAGATCCAGTTGATGAATTACGACAATTAGTGGCTGACCATCAGCCTCAATATATTTATTATAATTTGGGATCGATAGGTATGCCCAAGGATAATCAAACATGGCCTCCAATTAATGAAATGTTACCAAATAAAAAAGTGAGGTTAGTTAAGACTTTTGAAAGTTCAGGACGAAAATATCAGAGGCTCCCTGATGATAAATTTGTAATATATGAAATATATGATAAGGAGGAGTGGTAGAAAAGCTATTATAGACAGTATGAATCAATTTATAGTAAACGAATTAAATAAGGTGACATAATGATAATATCTTTTTTGGACGCCATCGTTGTGATCGCTTAAAAACTGCCCTTTTTAGGGATTCAAATGTTTCGAAATAAACATTTGTGGTTTCTTC
>Ga0194120_10002216_pt1 | contig 33775 bp, 22 predicted proteins | sample TA2MahCa65mmetaG_FD_148642 | JGI IMG/M metagenome (GOLD analysis project Ga0194120, IMG submission 148642) | Freshwater microbial communities from Lake Tanganyika, Tanzania - TA2015019 Mahale Deep Cast 65m | ecosystem: Environmental > Aquatic > Freshwater > Lake | place: Tanzania: Lake... | reverse complement strand
TCGCACCTCGCCCCACTGCTCGGAGTCGAGCGTCGTGCCGTGCGGCGGCAGCGCGTGGACACCGATGCGTCCCTCGCGCAGCAGCCAAGGCGCGACGAGCAAGTCGACGACGAGGAACGCCGCCAGCGCAAGCGCGAGCGAGCGCGCGACGCGAGCGAGGCGGGAGCGCGATTGGGTCATCGGCGCCCGCGATGTTCGGCAATCGCCGAGCGCGGCACCAGCGCGCCGCGCGGCGGAAATCGCCGGAGGGCCGCTATACACCCCCCCCGGCTCGCGTGCGAGGAGGCTGCTTCGAGCCACGGAGACCGGTGGCCTAGCCGAGGTCGGGTACGGTCAGCTCGCTGGCATGGGCGACCGCGTGGCCGCTCGTCGGACGCCGCGCGTTGCGGCCCGTCCATCCCCCATGGCTTGCCAACTGAAGGGGCTGCTCGGTGAAGGGTTTGCGCGGTGAAGATCCGCGCCGACGAGGGGCCGTGTGGGTCGGCGGCTCACGACGGCCACGGCGGTACTTGGGCAACGCGCGAAGAGGCACGAGTACAATGCCTGCTCGTCGTCCCATGAACAGTGTCCCCTCGCCACGAGGTATCGCATGACGGGAGAGAAGCCTCGGAAGTGGAAACCGGTTGAGCCGCTCACGAGCGGGTGGAGGCAGCTCGAAGATCCGGGCATCGCCGCGCTGGTCGGGGTCTGGAACGAGCAGGCCTCGGAGCTGCAAGGCAAGGAGATCTACGAAACGTTCCTCGCCAAGTTGCGCCGGGAGTGGGCCATCGAGACCGGTGTCTTGGAGCGCTTGTACGAACTCAGCGACTCCGCGACCAAGGCGCTGATCGAGCGCGGACTCGATGCTTCGCTGCTCGTGTCCTCCGATACGGACAAGCCGGTCGATCAAGTCATGGCGATGATCCGCGACCAAGAGGCCGCGATCGACAGCATGTACAAGTTCATCGCTGAACGACGCACCCTGTCCGTGGGCTTCGTGCGTGAGCTGCACCACGTACTCACGGCGAACCAACCGACAGCCGAAGCCGAAGATGAGCGCGGCCAGCGAGTCACGGTTCCGTTGCGTAGAGGCGGCTGGCGACAATCCGAAGCGCAAGTGACCGACGCAGACGGTGTGACGTGGCTGTACTGCGAACCAGCGCTCATCGAGTCCCAGATGCTCGATCTGCTGTCCGGGTTCGACCAGCAGACGGCGGCCGACGTACCGCCGGAAATTCGCTCGGCGTGGCTGCACCACGGGTTTACGCTCATCCATCCGTTTCAGGATGGAAATGGGCGCGTTGCTCGATGTCTGGCGACGCTCGTCATGCTCAGGGCGGGTTGGTTTCCGCTCGTGGTGACACGAACCGACAGGCCCAAGTACGTTTCCGCCTTGCGATCGGCGGACGCTGGCGACTTGAAGCCGCTGGTGCAGCATTTCAATGACTTGCAGAAGCGGGCCATCCGCCGCGCGTTGAGCTTGAGCGAGAGCGTCATCGTCGAGAACGAGACGGTCAAGTCCGCGCTCGCTGCCGCGAGCATGCGGCTCGGAGAACGCGCGCAAGCGCTCGCTCAGAGTCAGCAGAAGGTGTTGCAGGTGGCCGAGGTGCTTCGTCGGAAAGCGACCGATCGGCTTCGCGCGGTCGAGGCCGACACGGACAAGATGCTCAAGTCGCACAATCCAATGTACGCCGCGCACAGCGATGGAGCGGCCCACGGTTCGCCTCGCGACTACTACTACAAGTTGCAGATCGTGGAGTGTGCAAAGACACAGCACTACTTCGCCAACTTGCCCGAGTACCGCGCGTGGGCACTCGTCGCGTTCTCGACCGAGGACCGTACGGAAGTGCTGTTCTCGTTTCACGGCATCGGTCGGGATCGGCGCGGCGTGCTCTGCTGCTCCGCCATCTACTGTCAGAAGGACATTGCGGGCAGCATCGCCTCCGTCGAACCTCTCGCCGCCGAGCCATTCGAGTTCACGTACCGCGATGATGAATTCGAGGTCTCCAACCGGTTCGCCCAGTGGATGGACGAGGCCATCGCGGCGGGTGTGCAGAAGTGGTCGCAGTCCTTGTAGAGCACTGGTCCATGACCGTCCGCGGCCGGGAGTGTCCATCGGCGTCGACAAGACCACGGGCGGGGCGCCGGTCTCGTGCTCCTCGCGGGTCGGCCTCGCGCGCGGGCCGCTGGCGTTCGCTCCGCAGGCGGCGCGCCACGGCCATGGTCAGGGCTGCGCGGCGCCGTCGGGGGAGTGGGTCCCGCAGGTGGCTCGGTTCGTGACCGCGCGAGGGAGCCGAGGATGCGGTTGGTGCGAGCGCGCGGGCCTGCGTCGCTATACTGCTCGGTCCTCAACGTCCCTTCGAAAGACCCGGAGTAGCCATGCGCGAGAACATCGTCTTCAGCGAACAGGCCAAGGAACTGGCGGCCAAGGCACGCGAGATTGCCGAGAAGCACGTCCGCCCGAACGCGGCCAAGTACGACAAGCTGCAGCAGTACAACTACGACGCCGCGAAGGCGGTCGCGGAGGCGGGGCTCTTCAAGACCTTCATCCCCAAGCAGTACGGCGGCCACGGCGCGGGCATCCTCGCGCTGGCGATGGTGACCGAGGAGCTCGCCAAGGCCGACTCGGGCTTTGGCGTGGCCTTCGCGGTCAACGCGCTCGGCTCGTTCCCGATCATCCTCGGCGGCACCGAGGAGCAGAAGCAGAAGTGGCTGCCGCAGATTGCCCGCGGCGAGAAGTTCGTGGCCTTCTGCCTGAGTGAGAAGTTCGCCGGCTCGGACGCGAGCGGCCTGGCGGTGACGGCCGAGGAAGATGGCGACCACTACGTGATCTGCGGCGAGAAGAAGTGGACCACCAACGGCGGCGTGGCGGACATCTACTCGGTGTTCTGCGTGACCGACCCGACCTCCAAGTCGCGCCGCATCAGCGCGCTCGTCGTCGAAAAGGGCACGCCCGGCTTCTCGGTCAACAAGGTCGAGGACAAGATGGGCATCCGCACCGTGCCGGTGGTCGAGACGCACTTCGACAACGTGCGCGTGCCGAAGTTCAACCTGATCGGCGGTCGTCCGGGCATGGGCTTCACCCACGCCATGCAGACTCTCGACTGCGCGCGCCCCGGCGTCGCCGCGCAGGCGGTCGGCGCGGCTCAGGGTGCGCTCGATCTCGCCTTGGTCTACGCCAGCCGTCGGCGTCAGTTCGACGCGCCGATCTCGAGCTTCCAGATGGTGCAGAAGATGCTCGCGGACATGGCCATGAAGACCGAGGCCGCGCGCTGGCTGGTGTACGCCACGGCCGCGGCGGTCGACGCCGGCCGCAAGGACACCACCAAGATGGCGGCCATGTCGAAGTGCTTCGCCACCGACACCGCCATGGAGGTCGCCACGGATGCGGTGCAGATCTTCGGCGGCTATGGCTTCATGGAGGACTACCCGATCGCCAAGTGCTTCCGCGACGCCAAGATCCTCCAGATCTACGAGGGCACCAACCAAGTCCAGCGCATGGTCATCGCGCGCAACCTCGTCAAGGAGGTGAGCACGCTCTCGCACCTCGTGCCGTACATCCCCGGCGAGGTCCAGCAGACCTACAAGAACGGCGCCGCGATCAACGCCGAAAACCAGTCGGCGGCGACGGCCAAGGTCTGAGGCTCGTCCGCCCGGGAGGCGCGTCCGGCACGCGCGAGAACCAGCGACCCCGTCGACTCACGAGAGCAGTCGGCGGGGTCGCTGTTTCCCATGTGTGAAAGTGCGTAGGGGCAAGGGTGTTTCGTGGTTGGATGGTGCCATTTTGGCGCCCGAGCACTCGTTTTGGCATGGAAGCGACTTTCATGGGTTGAAGAGTCGCTTGCATGGTCGTTTCGGTCGGTTCGGTCAGAGCAGCTCAAGTCGTTATCTGGCAAGGACTTGCGAAATGTCGACCGCGTCCCGCCGATCCAGCGGCCCCCGTGGCTCGAAACGTGCATGCGACGTTTCAGCCCGGTCGAGTCGCCCGGGTGAAAAACTAACGTGAACGTGAGGTTCGCCGTCGACGTTCCGGTGAAGGAGCCCCGTCCAAGAGGGTAGGGGAAGTCCCACAGGACCTGAACACGGAACGCACCAACCTTCTCGCGCTTGTCGCGAACTCCCCACACGCCGTCCCGGCTTGCAGAGGAGCCGCACGGCCACCTCGAAACCCACTCGGGGAAGACAACAGGCTGTACCGCCATGACCAAGCACCTGACCCACGCCCAGCTCGATGCGAAGCTCGACGCCCTTGCCAAGCAGGCCCTTGCCGCCTTCGCGGCAGGCCGCGCCGACACCTTCGTTCCCGCCGCGCGCGAGCTCGTCGCGAAGCTCGACAAGCGCGGCACGGCCCTCGAGGTCAGCGATCCCCAGAGCTGGCGCAGGCCGGTCAAGTCGCCGAGCAGCGGTCAGCGGCTGGCGCTGAGCCAGCAGTTCCGCGCCGAGGTCGATTCGATCGTGCCGCTCGACCGCGATGCGGAGCAACTGCTCGCCCGCCGGATCGAGTTCGCGCGCCTGCGCCTCGAGCGGGCCCTCGAGGAGACGGGAGTGGCGCCGGAGCGCCTTCCCAAGGGCGTCGCTAGCCCGGGTTTCGGCCTGCAGTCCGCCGTCGGCGCCACCGCCGGCTGCACCCTCCCAGCGCGCGTCTGCCGCCGTTGGTTCGAGCTGCACGCCCTGCGTTCGGAGATGGTCGAGCGCAACCTGTGGCTGGTCGGCGTCAACGTCGAGCGCTACTCCCACACCTCCGCCAGCCAGGCCGACCTCATTCAGGAAGGCTCGGCGGCCCTTTTCCGCGCGGTCGACGGCTTCGACTGGCGCCGCGGTCTGCTGTTCCGCACCTATGCGGTGCACTGGCTCAATCAGGCCTTCCGCAGCTACCTGTACAACTTCTCCAACACCGTGCGCGTGCCGGTCTACCTGCAGAAGGCCCTCAAGCACGTCAACGACGCCAAGGCCTCGCTCGGCGACCAGAACGCAGCGGCCTCGGCCATCGCCGGTCAGGCGGGCATGGACGAGCACCTCGTCGAGTCGGCGCTGGGAGCGGTGCGCTCGATGTGCTCGCTCGACGCGACCTACGATGACGACGACGGTGGCCGCCTGCGCGACTTCCTCTCGGCGCCGGAGAGCGAGGAGGGGCCCTACTGCTCATCGCTCGAGGACCACACCCTCTCGGGCAGGCTCGAGGATGCCCTCGCCGGTTTGTCCGAGCGCGAGCGCTTCGTGATCGAGCGCCGCTTCGGCATCAACCAGCCGCGCGAGTTCACCTTGGCCGAGGTCGCCCACGAGCTGAAGGTCAGCCTCGAGCGCGTGCGCCAGATTCAGGTCCGCGCGCTCGGCAAGCTGCGGACGCCGAACCTGCGCCGGGTCATCGACCCGTTCCTGAACTAGCGAGGTCTACTGCCACGGCCCCTGACGGCGGCAGTGGCGGGGGCACTGACCGGGAGCACCGGCGGAGGGGGCTCTTGGAGCCGCGGTTCGCCCGGGCGAGCCTGGTATCGCAGCCAGAGCGAAAGTCGTTCGTTGCGTTACAAGTGCCTGTGGGAACGCCACTTGCAGCGTCGGCGCCGACTGGCTTTCCAGAAACTTGGGAACAGCGGGCAAGGATCGGCGCTCGACTCCTTGCGCGGCACCGTGCCCCTGCACTCGGGCCGTGCGCAGCTACCTGCTCGTCGAGAGCGTGGGGCTGTCTGCTTCCGCGCCTCGAGACGGACGACTCAGGAACCGCCGCTCGAAGCCACGTCACCGCAGGGGACAACCTCGGACCTCCCTCTCAGCCACCATGACGCACTCCAACCCCGCTCTCCGTCGCCTGTCCATCGCCGCCGCGGCCGTCGCGCTCTGCACCGCGGTCCACGCCCAGAGCCTCTCGATCACCCACGGCAGCGTGATCGCCACCAATGGCGATGTCGCGCCCGGCCTCGGGGGCGAGGTCTTCGGCGGGACCGGGACCTTCGACTCGGGCGTCATCGCCGATGACGGCCGGATCTTCTTCCGCGGCCGCCTCACGGGGGGCACCACGGTTGCGACCAACGAGCGCGCCTACTACATCGGCACGAACCGCTCCAGCCTCTCCCTCGTGCTGCGCTCGGGCGCTCCGGAACCGACCGGCACCGTTCCCGGAGCGACCATGAACACGTCCACGGCGGCGGGTCTTTCGAGCGGCTTCCGCATCAGCGCGGACGGGCGTCTGCTGTTCGGGATCTCGATGAGCGGCGGCGGCGTTCTCACCACCAACGACACCGGCATCGTCGTCGGCACCCCGGGCAACTTCCAGTTCCTCGTGCGCGAGGGGGCTTCGGCGCCGGGCACCGTCGGGGCGACCATCAGCACGTCGTTCAGCTCGCCTTCGCAGCAGTCGTCGGGCCTCAATGCCTCCGGTCAGGCCTGGTTTTCCGCGACTCTCCTTGGCGGGGACGTGTCGGGCACGACCAACAACCAGGCCCTCTATCACGGCACGCCGGGCAACCTGACCATGGTGGTGCGCAAGGGTGCGAGCGGTCCCAACGGCGAGCTCATCAGCGGCCTTTACGCGGGTTTCATCGGGCAGATCAACGCCTCGGGCCAGTTCTACTACGACGTGTCGTACGCCACTGGCTCGGGCTCGCCGGCCGTTTCAGCGACCAACGACCGCGCGATCTGGCTCTACACGCCGGGCGTGGGCAACGTCGAGATGGTGCGCGAAGGAGACGCCTGCACGGACTACCCCACCTGCGTCTACCTGAACGGCACGGGCTCGCTCATTCCCTTCTCCTTTGCCGCGAGCAACTTCCTGAACTCGGGCAAGGCCCTGTCCGCCACCAACCTGTCGGGCACGGGCGTGAGCAGCACGAACGATGACACGGCGCTGGTGCTGTTCAGCGCGACGACGGACAAGGTGCTGGTGCGCGAAGGCGATGTGGCCCCGGGCCTGACCGGCATCACGCTGGGCGCCTTCAACACTTCGAACGCGCTGATCAACGAGAGCGAGACGATCTGCTTCACGTCGGTGCTGGTGGGTCCCGTGACCACGGCGGACGACGCGGCGATGTTCACCGGCACGCAGGGCAATTTCCGCATGGTCATGCGCGAGGGCGATATCGGCCCCGGCACCACGTGGGCGTTCGGCAGCCCGCTCGGTCAGTCGACGATGATGAATGGCGCTGGACAGATCCTGTTCGTCAACTCGATGACGGGTACGGGGGCTCCGAGCAGCACGACTTGGCTCTACGATCCGGCGACGGGCCTGAAGCTGTGCTTCTCGGCCGGCGAGCAGATGGAAGTGCAGCCCGGCGTCTTCAAGACCACGACCACGCAAGGCGGCGTTCAGTTCAACAACTGCAATTCCCGCCCGTTGAGCTTCACCGACGATGGCAAGATCGCCTCGCGCGTCAGCTTCTCGGACGCCACGGGCGCGATCGTCGTCGTGAACTACCCGCCGAACTCGCTGCCGACGGCCTACTGCACGGGCGGCACCACCACCAACGGCTGCGTCGCTTCGATGAGCGCCAACGCCAACCCCAAGATCGACCACAGCAACGCGGTCACCGTCGCGGTGTCGGGTGTGGAGGGCCAGAAGGCGGGCCTGATCTACTACGGTCTCAACCGTCACCTCGCGCCGTGGTGCTCGAGCGGTGGCACGAGCTTCCTGTGCGTCAAGGCTCCGACGCAACGCACGGCGGTCCAAGACAGCGGCGGCACGGCCAACAGCTGCGACGGCACCATGACGCTCAACTGGAGCGCCCTCCAGAGCGGCGGCACCATGCTCGGCAGCCCCTTCGCGGCCGGCAACAAGGTGGATGTGCAAGCGTGGTTCCGCGACCCCACGGCGTGCCGGACCACCAACCTGTCGAACGCGGTGGAACTCACCTATCAGCCCTGATCGAAGGCCAGCCCTGATCGAAGGCCAACCTTGAACGAGTGCCGGTCGCGCGCGAGCGCGGTCGGAGGGATCCGGAGTCGCCCTGCTGCGAGCGCGGGGTGGCTCCGGGTCTTTTTTGGCTCTCCTCCACCTTTTGTGGGTCACGGGAGGGGCGGGTTGAGCACAAGGCCTGAGCAGCAGAGGAAGATTATCGAGCTCAGCGCGAGGTAGTCGTGAAAGCCGAAGGCGCGGTGGGCGATCATCCGCACGCGGTTGTTGATGCCCTCGAGGAAGCCGTTGCTCAGGCGCTCGCTCACGTAGGCGAGAATGCCGTCGAGGTGCTTGCGGATCGTCCGGCCCGTGCGGACGAAGGGCGCGAGTCTTGAGCGCGCGGCCCACGCGATCCACTGCGTCAGTGCGCGCTTGGCGCGCGCTGGCTGGCGGTAGTCCAGCGCGCTCGCGAGCGTCTCCTTGAGCAGGTAGGCGCGGTACACCGGCTCGTTCGAGCGTTGCACCGCACTCAGTCTGCTTGTCTCCATCGCGCTGAGGTTCCAAGGGTTCTTCAGGAGCAGGAAGCGGGAGTGGAAGAGCTCGCGTCCTTCAGCGGTCCCGCGCAGCTCGCGAAGCTGCTCGCGCCGCACTTCGTCGAGCGCGTCGCTCGCGAGGCGCTGGATGTGGAAGCGATCAAAGACGATCTGGGCCTGGGGCAGGCACTCCTTGGTCGCGCTGATGTAGGCCACCGAGAGATCCATGGTGACACACTTGATGCGCTGGCATCGCTTTGGGCCGAGCTCGTCGAAGAAACGCTTCAAAACAGCGGCGTTGTGCCCCTTTCCTGTCCACACGACACGCTGCCGATCGTGGTCGACGACGATCGTCAGGAAGTTGTGCCGCCGCTTGTAGCTGAACTCGTCGATGCCGATGCAGCGCAGATCGTCGAGCAGCTTCGGGTCGAGCCTCCTGTCCACGACACGGCGCACGATTGCACCGACAGTCGACCACGCGATCCCGGCCAGTCGCGTCACCTGTGTCTTGTCGGTCACCTGCGCGAGATACGCGACGTACTCCTCGAAGTCGTACGTGAAGTTGCTCGCGTGCGCCGCCCACGGCACGTCCTCGACTCGCACGCCGTTGCAACTCGAGCAGCTCACGCGACGCGGGGCGTACTCCAGCGCGATCCGCAGCTTTCCCAGGCCAAGGTGCCTCCAGCGGCGCGCCCTCAGCCGGTCGTATCCAGGACGGACCCGGCGGCATTGCGCGAAGCGCGCCTTGCGCTTGCGCGGCCGCACACCGACCACCAGGACGCTGCCCTCGAAACGAGAGCCTTCGACGATGAGACCGCTGACACCGATGAGGCGACGCAATAACGTGGTGAGGCGCATGGGGCTCCTGGCTGGATCGGGCGTTGTGATGAACCTCCAGTCCACCACGAACCCCGTGCGCCTGCCGCTTCCCGAGGGCGCCTGAGTCCTGCTACGCCGTTCGCGCCCCCAGAGAACCGGCGCCGTCGCACGTTTTCCGGCCCGAAACCGAAGGTTCAGGCCATCTGCTCACCCACATAAGGTGGAGGAGAGCCTCTTTTTTTGGGGGGTCTTTCTTGCGGGCGGACCGGAGGGACTCAGCTTGAGAGGGCGCGCAGGGCGAGATCCTTGGCGCTGCGCAGGTCGACCTTGCCGGTGCCGAGGACGGGGAGCGCGTCGACCTTGATGAAGGCGTCGAGGCGCGGGATGAAGAGGTTGGGGAGCCCGGCGGCGGACAGGGCGGACAGCAGCGGGGGAAGCGTGGAGAGCTCGAGGGTCGTGAGCACCGCGAGGCGCTCGCCCTTCGATTCGTCGGGGATCGCGGTGACGAGGAACACCTGCACGGAGGAGTTCGCGGCGGCGTGGAGCTCCTCCTCGACGCGGCCGTGGGGCACCATTTCGCCGCCGATCTTGGAGAAGCGCGCGAGGCGGTCGGTGATGCGCAGGAAGCTGTCGTCGTCGAGCAGCGCGATGTCGCCGGTGACGTACCAGCCGTCGCGGAGAGCCTTGTGCGTGAGGTCGTCGCGGCCGAGGTAGCCGCGCATCACGTTGGGGCCGCGCACGAGCAGCATGCCGGGAGTGTTCGGCGGGAGGTCCGCGAAGGTGTCGGGATCGACGACGCGGCAGACGATGCCGGGCAGGGGTTGACCCACGAAGCCGCGGCGCCAGCCGGGTTGGTAGAGGCCCGCGGCGCGGAAGTCGGCGTGGCTCGCGGCGACGACCGGCGCGCACTCGGTCGTGCCGTAGCCCTCGAGCGGGCGGATGCCGAACTGGTCCTGAAAGGCGTCGGCGAGGCGGTCGGTGAGTTTCTCGGCGCCCGCGAGCACCAGACGCAGGGAGCCAAACTGCTGCGGCGGAATGCGCCGCAAGTAGATCGAGAGCAGTGTCGGAGTCGCGAGCAAGAAGGTGATGCCGTGGCGCTCGACTTGATCGCCGATGGCGGGTGCATCGATCGGGCTGGGATGAAAGACGGCGCCCAAGCCGCTGGTCGCAGGGAACCAGATCGTGGCCGTGTATCCGAAGGAGTGGAAGAACGGCAGGATGCCGAGCACCTTGTCGCTCGCCCCGACGTGGAAGGTCTGCTCGAGCGCGGCGCAGTTCGAGGCGATGTTCGAGTGCGCGAGCATCACGCCCTTGGGTTCGCCCGTGGAACCGCTGGAGAAGATCACCGTGACGACGTCGTCCGCGCGCACGGCTCGCTCGGCGCCGCACAGACGCTCGAGCAACCGCGTCGGAGCGATCCAAGCGAGCGCCAACGACGAGAGACGCGCCCATGGGCCGACTTCCTTGGCGAGTTCGTCGATCCAGATCGGCTCGACGCCGGCGGGGAGTTCGAGGTTGGCGCGCTCGAGGAACACGCGACTGGTGACGACCGTGCGCAGCTGTGCTTGCTCGGCAGCCGAAGTCATCCCGACGCGACCGGTGGTGTAGTTGAGGTTGACGGCGGCTCGGCCCGCGAACGAGGCGGCGAGGTTCACGAGCGCGCCTGCGACGGACGGCGGCAGCAGAATGCCGACGTGGCGCTGGCCGCTCCAGCGCGCGGCGAGCAGGCGACCGAGCGCGATGGCACCGGCGAGCGCGCGGATGCGGGTCACGCGCGGCCGCGTCGCGTCGGCGAACAGCATGCGCAGCGGGCGCGTGCGAGCGCGCGCGACGAACGTGGCGTGCAGCGGCGGCGCGGACTCGTGGCGCTCGCGCCAAGCGTCTTGTCCGAGCAGTTGCACGGCGCGGCGCACCTCGTGCACCGGCGTTCCGGATTCGAGTGGCGCGCCGAAGGACACGCTGACGGGGTAGGGGAGTCGGCGCGGCAGCTTCCACACGAAGCGGCCGCCGTCGTAGCTGAACACCGAGCCCCACACGCCCTCGAGGTAGACGGGAATCACGGGCGCGGCGCGGCCCTTGACGATGCGCTCGAGCCCGCGCCGGAACGGCAGCAGCATGCCCGTGCGCGTGATCTGGCCCTCGGCGAAGATGCACACGAGGTGCCCTTCGTCGAGGTAGTCCCCGGCGGAGCGCAGGCCGCGCAGGATCATGCGCGCGCCGCCCGTGGCGGAGATCGGAATGGCGTCGAGCCAGCGCAGGACCGGACCGATGAAGCGGTGCTCGAAGAACGGTGCGTCGACGAGGAATCGCACCGGTCGATCGGTGCTCGCGATCAGAAACAGGCCGTCGACGAAGGAAACATGGTTGGGGACGAGCAGCGCGCCGCCCTGCGAGGGGATGTGCTCGAGACCGCGGATTCGCAGGCGGTAGATGCTGTGCGTGAGCAGCACGAGCGCGAGTCGCAGCAGCGCTTGTGGCACGAGCCAGCAGGCCCACGCGGCGCCGCCGATCACGATTCCCGCCGCCACGAGGAACAGCGTGGCCGTGCCCGCGCCGAGATCCGCCAGCAGCGCGCCGAGCGCTCCGCCGACGAGTGCCGCGAGATACACGAGGAAGTTGGAGCTCGCGACGACGGCGCCACAGCCCCGCGCGGGGGCGCGCCACTGCACGAGTGCGTTGAGCGGCACGACGAGCAGGCCCGCCGAGAGGCCGATGAGTCCCATCAGCGCCAGCGTTCCATGCAGGCCGGGCAGGCTGAGGCCAAACAGCAGCGAGAAGAGTGCCAGCAGCAGCGCTCCGAGCGGCAGCAGGCCGAGTTCGACCTTGCGACCGGAGATGCGGCCCGCGAGCAACGAGCCCAGACCGATGCCGATCGAGAGCGTGGCGAGCGGCAGGCCGACGCGGCGCTCCTCCAGCGCGAGATCGACCTTGGCGTAGACCTGCAAGTTCTGCATCAAGAGGCTCGCGACGCCCATGAAGAGCGCGTTTCCGAGCACGGCCAGCCGCAACACGCGATCCGCGCGCAGGGCGGCGAAGGCCGTGCGCGCGATCTGTCTCGCACCGGCACCGTCGGAGCTCGCCGGAACCGTCGGAACCGCGAGTGCGCCGAGCAGTCCGACGAGCGCGAGGCACGCGAGCGCCGCTGCGACGAGCCATGGCGACGCCCCCGCGGCGTGCAGCAGCAGCGGACCGCAGGCCGTGCCGGCGACGATCGCGACGAAGGTCGCGAACTCGATCGAGCCGTTGGCGCGGGACAAGCGCTCGTGCGGCACGAGCTGGGGCAGGATGCCGTACTTGGCCGGCGTGAAGAGCGCGCTCTGCAGGCCCATCGCGCCGACGATCGCGAGTGCGGCTGCCCCGCCGCGGGGTTCCGCGTGCAGGCTGGCGGTCGCGGCCAGCATCAAGAGCAGCTCGAGCGCCTTGGTCGCCACCAACACGCTGCGCTTGCTGAAGCGATCGACGAGCCCAATCGCGGGCAACGTGCCGAGCGCGAGTGGCAGGAGGAACACGACGGTGACCAGCGCTGCCGTGCGCTGGGCCTGCGCCTCGGGGGCGGCCTCGCCGAGCTCGCGCTGCAGGAGCAGCGTGACGACGATCTTCCAGGCGTAGTCGTTGAAGGCCCCGAGGAACTGCGCGACGAGCAGGCCCCCGAGTGGGCGGCGGGCGGGTTGCATGAGCACTAGGGAGCCATGTCGCGCACTCCAGCGCAACGAGTTCGCGCTGATCCCATCGATAGGCCCGGCGAAGCGATCGCCGCCAACCCCCGCCCAATCGAGGCCGGCTGCTAGGATTCGGTTCATGCCCGTGGCCGTACTCGTGCTCTCCGCGCTCGGTTGTTTCGCCTCCGCGCTCGGCGGCGTGCGCGGTCAGGATCGCACCACCGAGGCCGCGCCCGCGCGCGCGCTCGATGACGCGGCGCTGCGCGCGGCGTGCTTCGATCTGCTCGGTCGACCGCCGCTCGAGGCGGAGCGCACCGCGTGGCTGGGTCGCGCGCGGCACGAGTTTCTCGATCACTGGCTCGGTCGGCGCGAGACGTGGTCGCAGTGGGTCGAGGAGCAGCTGTACTACTTCTTCCTGATCGACAACTTCCGTCCCGAGAACGAGCGCGTCGGCGAGTTGCCGCAGTTGCTCGCGGCCGCCAAGCTCGACGTGCGCAGCGCGATCCACCGCATCGCGCTGAGTCCCAGTTTCGACCAGCGCAATCCGGGCGCGGACACGTTCGTCACGGTCGTGATGGAACAGCTGAACGGCCTGCGCGTGCAGAAGAACGTGCGCGAGCTCGAGGTCGGCAAGGCCATGTACGACGGGCACCCGGGGGCGTTCCTCGGCAAGAGCGGCGCGACGCAGGCGGACTTGCTGCGCATCGCGATCGAGGATCGCTCGTTCGTGCAGCAGCTCGTCGCGCGCGAATATCGACGCATCGTGCGCACGGAGCCCGACAAGACCGAGCTCGCCTTGAACGTGCGACGCTTCCAGCGCGATCCGGCCGTGTTTCGCGCGCTGCTGCGCGAGTGGATGCTGTCCGAGGCGTGGGATGCGCGCGTGCGCAGCCGCACGAGCGCTCCCAACCGGATTTGGATCGCGGCCTTGCACGTCGATCTGCTCGGGCGCGAGCCACTGCCGGAAGAATCGCGGCGCCTGCGCACGGCGCTCGACGGACTCTCGGACACCGGACCGCTGCGGTCCGTGCTCGCGCGCGTGCTGATCGACTCGGGACAGGTGAGGCTGCCCGAAAAGGCGCAGATCGAGGATCCGACGCAGTGGATCGCGGGCCTCTTCACGCGCCTGCTCGGGCGCGCTCCGAGCCCCGCTGAGCTGCGCACGTTCGTCACCGTCTTTCACGAGCCGGAGTGTCGTCCGCACACCGTGCTCTACGCGCTCGTCACGCACCCGGAATACCAGACCTATTGAGAGCCGCCATGCCGCACAACCCTGACCGGTCGTTGGAGAGAGTGTCGAGTTTCGCCTCGGATCGACGCGCGTTCGTCCTCGGCGCCGCCGCGGGGGCACTGGCTCTGCCGGCACTCGCTCGCGGGTCGCTGCTCGCCGCACAGGAGCGCAAGACCAAGCACGTCGTGCTCGTCGCCTTCGCGGGCGGCGTGCGCACGCGCGAGACGTTTGGCGCTCCGAGCAACGTGCCGACGCTGGAGGCGCTCGCCAAGGAGGGCGTGCTCTACAAGCGCGTGAAGTCGTCGAACCTCGGGCACTTTGGCGCGGCGCTCTCGATCTTCACGGGCATCAGCGAGGCGCGCGGCATTCGCGAGAACGCGCGCGGTGGCGATCCGACGCTGTTCGAGTACGTGCGCAAGGACGCCGGGCTGCGCGCGAGCGACGTGTGGATCAGCACGTCGGGCGGCGCGCAGCAGACGAACTACAGCTACGGCCTGCACCCCGACTACGGCGCACGCTATGGCGCGAACACGGTCGATGGCGACGGACTCTTCAACGCCGAGTTCAAGTCGATCTTGGAAGCGTGGGGGCGGCCGAGGGCGCTGCCCGCCAAGGAAGCCGAGCTGCTCGGGCGCATGCGCGGCGCGATCGGTGGCGGCTCGGCGGGTTCGGGCGAAGATTCGGCGCGCGTCGAGAAGTACATCCTCGACGAGCTCACGAGCGGCACGGCGGACATCCGCGGCGCCAACGCGGCGGATGCGAAGGCGATCCGCGTCGCGCGCAACTTGCTCGTGCTGTTCAAGCCGAAGCTGGTGTCGATCGTGTTGCAGCAGGCGGACGCGGCGCACGGCTCCTACAACGGCTATCTGGAGATCATTCGACGCAACGACGAGGCGCTCGGCGAGCTGTGGCGCGCGGTGCGCGCGGATCAGGAGCTGCGCGACTCGACGGCCTTCGTGATCCTCCCCGAGTTCGGACGCGATGCGGACCTGAACTCGCGGCGCGGGCTCGACCACGGCGACGGCTCGAACGACTTGGAGTACGTCACGGCCACCTGCTGGGGACCCGACTTCGCGCGCAATCGAATCGTCGAGGAAGACGTGCAGGCGATCGATGTCTGCCCGACCGTGTGTGAGCTGCTCGGCGCGAGCGCGACGAAGGCGCGCGGCAAGCGACTGCCCAAGCTCTTCGCGTGAGCATGGGCTTGCAGGATTCGAGTCTGTGGGCGCGGCTGCGCGCGCTGGCGACGCTGGCGGCCGCAGTCGGCGCGTTGGCGTTCGCGATCGTCTCATCGAGCGGGAGCGCGCGGCCGGCGGGGGCGGCGCAGGTCAAGGCGGATTCGTCGGGTTGCGTGAACTGCCACGCCGGCATCGAGGAGATGCACCCACAAGCGCAGCTCTCGTGCGTCGACTGCCATGGTGGGAACGGTGCGGCGAGGACCAAGCTGGAGGCGCATCCTCCGCGGGCCCAGCGCGAGGCAGGCGACGAGCGCGTCGCGGGGCTCACCGAGGACCTCACGTGGCGGCGTTTCGAGAATCCGATGGACTTGCGCGTGGCCCCGACGACGTGCGGACCGTGTCACGAGAGCGAAGTGGGCCGCGTGCGGACGAGCATGCACGCCACGACCGCGGGGCACCTGTCGGACGGCTACTACGAGGGCGGCTTGGCGAAGCGCAAGGGAGCGCAGTTCGGCGTGTTCGCCGTGGCTTCCCATCTCGCGCAGAAGGGCGACGTCGAGGAGCTCTATCAGGTGCCGGCGTTTCGCGAAGGCGGCGCGCACGACGACCTCGGCAAGCACCTCGCCGATCTCGCGCGCAAGGAGTGCATGCAGTGCCACCTGTGGTCGGAGGGGCGGGCGGTCGAGGGGCGCGTCGGCTTCGACGGCGACTACCGCGGCGAGGGCTGCGCGGCGTGCCACGTGCCCTACGCGCTCGACGGGCTCTCGGAGAGCGCCGATCGCACCGCGCCGCGAGCCGAGCCCGGACACCCGCGCGCGCACGTGATGACGCGCGCGCCGACGACCGACACCTGCACGAGCTGTCACTATGGTGACGCGTCGATCGGCCTCAACTTCCGCGGCCTGTCGCAGTTGCCGCCGGGCGCGCCGGGCGGGCCGGAGATACCCGGCACCACGGATGCACTGCGCAATCGGCAGTTCTATCTGGACGATCCGTCGATCGTGCCGCCCGACGTGCACCACGAGCGCGGGATGCACTGCATCGACTGTCACACGGAAAACGACGTGATGGGGGATGGCCGCCTGTACGGCTCGATGGAGCATGCGGTCGAAATCTCGTGCAGCGACTGCCACGGCACGTTCCGAGAGCCCGCCACCCTGCGCACGCAGCGCGGCACGCCGCTCGCTCACCTGCGTCGCAGCGACGCGGGGATCGTGCTCAAGAGCAAGGTCGATGGGCGCGAGCACGTCGTGCCGCAGGTGGTGCACGTGCTCGACCCGAAGCGTCGGGAGTACAACGAGCGCGCCGCGCGCGCCATGACGAGCGAGCACGCGGATCTCGCCTGCCACCTGTGCCACTCGGCGTGGAATCCCAACTTCATGGGCTTCCACTTCGATCGCAATGAATCGCTCACCCAGCTCGATCTCCTCTCGGGCCAGCGCACGAAGGGGCGCGTCACGACGCAGGAGAAGGTCTTTTCGTCGTGGAAGAGCTTCTACGCTGGGCTCGACGAGTCGGGACGCTACGCGCCGTACTTGACGGGCTTTTCGACGATGGGCACCGTGCGCGACGAGCAGGGGCGCGTCGTTCTCGATCAGGAGTTGCCCGTCACGGCCGCGGGACTCTCGGGCCTGACGCAGATCCACCACCAGATGCACACGGTGCGCGGCACCTCGCGCGCCTGCGTCGAGTGCCATCGCAGCTCCGCGACTTGGGGGCTGGGATCGGTGAACTTCCGCCTCGGACGACAGCTCGCGTTCGTCGCGGATCGCCGCGGGCTCGAGGTGCTGGCGATCGACCGCAGTCAGGTGTCGGCTTCGGTGCCGATCGCGAAGCTCGTGCAGCCCGACATCGTGGATCTGGCGCTCGACTGCGATCCGTTGCAGGGCTTCGCGCGGCGAGTGTACGTCGCGGAAGGCTATCGCGGCCTGCACGTGGTCGACGTGCGCGACCCGGCGCGACCGCAGCGCCTGCAGTTCATCGCCACGGTCCAGCCCTCGGGCATGGCGGTGGCGGGCGAGCAGCTCTATCTGGCGGATGGCGCCGGCGGCCTGCGCATCTTCCGCATCGAGGCGGATGGGCGCCTCGCGCCGCTCTCGCGCGTGCTCACGTTCGACGCGCGCGACGTCCATGTGCAGTGGCCGCTGGCCTACGTCGCCGACGGCATCGGCGGCGTGCTCGCGATCGACGTGCGCAAGCCCGCCGAGCCGAAGATCGTCGGCGGAGCCCGCGTGTCGAGCGACGCCGCCCGTGCGGATGCCGCCGTGGGGGTGACGTTCTTGTTCCAGAATTCGCGACCGGTCGCGGAGGAGGGCGTCGTCGCGGATCGGCGCACGCCGGCGCGCGCGCTGCTGTGTGTGCTCGACGAGCGCGAGGGGCTCGTGCTCTTCAACGCCACGGAACCTGGAACACTCGAGAAACTCTGGCCGCCGGACGAGGAACGCAGTCGCGCCCAGCGGCGCGTCGGCGTGTTCCGCGGGTTTTCCGTGCGCAGCCATGTCGATCTCGCCGAGCCGCAGGGAGGATCGAGGACGCGCGAAGGCGACTGGGCCTATCTGCTGGCCGAATTCGATGCGCCGAATGCGGACCCGCAGTCGCGACTGTTCGTGCTCGACATCACGGAGCCGCGGCGCGTGCGCAGTGTGGCCGCGCTCGCGTCGGGCGAGTCGACCGAGATGCTCGCGGTCGGCGCCTACTACAACCCGCCGTTCCTCCAGTCCGTGGCGCTCGCGCCCGGCAGCGATGGCGTTGTCGCCACGGACGTCTCCGTGTCGGGCGAGCCGCGGCAGCTCGGAGCGCTGGCGGGCCTGCGTGAGTGCTACGCGATCGCGCTCGAGGAGTTCCCGCTCGATCGCATGCTCGACGAGGCGGGCAGGCCGCTGAAGGACGTCAGTCACGTGGGGTCGCGCTGGCTGACCTTGCCCGAGATCGAGCGAGTGCTGCTCGTGCCCGCGAAACTGCTGGGCAGCGACGCGGGGCGAGCCGCGAGCGAGATCCCGGGTCAGGGAGCACGCATGCACTTCCAAGCGTGCGACGCCGATCGCTCGGGCCTGCTCGAGGGCGACGAGTTGCGGCGCGCGGGGCAGGGGCTCGACGGCGATGGAGATGGGCGCGTCGCGCTGCGCGACCTCGCGCGGCTCGCGCGGCTCGTCGAGCCGGAGCGCAGCGAGACCGATGCGAGCGCCCCGGCGTTTCTCGCCACGCGCGTCGATCGCGATGGCGACCTCGCGCGGCTGTTCGACGGCCTCGCGCCCTTGCAGTTCGATGAGGACGGCAACCGCAGGCTCGATCGCGCGGAGCTCTCGCGGATTCTGTTCGCGGCGCTCGATCTCGACGGGGACCGCGCGCTATCGCCCGACGAGCTTTCGCGTCATCCCGGGGAGCTGCGGCAGCTGCGATTGGGTGGGGCGACGGCGCAAGCTCGCTTCGCGCGCCTCGACGCGAACGGGGACGGGAAGATCCAACCCAAGGAGCTCAGGATCGCCGACGAGGAGTTCCTCGCGCTCGACGTGGATCGCAGCGGCGAGGTCGAGCTCGGGGAGCAGGGCGTGCCGGCGTGGGAAGCGCGCGGGTACTTCACGCGCGATTCCGAGTGGCCGACGCGGCGCGTCGCGGCGCTCTCGCTCTCGCCGCGCATCACGCTCGAGAGCCTGCTCGAGGCGTTCGACGTCGATCGCGATGGAGCGCTGGGGGCGCGCGACCTGAAGGCCCGTCCGGGACTGCTGATCGAGCTCGACCTCGATCGCGATGGGACCGCGGAGCCCAACGAGCTCGGCAATCGCGTGCAATTGGCGCAGGCGCAGGGAGTCGAGGCCTCGCCCGATGATTTCGTCGGTCGCTGGGACCTCGACGGCGACGGCGAGGTCGAAGAGCGCGAGCTGCCCGAGCTGGTCCGCCGCGTGCTGGCGCGGCGAGTCCAGCGGTAGCGGTTCCGGCGGTAGCGGTTCCGGCGAGCCTCGCGGCTGCTCGTCCCCAAGCCGTCCCGCCGATCGACGTCGTGCGCGAGGCCGCTTGGAGTCAGGCGGCTCGGCGCAAGCTGGGAGCGAGCAGCTCGCTGCCGCGGCTCGTGGGCTCAGGCGTGCTCGGCGGAACTCGTGCCGGAGCTCCCGCGCTTCCACTCTTCGCCCGCCTCGTCATCATCACCCGCGTCGTCTTCATCCGCGTCGTCGTCATCTACAGCGGGGCCGCAGCCCGTGCAGCTGTCGGCGACCAGCGTGCAGTCGAAGCCCACCACCACGGTCTCGGAATACGGGCCGCAGGCCATGCCTGACCAAGTCAGGAAGAACGCGATCGTGCCGTCGGGAAGCTTGCCGAGGAATTGCTCGTCGAAGCACGACACCCAGTCGAAGTCGTTCTCGTCGACGCGCTCCTCGGGCGGGGGGATCACTTTCATGCGCTCGATGATGTCGGGCGTGCAATTGGCCTCGTCGAACTCGCCGATGCCGTCGAACCAGACGAAGGTGCAGTGGGCGCACGGCGAGGGTTCCGCTTCGGGCCGTACCACCCAGCTCCCGCAGACGGGGCAGTGGAGCGAGAACGCGTTCGGGTCGATGTCGAGGTCGATGCGTTGACCGGTCATGGGTGTGCTTTCGTTCAGGGGGTCGGTTCAGGCCATTCGAGCGCGAAGGCGATCACCATCGCGCTCGGTCCGTAGCGCTCCCACAGGAGGAACACGACGGTGCGCTCGGGCAGGCGCGCGAGGAACTGCGCGTCGTAGGGCGACGTGTCGATGTCCAAGCGCTCGCATTCGGTGACGATCGGAGCGAGCTTGGGATGCAGGAGCTCCTCGACGATGCCGCTGCCTTGATCGATCCAGCCGAACAGCACGTGCGGGCACTTGAGCAGGTCCGAATCGGGCCGCATCAGCGCCGCCCCGCAACACGGGCAGAAGAAGCTGCCGTGCACGAGGTCGTAGCTGTGCTCGATGACTTGGATCGGGGAACGTTTGGACATGGTCGAACGCCTAGCTTTGAAAACGTGGAACGCCTAGCTCTGAAAACAACGTCGAGCGCCTAGGAACGGGGTGCGCCTAGGAACGGGGTGCGCGCCGGCGCCCGCGGCGGCGCTCGAGCTCGCGGCTCTCGAGGTTGGGGTCCTCGGCCATGCGCTGCAGCCACCACTCGAGGAACGCGAACGGCCGGTCCGCGTGCGGCAGCTCCTCGCGCGGGGGAATGGACGCGAGGTACGCGAAGCGGCGCAGGTGCTTCGCGAGTTCGTCGCGATCGGCGCGCAGGTCAAAGCGCTCCGCCACGGCGTCCTGCAGCACGTCCATGCGTTCGAGCGCTTCGACCGACGATGCGAGGTACACGCGCACCGGACGCGCGTTGGGTGCGCAGGCCAGCTCGAGCTGCTGGTAGGGCTCGAGGCGACTGGCCGCGAGGATCTCGGCGCTCCAGCCGCGTTCGTAGATGTCCTCCTCGGTGAGGAAGTGGGGGGCGACGTCCATGGTTGGTTCGAGCTCCACGGGTGGTGGTCCAAGGGAGTAGGGCGGACCCAACGGGCGGCCGCAGGATCGGTGGCAACCTCGGACATGGAATGGCCAAGGTGCGGAATTTCTCGCCTGTCCGCCGTAGCGCACCCGCGCGGCGGCCACCCAAACAAACGCGGATTTCCTGCTATCCTCTTTGCCCGCGCGCCGGCTCCCTCGGCACGCCCAAGCACCTTGCGGCGCGCAGCGCCGAACTCGCCATGTCCTCCGCCAAGCAGATCCTGTACACGCACACCGACGAAGCTCCCGCGCTGGCCTCCTACTCGTTCCTGCCGATCGTGCGCGCCTTCGTGAAGGGCACGGGCATCACGGTCGAGACGCGCGACATCTCGCTCGCCGGGCGCATCCTCGCCGCCTTTTCCGACCTGCTCCCGCCCGCGCAGCGCATCCCCGATCACCTGACGGAGCTCGGCCGCATCGCCGAGACTCCGGCGGCGAACATCATCAAGCTCCCGAACATCAGCGCCTCGGTGCCGCAGCTCAAGGCCGCGATCGCGGAGTTGCAGGCGCAGGGCTACGCGCTGCCGAACTATCCCGACCTTCCCACCACGGACGCCGAGAAGGACGCCAAGAAGCGCTACGACCGGGTCAAGGGCAGCGCGGTGAATCCCGTGCTGCGCGAGGGCAACTCCGACCGTCGCGCGCCCGCATCCGTGAAGGCCTACGCGCGCGCCAAGCCGCACGCGATGGGGGCGTGGTCGAGCGCGAGTCGCTCGCACGTCGCGCACATGGCCGGCGGCGACTTCTACGGCAACGAGAAGTCCCTGACGATGCCCGCCGCGACGCTCGCGACGATCGAGCTCTTCGGCGCGGACGGCTCGCGCACGAAGCTCGCGGGCCCCTTCCCGCTCGAGGCGCGCGAGGTGGTCGACGCGACGTTCCTCTCGAAGCAGGCGCTGTGCGCGTTCTTCGCCGAGCAGGTCGCCGACGCACAGCGCAAGGGCGTGCTGTTCTCGGTGCACCTCAAGGCGACCATGATGAAGGTCTCCGATCCGATTCTCTTCGGATACGCGGTGCAGGCCTACTTCGCCGCGGCCTTCGCGCGGCACGGTGCGACGCTCGCGCGCATCGGCGCCAACCCGCGCAACGGACTGGGCGACGTGCTCGCCAAGGTCGCGGCGCTGCCGGAGGCCGAGCGCGCGCCGATCGAAGCCGACTTCGCCGCCGCGCTGCAGAGCGGACCGGCGCTGGCGATGGTGAATTCCGACAAGGGCATCACCAACCTGCACGTGCCCAGCGACGTGATCATCGACGCCTCGATGCCGGCGATGATCCGCGATTCCGGTCGCATGTGGAACGCTTCCGGCAGGCTCGAGGACACCAAGGCCGTGATCCCCGACCGCTGCTACGCGGGCGTGTACCAGGCCGTGATCGACGACTGCAAGGCCAACGGCGCGCTCGATCCGCGCACGATGGGTTCGGTGCCCAACGTCGGGCTGATGGCGAAGAAGGCCGAGGAATATGGCTCGCACGAGCGCACCTTCGAGATCGCGCGCGCGGGCACCGTGCGCGTGCTCGATGCCAATGGCGCGACGCTGCTCGAGCACGCCGTCGAGGCCGGTGACATCTGGCGCATGTGCACGGTCAAGTTCGAGGCGGTCGCCGACTGGGTCAAGCTGGCCGTGACGCGCGCGCGCCTGTCGAACACGCCCGCCGTGTTCTGGCTCGACAAGTCGCGCGCCCACGATGCGCAGTTGCTCGCGCTCGTCGCCGAGCTCCTGTCGCAGCACGCGACGCAGGGGCTCGAGTTCCACATGCTCCCGCCGGTGCTCGCCACCAAGTTTTCGCTCGGTCGCATTCGCAGAGGCGTCGACACGATCTCGGTCACGGGCAACGTGCTGCGCGACTACCTCACCGATCTGTTCCCCATTCTCGAGGTCGGCACGAGCGCGAAGATGCTCTCGATCGTCCCGCTGATGAACGGCGGCGGCCTGTTCGAGACGGGCGCTGGCGGCTCGGCGCCCAAGCACGTGCAGCAGTTTCAGGAGGAGAACTACTTGCGCTGGGATTCGCTCGGCGAGTTCCTCGCGCTCGCCGCTTCGTTCGAGCACATCGCCGACACCACCGGCGACGCCAAGGCGCGCGTGCTCGCCAAGACGCTCGATCAAGCGAGCGCGACCTACCTGATGAACGACAAGGGCCCCGCGCGCAAGGTGGGCGGTCTCGACAATCGCGGCAGCCACTTCTACCTCGCGCTCTATTGGGCGCGGGCACTCGCTGCTCAGACCGACGACGCCGTGCTCGCCGCTCGTTTCGCGCCCCTCGCCAAGGCGCTGGGCGAGGGCGAAGCGCGGATCGTCGAGGAGTTGATCGCCTGCCAAGGCAAGCCCGTCGACCTCGGCGGCTACTACCAGCCCGACCCGCAGAAGGTCGCCGTCGCCCTGCGCCCGAGCGCCACGCTCAACGACTTGATCGACGCCGCGGCGCGCTCCGCGCCCGCCGGTCGTTGCTCGGGGCTGGCGCTCTCCTCGCCCAGTTGAGCGCCAGCGCACGCTGGGCGAGCGAGTCAGCGCGAGGAATCCACGCGCGAGGAATCCACGCGCGAGGAATCCACGCGCGAGGAATCCACGCGCGACGAATCCGCGGGCGATGAGTCCGCGGGCGACGAATCCGCGGGCGATGAGTCCGCGGGGGACGCCGGAGCGGTGAGGCGACGACGCTGGGCTATGAGCAGGTCGACCATGCGGCCGTAGGAGGCGACGCCGTGGCGCTGGCCTTGGGACACGAGGTAGGTGTCGTTCACCTTGGTGGAGACCGAGCGCACGGCTCGCTGCGCCGCAGATCGCGGCGCCCAGAAGGCGTTGAGCGCGTCGATGTCGCGGCGCAGCGGCGCGGGAATCGCACGCTCGACCTGCCTCGCGCGCTCGGGCGCGGCGGAACGCAGCGCGCGGTGCAACTCGCGCATGGCGACGAGCGCGACCGAGTAGGCGAGCGCGGGATCGCCGGAGAGGGTGCCGACGTGGACCGCGAGGAAGTTGGCTTCGTCCTCGCGCGCGAAGCCGCGCTGGTGCGCGACCTCGTGCAGCGCGCTGAACATGCGCTGCGGCACGGGCGCGAGCGTGTTGACGTGCGGCTCGGCGGTGAAGGGCCAGTAGATGCCGGAGATCCCAGCGAGCTTCATCGCGAGCGAGAGCGAGCCGTCGCGCAACACGGGCCGCGAACCAGCGAGCCGCGCGTCGGTCGCGCTGGCGACGGACCACGCGCGGGCCACGGAGCTCGCGAGCTGCTCGAAGTCGCCCTCGATCGCGACCGTGCCGTCCGCGTTCTCCGGCAGACTCGAGCGCGCGTCCCGCGCGCGCTGCAACCAATCGCGCGTCGCTTGCTCGAGTTCCTCTGCGCCCGCGGGGCGCATGTCGAATCCACTGCCGTGCGCGTAGGGGAGCCGCGCGTGATTGAGGCCCCACGCGAGCAGGTAGAACGACACGCTCCAGCTCGCGAGCGTGAGGACGCGCAGGAACTCCGCGCAAGCGAGCTCCAGCGCGCGCCCGGTTCCGCGCACGCGCTCGCGCACGACGCGTGCGGCGCGCACCGCGGCGAGCAGCGCGAGCGCGAGCAAGCCGAGCTCGCCCAGCGACCACGGCGACAGTCCGCTCACGAAGCTCAGCCCGCGCTCGAACCATGGGTAGAGCCCGCGCGAGTAGAGGCGCTCCGTCCATTCCGGTGCGGCACCCGCGGCGACTCTCAGCAGCGCACAGGCGACGCCAACGCTCAGCGCGAGCAGCAGCGAGCGACGTCGGGCGCGCCCAGCCGCGCGCAACGCTTGCATCAGCACCGAACAGCGCTCTCGCATGCCCATGGCCCGCGCCAGCCTACGCGCCGCGCTCGTGCTCGTCGCCCCACGGTGGCGCGCGGCGCTGTGCTATCGTGGCGCGTTCTCGTGCGAGTCCTGCGTTGAGCGAACACCCCTCCGACTCCGGCGCCCGCGCGCCCCAGATCCCGTTGAAGAGCCCCAAGCCCGCGTGGCTGAAGGTTCCGCTGCCGGGCGGCGAGGGTTTCACGCGCCTCAAGGCGCTGACGCAGGAACTCAAGCTCCACACCGTCTGCCAAGAGGCGCGCTGCCCGAACATCGGCGAGTGCTGGAAGGGCGAGCACGCGACGATGACGCTGATGGTGCTCGGCGACGAGTGCACGCGCCGCTGTCGCTTCTGCGCGGTCAAGACCGTGCTCAAGGCGCCGCCGCCCGATCCCGACGAGCCCGCGCACGTCGGACAGGCCGTGGCCGCGATGAAGCTCGGCTATGTCGTGATCACGTCCGTCGATCGCGACGACCTGAGCGACGGCGGCTCGGGCCACTACGCGCAGTGCATCCGCGAGATCCGCACGCGCGCGAGCGAGACCGTGGTCGAGACGCTGATCCCCGACTATCAGGGCGAACAGCTCGCCGCGCTGATGGCGGCCGCGCCCGACGTGCTCGCGCACAACGTCGAGGTCGTCGCGCGCCTGCAGCGCAAGATCCGCGACCCGCGCTGTTCCTTCGAGCGCTCGCTCGAGACCCTGCGCGGCGCCAAGCGCCACCAGCCCGGCGCATTCACCAAGTCGTCGCTCATGCTCGGCCTCGGCGAGACCCACGACGAGGTCGTCGAGTCGATGGAGCTGCTGCGCGCCGCCGAGGTCGATTTCCTGACGCTCGGCCAATACCTGCGCCCGACCGCCCAGCACGCGCCCGTGCGCGAGTGGGTCACGCCCGAGCGCTTCTTCGACCTGCAGCTCTTCGGCGAGCGGCTCGGTTTCAAGTACGTCGCGTCCGGCCCGCTCGTGCGCTCGTCCTACAAGGCCGGCGAGTTCTTCGCCGCCCGCCTCGTCCGCGAGCGCCGCGCCGCCGCCGGTCACTAGCCCGCCCGATTCACGAGCGCACGATTGCGCGAGCGGGGATGGACTTGCCTCAGCGAGTTGCGGCTTGGCCGTGGGGGCCCGCGCGTTCGGTCGTTCAGCGGAGTCGGCACCCGGTCGCTTGGAAGCCGTCGTCGCTTGGGACTCACGGGGGGCGTCGCTACGATGGCGCGTCTCGGAAGCCCCGACCCGACTCCGAATGGAGCGTGTCCGGGACGGCTGGGTACATTCCCATGAGCGCCTTGGAACTCCAATCCGTCATCGCCCCCGACGGCAGCGCGGCCGGTCACGACCCGCGCCTCTCCGCCGAGGGGCTGTTGCACTGCTATCGCACCATGCTGACGGTGCGGGCCTTCGACGACGTAGCCCTCAAGCTGCAGCGCTCGGGCCGCATCGGCTTCTCGATCCCCAACAAGGGCGTCGAGGCCTGTCAAGTGGGGGCCGCGAGCGCGCTGGAGACCAAGGACTGGATCTTCCCGAGCTATCGCGACTTCGGGATGGCGCTGTACCACGGCGTCACGCCGACCGAGATGATGCACAACATGTTCGGCAACGACCGCGACAGCGCTCGCGGCCGCCAGATGCCGGTGCACTTCTCGTTCGACAAGCCGATCCGCTTCGTGTCGATCAGCTCGCCGCTGGGCACGCAGATCCCGCAGGCGGTCGGCGCGGCGTACGCGATGAAGCTGCGCGGGGAAAAGCACGTGGCGCTGGTGAGCTTCGGCGACGGCTCGACCTCGACGCTCGGCTTCCACTCCGGCCTCAACTTCGCCGGCGTGTGGAAGGCGCCGGTGGTGTTCCTGTGCCAGAACAACGGTTATGCGATTTCCTGCCCGGTCGAGGAGCAGACGGCGAGCGAGAGCTTCGCGATCAAGGCCAAGGCCTACGGCATGCCGGGCGTGCGCGTCGACGGCAACGACCTGCTCGCCATGCGCCAAGCGACCGCGCAGGCCGTGGCGCGCGCGCGGCGCGGCGAGGGCCCGACGCTGATCGAGGCCGTGACCTTCCGCATGGGCGGCCACTCGACCTCGGACGATCCGACGCGCTACGTGCCCAAGGAGCTCGTCGAGAGCTGGGCCAAGAAGGACCCGGTGGCGCGCTTCGAGCGTTACCTCGCGAGCCGCCAGCTCTGGACCGCGGAGCAGGGTGAGGCGCTGTACGCCGCCGCGGTCGAGCAGGTCAGCGCCGCCGTCAAGGAGGCCGAGGCCACCCCGGCGCCCAAGCTCGAGAGCATTTTCACCGACGTCTACGCCAGCGTGCCCGCGCACCTGCGCCGTCAGGGACAGGCCGCCTTCGAGCTCGCTGCTCGCAAGGGCGACGCCGGCGCCGGCGACGGCAAGTTCCCGCTCTGAAACCGAATCACCCAGCGAAGAAGCAAGAACGACATGGCCACGTTGACGATGGTTCAGGCGGTGAACGACGCGCTCAAGGTCGCGATGCGCCGCGACAAGGACGTGCTGGTGTTCGGCGAGGACGTCGGCCCCAAGGGCGGCGTGTTCCTCGCCACCGAGGGGCTCACGAAGGAGTTCGGCAAGCAGCGCTGCTTCGACACGCCGCTCTCCGAGGACGGCATCGTCGGCACCGCGATCGGCATGGCGCTCAACGGCCTCAAGCCGGTGGCCGAGATTCAGTTCCAGGACTTCATCTTCCCGGCCTTCGACCAGATCGTGAGCGAGGCGGCCAAGTTCCGCTATCGCTCCGGCGGCCAGTACACGGTGCCGATGGTGATTCGCACGCCCTACGGCGGCGGCATCCGCGGTGGCCTGTACCACTCGCAGTCGGGCGAGGCCTATTTCTGCCATACGCCCGGCCTGAAAGTCGTGATCCCCTCGACGCCCGAAGACGCCAAGGGCCTACTGCTCGCCTCGATCGAGGATCCCGATCCGGTGATCTTCATGGAGCCCAAGGCGCTCTACCGCACGACCAAGAGCGAGGTTCCCGAGGGCTACTACACGACGCCGCTCTCGACTCTGCGCACCGCTCGCACGGGCAAGGACGTCACGGTGTTCTGCTACGGCGCCATGGTGCCGGTGTGCCTCAAGGCGGCCGAGCAGGCGGCGGAGAAGGGCATCGACTGCCTCGTGGTCGATCTGCGCACGCTGCTGCCGCTCGACGAAGAGGGCGTGCTCGAAGCCGCCAAGCAGACCGGTCGCGTGGTGATCGTGCACGAGGCGCCGCGCTTCTGCGGTTTTGGAGGCGAGATCAGCGCGATGATCGCCGAGAACATCATCGAGTACATGGAGGCTCCCGTCGCGCGCGTGACGGGCTTCGACACGCCGTTCCCCAACACGCTCGAGCACCACTACATGCCGGATGCGCGCCGCGTTCTCGACGCGATCGAGCACGTCCACGGCTTCTAGATTTCACGCAACCACGCACGACTCACGAGAGACACAGCGCAATGGCCAACCTCGAGTTCAAGCTGCCCGACATCGGCGAAGGCGTCGCCGAGGGCGAGATCGTCAAGTGGCTCGTCAAGGTCGGTGATGCCGTCAAGGAGCATCAGGCCGTGGTCGAGGTGATGACCGACAAGGCGACCGTCGAGATCCCCGCGCCCGCCGCGGGCACGATCGTCCAGACGCGCGCCAACCCCGGCGACGTGGTACCCGTGGGCAGCGTGATCTTCGTGCTCGCGACCGGCGCGGGCGCCGCGCCCGCGCCGCAGAAGTCGCACGCGAGCGCCGCCGCGGCTCCCGCACACGCCCCGAGTTCACCCACTCCCAGTGCCCCCGCGAAGGCCGCGCCCGCAGCCGCCCACGCTGGCCACGGCCCCTCGAAGGCCGTCGGCGGTCGTTTGGAGTTCAAGCTGCCCGACATCGGCGAAGGTGTCGCCGAGGGCGAGATCGTCAAGTGGCTCGCCAAGGCCGGTGATGTCGTCAAGGAGCATCAGGCCGTGGTCGAGGTCATGACCGACAAGGCCACCGTGGAAATCCCCGCGCCCGCCGCGGGCAAGCTGCTCGAGCTGCGCGCCAAGGCCGGCGACGTCGTGCCCGTGGGCAGCGTGATCTTCGTGCTCGAGACCGCGGGCGGCGCCGTAGCCGCGCCTGCGGCCGCTGCCGCGCACACGAGCCACGCCGCTCCGGCGCTGGCCGCGGTCGGCGCTGCTGCCGCTCCCACCCAGCGCGCGAGCGACGAGAAGATCCTCGCCGTGCCGAGCGCTCGCCGCATCGCGCGCGAGCTCGGCATCGAGCTCGGCGACGTGTCCGGCTCCGGCCGTCACGGCGTCGTGCGCCGCGCCGACGTCGAGGCCTTCGCCAAGTCTCGCAGCGCCGCGCCCGCTCCGGCTCCCAAGCCCGCGGCCGCCGCTCCCGCTGCTTTGGCGAAGCCCGCCGCCGCACCGGTCAGCTTCGCCCCGCAGGAACGCGAGACGCGCATCCCGTTCCGCGGCGTGCGCCGCAAGATCAGCGAGGCGATGGTGCGCTCGAAGTACACCGCGCCGCACTTCACCGTCGTCGAAGAGGTCGACGTCACCGAGCTCGTGCGCCTGCGCGAGACGGCCAAGGTGATGGGTCAGGAGAGCGGCATCAAGGTCACCTTCATGCCGTTCATCATGAAGGCCTGCGCGCTCGGTCTGGCGAAGTACCCGATGCTCAACGGGCACCTCGACGAGGCGACGCAGGAGATCGTGCGCTGCGGCTACGTGAACCTCGGCATCGCCATGGACACCGACAACGGCCTGATCGTGCCGGTGGTCAAGGAAGTGCAGTCGAAGGGCATCCTGCAACTCGCCCAAGAGCTGAACGAGCTCGCCGAGCGCACGCGCGCGGGCAAGGTCAAGCCGGACGAGCTCAAGGGCTCGACCTTCTCGATCACCAACGCCGGCAACATCGGCGGCATCCTCGCCACGCCGATCATCAACTTCCCCGACATCGCCATCATGGGCGTGCACCGCATCACCAAGCGTCCGGGCGTCGTCGAGACGCCGCAGGGCGACAAGATCGAAGTGCGCCAATACATGAACTTCTCGGCTTCCGTCGACCACCGCCTCGCCGACGGCGCCGACGGCGCGCGCTTCCTCGTCCACGTCAAGCGCCTGCTCGAGAACCCCGGCCTGCTCGCCCTTTAGCAGCACACCCAACGTCTCCGCGATCGCGCGCTCGAACCCCTCGTGCGATTGGGGGACCACGAGTTGCACGGCGCGCCGCCGGGGCTTCATCAAGCTGCACAGGAAGTCCTTCTCAAGGGCGTGGCTCTCGGCGTCACCAGCGTCGATGCACGACATCGCCCGGTGGCCTGCGACGCTCACGCCGGTCGGCGATCACGACGGTCTTGGAGCGCACGCGCTCGCCTTCGCGAGCCTGCTCGTAGATGCGTCCAGCCCCAGACTCGGCTCCTCCTCGTCGAGCTCGGCGCACATGTTGCTGACGCGACTTCTGTCGATCCCCTGACCGCTCAACGCCTGAATCAGGTCGTCGACCCTGCGAGTGGACGTGCCGTGCAGAAAGACCTCCGGCGCCACGGCGACGAGGGCCTTCTCCGCGTGCCGTCGCGGATCGAGGAGGCTCAGGAACTACGTCCCAGCGCGCAGCTTGGGGATCGCCAGCGACAGCGCCCCGACGCGGGCCTCGACGTCCCGCTCGCGGCAGCCATTGCGATACCCCAGACTCCCCGCGGCGCGCGCGTGGAGCGCCGCGCCGCTCTGGGCCGCAATCTCGCCCTTCGGGGCCTCGCGGATCCGCTCAGCGCGCGCTCCATGCGGCACGACCCCGCTCGGCCTCGATCGATCTCCTGTGGGCCTTGCAACGCGCACAGAACAACGAACCGAGCTCCGCGGGGCGCTCCCCCGGCGCGGGGCCGGCCCTCAGGACGGCTCCGCACGCACACAACATGGAACGCCGGCGCATCGCTCAGGCCACGAGTCACTCAGGCTACGAAGATGCGCTGATTGTGCCAGCGCAGAGCGTCGCGGCTGGGTTGCTTGTCGGGTTCTTTCGGCAACGAAATCAGCGGCTGCTCGTCGAACGAGTAGAAGCGGCGACCGTTGCTCCAGCGCTCCCTGATCTTGGAGGACACGCGAACACTGTATTCAGGCGTGACGGTGATCAGGCCGTGGTCGAACAGGGCGTGGAACTCCTTGCTCAGAAGGAGTCCGTTCTGCACGTGGTTGCTGCGCGGCCCGAGGTACGGCTGCACATGAGCAGCGTCGAGCACGGGCTCGGTCTTCTCGCCGCTGATCGCACACCTGCGACCGTACGCATCGAGAATGCGTGTGCGAAAGGCGCCTTGGCCTTCCCGGTAGTGGACATTCGCGGCGGCGAGCTCTCGTTCGTCGACGTCCAGCGGCTCGAACTGCGAAGCAAAGTCCTCGGGCTCGCCCAGCGCGTCGAGCTGAATCTCGCCGAGCAGGCGCGAGGCCCTGTTCGCATCCGTCTCCGTTCGTCCCTGGACGATGTTCGGTTTCCAGTCTTCCGACGCGCCCCACGGAATCCAGCGCTCTCGGTGCCAAAAGACTGCATCCCTGAGGATCGTGCAACCCAGAGGCTTCGACTCGGCGCTCAATTGGAGCGGCTCGGATTGTCGGTAGTCCTCGATGCGTCGAAGAAACTTCAGCCGATTCGGGTCACCGTTCTTGATTCCGAACGTACTCCACGCAGCGTCCAGTTCGAGGATCGTGAAGTGAGCGAAGAAGCCATAGCCGGCGATTGCGTTGATAGGGCTCTTGAGTCGGAAGAACACAGGCGCGCCCGGCAGCATCTGCTTCATCGGTCGCTGCGCGCGCGGCGACCAGAAGTTGACCTCATCCACACGTCCGTTGGACGCAATCGACGTCAAATAGTCGAACCAGGCCTTGTCTGTCAGCGCGACGAACGGCTCGATCATGGACGCACGTGACCTCGGGGGTCAGCGGCCGCCCTTGCGTTGGCGGTCGAGGATTTCTTGGACGGACTCGAGGTCGGCGTCCCAGGCGCGCTTGCGGTCGGCCGCGGTGGGGGGGGCGAGGGGGCGGGCGAGGCGGAAGCCGACGAACTTGGCGTCGGTGAGGTACCAGATCGACTTCGGCAGTTGGGGGTCCTGCACCTTCCAGTTGGCGTTCGAGCCGCGGCGGGCGGCGGAGCGCAGGCGGTCGGGGTCGTCGTCCCAGGATCCGCCGCGCACGACGCGCGGGTAGAGCTGCGTGGGCCAGTGGCAGGGGTTCGACGCGAGCTCGTCCTTGGCGCGCGCGTAGAAGTCCTTGTCGTGCTGGTCGAGCACCCACTCGGCCACGTTGCCGTGCATGTCGTAGAGGCCCCACGGGTTGGGCTTCTTCTGCTTGACCTTCTGGTACTTGCCGTCGGCGTTGTCGAAGAACCACGCGTGCTCGCCTAGGTCCTTGGTTTCGTCGCCGAAGGAATAGACGGTGGTCGTGCCCGCGCGGCAGGCGTACTCCCACTCGGCCTCGGTCGGCAGGCGGTAGAAGCGACCGGTCTTCATCGAGAGCCACTTGGTGTAGTGGCGCGCGGCGAACTCGGTCATGCAGACGGCCGGAAAGCCCTCGATGCCCATGCCGAAGTCCATCGGCACGTAGGGCGGCGTGGGGCGGCTCACGGCGTCGGCCCACGCGTCGTTGGCGTCGGCGGCGAAGCGGCCCGACTTGCGCAGCTCGATGTCGAGCTTGAACTGGAACAGGCGGAACTCGTCCCATGTGAGCTCGTGCTCCTCGAGCCACAAGGGCGCGATGTCGACCTGGTGCACGGGACCCTCGTCGGCCTTGCGGTTCGCTTCGCCCTCCGAACTGCCCATGGCGAACTTGCCGCCGGGAATCGGGAGCATCGTGAAGCTCACGTCCGAGCCGGGAATGCGCTCGACGTAGCGCTTCATCTCCTGCTCGCTCGAGGCCTCGGCGTCGGGGTTGGGGAGCGGCGCGGGCGAGCCCTCGGGCATCGCCGGGTAGACGAACACCTCGCCTTGGGGAGCGGGGACGAGCGCGAGGGCGACACACAGCGCGGTGAGCGGAGTCATCGGGAGAGAGGTTAGGCTGCGCGCTCCGCGGTGTCACCGAGGGGAAGGCATGGAAACTAGGCGCACGATCGCGGGCTGGCTGGGGGCGGCCGCGCTGGGGCTGCTCGGGGCGGCCTGCGCCGCGCCGCAGCGCTTCGAGTTCTCGGACGCGGCCATGGGGACGACGTTTCGGATCGTGCTGTACGCCGACGATGCCCCGGCGGCGGAGCGCGCGGCGCTGGCCGCGTTCGCACGCGTGCGCGAGCTCGATGCCCGCCTGAGCGACTACCGCGACGACAGCGAAATCTCGAGGCTCTCGGGGACGAGTGGGGGCGGCGAGTTCGTGGCGCTGTCGAGCGACGCGTGGCGCGTGCTGGCGCTCGCGCAGTACTTCGCGCAGGTCTCGGACGGCGCGTTCGATGCGACCGTCGGGCCAGCGGTCGCGCTGTGGCGGCGAGCGCGGCGGCAGGGCGAGCTGCCGAGCGAGGCGCGCATCGCGGACGCGCTCGAGCGCACCGGCTGGAGGCACGTCGAGCTCGATGCGAGCACGCGCTCGGCGCGCCTAGATCGCGCGCTCATGAAGCTCGACTGCGGCGGAATTGCGAAGGGCTATGCGCTCGACGCGGCGCTCGACGTGCTCGCGCAGCAGGGGATCGAGCGCGCGCTCGTCGACGGCGGGGGCGATGTCGCGGCGCGAAAGGCGCCGCCGGGCAGCGCGGGCTGGATCGTCGCGGTGCGGCCTTTTGGGAATGAAAACACGGCCGTGTCGATCGTGCTCGAGAACGCGGCGCTCGCGACCTCGGGCGACGCGTACCAGTCGCTCGAACTCGACGGCGTGCGCTACTCGCACATCGTCGACCCGCGCACGGCTCGCGCGCTCGTAGCGCGCACGAATGCGACCGTGCTGGCCGCGGATGGAGCCTCGGCGGACGCGCTGGCGACGGCGTTGTGCGTGCTCGGTCCGCGCGAGGGGCTCGAGCTCGCCGCGCGCGAGGGCTGCGACGCGCGCATCGCGCGCGAGGGGCCCTACGGCATCGAAAGCTCCGCCACGAAGGGCTTCGAGGCGCGTATCCTGTCTGCGTCGAACGCCCCCGCCAACCGCGTCCCGAAGAGACCCCAAAGATGACGAGCGAGCCTGCGAAGAACGTGTCCAGCTTGAGCCGCCGAGATGCCCTGCGCACCGGTGGAGTCGTGATCGCGAGCGGCGCGCTCGCCAGCGCGCTGCCGGCGGGCACGCTCGGCTTCCATCGAAGCGGCACGGACGTGTTGCGCGTCGGCCTCGTCGGGTGCGGCGGTCGTGGAACGGGCGCTGCCG